>Ga0137381_10002724_pt1 | contig 12353 bp, 9 predicted proteins | sample SagtaG_16_FD_104808 | JGI IMG/M metagenome (GOLD analysis project Ga0137381, IMG submission 104808) | Vadose zone soil microbial communities from Sagehorn Ranch, Mendocino, California, USA - Sage2_L_115_16 metaG | ecosystem: Environmental > Terrestrial > Soil > Vadose zone | place: USA... | reverse complement strand
GCCCGGTTCAGCGATCCTGGCGCGCTTTTCAGAGCGGTCAGGGTCGGCGCGGAGTTCGCCGTCTTCCCGGCGGGCACGCCGGGGAGCGCGTTCATCGATCCGGCGGCAGACTACCGTCTGGCAGTGCTGACTAATACCAAGGTCACCCAGCTGAACGGCACGCACGTCTCACTGCTCAAGTCCGCCCAGGTGGTCGAGACCTCAGACGGCACCTCGGCCGGCAAGGTGCAGGTCAATGCCCCGACTGTATTCAACTTTGGCAAGGACACCGGAATCTGGGTCAGGCACTAGGCCGACGCCTAGGTAGGCCCAGCGCGCAATGAAGGTCCCCCGGCTCTGCCGGGGGACCTTCACCCACTGCGATAGTCAGGTCCGGGCGCTCGACTCCTCCAGCGCGCGCGCCACAAGGACGCGGGCCAGGTGCTCGCGGTACTGGCGCGGGCCGTTGAGGTCATCGGCCGGGCTCGTCCCCTCGGCAGCACGGGCGGCGGCCTCTCTCGGGCCAGAGCCCGACGCGAGGGCTTGCTCCACCCCGCTCGCCCTGATCGGCGTAGAGCCCATGTTGACCAGCGCCACGTTCGGTCCCTGCACCGCCACGCCGACGATCGCCCAGTCGATCGCGCGCTTGGTGAACTTCTGGAACGACCAGCCGGCCGACTTCGGTTTCGGGATGCGGATCTCGGTCAGCAGCTCGCCGGGCTGCAGGGCGGTCTCGAACAGGCCGAGGAAGAAGTCTCCAGCGGCGATCTCGCGGGTGCCTGACGGCCCGCGGGCGACCAGGGTCGCGTCGAGCGCCATTATCACCGCGGGCAGGTCGGCAGCGGGATCGGCGTGCGCCAGCGAGCCGCCGATCGTGCCGCAGTGCCTGACTTGCGGATCGCCGATCTGCCCGGCCGCGTTGGCGAGCAACGGCAGCCCGGCAGCGAGCACGCCCGACCGCGCGAGGAGGTCGTGGGTGGCGAGGGCGCCTATCGTGAAGTGGCCATGGCCCTCGCCGATCTGGCTGAGCTCGCCGATCCTGCCGATGTCCACCACGGTCTCAGGCACCGCGAGGCGCAGCTTCATCAGCGGCATCAGCGAGTGGCCGCCGGCCAGGAACTTCGCGTCCTCGCCGGCCTGGGCCGCCAGGTCCACGGCCTCGTCCACCGACGAGGCGCGGCGGTAGGTGAAGGGTGCGGGAATCAACGGGGCCGCCTCTCGCTGGCTGCGGCAAGAACCGCCCGGACGATGTTGTGATAGCCGGTGCACCGGCACAGGTTCCCCTCGAGGGCCGATCTGACCTCGTCCTCGGTGGGAGAAGGGTTCTCGGCGAGCAGGGACACGCTCGCCATGACCATGCCGGGCGTGCAGAAACCGCACTGCAGCCCGTGCTCGGCGCGGAACGCGCGCTGCACCGGGTGCAGCTCGTCCGCGCCGCCGCTTAGCCCCTCGACGGTCGTCACCGCGCGCCCGTCGGCCTGGGCGGCGAGCACGGTGCACGACTTCACCGAGCGGCCGTCTAGCAGGACCGTGCACGCACCGCAGGAACTGGTGTCGCACCCGACGTTGGTCGCGGTCAGCCCGGCCACGTCCCGCAGGAAATGCACGAGCAGCGTCCGGTCCGCCACCTCGGCAGCGACCTCGCTGCCGTTCACCGTCACCGTGACCTTCACCGGCTCTCCCTCGCTTCGCTGATCGCGGCCCAGACCCTGGCCGGGGTAAGCGGCATGTCGATGTGGCGGATGCCGAGATGGCTGACGGCGTCGATGACCGAGTTCTGCGTGGCGGGCGTCGCTCCGATGGTCCCGGCCTCGCCGATGCCCTTGGCGCCGAGCGGGTTGATCGTCGCGGGCGTCTCGCTGGTCAGCAGCTCGAAACTGGGCAGCTCCGCCGCGGTGATGATCGCGTAGTCGACGAGCGTCCCGGTGATGGGGTTGCCGTCGGTGTCGTACACCACCTCCTCCAGCAGTGCCTGCGCCACTCCCTGGGCGATGCCGCCGTGCCGCTGGCCTTCGGCCAGCACCGGGTTCAGCACGGTGCCGGCGTCGTCGACGGTCACGTGCCGGATCAGCCTGGCCTTGCCGGTCTCGGTATCCACCTCCGTGACCGCGAGGTGGGTGCCGAACGGGAAGGTCGGCTTGCCGTCGGTGTAGTTCACGTCCGCCGCCAGGCCGGCGCCACCCGCGTGCGCCGCCACCTGCGCCCAGGTCCTGCTGGCCGCCGGGTCGCCGCGGACCTGCCAGACGCCGCGGTCGACGTCCAGCTCGAGGTCGGCATCGCTCGCCTCGAGCATCTCCGCCGCCACCCGCCGGGCCTGGTCCTTGACCTCCACGGCGGCCTTCTGGACGGCGACGCCGCCGAGCTGCAGCGAGCGCGACGCATAGGTGCCTACCCCGGCCGGGATCAGGTCGGTGTCTCCGTGGATCACCGTCACCTTCGCCATCTCGATGCCCAGCTCCGCCTCGACCAGCATCGCCCACGCCGTGTGGTGGCCCTGGCCGTGCGCGGAGCTGCCGGTATAGACGGTGGCGGTGCCGTCATCGTGCACGACGAGCCGCGCGGTCTCGCCGCCGTCGGCGTCGGCTGCCGTGATCTCCACGTAGCTCGCTACGCCGATGCCGAGCTGGAGCACATCGCCGCGCTCGCGGCGGCGGGCCTGCTCGGCTCGCAGTTCCGCATAGCCGCCGCCGGCCAGCACCTTGTCGAGCGCCCCGACGTAGTCGCCGGTGTCGTAGGTGGCGCCGCACGGCGAGGTGAACGGGAACTTGTCGGCCGGGACCAGGTTGATCCGCCTGACCTGCGCCGGGTCCATGCCGATCTCGGCCGCGAACAGGTCGACCGCCCGCTCGATCGCGGCCGTCGCCTCCGGCCGCCCGGCACCGCGGTAAGCGGAGATCGGCGTGGCGTTGGTGACCACGACCTGATAGGCGGTTTCGACGTGGCCGATGTCGTAAGGACCTGCCGCCATCAGGCTGGTCAGGAACGGCAGGAAGCCGCCCATCCGCGAGTAGGCACCCGTGTCCTGCACGATCTCGAGCCGGTAGGCCAGGATCCGCCCGTCCCTGGTGCCGCCGATCTTGACCCCATGACGCTGAGCACGCCCGTGCGTCATGGCTAGCATGTTCTCGCTGCGTGTCTCCGCCCACCGCAGCGCGCGGCCGGTGTGCTTGGCGGCCCAGGCCACGATGAGCGCGTCCCTGTCGATGCCGACCTTGGCGCCGAAACCGCCGCCCACGTCGGGAGCGACCACGCGGATGCTCGCGGGATCAAGTCCCATCGCGCCGGCCAGGATGAACCGCGCGATCTGCGCGTTCTGGGTGCTCACCCAGACGGTCAGCTTGCCGTCCGCCCAACGGGCGGCAGTGGCCCGCCCTTCCAGCGGCACCGGCGCGAGCCGCTGGTTCACGATCGTCTCCTCGACGACGACCTCGCAGCCGTCGAAGGCCGCGCTGTCGGCGGGCGCCCCCGTGCTCACCGCGACGTTCGACCCGGCCGGCGGGAACAGCAGCGACTCGGCGGCCAGCGCTCCGTCGACGCCCACGACCGCCGGAAGCTGGTTGTAGTCCACGCTGACCAGCTCGGCGGCGTCCTCGCCGGCGTAGCGGTCGTCGGTGATCACGATCGCGACCGGCTCGCCGACGAAGCGGACCCGGTCCGCCGCGAGCAGCGGCTCGGACCACTGACCGCCCAGCGGCAGCGGCAGGCCCTCGGTGCCGGTGAGCCCGCTGTCGGGCGGCGGCGGGAGGTCGTCCATGTCCGCCGCGGTCAGCACGGCGACCACTCCCGGTGCCTGCCTCGCGGCCGTGACATCCATGCCGGCGATCTCCGCGTGCGCGATCGGGCTGCGCACGAACGTGACACGGGCCGCCTGCGCCAGCTCGGGAACGCGCAGGTCGTCAACGTACGTGCCGCCGGCGGTCAGCAGCCGCGGGTCCTCGGTCCTGACGACCCTGGTGCCTAGGATGCTCATCTGACTTCCCGTCTTCCGATGCGTGACGCGCGTGGCCGAGGGCCGGGTCGCGGTCCGCTCAGTATCGCGGCGTTGACCGCGCGATGGCAACCGTGCGCACACGCGCCAATGGTGATCTTCTGCCTCAGCCGGATCGGCCCCAAACCGGTGCGGCGAAGTACAGACAGCGCGCCCGGCCGGCAGGTACAACAAGGGATAGCGCCGGAACGCGGGGAGCGCCTAGCTGGTCGAAGGGATGAGCGATGATCGAGCCCTATCAGGCCCTCGGCCTGGTTCCTACCATGCGCGGCATCCGGCACCGTGACGAGATCGCCGTGAACCTCGAGCACCTCTCGCACCTGATCAAGGCCGCGTCCTGGCTGTCCAGCCTGGACCTGCCGGTGCGGCTGATCGCGGTTCCCGAGGGCGCGCTGCAGGGGTTCAACGACGAGGTGCTCGACCTGGACCACGAGGAGTTCGCTGCCCAGTGCGCGATCGACATCCCAGGCCCGGAGACCGACTACCTCGGCGCGCTGGCGAGGCGGTGGAATGTCTACCTGATGGCGCAGGCGAAGGCAAAGCACCCGGAGTTCCCCGGCCGCTTCTTCAACGTCGGCTTCGTGCTCAGCCCGGAAGGCGAGGTCATCCTGCGCCACCACAAGGTGGTGCCGCTGCTCCCGGTGGAGCACTCGGTGACGCCGCACAACGTCTGGGACAAGTGGATCGAGCTGTACGGCCGGACCCTGGACGCGTTCTACCCGGTCGCGGACACCCAGATCGGCCGGCTCGGGTTCCTGATGGCCAACGAGGGCTCGTACCCGGAGAACGCGCGCGGCATGGCCATGAACGGCGCCGAGGTGCTCTACCGCGGCCAGATCGTCGGCCGGCACGACTACAGCGGCGGGTCATCCTGGGTGGCCGGCACCATCGACATCGAGGCGCTGCGCAGGTTCCGCGCCAACGCCCAGTGGGACAACTGGATCAAGGACCTGACCACCGAGCAGTACCAGCTCATCTACGAGCGGCCGATCTACCCGAAGAACCTGTACCTGGACAGGGCGCCCTACACGCACGACGACTACCGGCGCGAGGTGATCGCCAGGCAGATCGACCTGATGCACGAGCGAGACATCTGGGTCAGCCGGGATAAGTGAGCGGATAGCCAGATGATCGATCTGCTCCTGCGCAATGCCCGCGTGGCAGGACACGACACGCTCACCGACCTCGGCGTCGATCGCGGCAGGATCGTCGCCGTCGACGCCGGCACGACCGCCGCCGAGACCATCGACCTGGGCGGCAGCCTGACCACGCCCCCGCTGGTCGAACCCCACATTCACCTGGACGCGGTGCTGACCGTCGGCCAGCCGCGGCCGAACGTCTCAGGCTCGCTGTTCGAGGGCATCGCCGTGTGGGCCGAGCGGGCCGCCGACCTGAGCTACGAGGACGTCCAGTCGAGGGTCCGCCAGATCCTGCGCTGGCAGCTTGCCTGCGGCGTCCAGCACGTCCGCAGCCACGTCGACGTGTGCGATCCGCAGCTGCGCGCGCTGCGCGCACTGGTCGACCTGCGCGCGGAGGTCGCCGGCCTGATCGACCTGCAACTCGTCGCGTTCCCGCAGCAGGGCATCCTCGGCTTCGACGGCGGGCGTGACCTGATGCGCAAGGCCGTCGAGATCGGAGCCGACGTCGTCGGCGGCATCCCGCACTACGAGCTGACCCGCGAGGACGGCGTGGAGTCGGTCAGGTTCGCGATGGCGCTGGCCGACGAGCACGGCCTGCGCTTCGACATCCACTGCGACGAGACCGACGACGACCAGTCACGCTTCGTCGAGGTCATGGCCGCCGAGACGATCAGGCGGGGGATGTCGGGGCGGGTCACGGCCAGTCACACCACGGCGATGCACTCCTACAACAACGCCTACGCCCACCGGCTGATCGCCAACATCGCCAGGGCCGGGCTGCACATGGTGACGAACCCGCTGGACAACTCCGTCCTTCAGGGCCGGTTCGACACCGGGCCGATCAGGCGGGGCCACACCAGGGTGAAGCAGCTGCTCGAAGCCGGGGTCAACGTCTGCATCGGCCACGACTCGGTGATGGACCCGTGGTATCCGCTCGGGTACGGCGACCCGCTCCAGGCCGCGTTCGTGCTCGTGCACCTCGGGCAGATGTCGGGCGACGCCGAGCTGCGGCGGCTGATCGAGATGATCACGGTCAGCCCCGCCGCCGCGCTCGGCGTGCCCGACTACGGCCTGCGCCCCGGCGGGCCGGCCGACCTGGTGGTCTTCGGCGCGCCGAGCGAGGCGGACGCGCTCCGCCTGGTGGCGCCGCGCACGCTGGTAATGCGGGCGGGCAAGGTGGTCGCGCGGTCCACGCCCGCCCGGCACACGGTGGTCTGGGACGGCACCGAGGAGCAGGTCACGTTCCTGCGGACGTGACCTCCCCGGGGATGTGCAGCGTCTCCTCGACGCTGGCCTCGCCCTGCAGCTTGAAGAACAGCGCGTACAGCAGCGCGGCCAGGATGAAGCCGGCCTCGAAGGCGAGGTCGCCAAAGCTCGCCCAGTGCTTGGGCACCACGCCGACGTACTTGACCTGGTTAGCGAACAAGTAGATCGAGACCGCCGTGGCGATGGCCATCGCCGCGAAACCGGCCCACGGGTTGTGCTTGCGGTCGAAGAGGAGCCCGCCGACCCGCTTGCCGCGGCGCAGGAACTGGTCGGCGAAGAACACGCCGAGCCACGGCCCGATCCAGTACGAGATCACCAGCAGGAAGTCGGTGTACTTGACGCCGGCGTCGTGCAGTCCGGACAGCGCGACCAGGAAGCCCGCGACCCCGAACACGAGCGCCACGATGGCACGCCGCAGGGACAGCGGGAGCCTGATCCCCAGCGCGAGGAACGACATCGAGCCCGAGTACACGTTGAGCGCGTTGGCGCAGATCGCTCCGAGCGCGATCGCGAGCAGCGTGACGTCGGCGAGCGGGGTCGCCAGGTGGCTGGTGAAGCCTGCTGTCGGGTTGTCGGCGAACGCCTTGCTGCTCGTGATCGTGGCCGCGGCCGCGCCGACGACCTCGAGGAGGATGCACGAGGCCAACACGCCAAGTCCTGCCCACATGCCCGTGGCCCGCCGGTTGGTGTCCGGCGGCAGGTAGCGGGTGTAGTCGCTGGCGAACGGGTTCCAGCCCGCCGCGTAGCCGAAGGCCGCCCCGAAGGTGACCAGCCAGCCGCCGAACCCGCCGGGGAATCCGACGTTCGCGGACGCGCCCGGGTTCGCCTTGGAGACGATCACGACGGACGCGATGGCGAACACAACCACCAGGAACGGGAACGCCGCGCGCTCGAACACGTGCACCAGGTTGTGCCCGAAGAAGGCGACGACGACCTGCAGGACCACGATGATGACCAGGCACGCCTTGGTGTTCCAGCCGAGCAGCGCGTTCAGGGCGAAGGCGCCGCTGACGCTGTTGACCGCGAACCAGCCAATGCCGGCCACGACCGCGTTGATGCCCGCAGGCAGGACATTGCCGCGGAATCCGAACCCGATCCTGGACAGCACCATCTGAGGCACGCCGAACAGCGGCCCGCGGGCGGCGAGAGCGCCCATCGACAGTGAGCCGAGCGCGGTGCCGAGCACGACCGCCAGGGTCGCCGTCCAGAACGTCTGACCGAAGTACCAGACGCCGATGATGCCCACGAAGATGGTCGCGAACTCCATGTTCGGCGACACCCAGGTCCAGAACTGCTGGTACGGCTGGCCATGCCGGTCGCCAAGCGGGATGAACTCCGCTCCGCCCGGCTCGACCGCGGCTACCTTTGCCCCGTAGATACCCTCACGTACCTCGGCCTGGATGACGGCGGCCGTCGCATGACTGGATTCGGTCACTTGGGGTCAACCCCTTAGCTAGGCGCAAATTCCTGCACGTTAACGGTATTAGCGCCGCGGAGGGCAAGTCCAGCGTCCGGGCGGCCGTGTTGCCCCGCAGGCCAGGCCGACGACGCGCCCGCGTGGCCGCCATGGCCGCCTCGGCCGTCGCGCCGAAGTTCGCGGTATGGACGGCCCGCTCTGGGATCGCGCGCCCGCGGCCGTGGTATTCCGAACAGAGCGGCAAGGGGTCGGGTAGCCGCCAGGCCGTCTGCCCGCGGCGAACAGCACCGCCAGCGCCGGAACCAGCAGCGACCGCACCACGAAGGCATCGATGATCACCCCGAGCGCCGTGGCGACTGCCAGCTCGCGACGCAGTAGTCGGTGGTCACGCCGAGCAGCAGCACGACCAGCACCGTTCCAGGTCAGGCGGAACGCTCTCACCCATCCGATGGGCGGCCCAGGCCACCAGGTGGACCGCGAGAAGGTAGCTCGCGTCGGCGCATAGCAGCGTCGCCAGCGGCGCCCCGGACGAACGGAAATGCCAGTGCACGATCACGAAGATCGCCAGCACCGCGGCGGCTTCCACCCAGGGCAGGTAGCGCCGGATGATCTCGCCCTGCTCGTACCGGGCCGGATCGGGCCTGTCACGCCGGCAAACCGGTCCAGCGGGGCGCTGGCGTACCGCCGGGCGTACGCCTCCCCGCCATCCGCTTGCGCGGCCATCGACGCCCGCGGACGGAAGTACAGGATCAGCGGCACCCGGAACAGCGTCGTGGCGTCGGCCTCGGCGCGGAGCGCCCTTGACCCGGTGGGCAACAGGTCGCCGACGCCTCCCGAGGCCGACAGCGAGGGAAGGCTGAGCACTGCCAGCGCGACGGCGGTGAGCCAGCCGAGCAGGATCGGGTATCGCATTCCCACCGACGACGGACGTCCATCCTGGCCAACCGGCCGACCACCGGCTGCCGCCTGCCGGGCGGCGCTGGCTCGCGGGCTGCTTGCCGCAGTCCGGACAGCCGTGCCATGGCATTGCCGCCACTACCCGAATCGGGACCCGCTATCCCCGCCCCGCGGGCTTGGCCGACCCGCACATACCCGGATTTAGTTCACCACATAGGTCGCGAATCGGTCACCAAATTGACTCCAGCCCGGGGGAAGTGGCCGACCTCTCGGTCGCCCGGTACTCGACGCCCTTCCAGCGGATCGTGCATCCCCGCGCGGCCAGCACGTTCTGCACCCAGCTGGTCGGCGGGCCCCAGGGCAGCCCGATTACGAAGGTCATGGGGGTGACCAGCACCGCGACCGGTATCACGAACTCCTTGCCGCTTCGCCTGCCGCGGTGCGTGAGCTGAGCCCAGGCTGGGAACCACCGTCGTCCGGCAAGCCGCCGCACCACCGGGCTGGTCATCTTTATCAGGGGACGGAGGCGGCATCAGGGACGGAGGCGGCTTCCGCCGCCTACCGCCGCCGGGCGCTGACGACATGCGTCAAGCCTGCCCCGTGACCGGCGGCTCAGCACCGCCGGCCGGGCTGAGCCGACTGGCGTTTACGCCGGGGTCGCCACCTTCCACAGGTAGCCATCAGGATCGCTGAAATACCCGAAGTAGCCGCCCCACTGCGACGCGGCGGCTGCCTTCACGATCTCGCCGCCGGCCGCCGCCGCACTGGTCAGCACGTCATCCACTTCCCTGACCGAGTCGACGATGAAGTGGAATGAGACGCCGCGGAATCCTGACCCATCGGCGGAGACCCCGGCGTCCCTGGCGGCGGCCTCGCGCTCGTAGAGTGCGAGCGACGACGATCCGCCGCCCAGGCTGAACGACACGAAGCTGGGATAGTCCTTGTCGATGGCGCAGCCCAGGCCGTCCGCGTAGAACATCCGCGACCTGCCCAGGTCCTCGACGCCCAGCATGATGGCGGTTACCTGCACTGCCACGGTTGCCTCCCTTGCATGTTGACCATGATCTCTCATCGGTATGACGGAGCAGGACCGCCCGGTGTTACCGGTCATGCCGCGCGGGGCGGCCGGACCACCCTGGCCCCGCAGGCCGCCGGTGCGGCCCGCGTGCCAGGATGAGGACATGGTCAGTCCGCGTGCCGGGCAGCCGGCTGCTCCCGGGGACCTGGTGGACGTCCCCAAGCTCGTCACCGCCTACTATGCGCTGCACCCCGACCCAGGCGATGCCGCCCAGCGGGTGTCGTTCGGCACGTCCGGCCACCGCGGGTCCGCGCTGACCGTGACGTTCAACGAAGACCACATCCTGGCCGCCACCCAGGCCATCTGCGAGTACCGGGTCAGCGAGGGCATCGACGGGCCGCTCTACCTGGGCGCCGACACGCACGCGCTCTCCGAGCCCGCTCAGGTTAGCGCGCTGGAGGTGCTGGCGGCCAACGGCGTGCGCGTGCTGCTCGACGCGCGCGGCGGCTACACTCCGACGCCCGCGGTGTCCAGGGCGATCCTCGCGCACAACTCGTCGGGGCAGCGGTCGCGCGCCGACGGGATCGTGGTCACGCCGTCGCACAACCCGCCGTCAGACGGCGGTTACAAGTACAACCCGCCCGACGGCGGCCCGGCCGGGACCGACATCACCAGCAAGATCGGCGACCGAGCGAACTCGCTGCTCGCTGAGGGCCTGGCCGGTGTGCGCCGGATCCCGTTCGCACGGGCGAGGGGCGCGGATACGACCGGGACGTTCGACTTCCTCGGCGCCTACGTGTCGGCTCTTCGCCAGGTGGTCGACCTGGAGCCGGTCAGGGCCGCCGGGGTCCGGATCGGCGCCGACCCGCTCGGGGGCGCGAGCGTCCGCTACTGGGGCGAGATCGGTGAGCGCTACGGCCTGGACCTGGCCGTCCTGAACCCGGAAGTGGACCCGACGTTCCGGTTCATGACGTTGGACTGGGACGGCAAGATCAGGATGGACTGCTCCTCGCCGTCCGCGATGGCGAGCCTGATCGCCCGGCAGCACGAGTTCACGATCGCGACCGGGAACGACACCGACGCCGACCGGCACGGCATCGTGACCCCCGACGGCGGGCTGATGAACCCCAACCACTACCTCGCCGTCGCCATCGACTACCTGTACCGGCACCGCGATGGCTGGCCGGCCGCCGCGGCGGTCGGCAAGACCCTGGTGAGTTCGTCGATGATCGACCGGGTGGCCGACGGCCTGCACCGGCATCTGCTGGAGGTGCCGGTGGGGTTCAAGTGGTTCGTGCCCGGACTGCTGGACGGCACGGTCGGATTCGGCGGCGAGGAGAGCGCCGGCGCCTCGTTCCTGCAGCGCGACGGGACGCCGTGGACGACGGACAAGGACGGGATCATCCTGGCCCTGCTCGCATCCGAGATCGTGGCCGTAACCGACCGCTCGCCGACCGAGTTGTACACCGATCTCACCGCCCGCTACGGAGCGCCCGCCTATGCGCGCATCGACACGGCGGCCACCAAGGAGCAGAAGGCGGCGCTGGCGGCGCTCTCCCCGGCGCAGGTTACCGCCGCGGAGTTGGCCGGCGAGCCGATCACCGCGACGCTGACCACCGCGCCTGGCAATGGCGCCCAGATCGGCGGGCTCAAGGTCATGACCGCCTCCGGCTGGTTCGCCGCGCGGCCCTCGGGCACCGAGGACGTCTACAAGCTGTACGCGGAGTCGTTCCACGGCCCCGGCCACCTCGCCGCGATCCAGGAGGACGCGCGGGCGATCATCGCCAAGGCTCTCGGCTGAGGGCGCCGCGCCAACCTCGCCACCGGGCACTGGCCGTCCAATACTGGCGGCTGAGCACTGGCCTTGGGGCCGGCCAAGGGCCGCGCATCAGCCACGGCGAGCTCGTTATCGGTATTGTTTTGCTGTTTTTGCGGCATATCTAAATCTTGGCGCGACGCATACCCTGATTTCGTGCGCATGAAGGGCCAGCACGGCAAATTCAGAACGCTCGCCTTGCTCGCGGCCATCGGCATGGGCGCGGGCCTGCTCTCGGCGGCCGCGGCGCTCCCCATGCTCGCACCGGCCGGAATCGCGGCCAGGAACGCGGCCAGGACCTTCAGCCATATAGCCGTTGCCGGGTTCGGACGGCTGCCTGCTCGCTCCGAGCTGCTTGACGGGCACGGTCACCTGATCGCCTACTACTACCCGCGCGGCATCTACCGGGTGCCGGTGACGTATCAGCAGATCGCGCCGGTGATGCGCGACGCCATTGTCGCGATCGAGGACTCCAGGTACTACCAGCACGGCGCCCTCGACTTCCGCGGCACGATCCGGGCGCTGGGCACGACGATCTCCGGCGCCGGCACGCAGGGCGGCTCGGACATCGCCCAGCAGTATGTCAAGAACGCGTGCGTGCTGTCGGCGACCAGCCCGGCGCAGGTCGCGGCGTGCTCGGCCGAGACCGTGGCCAGGAAGGTGCGCGAACTGCGGATCGCCGCCGACATCATGCACGAGATGAGCAAGCAGCAGCTGCTCGCCGCATACCTCAACGCCGCCTACTTCGAGAACCACGCCTACGGAATCCAGGTCGCAGCCCGGCTCTACTTCTCCACCTCGGCGAGCAAGCTCGGCCTGGCCCAGGCCGCGAT
>Ga0137381_10002712_pt1 | contig 12372 bp, 7 predicted proteins | sample SagtaG_16_FD_104808 | JGI IMG/M metagenome (GOLD analysis project Ga0137381, IMG submission 104808) | Vadose zone soil microbial communities from Sagehorn Ranch, Mendocino, California, USA - Sage2_L_115_16 metaG | ecosystem: Environmental > Terrestrial > Soil > Vadose zone | place: USA... | reverse complement strand
CCAAAGCTCGCCTGCGCCGGTCTTCCAACAGATCGGCGCTCCCCTTCGGTCTGGGCATAGGTGTTCTGCCTCCTGAACACCCATTATACGCGTGTTGCATTATTTATGCACAGATCTATAAGCCATCCTGGTTGGCGCATGCTCGAACGGCTGTTTCGAGTAGCGCGCCTTCGTGGCTTCGATGACCAGAACGATCGGTGATTGCTCGTCACGGTAAGGCCACGGTTTCCCGACATACTTCAGCGAAATCTTATCGTAGCACCTGAGCTCAGGATCAGGCCGCCGCTCGAGCACGCGCCCTCGAATTTGGACTTCCGAGTACGGATCAACAAAGTCCACTATGGAAAGTGAAACGCGTGGGTCGCCCAGCGTGTTTTTTCGTTTCAGTGAACCGGCCTCGGTGCAGACGAGCAGAAGCTCGTCTTCGTGGTCTATCCAAACAGCCGTGCTGTGGGGCGAGCCATCAGACATGATAGTTGCAAGGTGAGCGAAGCTTGGGCGATTGATCAATCGCTTCACGTCGTCGCTGAGTGCAATCCCCATCGGGCCTCCTCCTTCGTACGGCTCTAGTTCCTCGAGCAAACACAGCCGCCAGCACTTCTCGCCGAGAATCTCGGTTTGATGTTTTAGCAAGAGCCAGTACGAGTCACTGTTCTAGCGAATTGAAAACGCTATTAGCGCTTGCCGCCGATTCGGACGGATGACTGCGAACGTCTCGGTGTCTAGAAACTTCCGGAGTACGCGCCAAAGACCAGCCGCTCGACACCATCACTCTCCGCGTATTGTTTCTAAAAAAACTCCGCGGTAGCTTTGGCTGCTGTCGCTCGACGCATGGACACCGCGTCGCCTCCTCTTGGATGAGCCCCAAACCCAGCCCATTCCGGAACTAACACCGAACCGAGAGAATTGGAAGAGTTCGCACTAACCGTTCCTTCCAGTGGTTCGCTAAAAGTACAGCTTCAGAGCGAATTGTATCTCCCGCGGATCGCCCGGCCCGCCCGAATCAGTGCCCAGAATCGGAGCAATCGTGTTGGAGACCTTTCCAAACGACCCTGGCGAGGAAACATCGGCACTAGGGTTCGCGAAGTTGGGATGGTTGAAGGCGTTGAAGAATTCCGCCCGAAACTGTAGTTGCAATCGTTCCGTAAATTTGAATTGCTTGAACAGACTGAGGTCTGTCATCTGAATGCCCGGGCCGTGGAACAACCGAGGAGCGCACGTCCCGAATGTGCCCGGCGCAGGAGCCGCAAATGCCGCGGGATTAATGAGGAATCCGGCGGTTGTATAGGAGCTGGGATCGTTACTAGCGCCGACAAACGGATTCCCGATACAGTCAGCATAGACGGCATGCGTAAAGCCCATCAGCCCATCGTTCGGCGCAGTGACACCGTATGGACTGCCAGTCTGCAGCGTCACGATCCCATTTAGTTGCCATCCCCCCAGCCACCGGCTGGCTGCGTTGTGCTCGGAGAGGAAGCGTCGGCCTTCGCCGAACGGCAAATCCCAAATGAAATTTCCTACAAAACGGCTCCGGATATCGAGATTCGAATTGCTCATCTCTGCCCCGTAGTTGTAAGCGTTTTGAGGAAGAGCACCGGCGGTGAGGTTGTCGCCAAAATTGGCGAGCCCGTGACTCCAAGTGTAGCTCAAAGAGTAGCCCAAGCCCTTCGCCATCTTCCTGCGCAGGGAGACCTCCAAAGCGTTGTAGTCCGTATTGCCATCGTTACTCGCGTACTCCAGGAATCCGTGTTGGCCAGTGGAAGCGCACCCGGGGCCCGCGAAGGTGTCTATGGTCGATACCGTGTTCAGGTTGGCGAAGGGGTACTGCAAGACGGGACACCCGCGGTCAAAGGTCGTCACATGAGGCTGATTGTAATCACGCAGGCGGTTCATCTTCCGCCCCCAATTTCCTACATAGGTGACAGAAAGCACGGTGTTACCTGTCAGCCCAATCTCGGGACCAAAGCTGGTCTGTTCCACGTAACTCGACCGCTGGTTCGGATCCTGGGCACGGAGCTGGAGTTGCGTCAAATCGAATCCCGACCCCATGATCGTTCCCAATGGGAAGCCATTCTTCAGTTGGAAGACAGTGTTCGCCCCACCTTGGTTCAACTGCACGTCAAGAAGGAACGGCGGGTTCAGCTGGATCAGGCTTTCCGATCCAATACGGTTGCTATGCTGATAGAAAACTCCATAACCGCCGCGCCAGACGAGGCGATTCGTCAACTGGTAAGCAAAACCCAGACGCGGTGCAAAATCGTTCATGTCGGGATGAATCAACGAACGGTCAAACCAACCGGAGGCGTTACTTGCGGCCGTCACGATTCCCCCGCCGTCGGCCGGCGTAAAGTTTGTAGTATTGTTTTTCCGCTCCATGACGGGTGAGAAAAGCTCGTAGCGAACCCCGTAGGTGAGGGTCAGTTTCGGAGTAGTCTTCCAAGTGTCCATGGCGTAAGAGGAGTGCCCCGGTTGAAAATAATGAACGACCAATGGCGTCGTGAAGTGGACGCCGTCCACGTCACCGAGCAAGAAGTCCGCCAGGCCGAAGGCCCCGCCAGCAGTGTAGATACCGTCTGTCTGCAGCTCGCCTTGAGGAGCCCGCAGGTCGAGAAAGTTGTCGGTCCGCTTGAGGAATTGATAGCCGAATTTGAAGCTATGACTGCCTTTCAGCCAGCTCAAATTCTCAATAATATTCCAGGCCTGCGAAATCTGGTACTGAGGCCGCCACGGTGACGTTCCGATTCGCGTCAGGCCATTGATTTCGATCGGGGGCAATCCTCCCGAACCCGGTCCGTCCGGGATCCCCGTCAGCCCGATAAGACTCTGGGCCTGAGACTTACCAAGAGTTACCCCAACCGGGTCGCTGTGGGCGTAATCGCGGTTGAACCCGAACCGCGCATCGTTGACTATGGTGTTCGAAAGGGTGCGAGTCCACCCGAGCGCAAGCGACTGCGTATGAATGCGATATTGAGTCGCGAAGTTGCCGCTCCCGATGACCCCGTTGCTAGTCCACGGGGGATCCTGGCGGCTCAGATGACGGTAGCTATAACTTCCAAACAAACGGTTTTTCTCGTCGAGCGTGTGATCAATACGCCCATCAAGTGAATAGACGTCGTCGGGCACGGCTCTCGTAAAGAGGTAATTAGGAGCTTTCGTCCAGCTCCCTGGAGTACCTTGTAGAGCCATCAAAGAAGCTACGTTAGGATCGGGGAGCAAAGTCATGAGCTTAGCTGCAACGGGATCACTGCACGGTTGGTTGGTGGTACTGGTGGCCTGAATGATGTTTCCAGCCACGCAGCCGGCCTGTCCGGTCACGGATGAGTCGCTCAAGGAGTAAGGCAACTCCGTGAAGTTGCCCGTCTTCATCAGCGGTGTCGGAACCGTGCTAGTAACTGTCGTGGACTGACGGTTGCTAAAACGTTCGAAATCGCCAAAGAAGAAAGTCTTATTCTTTATGAGTGGTCCGCCAAGCGTGCCCCCAAATTGGTTCTGTGTGAAGCGGCCGCGCGGCTGATGGTTGGCGTTGTTAATCCATGAGTTGCCTTCCAGTACGGCATTCCGGATGTATTCAAATAAATTTCCATGGTATTGGTTGGTGCCGGACTTCAAGGTGGCATTGATCACGGCTCCGGCGGAGTTGCCGAATTCCGTCGAATACGTCCGAGTTTGAACACGGAACTCCGCAATGGCGTCCGGTGGGGGTTGGACCACCTGCACAGAGAATTCCTGTAAGTTTTCCGACCAGGAGTTGTTGTCGATACCATTCAAGAGAAAATTGTTCTGAAGTTCAAGATTCCCATTGACGCTAAACCGGTCTGGCGCCGGGTTATTGGCCGCGTAGAACTTCTGGACGCCGGGCTCCAGCAGGGCTAGGTCGGCGTAGCGCCGTCCGTTCAGGGGAAGGTCATTCACCCGCGCAGTGTCGACCACATTTCCGACGTCGGCCGACTGCGTCTGAAGCAATGGCTCGCCCGCCGTGACCACCACTTCTTGGTTCACCGATCCAACCTTCAGCGTAAAATCGATTTCGAGGCGGTCCTGCACGTGGAGCACGATGCCGTCTTGCACAACCGTGCCAAAGCCTGCCGCGTTCACTTTGACCGCATAAGTGCTGGGGATTAGCGCCAGAACCTGGTATTCTCCCGACTCGTTTGCGGGCGTGATAATCGAAATCCCTGTGGCCTTATTTGTGACCGTCACAGTCGCACCCGGAACGACGCCGCCGGAGGCGTCCAGTATCCTTCCCGCGATGGCACCGCGATCGATCTGGCAAAATGCGGGCACAACGCACATCGCCAGGAGGATCCCCAGCGCGCCCATTCCGTAAACGAATCGTCGGATCCCTAAGTCTCGGTTCATTTGAAGCCTCCTTCTTGGTGCACAATCCCCGATTGGAGACGGCAGCAAAAACGACTCTGGCTCTCCTAATTCCTCAAAAAGCCGACAAGGCAGACACTCGCGACAGCATGGAATTTGGATGTCGATTCCGCGAAGAATCTTTCGGCGATCGAAGAGATTCCCATCTACGATGAAGCACGCCTCAGCAAGGCTGTCGAAAAACAGCAACTTCACGCTATCGAACACGTCGCCCGAGATGCTTCGCCACAGAAGGACCAAGGCGAGCTGACATCGGGAAACCCACCCTGAACGCACCCAACCCATTCGGCTGCGAGTGAATTGACCTGTAGCACTCAACAAAAACCTCGTCAAGTTTATTTTTCGACCTATCTTCATCCAACGTAGTTGTGTTTCGAAAGCAGGAAAGTCGTTCCGAGAGTTCGTTTCCCGTGTGATGTCAGAACTTTTGGGGTTCTTATTGACAATGCTCCTTCCGAACGTACAATGCCGTTCTGCGAATGAAAATACGGAGGCTTGATGTTTGGCCTCGCAGTTCTTGCGCGATTGCGCAGCATTCTGGATTCAGGGGATCGTATGAAATCCCAACTCCCTGCGCGCCGCTTTTGCTGCCGATTCGGTGGGTCATCGCGAATATCACACTGGACTCGTTCCGGCGGGTTGAGATTTGTAACTCGGGCAGTTCTGGCAGGAGAAGCACGGGCATTGCGGCCGCCGAATGCTGGGCCGGCTTGTTAATCGGTGGAAGATTTCAGACGCAGCTGCCCCGGTACCGATCGAGTGGGGACATTAGAGACAATTATTGATACGACCAATGAAACCTAAGAATTCGCCCAAGAAACCCGAAGCATGCAGAGGAGAGACCATGAGACCTCGGTGCCAAAACGCATCCTCCATTATTCTCATTGCCATTATCTGCGCACTCCCATTCTTATTTCGGGCGCTCCCGGTCAGGGCCCAGTCTCCTGGAGCAACGTCCCTGGGACCGATTGCAGCGGCACAACCCTTGTCTTTCGATCGAGGCGCCGCGGCACTCTGGCAGAGTCTACAAAAACTGCACACGCGGGCGAGCCTACTGATGGTTACAGCTCACCCCGACGATGAGGACGGCGGCATGCTGACTTACGAGTCGCGTGGCCAGGGAAGCCGCGTCATCCTGCTGGCACTGAACCGCGGAGAAGGCGGTGCCAACGTGATGTCCTCTGACTACTTTGATGCTCTGGGTCTGGTCCGCACGGAAGAGCTTCTGGCCGCCGATCGCTATTACGGCGCACAGCAATTCTGGACGCGGGTCTGCGACTATGGCTTCTCGAAAACGAAGGAAGAGGCTCTCGACAAGTGGGGACACGACCGCGTGCTCGCGGATGTGGTACGCGTCGTCCGCATGACGCGCCCGCTCGTCATCACTTCCGTCTTCGTCGGTGGACGTACCGATGGCCACGGCAATCATCAGGTCGCAGGCCAGATGGCACAGGAAGCGTTCAAGGCTGCTGGGGATCCTAATATGTTTCCGGAACAGATCAAAGATGGCCTGCGGCCATGGAAGGTCCTCAAGGATTATGGTCGTGTCCCCTTTACGCCTGTTACCGACAAGGGAATTCTCGACTATGCGGACGGCAAATATTATCCCGCAGAGTTTCGCAACTACGTTGACGATACCCTGGTCAAAGGTGCGCTGACGACGGAGGTTGAAATTCCCGAGGGTGATTACAACCCGTGGTTTGGCTTGACCTATGAGCAGATCTCCCGCCTGGGACTCGGCCACCAGAAGTCACAGAATGGCGGCACCGGTCTCCCACCCGCAGAGCCGGAGCAGAGTCCTTATCATCGTTTCGCTTCGTTGGTCCCCGCTTCCGAAAAGGAATCGTCATTCTTTGATGGCATTGACGTTACCCTGATGGGCATAGCCGGCCTTGCTCAGGGAGGCGACGCCGCTTTCCTGAAGGACGGACTCTCTCAGATCAACGCTATCGTCGAAAAGGCTACGAGGGATTTTTCGGCCCAGCATACGGAAATGATAGCTTCTACTCTCGCCGAGGGAGTAAGGGCAACAAATGCGCTGATGGAAGGAGTCGCTTCCAGCGGCCTCTCAGCCGAATCCAAATATGACGTGACGCACGAACTGAGAATCAAGCAGGCCCAATTTAGCAACGCGCTTGCCGAGTCTTTTGGCCTGTCGATTCTCGCCACGGTGGCGCCCGCCACAGAACCCACCGGGCCTTTCGCACGCTATTTCCGAAATCCACCGACCTTCCAAGTGGCGATCCCCGGGCAAGAATTTTGGGTGCAAGTCCACGCTCACAATCCAACCAACACCGCGGTGGAAATCGAGAGCATCCTCCTAGAAACGCCTCAAGGCGAGCGCTGGACGATCGACCCCGCCACGCGCTCCCCCGGCAAGTTGAACGGGAGAGAGTCGTTAGCTGCACGGTTTTCCGTCCGTGCGCCGCAGAATGCCCGTTACAGCCGACCTTACTTCACGCGACCCGACATAGAACAAGCCTATTACGACATGCAGGACTCCAATTATCTGAATTTGGCTGTGGCTCCCTATCCTCTTTCCGCTAAACTACGCTTCGCTTTTAACGGTGTGCCCTTCGAGGTATCGCAGGTCGTTCAATCGGTCAAGCGTGTGAACGGTCCCGGAACGGTGCTCGAGCCGCTCATCGTGGGCCCGGCCATCTCGGTTTCCATTGCACCGCGGGCCGGAATAGTCGCTCTGGCTGCCAAGTCGTTCGACCTGACGGTCATCGTGCACAGCAACGTCAAGGGTCCAGCGAAGGGGACAGTGAAGCTCGATCTGCCGGAGGGCTGGAAAGCGCCACAAGAAGAGTTCTCAACTAGGAAGGACGATGAAGATCAAACTCTCACCTTTCGCGTGACGCCTGCGCAGTTGGAAGAAAAACCCTACGCAGTCACAGCGATAGCTGCATTCGCCGGTCAGGACTACAAGGAGGGTTATTACACCGTAGGGTACCCGGGATTGCGTCCTTATAATCTTTACCGTCCGGCGACCTTCCACACAACAGGAGTTAACGTGAAAGTAGCGCCCGATCTCAACGTCGGTTACATCGTTGGTGCAGGTGACGAATTACCGCAGTCCCTTGAGAACCTAGGAATCCAGGTGCATTTCCTGTCAGCGGGGGATCTCGCCAGCGGGAACCTCTCGAAATTCGACGCCATCATCATGGGCGTCCGGACCTACGCAGTCCGTGAGGACCTGAAAGCCCATAACGGCCGCATCCTCGACTATGTGAAGAGAGGCGGCGTAATCATTGTTCAGTACAACACTCAGGAATTCGATCAGAACTATGGTCCCTATGCGTACAATATGGGGTCCAACCCGGAAGAAGTTACCGACGAAAACTCCAAAGTAGAAATCCTGGCTCCGTCGAACCCCGTTTTTGCTTGGCCCAACAAGATCACGAACAAGGACTTTGACAACTGGGTGGAAGAGCGCGGGTCGAAATTTCTTCAATCGTGGGATGCATCTTTTGAACCGCTGCTGGAAACTCATGACCCCGGACAGGCTCCTCAAAAAGGCGGACTGGTCTACGCGAAATACGGCAAGGGCGTTTATATCTACAACGCCTACGCTTTCTACCGGCAAATGCCGGAGGGTGTTCCGGGCGCATATCGCATTTTCGCCAACATGGTGAGCCTGGCGAAGAATCCCCAAGTGACCGGTACACGCGCAGCAAAAGAATCTGGTGCCACTAAGAAATAAGCACAGTCGGGAATCGAGGCGGAAAGAAGAAGGTTAGAGGCCGGATCAAATCAGCGATGCGGTACGTTCCGAATCTTGTATAAGAACGTCTTCATGGTTTCATCACGTCGAGCGTTTTCGTCCGCCTGGCGCTGCGCAGCGGCGTCGTACAGTTTCATTTCCTGCCGCGCTCGTTCCGGCTGTCCAAAGTGTTGATAGACTTTGCCTAGGCGGTAATGTGACTCGGCCAGATCCGGGTCCATGCGAGCGCAAACTTCCATTTCTTGGCGCGCTCTCGCCCATTGCTCCACCCAACTGTAGATCTTGCCAAGTTGACAATGCGAGGGAGCGTTGTCCTTCGGAAGGAGGTCAGCGGCTGCCTGCAGACGCCGCACGATGTCGTCGATGTGCGCCCTGTCGCCGGAAGTGTAATCCCTCTTGAGGGTCAGCGCGCCGCAATAAAACTGCATTTTTCCTTCTTTTGGATGATGATCCGCATATTGGCACAGGCGATCCAAGGCCACAGGATCAGGAACGGCTGCTTGATCCATTTGGATGTCTCCCAAGTACCCCAAGGCGGTAAAGGGCTCTGGAGCTAGGTCGGCAGCGTGTACGAGGATTCGGCTGGCCTGCTCATCGCTTCCCGCGAAGAATTCCACCATTCCTAACGCGAGCTGAATACGCCAGGAACTCGGTAGTAGCTCCTCTGCCTGTTTGAGAACCACTTTGGCAGCCTCGAAGTTCTTGTGCCGAATCAATTCAACCGCGAGCGAAACCCGGTACTTTTCCTCCGCAGGGGCCAGCGCCACGGCCGCCTGGTAGCTCCGGACGGCGGCCAGATTATCGCCGCGACCTTCCTGGATATCCCCGAGCAGGTCCTCAAGATCGGCGCTATCGCCGACCTCTCGGCATTTGTCTGCGCTCACCAGGGCTTCGCCCAAATGACCGGCCTTGAACTGTGTGAGAGCCAGGTTGAAAGCCAAATCGGCTCGCTCCGGTTCGAGTTCCGCAGCCTTCTTGAAATCTTCGATGGATTCTGAAAACTGTCCGTAGGTGATCAGAACTTCTGCGATGCGTTGGTGGAGAGCTACGGTCTCCTTCGGGGGCAAGCTGGTCGCACGAAGTGACTCCAGCGTCTGTTTGACGTCATCGCTTCCGCCCAATTTCGCCTCCAGTAGGACTAGCCCGATTCCGGGATCGTGGTTAAGGGAGTAAGCCGGACCTACCAGGCGTGCTGCCCGCTGCCAGTTGTTCGTCTGAATCTCGGCTACTGCAGTCGCGACGTTGAGCCCTACGTCATTCGGTTTTAGTAGGAGCGCCTTCTCCATTTCGGCTGCGGCAGCCGAAGGATTTCCCAGGCCGAGGGCAACCGAACCCTTTAGCCGGTAGAAGGCTATGCGCTCTTCCCGACTGCTGGGCGGTGGCAGACCCGCCAGGGCACTCTCCGCCTCCTTGTAACGATGGAGGCGCGCTAGTACGGCCGCCCACTGCGTTCGAGTTTGCCGTGTACCATGGCTGAGCTTTACGGCGCGTGCAAGCATGGGCTCAGCCTTTTCCGGGTGCCCTGCTCTGTCATGCAGTCCGGCAAGGCCTTCCAACGCGAAATAATTGTTCGGCGTGATCCGCAAAACACGCTGAAACTCTGCTTCGGCGCGGTCGCTTTGGCCAGCAATCGCGAATGCCTCGCCAAGGAGCATTCGGACGGAAGTGTCCCTGGGGTAATTCTGAAGATAATTAGACAGGGTTTGTATGGCCTCTTCAGGGTTTCCGCGCTCAAGGGAAGAGTGAGCTTGCGCCAGAGGACTAGAAGGCTCACTTCGCGCTCCCTGGTTGCGTACGTCGCGTCCCAGCACTGAGAGGATGATGACGAAGCAGGCGCTGGATGCTGCGAAACATCCCAACAAGTTGGTGCGCATCGTCACAATGATGACTTCTCCCGACTGGGCGGGTCGACGCGACATGCCCAGGGCATGTTGCCGACGAAGAATCTGCGACAGCTCCGCCCGTTTTACCAACTACCCGGAACCTCATCATGGCTTAGCCAGTTTTCAATGAGCTTCACAATGGCGTCCTCGCTGATCCTGACCAGTTTCCGCCCCTTCTCAGCGGAGGCCTCGCTCACATTACCAGAATATCCGGGCCATTCTGCTGCCTTGGACTTCTGCAGATAATACGGTGCCCCGCCGGAAAGCTCGGGCGGCTCAGGTAGGTCGCGCGCATGATCTAAGTGAATCAAATCGGGTCGGAAGGCCGCTATGGCAGACGTTTCCAGTGGTCCACCGTGGCCGTGTCCGCCATTCGATTGGTGAAAAAGACCCATTGTTTTCATCGTTTCACTGGAGACAAATTCCCACCAGTTTGCAAACAGCAACGCCGCGTCTTGAATCTCGTCTGCGATCCGTGCCACCGCACCGCGTGCCGGCCCGATGTTTCCGTCATGGCCGTTCAGGATGAACACCTTACGAAAACCGAGATGCAGAATGTTTCTGAGTATGTCCTCGAAGTACAGGGTCATGACTTCAGGACGGACCGAGATCGTCCCTTGAAAATGCGACGTGTGCGCGGGACACTGAGTGAACGTGACCGCTGGAAAGAGCAGCGCTCTCGTGCGCGCCGCTACCCGCTCAGCGATCCCAGATATGATGATCGAATCCGTCCCCAGGGGATTGTGGGGTCCGTGAAACTCCAGGCTTCCCAGAGGCAGGATGCCTATCGGATGACCAGAAACTGCCTCCGCGACTTCGAATCCGATCACTTCCTCGAATCGTTTCGGCTTCGCAGAGCCTTCCCCGGTTGACACGTTTGCATGCACGGCCTCTGCGATACCCGGAAGCGCGAGGCCGGCCAAAAAGATATTCCTTCTTGTGATCTGCGCCATGATTCCTCGTCCTCAAAGCTTTCGCAGGTTAGCTTAACATTCGGGAGGCTGTCCTAGCCCAATTCCTCAGCCATGCCGTAGCCACAGGATGGTTTACCCTTTCACAGCGAACTTGGCGACCCATCTGTTCTCCCTTCCTTGTGGCAAGACGTTGCTACATTACTTCGCTGCTGCCAACGCGAATTGCCAGAAATGTGGATTCCCACACAAAATAGACAATCGCGAAAGCCAACAGAGTCTTCCACGTCGTGCGATGGGCTTTGGCTTCCATAGCGGATTCCTGAGCGAACAAGGGCAAAAGCTGGCGACCCAGATCCAGTTGGCAAACACAGAGATGACGCGGCTTCTGGATGCCTACCAGGCCGGCACGATTGAACTGCCGGAGTTGCAGAAGCGCCGACGATTGGTGGACGCAAAGCTCGATACGCTCCATCGAGAGAAGGAGCTTCTGGAGAAGATAGCTCGCGAGCAAAAGCAAGAAGGCGATATCCGGCGTGACCTCGAGGAGTTTTGAGCTTTGGTGTCGGATCGTGCTCAACACTCTTCCCTCCAGGACAAACAGAAGCTCATGCGCATGGTCCTGGACAAGGTCGTGGTCAGGACTGGCGAGTTGATGTGCACTACAACATGCCGCTTTCTCGACCTGCCGCCTCGAGGGAAGAAAAAGTGTCAACCAATTTCGATTTGTGTAACGCACGTCATGACCCGCGTGAGATCTCTGCTGATGGTCAGATAAACCCGGGCCAATTCTTTCAACGTGCGCAGGCCCTTCTCTCCGTGATAAACCGGGCTGAGCAAATTAGTGCGCAACAGCTCGGCCAGCTTCCGCGCATCGATCCGATCGTTCCTGCTGCCTTCCTTCAGCAAGGCGTTGCGGCGCGGATCGCACACCACGACGTTCGTGACGTAAGGCTTGAGCAGGTCATACAGCCAAGCCGCCCAGGTGCCCTCTTCAAATGTGACATACAGGTTCCCACGCAATCCTTGGACGAACTGCAGAATCGTACTGGCCTTGGTCTCAATGACTGATTCCATGATCAGCTTTCCGGCGACATCCCGCACCGCGACGGAAATCGTTGCGGTGTGCACATCCATTCCGACGTATTTGTTACTATTCAACGGGGGCGCTCCTTTCTGACTGGAGAAAATTGAGACAGCACTCAAACTTTACTCCACAGGGGCGCTCCTTTATCCTGGCCAAAAAATTTCGCGCTCCGGGGCTCGCAGAGCGACTTTTTTGAGGCGGCATGACCTCCAGGGCCAGGGAAAATTCATAGCATCGGAATTGAGCGAAACTAAGAAACGGGGAGCGTCAGCTCCCCGTTGAAAGGACAGCAGCCGGAGCGAGGACGCAGTCAAGGACGCGGAGTGAGGCACGAGCGGAGCGCCGCGAAGCGGGCTTCGATCCTTGACGGCGGTCCGAGCGGAGGCT
>Ga0137381_10002706_pt1 | contig 12377 bp, 7 predicted proteins | sample SagtaG_16_FD_104808 | JGI IMG/M metagenome (GOLD analysis project Ga0137381, IMG submission 104808) | Vadose zone soil microbial communities from Sagehorn Ranch, Mendocino, California, USA - Sage2_L_115_16 metaG | ecosystem: Environmental > Terrestrial > Soil > Vadose zone | place: USA... | reverse complement strand
TTGAATCTCTAGGGCACACCACATAACACTCTCAGGAATGCTCCCTTCAACTGGCCGATGCACGACAACAGGCTTCACAGGCAGAGAAGTGGTAAGAGGAAACAATATGATATGGTCAAACGAGCAGATAGAACATTGGAGAGGCTTTCACCGCATCTACACGAGTAACCCCTCACGTGTCACCTCTGATAAAGAGAGAGAGGTACGGCGATCTCAAGCGCAACAGGAGATGATCCAATGCTTGAACTCTTTTCTCGACGGTGCATTCACACTCAAAGAATTCAATACGGTCTTCCAGCAGAAGACACATCATGCATGGAGCGACTTCCATTTGCAGGGGATGTCAGGAGGATTGTTCTTCAATAAACTGGTCAAGTACATACCCAATGAAGAGACCTTCGCGCATCTCTTGCGCATGATCCTTCGTCTTCCTGAGGAAGAACGCGACGGACAATGGCAGATGCAGGCGTTCGTTCGCTTTTTAGAGGGACTCATCGCTTCACAGCAGGTCCAACGATCACAATTGCAGCCTACGCGCGTGCCTTTTTTCCTCAGTTTCTGGTGGCATGTGCAAGCCCCTGAGCACTGGCCCATCTTTTATCTCGACCTCCGGAAGGTGCTCCTGACTGGAGAAGAGACAGCAGGACCAGGACGAGACGCCATTCATGCCTATTTTACATTTCGAGCACGCTTTCTTTCACTCTTGCAAGGACTCGGCGTGTCATCGAGGGAACTCGAATATCTCTGCATGTGGTATGGACAACGATCCTCTAGAAGCATCACGCCCGACGACGAACACACACCATCTGATTCCCAGACCCATCGCCCCTGGGCGTACGTCGAGAGGCAAACCAGTTCGATGGAGCAGTTCGTGGAAGGAGAGAACAAGGTTTTGACGGCCAGAGGAGGACATATGGACACGCCTCGCAAAGAGAAGCACATGACGACACTGCATACCCAGCTCCAGTGGCTGCTCGCCAAGATTGGACACAAGGTGGGCTGCCGGGTCTGGATTGCCAGTGAGGATCACGACAAGGTCTGGCAGAACGAGCGGTTGGGCAATCTCAGTCTGGAAGCGCTGCCAGTGCTGGAGAACTCACACTTCCAGCAGGTTATCCGGCATATTGATGTGCTCTGGCTGCTCAAGCAGGATGTTGTTGCCGCCTATGAGATCGTCCATGCCACAACCAACATGTCTGCCGACCTGCTGCGCCTCTTCGATCTCGCTGCGCTCTTCCCAAAGCGGCAGGTGCAGTTATATGTGGTCTCGCCTCGCCACCAGTTCGAGCACGTGCAGTTTGAGCTGTCGCGCCCGCTCTTTCATGGATATGACTTGAGGAAGCGTTGCGCCATTGTCCATGAAGAGCTGCTGTTGCAGCAGGCCGAACATATCCTGCGGTGGGCAAGTAGCCCTGTGGTCATGAAGGATCTCATCTACCCACGTGGCGATGCAGTGTAACGCTGATGATAGTCCACTGGTCAGTCAATTGTGGTACTGATGAGCCCAGCACAAGAAGCTTCCTGGGCACAAAGGTGCTGCTCAACGCATAGGAGCCCTTGTCTCCTGCGGAAGAACCCGGACAAAGAGACGTAGCATGACGCCTGAACACGAGATACAGAGAAGTGGAGGATAGAGCGGTGGAAAAGGAACGACACGACGTCCAGCAAGGGACGATGACGCTACCCTATTTTGATTATGAGGTGCCAGTGCTCTCTCTTCCCGATGGGACTCGCTACATTCCTGTGGTGGCGCTCTGCCGCATGCTCGACCTGCGATCCGAGACGCATATCCCCCGCTGGCGCCGGTTGTTCCTGTGGGAACACGCACGCAAATTGCCCATGCGGACGGAAACGCGAGGGACGAGGATCGTCTGGTGCCTGCACCTGGGCGCCTTGTTCTTCTGGTGCTCAAGTTTCAACTGGTCACTCGTCTCTGCCGAACGCCGGGTACAGTTGCAGCAGGCGACCGAGGCCGGGCTCAAGCACCTGGAGCAGGCTCACCAGGAGATGTTGACGCGCTATCGGCTGATGCGCCAGCTGCTCTTCCGCTTTCTGACGGACCATGCGGATGCCACGACCCACCTCCAGCAGCTGGCAGCGGGCATACATCCGCGTCTTGATGCTGCTTCCTCCGCAGCTCTCGACTTACTCATTGAGGAAGGTTGCACACTCATCGACGAGGCCACAGTCCATGCACAGGCAATCCTGCAGGACCAAGCCACGACCCCGATCATGAATGTCGTGACGATCGATGCCGAAGGGCATGCGACCGAGGTTGGCTCGATGCCTTTATTTCCCATCATACCAGAAGAGGAGAGCGAGCAGTTCTTCGCATCGATCGATAGGCTGACCCTCTGGTATTGCGACCTGGCGGTGTTTTTGAAAAAGCAGGCTCTCTCACGACAGGTGGACCACGATGGTGAGGAAGGATAGCAGAACGCTGACTGCGTGTTCGATCATAAACCGAGGAAGAGGACCCACGAAAGCAAAGGAGAGCACATGACGAGCGATGATCTGCAACGCTGCCTCGATTTGCGTCGGGCAGATAGTGACCCTGAGCTGTTTGCCGCAGCCGCAGCGGTACATTCCATTCGCAGGTTGATCGCTGCTGGTGGAGGCAGAGTTAAGCGGCCTGATGATGAGGAGGTACTGTATCCGCACCACCTCGAAGCCTTTCTTGCTCGCGCTGTAGAGAACGCCCACAAGGCCAGGCGCTTTGAGCAGGAATGGCGCAGGCTGCACCGGCTGATGCTTCAGATACAAGCTGCCTGGGAGCGTGGACAAGCGCTGTTTCAGGAAGACCTTGCCCGCGCCATAGTCCATCCTGAAGAAATGGAGTGTCTCTCCCACATTGATTTCGCCTTGGACTGTTATGCTACTGTCGATGCACGAAGGACTTATCCTCACTACCGTGTGTTGCAAGCATGGACCACGAACGGGTACATGCTGGCATGGTGGCAGCACTTTCTGGCAGAAGATGAGACTCCTTCCTAAAAGCAGGAGTAACCACGTGGAAGGAAAGCGTGGACGATCAGAATGGTATAGAAATCTGGGAACACGCTGGAAGGGAATATGCAACTGATGAGTTCCCACCCCGAAGCAAACTCTACTGTCTTGCTCCAGAGGGAATAGGAACTCCCTGGATAGAGTGCCTAACAAGCTATGTCAATCGCCTGGCTTGGATGTACCGGGTTGGACCTCGTGTTTTAGTAGCCCTGGAGATTGTTCCCCACCTCAACGGATCGTATCATTTTCGATCATCTCTAAGCCTGATAGGTGCATTTTGCCGCTCAGAGGCAGTGAGCGTCAATGGCGCCGGAGGATTTGCCGTTGATTGGTCTGATACACTCGAACGGTTGACAATGAGAACGGATCTGCGGAACTTGACCCTATGTTCGTGGGCGGGCGATATCCCATCCCAAGGCCTTCTGCGCACTGCTCCCTCCTGGTGTCCTGTCTGTTACCACGAATGGCGAGAGAAAGGACTCCCCATCTATCAGCCGCTGCTGTGGATGCTCCAAATCATGACCGTCTGCCTACGCCACAGGAGACGGCTGGAAGTGCGATGTTCCCATTGTCAGAAGAAACAATCTGTGATTGCAGCCAGGACACAGCCAGGATGCTGTACGCAGTGCATGACCTGGCTGGGAACGCTATCAAGTTCAGAAACAGAGGATGAGGTCGATGAGGAGACACGAGACTGGCAGCAATGGGTAGTGGGTGCCGTCGGTGAACTTCGCAATGCAAGTACCACTTCTGGATTCCCTCCTTGGGAACAGCTTTCACATAGGCTTGCTCTCTGCGCTGAAATTGTAGGCAGCGCTAAGCAACTCGCTTCTCTAGCGGGTATACCAAAACAGTTGCTCTCAAGCTGGACAAATCGAAAGCAAACACCTTCGTTCGAGAGAATGCTTGAGTTCTGTTATGTTCTGGACATTTCTCCGCTCCAACTTATGACAGCTGGCCAGGATGATTTGAACGAAGCCCTGCAGACAAGGGAGAGACATCGACAGCCGCGCCCTAAACATTACGCTCCCCACCCAGTGAACCGTGAGCAGGCTTTAGCACTCATTCAGGCGGTGCTTGACGGCCGGGAAGCTCCAATGGGAGTACGCCAGGTAGAAAGACGCCTGGGCCTCGGACCAAGGACCCTCGTTTATCACTTCCCCCGAGAATGTGCTCTCATTACCGACCAATATCAAGCCTACCGCGCAGAGCAGGCGAGACAACGAATAGAACGCGGGAGCAATGAGGTGCATCAAGTGACCCTGATGTTGTATGCAGAAGGAACCAATCCGAGCGCGCGGCAAGTGGCAAGCAGGCTTTCAGACCCTGGAATAATGCGTACAGTAAAAGGGCTTACCACATGGCATGCCGCTCGACGCGAACTCGGACTTGAAAAATAATATAAAAAGTCAGAAATGTATCTACAGAGAAGAAAAGGATCTGTATTAGTGAGCTTATGATAGGCCATTTGAGGATAAGTGGAGAGGGTAAAATGGAGGAGCTACATTGTTTATGGCTAGACCAGCAAGGGTAGTGAGTATCCTTCGTCACTTCTTATTTGTCGCTGAACATCTACACGCCCATTCTATTCTAAAGTTGTGCCGGACGGCACATTGTTCTTTGATAAGTTACCCACTGTTGGCTTTTTCGTCGATTTTATTATGACAAGGCCTCATATGGTATACTAAATACATAGAACACAGGTTCTTGTGCCTGTCTCACGATTTGTTAGGAGGAGGCATGCATATTGAGAGACGGGCACCTGTCCTGTCGTCAACTTTAATAAGTGATGAAGGCCAAAATGATAGATCGTGGCAAACTCTACACAATAGGCTATGCTACTCTTGAAGGGGTAGAGCAGCTTCAAGGGCTTTTTGCTCAGCAGGTTTTGATCGTCGACATTCGCTATTATCCAGCATCGCGTTGGCGACCCGAGTGGTCACGCAAGAGACTCATTGAACGATTTTCGACAAACTATTGTCATCTACGCGAGCTAGGGAATATCAATTATCGATCCTCAACATTACCTATTAAGCTAGGAGATGCCGCAGCAGGCATCTCCTGGCTTGCAAACTTCCTCCAAGCTGGCCGTGATGTGTGCTTGCTCTGTGCATGCGCCGATTGGAAAAAATGCCACCGACGAGTTGTAGCCGAGTTACTCCAAAACGAAATCGTTGGTCTACGGCCTATTCACATTTCAGCTGATGATGTTCCTTCTTTTGTAGGCAGTTGCTGACTTGATTGCGTAAATAGATTCACCAAAGAGTTGGCTGTGGGCGTTGTTTGGGGGCAAAGAAGATGCCTCCAATTGTCCATGTGGTCGGGTATTTAGCTAATGTACCCATGAAGTAGATCGTATCATAGATTCTTCTGACCCTGTAATCGTACATATCTCGAAATTGTTTTTCCCATTCAGTGCGCGATTTATCCCGACTCCACCTGCGATAGGATTGTGCTACCTCCCAGTCAAAAACTTGCATGCTATGTCCATTGCAGCGAGGGTCATCGCAGGAAAAGTCGTAGACGAACTCAAAAGGGTTTTTTTCTAGCAAGGGAACGTTCTGAGGAGAAAAGAGTCCTAACTGACTGAGCTTCGCACGTTGCTTAGGCGACCAGTGAGGATCTGTATCTTTTATTTGGAATCGGGTAATTTCTTTCGGACGTATAGCCCCCAATGAAGTTCTGTTGCTAGCCTGTTGATCTTGCAAGTCTTCGATAGATCGACTTAGCAACGGCTCTATAATTTCACGTCGTTCTTGCCACATATTATCTGTCGTCGTATGTCTAATAATTTCAATCTTACTCTCATCCAGGTGATAACTTTCAGGCCGGGGATCTTGAGTAGCTTTGTTTACACGCACCCCTATCCAACTGTAACGCTGGAACTGGCTGCTATCCTCGAGTAAACGGAAGTGCACAGGATGAAGCCGCATCCAGTAACCCTCATCTGTAATACCCGAAACGCAGGTAGTCTCAATGTGCTTTTTACTCGGATTGGGGTACGTTTTAACAGTGACAAAGAGCGTTTTGGTTTCGTAGACCCGATTGCTCATTATCGAGTGACCTCCTAATAGTCTTCAGAGCTAGTTGAACATTGAGGCATTGGAAGTGCTCATCGCTTCCCATTGTTTAGGTCTTAGTCCTCGTCATCATCTCCCTCATCTTCCTCTTGACCCCATTGTTCCTGAAAGACCCAGGGACCAATCACTTCCGCATAGCGATCCACATGCTCAGCCCATTGTAGCGGCATGGGTAACAATGTCATTGCATTCGAGTTATAGCTCATCTTGCGCCACTGATTGATAGCAAACGCCCAAATTCCCGGATCGTCTTCCTCTTGAAGAGCCATGAGCACGATTTCCAACATGGATGGAATAGTGTAAAGCTCACCTGGATTGACCTGCTTCCCTCTGCGTGCTTGACTCATTGTGGAGGGCTTCGCCGCGATATTGTAAAACGTCCTGCTGATTCCCAGTAGCGGCCAAATCCCCTGCACGTACCCCTTCCCAGCCGGGGCCCCCGGCGTAAACCACTCAGGGGTCTCGTGCTGCGCACTGCTTCGCAATCTGGCCACACGAATTCGCCCACGAAGGCGCGTCACTGGGACAGGGTCATCATCGCGAGTCGCACGCCATGCATCCCAGACAACTTCCGAATTCTGGAATCCCGTCAGTGTTTGTCGTATATTCTGCGCTTCCGTCATGATGAGGACATCATCATCTCCTTCATTATGGAGGTTCAGAAGAAACTGACGGAGTTGGGAAACTGCCTGATGCTGGTTGTTGCGCTGCACCTTTTCGGGGGGCATTGTCGTCATATCGAGCAGCGTCTGATAGAAGGGCCGGGAACCCTTGCCATCAGGAATCCAGGCCCGTACCTGACGGTGAGCGGTATGGAACAGCACGACCATCGGAAAATGCACCCGCAGGAACCCACGTTTTTGTGTCAGACGAACCATCCAGATGGCAGCCACGAGCATATTCTTGGGGAAGGAGTGGCTTGTGGGCAGCGTAAAGCCAATAGGCTCCGGAAGATATCCCATCTGACGTAAACCGTCAAGTACAGTTCCCGTACAACGATGACGGAGCAGTTCAAGATTTCCCTTCAGCACAGGATCTGTATTACCCACAGTAAACTTGGTAACTCGCTTGGTGTGCGCCAAACCAAGGCGTAACGCCCGCCTGGGATCTCGCAGTCCATACTGGCGCCGTTGTTTGGGCTTCCGATAGTTTGGCATCTCGATGATCACCAATGTGGGTCCGGCTGCTTGAGGAAGTTTTGCAATGATCTGCTTCACGCGCACTTCTGTTTGCTCACGGTGATATTTTGCACGCTCGGCTCTCGAAGTGAGAGGGTAGGCTGGCGCAGGGAAGAGGGCCCCCAGCTCATCAAGTTGTCTTGGGACGATCCGCAGTCTGCCACCTGGGAGCGGAATCTCGCTCTCTCCAACTACCTGGGCCGGAATGGGCTCTTTTGCACGCATCGATTTCTTTTTGCGCGTCGATTCAAATGGAGAGGATGAGAGGTCATTCATGGTGGCATCCTCTTCGCTGCTCACCACCACTTCCTCCTCGTCATTCCAAAGCCCAAGCAGCAGGTTGTCCTCCTCCTCTTCATCCTCGAGCATTTCCACCTCAACTGTCATTTCATCATTAGGGTACTCCTCCTCTGCTTCATCTACCTCGTTTTCCCTCGATGATGGAGGCGCGGGGGGACGTTCCACCAGCGCTGGACGATCTCCGCAAAGCATGGCGTGAAGTCGGTCAACGAGCATGTCTCGCCCCTCTTGAGTCGTCCACCAGACCTCAACGGTCACCAGAGGTCCGATCGAATCTGCTACCGCCTTGAGTCGTTGCTCTCGTGGGAGATCACGAATGTTCTTCTCCAACGCGTGCCTGCTCGGCTTTGTGATTGTCTTTTGACGCGTGAGCAGGGGGACGCACTCCAGCTCGCTCGTGAGTTTCTGTTGGAGGATGGTCGTCATCCTCTCATGATCATCCAGGCCAACGCCTGATTTCACGGGGTGATTCCACGACTGGGGTTGGACGACGGCTGCGATAACGCCAGTACTTGCCTGCTCACTGAGGTACCTGATGGGATCCTCAGCGAGGTCCTTAGCCTCGGGCCAGCGAATGCGGAGCCGTCTGGCAATCGCCGGAAGCGCGTTGGTCCAGATAGGAATTCGCTTATCTCCCTGATAGATACCGCGAAGGGATGCGCGCGTAAATAAAGGGTCATCAGAGAAGTCGAACCCGCTGCGTTCGGTGAAGCGCACGAATGTGCTCCTGGCGGTCGTCCCAAGGAACAATTTGTCCCCTTCTAAAAGCGGACGAGATACCCACCGCCGTACGCCGTAATGGAGGTGAATTCTCGGCTGTGGATCACCGATCAAGGTCTGTACAGTGATGCTAATCGTATAACTATATCCCCACTGTTGACCTTGCTGATCAACCTGGTAGACTGGAGGCCAGCTCATCAACTCTGCGCCATCAGCACTAGGTACCCTGACGAGCGCCCGCTCCAGCCCGTAAACCGACAGTGTCACGTGTCGCTTCACCAGGAGATCAGCAAGGTGGGCCGGAAGCGCTGCATAGAACAAACGCTCTGGCTTGGCGGTGTTATTTGGTGCTATCGCTGCCACTATGGAGAGCCGTATAGGTTTCCAGAGTAGATCATCCGCCCTGATGGCTTGTTGGATCATCTGCAGGCTCGGACTGTCCGCAAACAACTCGACGCACCATGCACGCACAATCTGTGCAAGTGGTTCGGTGGAGAAAGGAGATCGAGCAAGCAGCCATGGAGCCGCAAGTTTATCCTGTTCCTCCAGCCGCGTTTGTCCAGGCACCGTCATTAAGCGATCACAGAGGGCAGTGATGATGTCATTGAGAGCGCGAATCGGGAACGAAACATCTTTCCGGTGGAGACGCTCCTGCTCCAGAAGCGTAAACCACTCTCGCCAGACTTTCGGCAAGGAGAGCCCCCACACCTCGAGTTCCATCGTCCCCGCTTCAGGCCGCAGAGTAAAGGCGACAGGTTGAATCAATCCAGTGGTCTTCATGACCAAACTCCTTCCAAATTCTCGAGTGCCGCGGCAAATGGTCCGTACAGCACTTCTGCTATAACCCGCTTGGCAGGATCGGAATCGTTGAGCGCTTCACGCAGGATACGACGGAAACCGAGCAACATACTGGTTCGTTCCGTATCTTTCGCGCCCCTAGTCAGTCCGCTGGTCACTTCGGCCCATTTTGCATCTATGAAATGAACACGGGCGCCTACACCACCGCGTAAGAGTCGGCCGATACACTGCCAGACAAGGACCAGTTGTGTCCAGAGCAATGCCGTCCGATCGGGAGTACCCATATAGGTCTCCTTCTCAGAGAGGAACTCGTCCCAGCGCCGACTGCTTTGCTCCCGCAGCATTTTCCCGGCTTGTGTGATCTCCATCCCCGTCATGAGAGGAACTTGTCGGGCCGCCCATGCGTTGACCCGCTGGATTGCGGTGTAAGGATCTCCTGGTACTGGAAGTGGACGCACCAGAAAGTAGACGCTTCCGAAGGCTGCTTCTTCCCCAACCAAGATGTTGTGGCCGCGTTCGATAGATTGAAGCGGCGCAACCAGAAACTTCGCATTCAAATTGGGAAACTGTGTAAGCATGCTCCGCAAAAGCGTGCCAGGGCGCGGCATCGTCACTACCTCGCCATCTTGCTCCCGTACGAGAGCGACTACATCCTCACCAGGAACGTTACCGAGGACCGCGCTGAGTGTCGTCGCCACCTCGTCCGCCTCCTCGTAGCGTCCGACGACCAGCAGGATGCGCTGTCGATGCGCATCCAGCAGATCCAGCTCTTTTTCAAACAAGCTCCGATTGTCAAACCCCTTTCGTTGGGCCAGGGCGGTCACCATTGCACGCAGGTTTCTGAGTCGTTGAGGATACGGAACCGCTGATACCGCGAGCGATCTCTCGGGGATGCTGGGATCTTGCAAGGGCTCAAAGAAGCACGAAACAGGGACCGCTTCGCTCGCTGTTGCAGTTCCGTTACCGCCTTTGCCTACGCGCTGGGGAAGCAGGACGCTGTCAGGTGGGATATGCAAGTCGTAGCGCCATGAAGTGGGCGCGAAGGAAGTTCCGCTCGTCACTATGACGTGAGGGCCTGCTATGGTGTCTGAGAGCCGCAGCGCATCGTGGAGGCGGTAGAGCAGCGCACGCCCTAGACCCCGGACGCGGAAGAAGCGCAGTTCGCCATTGCCCCGCCTCTCAGGATCGAAATACTGAAATCCCAGGACTGCTCCCATCGGCGCATCGGGAACCAGGCGTGCCAGGCTGTCCGAAGGAGAGAAAAAGAGTCCACCCGCTCCTCGGTCAAGATCAATCTCTTCAGTAGCAGAGGGCCACTCGTCAATCAATTCCTGAAGCGCATGATCGAGCACACTCACGATTAGGGCAACACGCAGATAGTGCGCGACGGCTTCGATCTGCAGACGGTCCACTGACTTATCCAACTCGAATGCACTCCGCACCCATCCTGCCAGCAGTTCGAGCGAGGCCATAGCATCTCCTGCGAACAATTCGGCCTGGACAGCTTGCACCCATGCCTCTGGTGGAGCTCCACCAATGTTTGGCATGAAACGCCCACTGCCGAAGGGGTTGCGGACAAAGGTTTCGCAGGCGGCATCGTAGACGGCCGTCGGCCAGTTGTTCTGCACGATCCGCCTACGGACGCGCTGAAGCAGGCGACGACCGGTGAAGTAGCTCCCACTTAACCAGTTGCGGGTGGGTAGGCTCTCCCGAAGCCAGCGGTAGAGACGATCTACCGCACGCTGCGTATTCGTGTGCGCCGTCAGCCAGCGATCAAGGCCCGGTTTCATACCAACGAGAGGACGCCCTGGACGGTAAACCTGGCGGGCAACCTGGGGTGCAAGGCGGTCCAGCCACGAGTCGGTATGCCCCACAAGCACTTCTACCTGGGCAAACTGAGTATCGAACTGCACCTGAACCAGGTCCGCTTCGTCGACGAGCACGACATCACATGCACGCATTGCGAGCTCGGCGTAGCGAACCTCTTCAGGAATGAGAGGAGCCTGTGGGCTGCTGGCGAGAAAGCTTGCAGGAGTGGCAAACCAGACGTTCGCATCGAATAAGCTGCGCGTCGGCGCATGAACGGGACAGCACGGCATCAACGGGCAATCGAAACGGGAGGTAACTCCTTCTTCTCGATCTGTGCGATATAAGCTGGTGCATGGTTCCTGCCCGGGGGTAATCGGCACCACATCTCGCCGTAAGCCATCCAACCCACAGATCGTTGAGAGGAGCGCATACCCGGGATGATCTTGGCTGAGGGATGGCCCCACACGCTGCATCTCTGCAGCCGCAAGGCGATTGAGATGGTTGACGCGGGTGGATCGTCCGATCAAGGGAAGGGCACGGATGCGGGCATCCGCCTGACGAAATTCCTCGAACACCTTGTAGGAACGCAGCAGAGAGGCAACGTCACTCATAACGATGGCGACACGCAGGCCACGTTTGGCTAGGTGGACCGCCAGCACCATGAAGAGGCTGGATTTCCCGCTGCCGAGCATCCCAACGAGGTGGAACAGTCCGTTGATGGTAAAGGTTCTACCTGCTAGTAGTCCTGTCGGGGTAACTTCCTGCAGACGGATATTGCGGATACGACGCCCCCAATCTTGGGCGGCGATCGATCCTTCCGGCGCTACGGCGTCCATCCAGTCAGCTTCCGCCTCGAGTTCATCGAGAGTGACCCGTAACGGTGGACGAACGGTACGCGCTTCAGGGATGTCGCGTGGAGCAAGCTTGGCAACAGTAGTGGCGCGGGTTGGGATCTCGACCTCATGCGGGTCGCGATCCAGGTAGAAGCGATAGACTCCCGGCGAGGCTGCACGGGGCAGGCGCCGTAGCCATGCAGGTGGTGTTTCCAATGCTCCGCGCATCGCTTGCAGCCGTTCGGGAAGGACTGATGTATCTGTGGACGTCAACGTTGTGCCATCGAACGTATAGAGCGGATAGGGAGCAGGCACCCTGCGATACAGTGAAAGGTTTCGCTCCCACGCACCGCGGCCAGGAACGTCAGGGAGCCGCAGGCGCGCAAGAGCAAGGGCACGTTGGCTGGCCTCAGGTAATTGCCCAAGCGCGGGAAATGGATGCCCGCCCAGGATAGCCCAGGCCAATTCGGGGTTCTGTCCAGGCAGGTGGTCATTCATAAGCGTCAAAATCAACTCGGTATCCAGAAATTGAGCAAAGGACATTTTCAGCGGTCCATAAACGGACTCCATATTCGCAAGTTCGCGGGCGAAATCTGTTCTCCAGGTCTTAGTATCTCGCATCGAGCTGCCTCTTTCGTTCTTGTACGCGCGCG
>Ga0137381_10002702_pt1 | contig 12387 bp, 13 predicted proteins | sample SagtaG_16_FD_104808 | JGI IMG/M metagenome (GOLD analysis project Ga0137381, IMG submission 104808) | Vadose zone soil microbial communities from Sagehorn Ranch, Mendocino, California, USA - Sage2_L_115_16 metaG | ecosystem: Environmental > Terrestrial > Soil > Vadose zone | place: USA... | reverse complement strand
GTAATCCTGCTGAACTTGTGCACTCATGAGGGCGTTGGTCGGAGCGATGGCCCGCTTTGGGATTTCTGAACCTGTGCATCCACCGGCTGCCACGGCGGCCACGAGGCGTACCACCCGGCTCCCCTCCGGCAGCGCGTGTGCACGAAGGAGGTGAAATGGTATGGCGTGCTAAACGGTCCATCTTCTGGGTCAGAACATACTTCTGGGATTCGCTCGGCCCCGGTCGTTGTTTGGTCTGAGTTCGTCGAAGTTCATCTCGATGAAGTCCAGGTTTGTTGCCACGCCATGTGAGGCACGGAACTGAGGAGATGGGGTTGGTATCGATAGGCGGCTGAGGACTTGAACGAGCAGCGCTCTCAACCCCTCGATGAACCTTTCGATTCGCTCGCGGTCTTCGAGAGACAGGTCATTCTGATATTTAGGGAAGAGCGATTGCGAAGACCCAGAGGCAAGGATATGTTCGCAATCGCCGAGGAGTTGATCGGCGTACTTGAGGCTCACGAGAAAGTGGTTCTGCTGTGCTGCATTCAGCAGCTCGCCCGGGTTTGTTTCGACTCGATCCATAAGGACACCTGTCCAATGCACACGCACTGCGTCGCATTGTTTTAGCAGGCGAGAATCGAAGAAGGGAAAACAGGAAAAGACACCCTACCTCGAACTTCTCAGTAGGAGTCATCTTCCCCGTTTGATTGGGGCGGTTAGGGTGAACTCCAACACCCATCGCAAAGATTATCTAAGTCCGTCGCTCAATTCGTCAAATTGGCGATGCTAGCGCAATACCATAACGGGGCAGTGAGCATAACGCAGGACTCTTTCTGACACGGAACCAAGGATCCACTTCTGAAATGTCGATGTGCCGCGTCGGCCCAGTACAACCAGGTCGATCTTTCCCACTTCCGCTTTGTGAATGATCTGTTCCGCTGGATGCCCAACTGCCACTTCAGTTGTTACTTCAATGCCGCTTTCCCTCGCGTCCGTGATCAGACGCTTAAATCCTTCTTCGAAGTGTTCCTTGGCATCGTCCAGGACTGCATCGACCTCGACTCGTGTGGCGGGCTCGGGAGGCCGCGCCACTGCAAAAAAGAGCACCTGCGCATCCATAGCCTTTGCAATCGACATAGCCAGATCTGCCGCTCTTTCAGATTGCGGCGAGCCGTCGTATCCAACGAGGATCTTCTTGAACATAGTGTGCCTTCGTCCAGTCATGCTTCTCTCCTACTTTGCGCTGGTCATCGCCGTTTCGCCCACTGCGGCCGTGGGATGGGTTTCTTCCTTTGGCAACAGATGCCGGGGCATGAAGAACGCATTAGCGATCACAGTCGGAATGACGGCGCTTCCGATGACGGTTGCAACAAGGTGGGAATACTGCGCCTGATCGATTACGCCATGATTCAAACCAAAAAGTGCTGAAATCGTACCAAAGGTGAGGCCGGTTGACATCATCAGGGTGTAGTACAGGCCCTCTTCGCGCTGATACTTGAATACCTTCACTGTCGGATATAACCCAACGAACTTGGAGAAACTCTTGGCGGCAAATAGTACGAGGAAGATGAGAGGGGCTGATGCTAACGCGGGTACAGAAACAAATGAGCCCGCTCGAATGAAATAAAAGGGCGTCAGCAGTCCAAAGGTCAACGTACGTAGCCGACGAATAAGGATGTGATCTTTACCTACGGTTCCGGCCAAGACCATGCCGATGATGTAAGCCGGCAGGACGGCCTCACTACCCGCCCACACCGCCAAGCCGCCCATCGCGAAAAGCAGAAACAAAATGTACTTGGCTTCCAATTCAGATACTCGCCCGCCGTACTTCCTGAAGAATTTTGGCGTGAGGAAAGGCAGGATGATGAATACGGCCACGCTAGCAACAACAAAGATGACGGTGCGGATTGTGAACGGAGAGAAGATGAGGCCGAGTGCGATGACGGTCCCGAGATCGTTGATGAAGCATGCGGCAAGAATCGCTTTACCGAATTCAGTGGTGTTGAATCCGAGCTCGAGCATCACCGCGTACACGACCGCAACGGATGTCGTGGAAAGTGCTACGCCGGCAAGCCAGCTCGACATGACAGTCCAATGCAGGACGTAGTGAGCGATCGCCGTGCAGCCTAGGAATGGCGCGAAGAAACCGACCAATCCCACTACGGTCGCTTCTTTCCATTTGGTTTTGAAGATGACGGGGTCGAGTTCGGCGCCGGCAAGGAATGTCAGAACGATTGCTCCTGTTCCTGCAAGAAAAGTGATCCATTCACTTTTGGCACCTAAACCCGCGGTTCCAACCAAAGCACCGATAATCAGTTGCGCGACCGCGCCGACGACGATTTCCGTGAGCGCGGTCGAGATCCTGAACCAGATCGCCAGCAAAGTAGCGACGAGAGCAAGGCCCACCCACAAAGCAGCAAGAGCCCACAAGTTTCCCATGAGTGTTCACGCTCCATCTAGTTTTGTGGAATCTGCCGGGTTCACAACTCCGCGACAAGATCCACTTGTCAGGAGTCATCATCTGCCCCGGCTATAAAGGAAGGGACAGCGGTTAACGGTGAACTCCTTCACCGTGCTTTTTAGTCTGACGAATGTTCCACGAGAAGTCAAACGGACTGTCGGTTCGGTAGCGGTGCAGTTTGAATTCGCGGGAGTTTGTTGAAACGGTCGGAGGTGTGGTTTGCTACCATCCTCAAGGGCTGGCAGTAGGCTGGAGGGGCGGTTGTCCAGAATCACGCTTGGCGTCATCTGCGGTTTGGTGTTTGGCACTATCGACATCGGGATCATGCTGCCTATGACTTTTCCTGATAAAAGGGCGGCCATCACGGCGGCTTTTATTGCGCGCTTTGCGATCGGGTTTGTCATAGGCGCGACCCGGTTGCCATGGCCGGGGTGGGCGGTTGGCCTATTTTTTGGACTGCTATTAAGCATCCCCGACGCCATCATCACCAAAGCCTATGCGCCGATCATCGGCATGGGGGTCGTTGGCGGAACCATCATCGGCGTGATCATTGGGCGATTTGGGCGCTGACTTTTCAAACTGCACTGCTACCGTTGGTTCGTGCTCGCTTTGGACAAGCGCCAGTCGTTCTTCAGCATAGAGCGTTTATGGGAGTTGACATGCTTATTTCTTGGGAGCTGAAATCGAGCTGACGCTGATTGTCTCGCCTTTTGCTGTACCCATTATGGTGGCCTTCTCGCCAGCAAATTTGTCGATTTGCGCCTTGGCGCCCTTCAGCGTGTAAACCTTATCTCCGACGACAAGTGCATAGTCCGATCCGCCCCTCACGCACTCGCGCGTGCATTGGGCAGCGGACTTGTCTTTCGCCATGTGCTGCTTGCCGCACATATTGTCGGAGACTATGCCGGTGAAGGTCTGTTGGCCTGATTGCGCGCATGCAGAAATGCCCAGGCCGATGACTAGAACTGCTGCGATAAATACTGATTTCATTGCTTTGCTCCTTTTGATTTGAGAATAGCTAAACTGTTTGCGATTCATTGCTGCTCAAACTTCCGCGTCGCAACGCACGCTCTTTCATCAACACGAAGAACACCGGCACCAGAATCAGCACGTGGATGGTTGAGGTAATCATGCCCCCTACGATGGGCGCCGCAATCGGTTTCATCACATCGGAACCTACTCCTGTTTCAAAGAGGATTGGAGCCAAGCTGGCCAGGACTGCGGTTACGGTCATCAATTTGGGGCGCAACCGATGAACAGCGCCTTCGACGGCGGCTTCTTCGATGTCCTTTTCTGTGATCTCAACACCACTGGCGAGTCGGCGATTCAACGCCTCGTGGAGATACACGACCATTACCACGCCCGTTTCGACAGCAATACCGAACAACGCTATGTAGCCCACCCAGACAGCGACGCTGAAGTTGTAGCCAAGCAGCCATTGCAGCAGTAGTCCTCCGCTGACGGCGTAGAACGTTGGCAGGATGAGCACAACGGCCTCGGCAGCCGACCGGAACACCATGTAGAGCAGCACAAAGATGATGAAGAAAACGATGGGCACAATGATTTTCAGGCGTTCGCGGGCTCGAAGCTCGAATTCGTACTCGCCTGACCACTGATAGGTGTAGCCAGCGGGCAGTTTGAGTTTGGTACGCATTTCCTCATTCGCTTTGGAGACGAAGCCTCCGTAATCGTGGGTCTTCAGATCGACGTAGACATAGCCAGTGAGTGCGCCATCCTCGTCGCGAATCATCGCGGGGCCGCGGGAGAGTGAGATTGAAGCTACTTGCCCGAGCGGGATTTGTGTTCCTGAAGGCGTGGATACCAGAACGCGGGATAGGTCCTGAATGTTGTCGCGAAAGTCGCGTTCGTAGCGGACATTGATGGGATAGCGTTCGCGTCCTTCGATATTCTCCGCAATGTTCTCGCCACCGATGCCGGAAGATACTGCCCGCTGTACGTCTTCCACCGTCAGCCCGTAGCGTGCAGCTTCGGGGCGGTTCACTTCGACATTCACGTAAAAGCCCTGCGAGACTCGTTCCGCAAAGATGGAGCGGGCTTCCGGTATGCGGGAAAGCAATTGCTCGATGTTCGCACCCAGCGCCTGAATGCCTTCCAACGTTTTTCCTTGGATCTTCAGCCCAAGCGGCGTCTTGATGCCGGTTAGCTGCATGTCCAGGCGGTTTTCGACTGGCATGGTCCAGGTATTCGACAGCCCCGGAAACTGGAGCTTCGCATCCATTTCAGTTATCAGCTTCTCGTAGGTCATGCCCGTCCGCCACTGATTGCGCGGCTTGAGCATAACTGTGGTGTCGTACATATCGAGTGGAGCATTATCGGTAGAACTGTCCGACCGCCCAACGGCACCGAAGACGCTCTCCACTTCCGGGAAGCTGCGAAGAGTCCGATCCTGTTCCTGTAGAAGCTGCGTTGCCTGCGTAATGCTGATGCCCGGCAGTGCAGTTGGCATGTACAGTGCAGAGCCTTCAAACAAGGGAGGCATGAACTGGCTGCCGAGTGTTAGTGCAAGGGGAATAGTGGCAGCAAGGAACAGGATGTTGATGATGATGACCAGCCAACGGTTCCGAAGCGAGAAGCGAATTATCGGCAAATAGAGGGCTTGCGTAAAGCGGGATACCGGATTCTCCGACTCTGGGCGCATGCGTCCCCGAATGAACATCAGCATGAGGATCGGCACCAGCGTGATCGCCAGAACCGAAGAGAACGAGACTGCCAATGTCTTGGTCCACGCCAACGGCCTGAACATCCGCCCTTCCTGCGCTTCCAGCAGGAACACCGGAAGAAAAGAAACGACAATGATGAGCAACGAGAAGAAGAGGGCCGGCCCTACCTGCTTTGCCGAATTGATGAGAATCGCTCTGCGCTCTGTCTCGCTGACTTCTCCTCGCTCCGCTAAATGGCGGTGGCCGTTTTCGACCATGACGATCGCAGCATCGACGAGCACGCCGATAGCAAGTGCGAATCCGCCTAGCGACATGATGTTGCTGCTGACCTGAAGGTAGTACATGGGAATGAAACTAGCAGCGAGGGCGATGGGCAGCGTGAGTATCGGAATCAGGGCTGAGCGAAAGTGAAACAAGAAAACGATGATGACGATGCTGACAATGATCGCCTCGGCCAGAAGATCCCGCTTCAGCGTGTGAATGGCAGCTTCGATGAGGCCTGAGCGGTCATAACCGGTCTTGATCTCGACGCCTTCGGGAAGCGACGAGGAGATCTCTGCGATCTTCCGCTTCACGCCATTGATCACGTTCAGCGCGTTCTCACCCTGACGCATTACGATGATTCCGCCGACTGTCTCACCTTCGCCTTGCCATTCGGCGACACCTTCACGAATATCGGGACCAAAACTGACGTTCGCAATGTCTTTCAAAAGGACCGGGGTGCCGTTCTTCGCTGCCACAGAGACATTCTCGAGATCGGATATCGAGCGCAGGTATCCCAGGCCGCGGATCATGTAACGTGCGCCATTCATTTCCAGCACGCGCCCGCCGACTTCATGAGTGCTAGCGCGAACGCGCTCAATAACATCCGAAAGTGGTATGCCATACGCGAGCAGCTTGTTCGGGTCGAGCTTCACCTGGTACTGGCGGACGAATCCGCCTATCGTCGCGACCTCAGCAACGCCCGGTACCGTCGCGAGCTGATAACGTAGTTGCCAATCCTGAATGCTGCGCAGGTCGGCCAGGCTACGCTTGTGGGTGCGGTCAACGAGCGCATACTCGAAGACCCAACCAGCGCCGGTTGCATCGGGACCGAGTATCGGCTTGGCATTGGCGGGCAGCCGTCCCTGGATTGCCTGCAAATACTCGAGGACGCGCGAGCGAGCCCAGTAGAGATCAGTGCCGTCCTGAAAGACCGCGTAGACATAGGAATCGCCGAACATGGTCTGCGCACGTACCGCCTTCACATGAGGCGCAGCAAGCAGACTGCTGACGATGGGATAGGTGACCTGGTCCTCGATCAGACTCGGCGGCTGACCGGGCCAAGTCGTGTGCACGATCACCTGGACATCGGAGATGTCTGGCAGCGCGTCGAGGGGAACGTGTTGGATTGACCAGAGTCCGCCCACAATGAGTAGGATCACTGCCGCGAAGACCAAGAAGCGGTTTACCGCGCACCAATCTATAAGGCGGGAGATCATGGTTACATGCCTCCCGTTGCGCTAACTGTCATCTGCTTCGTGAGAAGTAGGCGGCCATTTTGATTGGCCGTGATGGTCACCTGCCACGTACCGCCAGAGCCCAGCTCTCCGTGCCCCTCGTAGATGCCGCTCCCTTTGTCATTCAGGTTCACTGGCGTCTTCATTTCAGCCATGCCCATCGCGGGCATCGCCGACATAAAAAAGGTGACCGTTACCTGAGCACCGCCGATCGGCTTGCCGTCAGCAGTCGTGAGCTTCACGCGCAAGAGGTTACTGCCTTTGTGTAGTGGGTTTGGATCGGTTGTCAGTTCAGCGTTTGCCTGGGCCGCTTGATTCATCGCTGCGGCTCCGCCTGCTCCTGGCGGTGGAGGTGTGAAGGCGCCGGCGGCAGCTTGTAGCTGGCTCTCCGAATCGATCAGGAAATTGGCTGATGTGACCACGCGGTCACCGTTCTTCAGGCCTTTCAGCACAACGAAGCTGTCCTGGTAACGTGGCCCTAGTTCCGCATTGACCGGCTCGAGCATCCCGCTACCACGGTCAATGAAGACGATTTGTCTCGAGCCTGACTGCAACACGGCAGATGCTGGAACCAGAAGACTCTTTCCCATCGGCATCTTGAGAACGACGTTCACGAACATGCCGGGCTTCAGCAACAAGCCGGGATTTGGGAAGACTAGTCGGACGCGGACCGTGCGGGTATTCATGTCCACTTGCGGAAGGATCTGATCAACTCGCCCGTGGAATGTCTTTTCCGGATAGGCATCCACGGTCACGTCGGCCGGATCGCCGGGTTTCACCTTCCCGATATCGTTCTGAAAAACTTGTGCGTTGACCCAAACAGATGAGAGATCGGCAACGGTGTAGAGCTTCGTATCCGGCTGCACGTACATGTTCGGCAGCGCTGCCCGGTCCGTGATGTAGCCGGACACGGGTGAATAGATTGTCGGCTCCGTAATGGGCTTGCCGGTTGCGTCCAGTTTGGCAATCTCGGAGTCTGAAATCTCCCATTGCTTGAGACGATCGCGGGCTGCACTCACAAGCGAGAGCGCGCCTTCAGAAACTCCTTGAACTGAACTCGTCTGAAGTTGCTGCTGGTTCTTACGTGCCAGCAGATACTCCTGCTCGGTGGCCACCAGGTCGGGACTGTAGATCGTAAAGAGCGGCTGTCCCTTGCGGACGAACTGATAGGTCGCGTTGACGTATACGTTCCGCAACCAACCGGAGAAACGGGTCTGGACGTAGGCAAGCCGGCGCTCATCCATGTCCACGTTTCCAGTGGCGCGGATCTCATCGGCGATGTTCAGCATTTCCACCTTGCCGAAGGTCACGCCTATGCTCTGCATCCGTTCCGGAGAAAGCTGGATCGGCTGGAGCGGCGTTTCCGGTGGCTTGGCTTCTGGTTGTGCGGTGCTCGGTGCCGCCTGTTCCGTATGCTGAGGAGCTTCGGTCGAGAAGTGCTTGCGCGAATTCCACATCGAGAGGACGACTGCGAGGAGCGTTACATTCACCGCAACGGCAATTGCGAATAGTCTTTTGAAGTTCATCGTAGGGTCCCCCCCGTCAAGCGTTCGAGCCTTGCAACTGCAATTTCGCGTTCTGCCAGATTGCGCTGGAATTCGATCTGGAGCTGCAGAACATCGTTGAACGCCGACATGAGCGTCTCAAAATCCTGTTTTCCAGATTCGTAGCTCGCAGTGGCAGCGCGCAGCGTTGCCGTGCTTTGCGGGATCAATCCCTCGCGATAGACCTTTAATTGCTCGTCGGCGGTGCGGATGAAGACAAGCTGCTTCTGCACCTCGCTTTCGAGTTCCCGTTGTGCGGCCTCGTATTCCGCATTGGCTTGTTGTTGTTTAAGACTGGCCTCCTGGATTGCTGCCTTTGCGCGATTGCGGTTGGGCAGCCGGATTCCGAATGTCGCCATGTAGTAGTCACGGAATCTGTCATCCGTGTGTTGCCACATGTACTGGACATTGAAATCGGGCTTTGTCTCCAAATTGGCGAGATGGGTTGCTGCTTCGGCCTGGCTCAGTCGAGCACGCCGAGACTGAAGCTCAACGCTTTGGCTGATCGCGGGCAATGATGCAATGGCAGTCGCTGTCACCGGCTCTGTGAGGATGTCGTCGGACTGCTGTGGCCGGTTCAGGAGACCTTTAATGTCGGCCTGTAACTGGCCGACTTCCCGGTGATGCATCGTGATCTCATTCAGGATGCGGGTGTGCTGCAGCTGTGCTTTGAGGATCTCCGACTGGTTGCCCTGACCGACGCGATATCGTGCTTCGACGATCCTCTCAATATCTCCGAGCGAGCGGTTGTTCTCTTCCAGCAACGCCAGCGTCTGCTGGAGATACGCGAGCTGGATGTAGTCCTGCGTGAGCTTCTGGATCGCATCCTGGCGAATGACATCCGCGCTGATTCGCGTCGTTTCGGAGCCACGGTTGGCGACCTCGCCGCGGAGCTTGCGCTTGCCGGGAAACGGTAGTTCCTGCGAGGCGCCCAACCCGATGTAGGCGAAGTCGCTGTTAGTGTATCCAGCGGATGGACGCGGGCTGCCAACGCTCAAGTGCTGGGCCATTAGGTTGGTATCCGGCAGCGCGGAAACCTGCTTGGCCTCGAACCGCGATGCTTCGTAAGCCTTCTGCCCCGCAATGACGGACAGATTCTGTCGTTCAAGCACCTGTATGAGCTCGCGCAGCGGGGTGGGTCGGGTCTGTGCTGTCGTCTGTCCGTGAAGGGCAACCGAACTGGTGGCAAGCAGCCAAACGCTTGCCCAAAAACAAAGGGCTCTCATCTTTCCTCCGAGTGATGTGCAGATCGGAAACACGAGGGCACACGCATGCGCCATCGCAAGAAAAGCGAGAGCTAATTCAGATTCTTAGGATTTCGATGGTAGGAGTGTGTGCATTAGGCGGTGGATGTCGCAACGCCCGAATGGTGGAATAGGCTGCTTGGGCCTGCTGCGGGGCAGCGGCCATGACCACAGGAACAATATCAAGGACGATTCGATGGTCGCTTAGAGTCGGCGGCGGCTTTAACATCGCCGATTGCTGGGGCTTGACCGTGGTCTCGCAGCAGGAATGGCCATTCGGCATTTCCATCTTGCCGCATTGATTGGCCATCTGTCGGCAGCACGCCTTTTCCGCCTCCGAAAGCTGGGCGTCCGGTATGACGCAAGCCATTGCCGGCACCCCAAGCATCATCAGGAGCACCGCGCCAGCGACGAATTTGCCGAACCGGATCATCAGGGTTAAGAGTGTACGCTTCAGAGGATTAGACGCGCAAACAGTTGATTTGTTTCAGAGCCACGTGGGCTTGAGACCGCAGTTAGGGTGGATCTGAACGGGACGAAAGCTTGAAATTGCGGCAGCAGTCGGAAATGTGTAAACTGTCATATGTACGATATATCATATCAAGCGGAGGCGATTTTGAATTTCAGGCTCTACCGCGAGTTTTTCCGGGCACTGGCAAATCAGGCGCGGTTTTCAATTGTGCAGCTTTTACGAGAGAAGCCGCACTACGTCAATGAGATTGTCGAAGAGCTAAAGCTTGAACAAAGCCGGGTCTCGCACAACTTGGCGTGCCTGCTCAATTGTGGATTCGTTGAATGGGAATGGACCGGCAAGAACAAGGTCTATCGGCTCAGCTCCGATGTGCTTCCGATTCTTGCTGGTATCGACAAGCACCTTGTTAAGTTCGCGCCAGCACTCGACAGTTGCCAGGTCTTGGAGAACGAGTCGAAGCCCGTTTTCGTTATCGCAAAACCTCGACCCCTGGCAGCGAGCGTAGTCAAGCCCCGGAGGCGTAGATGAAGGACAGGGCGTTTATCGGTGCATCACTCGCCGCGGCCGTGGCGGCAAGCCTTTGCTGCATCCTGCCTATCGTCTTCGTTCTTCTGGGCGTCGGGGTTGCGGGCGCTGCCGGCTTTTTTGCGACCTGGAGACCTCTGCTCCTAGGCATCACGTTCGTACTACTCGGACTCGGATTCTATTTTGCTTACAGGAAGCCGCGCGAGGTCTGCGAACCCGGATCTGCGTGTAAGCAGCCCACCGTTAACCGAGCGGGGCGTTTGTGGTTGTGGATCGCAACTGTTTTCGTGATTCTGTTCGTAGCGTTTCCGTACTACTCGGGACCTGTCGCCAATTTTCTGTTATCCAAACACTGAAGGAGATTATCGAAATGAAGTTTTTCGCATTACTTACAAGTACCTTGCTTCTCGCCGGAACGGCAATGGCAAAGGATGTCACCGCGCAAATCAAAGTATCGGGCATGACCTGCCAAGCGTGCGCAGTCAGCGTCCAGAAAAACCTGGAAAAGACCAAGGGCGTGAAGCATGCCGAAGTCAGCTCCGACAAAGGAGTCGCCAGCGTCACCTATGACGATGCCCAAGTGAATGAACAGCAACTGCGCGATGCCATCGACAAGATCGGATTCAAGGCAGAGCCGAATCCGGAGAAGAAGTAATGAGAGATTGCTGTTCGCCTTTGAGGAATAGCGCTCCTGATCGAGGAGGCGGGAAAACCCGAGACCTGACGAATCGGCACTGGTCACAATTCCTCTGGGGCGCTAGCCTTGTGGCCTTCGCCGCGGGGTCGCTGTTGCCGGGTCCGCGACCAGTTTTATGGACCTTGGCGCTCGCCGTTGCCGGCTCGCTTTGCGTTGCGAATGCGGTGCGGTGCGGGCGGCTTCATTGCCACATCACGGGTCCGCTATTTCTGATTACAGCCGTTGTTTCGATTTTGCGCGGTTTTGAAATTGTGGCTTGGTCGTGGAATCGGATTGGAGCGGTAATCGCACTAGGAACCGCCTTTGCGTACCTACTGGAATGCTTTGTTGGCAGATATGTCCGCCGGAACGAAAGAGCCGATGGCTGACTGCTGCGGGGCTGCCAATGGCACACAACAAACGCCGGTTGGTTTCTGCCCGTCATGTGGGCTCAAAGGAAAACCAGTCGCAACGTTGACGGTTAAGAACCTAGTCGCCGACCACACTCGCGTACCTTCAGATCGGTTGTTTTCATTGTGCTGGACGACCGAATGCGAGGTTGTGTATTTCTTTGGTAAGGAAGTCTTTCGCAAGTCTGATCTCAAGGTGCGCGTCGGCTTTAAGGAGCAGCAAGACCCGATTCCGCTCTGTTATTGCTTTGGATATGATCGCGAGGACCTCAGGCGTGAGATCGAAGCTCAGGGCGCATCCAAGATTCCAGATCGGATCAAGGCCGAGGTGAAAGCCGGTTTCTGCGCCTGTGAAGTAAAGAACCCAGCCGGAAGTTGCTGCTTGGGTGATGTAAATCGCGTGGCCATGGATTTGAGGAAGTCGGTATTTGCGACTCGCCCTTAACCTTGACCGCGCGGCATATCGGATTATTGGAGTCCGGACGGCAAAGCCGGGGGATGGACGCGATTTAATCTGCCGTTAATCCAGCTACTCACAACCCGTTACTCTTTTGGTACATCTAGGATTTCACGCCGCTGAGTCGAGAGAACACATTCTCGTCCTGGTCAAAGTGTGGGTCCCCGTATGTAGTGCGGCATACCCACTCGAATACCGGACCTTGCAAGGTGGGTCTATGTATCCGGGTGTTGAGCTCCGACTGTTGCGGTATGTTGTTGCAATCGCAGAAGAACTTCATTTCAGCCGAGCGGCAGAGAAACTCCATGTCGCTCAACCTTGACGAGACATTGACCCGCCTGGGGCGAGATCCCAATGCCGACGTGGACCTCGCCGAGGTCGCTCTGCACCTTGCCCGCGACGAGTATCCCGCCCTCGACGTCGAAGGCCACCTCGC
>Ga0137381_10002695_pt1 | contig 12402 bp, 8 predicted proteins | sample SagtaG_16_FD_104808 | JGI IMG/M metagenome (GOLD analysis project Ga0137381, IMG submission 104808) | Vadose zone soil microbial communities from Sagehorn Ranch, Mendocino, California, USA - Sage2_L_115_16 metaG | ecosystem: Environmental > Terrestrial > Soil > Vadose zone | place: USA... | reverse complement strand
GGTGATCCCGGCGGCCGTCATCGCCGAGTCGGCCACCACCGCCGCGCCGTCGCGCAGCGCCTGGGCGGCCGCGGCCAGGTCCGCTTCGGCGCAGACCAGGTCGTCGAGGTAGCCGAGGTCGGCGCTGGCGTGGACGACCCGCTCCGCCACGGCCCGGGTCCACGGCGGCAGCGCCGAGGTGTCCGCACGCGCGCGCAGGATCTCATACGACCGCTTCTCTATCGGGTGAACTACGCGGGCCATCGTGCCGTCCTCCCCGCCGGAACCGTGGTGCCAGTCTGGCCAGGAGCCGGGCCGGTCTCGGTGATCGCGTCCGCCGGGCAGATCTCGATGCACTCACCGCACCCCGAGCAACGTTGCGCCAGCACGACCAGGGTGCCCCCGGCAGGCCGTATCGCATGTTCTGGACAGGTCAGCAGGCACGCACCGCAGCCCTGACAGGCGCCGATCGTCACGGTGCCCGGGCGGGGCGGCGGGGTCGGGGCTAGCCCTGGGCGGGGTGGTGGGGTCGGGGCTAGCCCTGGGCGGGGTGGTGGGGTCGGGGCTAGCCCTGGGCGGGGTGGTGGGGTCGGGGCTAGTACTGCCATCGGTACCCCCTCGGGGTGACCATCCGGCCCGCGATGATCCGGGTGCTGGCCGACCCGACGATGACCACGCTGGTCATATCGGCGACGGCCGGGTTGATCTCGGCCAGGGTGGTGACGAGCACCCGCTGGCCGGGGCGGAACGCGTCGTGCACCACGCCGACCGGGGTACCGGGATCCCGGTGGCCGGCCAGGATCTCCAGCGCCGCGCCGAGCTGCCAGTCCCGCTCCTTGCTGCGCGGGTTGTAGAAGGCCACCACGAAATCCCCGGCCGCGGCCGCCTGGATCCGGCGCTCGATGATCCCCCACGGCGTGTGCAGGTCGGACAGCGAGATGATCACGTGGTCGTGGCCGAGCTGGGCGCCGAGCAGCGCGGCGGCCGCGAGCCCGGCAGTCACCCCCGGTACGCCGGCCACGTCGATGTCCGCGCCCGCGATCGCCAGCGCGGGGCTGGCCATCGCGTAGACGCCCGCGTCACCGGAGCCGACCAGCGCGACCGCGTGCCCCTTGCGGGCCTCGGCCACGGCGCTGGCGGCCCGCAGCTCCTCGTCGCCGAGGCCGCTGCGGAGCACCCGGGTGCCGGGCCGCAGCACGTCTTGGATCTGGTCCAGGTAACGGTCCAGGCCGACCACCACCGAGGCGCGCCGCAGTTCCCCGATGGCCCGCGGGGTGACCAGGTCCCGGTCACCGGGGCCGAGCCCCACCAGGGCCAGCCGGCCGCGCGGGCGGATCCTGGCCAGTGCCACCGTGGCCATGGCCGACTTGCGCTTGGCCATCACCAGCTCGTCGCCGTAGGTCAGGGCCGCCGCCTCGGCCACGCTGGGGGTGCCGACGGCGGCGAGCGCCGCGTCCCCGGGGTTCGGCACCGGCACGGCGGCAAGCTGGCCGGCCGGGTAGCTGTGCAGCGGCCAGCCGCCCTGCTGCGCCGCCGCCACGATGCCTTCCTCCTCGGCCTTGGCGTCGACCGTGGCCAGCGCGGTCACCGAGTCCCTGGACAGCCCGGCCACGGCCAGCGCCTCGTCGAGCAGCCCGAGGACCTCCTCGGCGGCGACGCCCCTGCTGGCCCCGACGCCCGCCACCAGCGACGGCGGGCGGAGCACCACGGTGTTGACGTCGATGGGCACGATCCGGTCGGTCACCACGATCCGGCACTGGCCGGCGGCATCGGCGGTGACCGGGAACGGCGGCAGCGGCCAGGTCTCGTCCGCCTCGAAGCCGACCGGCTCACCGTCCAGCAGGGCGCGGCTGACCCGGGCGATCGCGCCCTCGGCGGGCCAGCCCAGCGTGTCGAGCCCGGGCAGCCCGGTGGCGTCGGTCGCCGTGGTGATGATCGCCTGCGCGCCGAGCACGTCGGCGACCCTGGTGCACAGCGCGTTGGCGCCGGCCGCGTGCCCGCCGACCAGCGTCACCGCGTACCGGCCGGGCTCGTCCACGCAGACCACGGCCGGGTCGACCCACTTGCTGTTCAGCAGCGGGGCGACCAGCCGGGTGGTCGCGCCCACGGCCAGGAAGCACACCAGCCCGTCGCACTCGGCCCAGGCCCGGTGCAGCGCTTGCCTGGCCGGCCCGTCGTAGCTGCGGGTCTCGCCGGGCCAGGCCTCCGCCAGCCGGGCGGCGGAGGCATGCCCGGCCATGGTCACGGCGATGAGCCCGATCATCGCGCCGCTCCCGGGCCGGGGAAGCCGTGCGCCGCGGCGCCGCCGGGTTCCGTGGTCCCGTGAGCCGCCCACACCAGGAACACCGGGTTGATGGCGGCGAGGCGGTGCACGTCACCCGGCAGCGGGGCGAACCTTGCCGCCTGCACCAGGGCGCCGCCGGTGGCGTAACCGGCCGCGGCCAGGGCGGCGTGCGCGGGCCCGGCCCGTTCCACCGCGGCCAGTGCCACCACGATGCGGGCCGGGCGGCGGGCGGCCACCGCCGCGAGCACCGCGGGCCCGCCACCGCCGACGAACACCGCGTCCGGGTCCGGCAGCCGCTCAAGCGCGCCGGGTGCCTCGCCCGGCAGGACCCGCACGTCCACGCCGTGCCTGCTCGCGTTGGCCCGGATCCGCGCGCAGCGCACCGCCTCGCGCTCCACCGCGATCACCGCGGCGCCGAACCTGGCACATTCGACCGCGACGGAACCGCTGCCCGCGCCCACGTCCCACACCAGCGTCCCGGGGCCCGGGGCGATCCGGGCCAGCGCCAGCGCCCGGACCTCGGCCTTGGTGAGCACCGCGTCCCGGCTGTCGAACTCCTCCTCGCCCAGCGCCCAGCCGCCCGGGGCGCGGTGTCCGCCCGCCAGCCATCCGGCGCCCGCGTGCCCTCCGGCCCCCGCCTCCCGCGGTTCGCGATGAATGTGACGTTCATCGGCATCTTCGGTGATGAACGCGGCATTCATCACTTTCCCCGGCCCGGGGGAGGGCCCGGAAGAGCCGGCCAGGACCAGCACTACGTTCGGATCCGCCCAGGCGCGCTGAGCCGCGCCGGCGGGGGAGCACTCGGTGATCCGCTCGGCGCCGGAGCCTAGGTGCTCTGCCACGATCAACCGGCGCTCCCAGCCGTCCAGCGCCGCCCCGATCTGAGCGGGACCCGCGCCCGGCCCGGTGAGCACCGCGACCTTCCGGCAGGCCCGGCACACGTTGACCGCCCGGCGCAGGTCGCGGCCGTGTGCGCTGACCACCATGGCATCGTCCCAGGGCAGCCCGGCCCGGGCGAACGCCAGCGCGACCGAGGACACCGCGGGCAGCACGGTGAACTTCAGGCCCCGCTCGCGCAGCGCGCGGGCGATCCCGAAGAACCCGGGATCCCCGGAGGCGAGGACCACGGCGTCGCCATCGTGCGCGGCGAGCGCGTCGAGTGCGGGGGCCAGTTCCCCGAGCACCACGGTGCGCGCCCCGTGCGGGGCCGCGGTGAGGTGCCTGCGGGCGCCGGCCACGAGGGTCGCCGCGGCCAGCGCCGCCTCGGCCCGCGCGCCGAGCGGCGCGCCGTCCATGCCCACGACCGTGATCATGCCGCGGTCACCCACTCCGGCCTGGTCGCCGCGACCACGCGGGATCCGCTGAAGTCCACCATGGCCACGTCGGCGGTCAGCTTGCCCCGCCCGGCCCGCAGCAGCACCGACCGGACCCGCTGGCACAACTCGTCCCCGGCGGGCCGCAGCAGGCCGTCCCGCTGCCAGATCTCATACGCGTGCCGGCCGGTGTTCGCGGCCGAGACCTCCGCCGCCGCGGCCGCCGTGCCGCCCGCGGCAAGGGTCACGTCGCCGAGCAGCCCGAGGTCCACCTTGGACCTGGTGTAGTGCGTCATCAGCACGCCGGCGGCGAGCTTGGCCAGCTTGCCGGCCATGCCGACGAAGATCACCCGGTCCAGGCCCGTGTCCAGGGCGCGGCGCAGCGCCGCCCCGGTGAAGTCACCCACCTCGACGAAGCACACCTCGGCCAGGTCAGGCAGCAGCGCCATCGCTCCCTTCTCCGTCCGCCCGCCGGTGCACAGCACCACCGTCCGCTCGCCCTGCGCGGCCATCACCGACACCGCCTGCTCCACACTGGCCCGCCAGGACGCGGTGGAGAACGGCCGGACGATCCCGGTCGTGCCGAGGATCGAGATGCCGCCGAGGATGCCCAGGCGCGCGTTGGTGGTCTTGCGTGCCATCTTCTCCCCGCCGGGCACCGAGATGAGTACCACGGCGCCACGGTTTGCCAGGCCGGTAACTTCCGCCACGGCCTGGGTGATCATCGCCCGCGGGGTGGCGGTGATGGCCGGCTCGCCGACCTCGATGCCGAGGCCGGGCTTGGTCACCACGCCGACCCCCTCGCCGCCCTCCAGGACGATGCCGGGCTCGGTGCGCCACCGCACGGTCGCGGTCAGGTGCGCGCCGTGGGTGACGTCCGGGTCGTCGCCCGCGTCCTTGACCACGACCGCGGTCGCCTTGACGGCGTCGTGCACGCAGGACTCGACGTCGAAGCTGACCCGCCGGCCGCTGGGCAGGGCGACCTCCACGGTCCGCTGCGCGGCCTGGTCCCGCAGCGCGGTGGCGGCCGCCTTCGCCGCGGCCGACGCGCAGGTGCCGGTGGTCCAGCCGGTGCGCAGCGCCTTGGGCCGCACCTTGGCGGTGCGGGGCAGGTCGGGCTCGGTCAGCTCGGGCTCGGGCCGCCGGCCTGGCTCGGTCATGGCTCCGCCTCGCGCTCTGCTTGTCCCGCCCCCGCGCTTCGCGCCCGCCCCCGCACAGCCGCGTCGGCGGTGCGCAGCTCCCGGCGGGCCCGCGGCTGCGCCCGGCGGTGCCCGTGGAAGTGGCCGGGGTGGTACAGGTGCGACCGGGTGCCGCTGGCCGCCAGGGCGGGCCCGACCAGGAACAGCGTGTGCTTCCACAGCTTGCGGGCCCGGACCGTCTCGGCCAGGGTGCCCACAGTGCACTCCACCAGCAGCTCGTCGGGCCAGGTGGCCCGGTAGGCCACCAGCACCGGCGTGTCCGCCGGGTAGCCGCCGTCCAGCAGTTCCGCCTGGAGCTGCCCGGACCGTGCCGCGGACAGGAACACCGCCATCGTGGTGCCGTGCCTGGCGAACCCGGCGATCTCCTCCCCGGCGGGCATCGGGGTCTTGCCGCCGCCGAGCCTGGTGAGGATCACCGACTGGGCAAGCTCGGGGACGGTCAGCTCCCGCCCGGCCAGGGCGGCCACCGCGGCGTACGCGCTCACCCCCGGAATCGTCTCGTGCGGCAGGCCGAGCCGGTCGCACAGTTCCCGCTGCTCCTGCACCGCGCCCCACAGCGCCGGGTCGCCGGAGTGGATCCGGGCCACCACGAGATCCTCCGCCAGGGCCCGCTCGTAGAGCGCGCGCACGTCCTCCAGGGGCAGCGCGGCGGAGTCCAGGATCTGCGCGCCCGGCCGGGCGTGGTCCAGCACCTCGGCCTGGACCAGGCTGGACGCCCAGATCACCACGTCCGCCGCGGCGATCACCGCGGCGGCGCGCAGCGTGAGCAGGTCCGCGGCGCCCGGGCCGGCCCCGACGAACCAGACCTTGGCGCCGGAGGCGGGCGGGGGGGAGCCGGCGGGCCGCGGGGAGCGGCCCTGCGGTGCCTGGCCGGTCACAGCTTGCCTCCCCGGTGGTGACGCCGCCCGGGCACCAGCAGCGTGGACAGGTACGGCGCGGGCCCGGTGACCTCGGCCGCCGGCCTGATGTCCTCGCCGGGCAGGCCGAGGCTGGCCCCGTGCACCGCGCCGTCCAGGCGGCCCGCGTCGCGGACCGCGGCGAGCACCTCCGGCAGGTGGCTGCCGGACTTGTAGCCAACGACCGTGTCGAAGCGCGCGAGCGCCTCCTTGAACGGCACGAGCCCCGCGGTCAGCGGCAGCAGCGCCAGCGTCTCCCGGCCCTCGCACAGCACGGTGCCGCTGCGCGCCGCCAGGTCCTGCATCGCGGTGATGCCTGGCACCGTGGCCACGGTCAGGCCGGGAACCCTCGCCCGGACGGTCGCGGCCAGGTAGGTGAACGTCGAGTAGACGTTCGGGTCGCCGATCGTGGCGAACGCGACCACCGAGGCGCCGCCGTCGAACGCGGCCACCGCCGCGGCCGCGGCGCCGTCCCAGGCGGCCTCCCGCTCGGCCATGCCCGCGCCCTCGGTCAGCGCGAACGCCACCCTGGTGATCCGGTCGTGGGTGACATGCGCGCGCACCGTGGCCTCCGCCCGGCCCTGCTGGCCTGGGGGGGCGACCCCCCTAGAACCCCCCGGTGGCCCAAGGCCCTGCTCGCCGGTGGCCATGACCGGGACCAGCACCAGGTCGGCCTCGCGCAGCACGCGCACCGCCTTCACGGTGACCAGTTCCGGATCCCCAGGCCCCATGCCCACGCCCACGAGGGCCGGCGCGCTCATGCCGCCGCCGCCACTGCTGCCGCCGCCACGACGCGACGCGCCAGGCCCGGGTAGCCGGCCCAGTGCAGGTGCAGGTAGGAGGCGTGCACGCGGGCCCGCACGAAGCCCTCTTCCTTCCCGCCGAACGACCATGCCGGGGCGGCCGGGCTGCCCGGGACCACCGTGGTGCGGTGGAACTCGTGACCACGGACGGCGGTCCCGGCGGGCGTGAGCACCGAGGGGCCGGCCGCGACCGCGTCCCGGTAGCCGAGGGTGAGAATGGGGGTCATCGTGGCGGCCGCGTCGATAACCCCGCACATGGGCAGCCCGTCCAGTTCCCTGGCCAGGTAAAGCAGCCCGGCGCACTCGGCCACCACGGGGGCGCCGGAACCGGCCAGCCGGGCCACGTCCGCGCGCAGCGGCTCGTTGCCGGACAGGTCGCCGGCGTGCACCTCGGGGAACCCGCCGCCCAGGACCAGGGCACCGGTCCCGGCCGGCAGCGCCTCGTCCCGCAGCGGGTCCACGGTCACCACGTCGGCGCCGGCGGCGGTCAGCAACTCCACCGTCTCGGTGTAGCAGAACGTGAACGCCGCCCCGCCCGCGACCGCCACCACCGGCCGCCCGGTGCCACCCGCATCCCCGCCGCCTCCCCGCACGCCCCGATCGTGATCATGAGATTGATGGGGCTCTAGCCCCACTGAAGTCATGATCACCGAAGCCGGGGATGAGCCGGCCAGCGCGGCTGCCGGGTCCCAGGGCGTGGCGGGCAAGGGGCCGGCCTGGCGCGCCAGGCCGATCACGGCATCCAGGTCCACGGACTCGGTGACCAGGGCCGCGAGCCGGGCGACCGCGTGGCGGGCGGCACTCTCCCGCTCGGCGGCGGGGACCAGGCCCAGGTGCCGGGACGGGGCGGCGATGCCCTCGTCGCGGCGCAGCGCGCCGAGCACCGGCATGCCGATCCCGGCGAGCGCGCCGCGCAGGATCTCCTCGTGCCGCGCGGAGCCTGTCCGGTTCAGGATCACCCCGGCCAGGCGCACCGCTGGGTCGAACGACGCGAACCCGGACACCAGCGCGGCGACCGACCGGCCCTGCGCGGCGGCGTCCACGACCAGCACGACCGGGGCGTCGAGCAACCGCGCGACGTGCGCGGTGGACCCCTCCGCCGTGGCGCCCCGGCCGTCGAACAGGCCCATGACCCCCTCGATGACCGCGATGTCCGCGCCCGCGGCGCCGTGGGCGAACAACGGCGCGATCGTGGCGGCGCCGCAGAGCACCGGGTCCAGGTTCCGGGCCGGGCGGCCGGTCGCCAGCGCATGGTAGCCGGGGTCGATGTAGTCCGGGCCCGCCTTGTGCCCGGAGGTGACCAGCCCCCGGGCGGCCAGCGCCGCCATCAGCCCCGTGGCCACGGTGGTCTTGCCGTGCCCGGACGCGGGCGCGGCCACCACCAGGCGCGGGACGTTCACCACTCGATGCCCTTCTGGCCCTTCTGCCCCGCGTCCATCGGGTGCTTGATCTTGGTCATCCGCACCACCAGGTCGGCCGCCTCGATAAGCAGTGGGTCGGCATCACGCCCGGTGATGACCACGTGCTGGTGGCCGGGACGGTCCGCCAGCGTGGCGGCGACGTCGCCCGCGTCGACCCAGCCCCACTTGATCGGGTAGGTGAACTCGTCGAGCACGTAGAAGCCGTACGCCTGCGCGGCGAGGTCCCGCTTGACCTGCTCCCAGCCCTCCCTGGCGTTGGCGGCGTGGTCGTCCTCGGTGCCGGGCCGGGCGATCCACGACCAGCCCTCGCCCATCTTGTGCCAGGTGACCGGGGCGCCCTCGCCGGTCTGCTCGTGCACCAGGGACAGGGCGCGCAGCGCGGACTCCTCCCCGGTCTTCCACTTGGCGCTCTTCACGAACTGGTACACCACGATCGGCCAGCCCTGGTTCCAGGCCCGCAGCGCGAGCCCGAACGCGGCGGTGGACTTGCCCTTCATCTCGCCGGTGTGCACCACGATGAGCGCCCGGTTCCGCCGTTGCCTGGTAGTCAGCCCGTCGTCCGGGACGACCAAGGGCTTCCCCTGCGGCATCACGCCACCTCCCTGAGCACCCGCACCGAATCAGCCAACGGCCCGGCGGCAAGTTCTTCCAGGCGGAGCAGGACGCCGCCGAGGGACTGGGCCAGGCTGGCGGCCAGGCCGAGCCGGACCGGGCCGGACTCGCAGTCCACGACCACGCCGTGCACTCCCGCGGCCGCCAGCAGGGCCGCGGCCCGGTGCGCGCTGGCCACCGGGTCCGGGCCGCCGGTGGCCCGCCCGTCGGTGACCAGCACCAGCAGGGCCCGGCGGCGCGGGTCCCGGATCCGCTCGGTGCGCAGCAGTTGCCCGGCCCGGAGCAGCCCCGCCGCGAGCGGGGTGCGCCCGCCGGTCGGCACCGCGGCCAGCCGGGCCGCGGCCGCCTCGACCGAGAACGTCGGCGGCAGCGCCACCTCGGCCGCGCTGCCCCGGAACGTGACCATGCCGACCTTGTCCCGGCGCTGGTAGGCGTCGAGCAACAGGGACAGCACCGCGCCCTTGACCGCGCCCATCCTGGCCCGGGCCGCCATCGAGCCGCTCGCGTCCACCGCGAAAAGCACCAGGTTGGACTCCCGCCCCTCGTGCCGCGCCTCGCGCAGGTCACCGGGCCGCAGCAACAGCCTGCTCCCGGCGGCCCGGCCCCGTGCCACCTGGTGCGGCGCGGCCGTGGCGAACGTGGCGGGCACGTGCACCCGGCCGATCCGGCCCGCGGGGCGCCGCGCCCCGGTGACGTGGCCGGAGTCCGTGCGGGCCCGAGACCTGCGGCCCGTCGCGCCGGCCCCCACCCCAGGGACTTCAAGCCGCTTGACCCGGAACACCGGCCCCGGGGCGGCCGGTGGGCGGCCCGGCCGTGGCGGCCCGTCCGCCTGCGCCGCGGAGCCCGGAGGCTCGGCGGCGGGACCAGGTTCCGGCGCGGCCTCGCGCGGCTGCGGGGCGTCCTGGCCCGCCGTGGTCTCGTGGCTGGCCTCGCGCTCCCCGCCGCCCGGCCCGTCATCCCCGGGGCCAGGGTCGTCGTCCGGATCCGCACCGGCCCCGGCCAGCGCCCTGTCCAGTTCCTCCTCGTCGAGTTGCGGCGCGTCGAACGGCTGCCGGCGGCGCCGGTGCGGCAGCGCCAGCCGCGCGGCGGCCCGCACGTCCACGGCGGTGACCTCGTCCCGGCCCTGCCAGGCCGCGTGCGCGATCGCCGCCCGCGCGGTCACCAGGTCCGCGCGCAGCCCGTCCACGTCGAACGCCGCGCACACCGACGCGACCTGCCGCAGCGTGGCGTCGGGCAGGGCCACCCCGGGCAGCAGCGCCTGGGCCGCGACGATCCGGGACGCCAGCGCCGACTCGGCGTCCTGCCACCGCGCGGTGAAGGCGGCGGGATCTGCGTCGTAGGCCAGCCGCCGCCGTACCACCTCGCTGCGAAGGGTCGCATTGCGTGGAGCGGCCGCCTCCACGGTCAGCCCGAACCGGTCGAGCAACTGCGGGCGCAGCTCGCCTTCCTCCGGGTTCATCGTGCCGACCAGCAGGAACCGGGCCGCGTGCCGGACGGACACCCCGTCCCGCTCCACGTAGCAGGTGCCCAGCGCGGCGGCGTCGAGCAGCAGGTCCACCAGGTGGTCGTGCAGCAGGTTGACCTCGTCCACGTACAGCACGCCCCGGTGCGCGGCGGCCAGCAGCCCCGGCTCGTACGCCTTGACCCCCTCGGTCAGCGCCCGCTCGATGTCCAGGGCGCCGACCAGCCGGTCCTCGCTGGCGCCGACCGGCAGCTCGACCAGCCGCGCGGCACGGGTGACCGATGCCGCTCCCGGTTCGTGCGGCCCGTCCGGGCAGGACGGATCCGGCGCGGCCGGGTCGCAGGAGAACCGGCACCCGGCCACCACCGTCACGTCCGGCAGGATCGCCGCCAGGGCGCGCACCATGGTGGACTTCGCGGTGCCCTTCTCGCCGCGCACCAGCACCCCGCCGATGCCCGGCGACACCGCGTTGAGCACCAGCCCCAGCCGCAGTTCCTCCATGCCGACCACGGCACTGAAGGGGAACCCGGTCACTTCATGGCCTCCGCAGCGATCGTTGATTGTCGTCGTTGCCACAACCACGACATTCTTGTGTCGTCGTTGCCACAACGACGACATACAGAGCCACGCTGGTGGCGGCCCGGGCTGCTCACGGTTCCTCCCCCTCAAGCTCGCCTTCCAGTTCCAGGTATACGTTCCGCAGCTCCTCCAGGGTGGCGTCCTCCGGCTTGGCCCACATGCTGCGGTCGGCCGCCTCAAGCAGCCGCTCGGCGATGCCGCGCAGTGCCCACGGGTTCGACTTGCGCAGGAACGCGCTGGTCTGCTCGTCGAACACGTACGAGGCGGCGAGCTGTTCGTACATCCAGTCGTCCACCACGCCGGCGGTCGCGTCGTAGCCGAACAGGTAGTCCACGGTAGCGGCCATCTCGAACGCGCCCTTGTACCCGTGCCGCATCATCGCGCCTAGCCACCGCGGGTTCACCACACGGGACCGGAACACCCGGCGGGTCTCCTCGGCCAGGGTCCTGGTGCGGACCAGGTCCGGCACCGCCGAGTCGCCGATGTAGGCGGCGGGGGATGCCCCGGTTAGGTGCCGCACCGTGGCCACCATGCCGCCGTGGAACTGGAAGTAGTCGTCGGAGTCGGCGATGTCGTGCTCGCGCGTGTCGGTGTTCTTCGCCGCGACCGAGATCCGCCGGAACGCCGACTCCATGTCCGCGCGCGCCTCCCGGCCGTCCAGGCCGCGGCCGTAGGCATACCCGCCCCACACCGCGTAGACCTCGGCCAGGTCGGCGTCGGTGCGCCAGTTCCTGGCGTCGATCAGCGGCAGCAGCCCGGCACCGTAGGCGCCCGGCTTGGACCCGAAGATCCGGGTGGTTGCCCGGCGCCGGTCCCCGTGCGCCGCGGTGTCGGCGTCCGCGTGCGCCCGCAGGTAGTTCGACCCGGCGGGCTCGTCCAGGTCCGCCACGGCCGCGATCGCGTCGTCGAGCAGCGCGATCACGTGCGGGAACGCGTCGCGGAAGAACCCGGAGATGCGCACGGTCACGTCGATCCTGGGCCGGCCAAGGTCGGCCAGCGGCGTCACCTCGAAGCCGGTGACCCGCCGGGACGCGTCGTCCCACACCGGCCGGCACCCGATCAGCGCCAGCACCTCGGCGATGTCGTCGCCCTGGGTGCGCATGGCCGAGGTGCCCCACACGGTCAGCCCCACCGACCGCGGATAGGTCCCGGTGTCGGCCAGGTGCCGCGCCACCAGCGACTCCGCCAGCGCCGCGCCCACGTCCCACGCGTTGCGCGACGGGATCGCCTTGGGGTCCACCGAGTAGAAGTTCCGCCCGGTCGGCAGCACGTTGACCAGGCCACGGGTCGGTGACCCGGACGGCCCGGCCGGCACGTACCTGCCGTCAAGCGCGCGGAGCACGTTGACCACCTCGTCCGGCGTGCGCTCCAGCCGGGGCACCACCTCGCGGGCGGCGAACTCCAGCACGGCCACCACGGATGGCGGTGCCTCGCCGAGGATCCCGGCGGCCACGGCCCGCGCCTTGCCCGGCTGCCAGCCCGCGTCGTCCAGGCCCGCGACCAGCCGCCCGGCGAGCGCCTCCAGCGTGTCGATCACATCGGCGCCGGTGCCCCGCCCACCTCCCCCTTCACCGGCCGCCAGGCCGGGCAGGTCACCCCGGACGCGGGCGGGCTGCCCGGGATCGGCCAGCAGCGACTTCTCGTCCAGGCCGAAATGCCCGGCCAGCGCGGCGCGCAGCCCCGGCAGCGCACTGCGCCCGCCCCAGACCTGGGTGGCCCGCAGCACCGCCAGCACCGTGGCGGTCCGCTGCTCGCCGGCCGGGGCGCTGCCCAGCACGTGCAGGCCGTCGCGGATCACCGCGTCCTTGATCTCGCACAGGTACCCGTCCACGTGCAGCACGAATTCGTCGAACT
>Ga0137381_10002683_pt1 | contig 12422 bp, 11 predicted proteins | sample SagtaG_16_FD_104808 | JGI IMG/M metagenome (GOLD analysis project Ga0137381, IMG submission 104808) | Vadose zone soil microbial communities from Sagehorn Ranch, Mendocino, California, USA - Sage2_L_115_16 metaG | ecosystem: Environmental > Terrestrial > Soil > Vadose zone | place: USA... | reverse complement strand
GGGCTTCGAGGCGGCAGACGACATTGCGGCGATCGTGGCGGCGGGCATCATTGCGTGGAACGGCTGGCGGTTGTTACGACCCGCGCTGGATGAATTGATGGACACGGCTCCCGCGCGCACGTTGAGCGAGCAGATCCGCGCCATCGCCGCGGCGGTGCCGGGGGTGGATCGCGTGGAAAAGTGTATGACGCGCAAGATGGGCTATCATTACTTTGTGGACATGCACCTTGAGGTCGATCCGGCAATGACCGTGGAACGGGCGCACGGAATTGGCCACGTGGTGAAGGACCGGATCAGAGACGCGCTGCCGGACGTGCATGATGTGTTGGTCCATATTGAACCGCGGAAATGAATCCGGCGTTTCCACGTGCGCGGGTGAATTCGCAGCCGGTCTCCGGAGTCGGGCATCGATTCGGCGGTCGGCGATCGGAATCATGACTGCGGGCCTCAAGATTCCGGCCGGCTTCCAGTCCTGGCGCTGTAAGCCGCGGGGTTGAGAAGGCCTCCAATTTCCGCCGGTTGCGCCGGCTTGATTTTGAAAAACCAGCCGGCGCCGTAAGGATCAGTATTGACCAGCCCGGGTTGGTCCACCACCGCGCGGTTGACCTCCGCGATTTCGCCGGAAATGGGAGAGTAAATATCGCTGGCAGTCTTGACCGACTCGACCACCGCGCAGGCCTCGCCCGCTTTGACTCGCCGCCCTGGAACGGGCAGTTCGACAAAGACCACGTCGGTCAATTCGTGTTGGGCGTGGTCGGTGATCCCGACGGTGGCTGTGTCGCCGGACAGGCGGACCCACTCGTGGGTTTGGGCGTATTTTAGGTCGGGCGGGACTTTCGAGCTCATACATGATTTCTTTCAGGACTGAGAGAGTTCACAACAAAGCGGTGAACGCGCAAAGGAGAAAAATTTCTCAAGACACCCGGCCGTCTAGATTTCGCCTGCTCCGGGTCTGGGCATCGCGGCGCTAAAGGGCTCTCAGGCCTTTCGATAGATCGGTTTAGGGACGACTACGGCAGCCGCGCGATGGCCACGGATTTCGATTTCGATGGCCGTGCCAGGTTGCGCGAACGGAGGAGGCACGTAGCCCATGCCGATGCCGATGCCGAGCGACGGACTTTGTGTGCCGCTGGCCACGTGGCCGATTTTCACCGTGCCGGCATCGGCGCTCCAAATTGGGTAAGCAGGACGGGGCGGCGCGCTTTTAGCGGTCATTTTGAAGGCAACGCATTTTCTGGCGACGCCGTGGGCTTTTTGGTCCGCCAGCGCGGCGCGGCCGATGAAGTCCGCTTTGTCGAACGCCACAAAAAATCCCAGGCCGGCTTCGAGCGGAGTGGTCTGCTCGTCAAGTTCGTGACCGTAAAGCGGATAGCCCATTTCCGTGCGCAGTGTGTCGCGCGCCCCCAGGCCGGCAGGTTGGAGGCCATGGCTGTGGCCCACGGATAGAAGTCCGTTCCACACGGTCTGGATAATTTCGGCAGGAGCAATGATCTCGAATCCGTCCTCGCCGGTGTAACCGGTGCGCGCGAGGAGGAGGTTGCGCCCTTCGCAGGGGAAGAGCGCCAGTTGGTTCTTTTTCAACTCGCTTGGCCGTGACACCGCCGTCCCGGCGATTGCCGCGATGGGAAAGCAGGCGTCAATGAATTCGACGGCGCGGGGTCCCTGCAATGCGACGGCGCCCTGCTCGGCCGACTCGTCCTTCAGAGTGACCGAAACGCGTTGCAGCCAGTCCGCAAGCTGCTTTTCCAGCCAGGCGAGGTCCGCCTCGATGCGCCCGGCGTTGATCACGAGCAGGAATTCCGCGACGCCGACGCGATAAACGTAGAGGTCGTCGATCACTCCGCCTTGCGCATTGCACAGCAGCGTGTATTGTCCTTGTCCAGCCGGGAGTTTGCGCAGGTCGTTGGTGAGCGTGTGATTAAGGAACTCGAAAGCGCCCGTTCCGCGGAGCCTGACTTCCCCCATGTGGGAGATGTCGAATAAACCGGCTGCGTTTCGCACCGCCAGGTGTTCGGCGGTAATGCTGGAATATTGCACCGGCATTTCCCAACCGCCGAATTCGACCAAGCGGGCGCCGAGCTTTTGGTGGGTGGCGAACAGTGGCGTGCGTTTCAACATAAAAATAGACTAATCAGCATCTTCGAGGGTCACGATGCTCGCGCAGGATCGCGCCATCTGGGGATCTTCGCGCTGAGCCTCAGCTCAGCCCCACTTCTCCGTCTTTAGCTGATCCTTAGGCACTTGCAATTCGCGCAATACCAGTTCCTCGGCGAATTCGACCAGCTCGTTCGGACCGCACGCGTAGAAGGTCGTATTGGGCAGATCGTGTATGTGGTTCTTCACCCACACGGCGTCGATGCGGCCGCGCCGGCCGGTCCACGCGTCGTCCGGGTGCAGCCGTGTGCAGGTGACATAAAAGTTGAAGTTCGGGTTCTCCTGTTCCAGTTGGCGAAACTCCTCGTCGAAGATGATGTCGTTGGTGGTGCGGACGCTGTAGAGGATGGTGAGCCGGGTCTTCAGTTGGCGGCGCGTCGCATCCCGCGCGAAGGCGCGGAAGGGGGTCACGCCGGAGCCGCCGGCGATGCAAAGCAGGTGCTTGTTTGGCTGGTAAACAGGGAGAAATTTCCCGGTCGGCGGGAGGACTCCCATGCGGTCGCCGGCCTTGGCCCAATCGACAATGCGTGTGCCCATCTTGCCGTCGCGTTTGACGGTGACCTCGAAAAATCCGCGATCCAGGGCGCAAGAAGAAAGGGAGTAGGCGCGTTTGTAATTGGGCGTGTCAGGCCAGTAGAGCGTGATGAACTGGCCGGTCTTGAAGTCCACGTCGTAACCTTGCGGCCATTCGAGGCGGATGGTCTTCGTGTCGGGTAATTCCACGGTGACCGACTCGATCTCCATTTCGACAATGAGTTTCGCCATAAAGCTTCTTCCTTTGAAGCAAGCGCAGGATAGGAGCGGCGCCGAGCTCGTGTAAAGCAAGAGTTAACCGCCGGTCCGCTGCCAGCGACACGCCGGCGCTATCTCGCCGCCGTCCTCGCCGAAACATCGAAGCAGGCGCCTTCCTTCACGCTGCGAGCGTAAATGCGGCCATTGCTGACGACTGGCGTGGACCAGCATTTGCCATCGAGCACCTTGGCGCGGGCGACCTCTTTGTAACCCGACGGTGACGGTTCGACCAAAACGAGTTGGCCTTGGTCGCCCAGCACCAGCAAATGGCCGTCCACCAGGATCAGGTTGCCCGGGCCAAACCCTGGTTCGTTCCACACCTCTTTGCCGGTCGCCAGTTCGACGCATTTGAGCGGGGCCGTCTGGTACTGTTTGAAGCCGAACAGGCCATAAAGATAACCGTCGAGCTGCACCGGCGTGCTCCAGTGATTGCACATCTTGTTTCCCGGCGAACGCCAGAGTTCAGTAGCGCTCCATCCGTTACCGGACCTGGTGATACGCGCGGCTGCGGAGCCGACGCCATAACCGGCCGAGCAATACACGAGGTCCCCAGCAGCAACGGGCGAAGCGGCGGTCGAGGTGCCGAAGGGGAAACGGAAGCGCCAGAGGACTTGCCCGGTCGCCGGCGTGACGGAAACCAGCCCGCTTTGGGTAAAGAAAATAATCTGGCGCGCGCCGAGGATCGTCGCCGGCAACGGCGTGGCATGAGTCATCTGGTCGTCCTGGCCTTTCCACACAATTCTGCCATCCCGCTTGTTGATGCCGAGTAAGGCCTGGCCTGCGCCGCCGCCCACGACGAAAATCAAATCTCCGTTGATCACCGGCGAAGCTGCACTTTGCCAGTGCCCGGGGCGGCCACTCGCTTCTTTGGTTAGCTCCTTGGACCAGATCGCTCTGCCCGAACTCGCCTCCAGACAGGCCAAACGCAGAAATGCCGATAGCACATAGACCTTGCCGCCATCGACAGCCGGCGTGCTGCGCGGGCCGTCGCCCGGGCCGCCATCGTTACCGCCATTGTCATATTTGGCCAGGCCGAGCGTGTAGGCCCAGAGTTCCTTGCCGGTGTCGGCATCAAGCGCGAGACAGACTTCGCGGTTCACGCCATCAATGATCCGCTGCACCAGCGTGAACGCTTTGCCTCCGCTTACGGTGAAGGAACTAAAGCCATCGGTGAGCGGAGTCTTCCAGAGTTGCCGAGGCCCGCCGGCGGGCCATTGCTTCAGCAGACCACGCTCCGGCGAGGTGCCATCGTGGTTGGAACCACGGTATTCCGGCCAGTCGGCGGCTTGGGACCAGATCAGCCCGGCCAGCAGCAAGGTCAAGGTAGCGAGGGGAAGGATTCGTGATTTCATTCGTTAAATTGACGCAGCTGGTCTCGCCAAATTCATCGCCTGGAGGAGGCCGGCGGATGCCACAATTGTTGGGGAGTTTGGCCCTGCCCGAGAGTCATTCAGCCACCAAGGCAGTGTGCGGACGCCAGTGTTGAAAACTGACAACGCTAAGGTTCCTGCCCCGCTTGGAATGTGAGTAAGGCTTCTGCGAATTCGACTGCGTCAATTCCATTCCCGCCGGGTTGTGCCCGCCTTCCAAATTGGCTTGGCTGGAGCGGCAACTAAGGCGAAATTTCCCTGGTTCGTGAATACTGTTTACAAAATATGATGGCCGCATTGCCTACCATTATACTTCGTCCGGGCGAGGCCGATCGCGTGGTGGCTGGCCATCCTTGGATCTACCAGGGTTCGATCCTGCGCCTAACCGCACCCGCGGGCGACGGGGACATCGTCCAAGTCAAGGACCATCGGCAGCGTTTTCTGGGGATCGGTTTTTACAACGCCAGGTCGAAGATTAACGTGCGGTTGTTGGCTACCGAGCGGGTGCCGGTGAACCAGTCATTCTTCGAGCTGCGGATCCGCGCTGCCCTGGCGCTGCGACAGAAACATCTTGGTCAGGCCACGTCCTTACGCGTGGTGAATGCGGAGAGCGATTTTCTCAGCGGTTTGATCGTGGACAAATATGAGGATGTGCTAGTGATGCAGATTTCCGCTTTGGGCATGGACCGGCGCAAAAACGAAATAGTCGCCGCTCTCCAGCGAGTTTTCGCTCCGCGCGCCATCGTCGAGCGGAGCGACGTCGCGTCTCGCAAGTTTGAGGGTTTACCCAATTCGGAGGGTCTGCTGGCAGGGGCGCTGGACGAAGAGATCATTGTGCGGATGAATGGGCTTGCCTTCGCAACCAATCTCCTGGCGGGGCAGAAAACCGGCTTGTACCTCGACCAACAGGTCAATTATCAGCGCGTCGCGGCCCTTGCGCCACCGGGCGGCGACGGCCAGGTTTTGGATTGTTTCAGTTTTCACGGAGGGTTCGCATTGCACGTGGCGCGCGCGGGCGCCGCCCACGTGCACGCGTTGGACCAAAGCACCGAAGCCACCGGCACGGCCGCACGCAACGCCACGCTCAATGGGCTGGCTGAGAAGTGTTCATTCGAGCCGGCGAACGTCTTCGACTGGCTCAGGGCGCAGACCGCGACCTCGCGGCATGAAAAGATCCTGCCGAAGTTTGATTTGATCATCCTGGATCCGCCCTCCTTTACCCGCAATCGTGCCGCCGTGCCGGACGCGTTGCGTGGTTACAAGGAAATCCATCTGCGCGCGCTGAGACTTTTGAAACCGGGGGGCACGCTCGCGACCTTTTGTTGCTCGCATCATGTCGATGCCGGCCTGTTTCAAGAGGTGATTCTGGCCGCCGCCTATGACGCGCATCGCACGTTATGTCGTGTGGCTACGTACACCCAATCGCCGGACCATCCGGTGATTCCCACCATTCCCGAGACGGAGTATCTAAAAGGGTTTGCTTTCGAGGTAGTTCGTTAAATCTCCTTGCTCGCAGCGTGACGAATTTTCCATTTCGGCCGCACTTCGGCGGGAGCTTCCAGTTGGCTTACTAGACGGGCGAACCAGCCTCGCGTTTGCTTTTGAATGTCCTCCGAACGTGTCCAAAGTTGGGATGTCTGGACTATCACAGCTCGGGCGCTTCCCGGCAAAAAAGGCGTTTCTTGATCCATTTTTGCTCGTCGGTGCAAGCGGTAGGCAAAATTACGCCGCTATTCTCAGTGCGGCGAAACGCTTTGCAAAAGGGCGATTTGGGCAAGGGCCGGCGGCAACCAAAGGTCGCCTAAGGCCTTCAGAGAGCTGATCTTCCCGCGATTCTCGGTGCTGGGACTAGGGGCTGGCACCATCGCGCATCTTCCACTCACCCCAGCACCTCCAACTCCGAGGGCGTGGGTCAAAGTGTCTTGGGTTGGACAGTCCTTGGCATTTGTTCTGCTGGACAGCCTCCTCGAATATGGGTTTGCCATTTTTGAGCCAGAAGGCGAAGCGACGCGATCAGATCGTGGCGATTGATTTGGGCGGGCGCACCACCAAGGCTGTTTATCTGCAACGGCGGGGGGACAAGTTAAACCTGGCCGGTGTCGCCGTGCTGGACGCGCCGCTGTACGAAAAGACTTTCTCGCTGGAGATTTTGGCCGAGCACCTCAAGGCCGTCAGCCGCACGTTGTGCAACGGCAAGGCCAGGCACGTGACGCTGGCATTGGGCGTCAACGACACGTTGTTCCGACAGGTGGAGCTTCCGCTTATGGCCACGTCGGACCTGCGCTTGATGCTCAAATATAATTCCAAGAACTACCTGCAGCAGGACCTGCCGGACCACGTGTTCGATTGTTACTACGTTCCGAGCAGCCCGAACAGCAAATCCCCAGAGGGCGCCAAGTCCGGGGCCGGCGGCCCAAAGCAGAAGGCGATGGTGGGCGGAGCCAGGAAACAAACGATCGACCAGTTGCAGGAAGCCACCAAAGCGGCCGGCCTTATCCCCCACCAGATCTTTCCAGGGATAATCGGGCCGACGAATGCGTTTGAGATGGCCGAGCCTGAAATCTTTGCCAAAGAAGTCGCCGCGCTGATCGATATCGGTTTCAAGAGTTCCACGATCACGATTCTGGACGCGGGCGAGATCATTTTGAACCGGGTGGTGGGGATTGGCGGCGACCGGCTAACCAGCGGCCTGGCCGAAGCGATGAACATTAGCTACGTCGAGGCTGAGAACATCAAGGTGGGCATGCCGGCCGAAGTACAACAGAACCTGGAGCCGCTGATCAATCCGTTGGGCCGCGAGCTGCGCGCCTCCATCGACTTCTTCGAGAACCAGCACGACAAGACCGTCACGCAGGTTTTTGTCTCCGGTGGCTCGGCGCGCAGCAGCTTCATCCTCGCGGCGCTGCAGAATGAATTGATGGTGCCGTGCAAGATTTGGAATCCGACCGGGTTTCTGGTGATTGAACCTCAGAGGATGGGAGAAGTCGAGCAGGTTTCTCCGCAACTGACGGTGGCCATCGGCGCCGCCACCGCCGCCCTTTAGCACCTATGCCCATTCGAATCAATCTGTTGGCGGAGGCGCAAGCGGCGGAGGAACTTCGCCGCAAAGACCCGGTCAAACGCGGCGCCGTATTGGCGGTCCTGCTGGTGCTGCTGGAGTTGTGCTGGAGCAGCACACGGCAGTTCAAAATCATGGCCGCCAAAGGCGAACTGAACAGCCTCGAAACAAAGTGGCAAGCGATCGAGAAAGGCTACCAGAAGGCCGTGGACAACCACCGCAAGGAGCTGGAGGCCGAGGAGAAACTCGCCGCGCTCCAGCAATACACAACCAATCGCCTGTTGTGGGGCACGACCCTCAACGCGTTCCAGCAAACCCTCATCGGGGTCGATCAAATCCAGGTCGTCCGCCTGAAAACCGAGCAAAGCTACGCGCTTAACGACGAAGCCAAGAAGCCCAGTGAGACCCCCAAAACCGGCGCCGCCAAAGCCGTGGCTGCCTCCACGGAGAAAGTCAACTTGACTATCGAGGCCCTGGACTTCAGCCCGCAACCCGGCGGCCAGGTCAACAAATTTAAGGAAGCCATCACAACCGTGCCGTATTTCCATCAGATTTTGCAAAAAACCAATGGCGTGTTGCTCACCAGTCTCTCCGCGCCGCAACTTGGGCCAGCCGGCCGGACTCCGTACGTCTTGTTTACTTTGCAATGCTTTTTACCGGAAAAAGTCCGCAATTGAGATGAAGAGCCTGCCCAAAGAGAAACGCGATCGCCTCATCCTGATCGTCATCGGGACGCTGGGATGTATGTTGGCCATTTGGTTCGGGCTGGTTCGCGCCCAGAACAAAAGCCTTGAGAACATTGCCAGGAAAAGCATCGAGCAGCAAAACAAGGTGGGGAACGCCGTGCGCCTGGTCGGTTCGACGGCGGAAATCCAAAAGAAGCTCGAAGCGGCGACGGAAAAACTTCATGCGCTCGAGACCGGAATGGCTTCCGGCGACTTGTACTCCTGGATGATCATGACGGTCAATAAATTTCGCGCCGGCCACCGAGTGGACATCCCGCAATTCAGCCGCGAAGTGCCGACGGAAGTGGGCGTGCTTCCGAAGTTCCCCTACAAGGCCGCGCTGTTCAACGTGCGCGGCACCGCGTACTTCCATGACCTGGGGACGTTCCTGGCGGATTTCGAGAACAACTTTCCGTACCTGCGCGTGCAGAACCTGGAGTTGGAACCGGCAACCGCCAGCAGCGCCACCACCACCGGCGACCCGGAGAAGCTGGCCTTCCGAATGGAAATCATCACCCTCGTCAATCCAACCGCGCGCTAGGTCGCTCAACATGGAATTCCTACCGAAATTTCAATCCGCGCCGGGCGTCGCAGTCCGCCGGTCGGAATGGCGGACCCAAAGGGCTGCGCGTGGCTTATGGGTGCTTGGGGCCACCCTGGCTTGGTTGGGGATGCTGCCGCGTCTCGGCGCGGCGCAACCCGCCGCCTTGCCGCAGGTGGACGTGGCGATTTCCACCAAATCCATTTTCACCGATGATCGCAAATTCGGGAAAGACCCGTTTTTCCCGAACTCGATACGCCGCGGCACGGTCGAGCTCGTCAATCCCAATGCGCCACTGACGGACGTGCGCGACCTCGTGCTCAAGGGCATTTCCGGCGGCAAGGACCGGCGGCTCGCCTTGATCAACAATCGCACGGTGGAAAACGGCGAAGAGGCGGAATTCAAATTCGGCAATCGGACCGTCAAAGTCCGTTGTGTGGAAATCCGCGAAAAATCCGTCGTGATTCGCGTCGATGGCCAGTCCAAAGAACTCTTCCTGCGCCAGAACTTATGAATTTTGACGGCCGTACGCGCGTGACCAATTTGTCCCAATCATCCAAACCGTTACCTCTATGAAAATGAAACTCACCGTCCTCCTCCTCGGTCTCGCGACTTGCGGCCTGGTCAGTTGCTTTGCCCAGGATAACAATACCAATCCGGCGAATCCCGCCCCGGCCGATAACGCGCCAGCCAAACCGGCGCCGCCGGAGGCCGCGCCAGCCAGTCCTGGCCCGGCGAATCCCGCGCCAGCGGATGCCGTGCGGCCTACTGCCGCGCCAACTAACGCTGCGCCTGTGGATGCCGCGTCCACTAATGCGGCGCCGGTGGTTCCCACAGCGGTGGCACCGACGGAACTCGCGCAAGCCCAGGCGGCCGCGCCCGCCGCCGACCAGCCCAAAGCCGAGGCCGCGCCGGCGCCTCCGGCCAATCCCAACGAACCGGTGCCGTTAATCGTGATTGACGAGGTGCCGCTGACCGACGCGATCCGCAACCTGGCCCGGCAATCGAATTTGAATTTTCAATTCGATCCGCGGATTACCAGCACCAACCAGCCCAATGTGAGCATCCGCTTCGAAAACGTGACCGCGCAGGAAGCGTTGACGGCCGTGCTCGAGAACTACAACCTGGCTCTAGTGAAGGATCCCAAGGCCAAAATCGCGCGCATTACGGTCAAGGATCCGAAGGCTGAAGACCCGCTGGTCTCGAGAATCATCCAGCTCAAATACAGTGATCCCAGCAACATGGTGAGTGTGGTGAAATCAACCCTCTCGGCCCGCAGCCTGGTGGTACCCGACCAGCGCACGAGCCAATTGATTGTCACCACGACCGAAAAGGAATTGGACGGGCTGATGAACCTGGTGGAGAAGTTGGATACCGCCACCAGACAAGTGCTTATCGAGGCGCGCCTCCTTGAGACCTCGAAAAATCCTTCCAGCATCAAAGGGATCGACTGGACCGGAACCTTTGGAGCGCAGCGATTTTCGTTCGGGAATGGCCGATTTGATAGTACAGTGTCTGCCAACTCTCAGCAACTGGGCATCAATACCCCCACGACCTTTATTTATGGACCAGACGCGACGAAGGGTGCACCGGTCTTCGTTGGCAATGCGGGGATTATCGCCAACACGGCCCACGCCTTCTCACCCGCCACAGCGTTTTTGAGTGCCGACGGTGTGAGCGCTGTGCTTTCTTTCCTGAACACGGAAGCTGACACCGAAGTCGTGGCCACGCCCCGCGCGGTCACGCTGGACAATCAGACGGCAACCATCGCGGTGACAAAGGCCTTCCCGATCTTTCAAATCACTCCCGGATCGGCCAATTCACCCGCTGGGGCGACGGTCATCTACACGAACTTGGGAACTATTCTGAAGGTGACTCCGCGGATTGCGGCGGATAGGAATATCTCCCTCAGAGTCGTGCCGGAGGTTTCCAACATCGATTCGAAGGACTCACAGCAGATCAATGGCGCCCAAAACACCGCCAACGTTTACGCCATTCGCAGGATCGACACGAGCGTGATGATTCCCAGTGGCAACACCTTGGTCATGGGCGGTTTGATTAGCGACTCGAAAACCAAGGGCTACACCAAGGTGCCCCTGCTGGGCGATGTGCCAATCCTCGGGGCGGCTTTCCGCTATGAGACCAAGAGCCGAAACAAGCAAAATCTGCTCATCTTCATCACGCCCACGATCGTGGAGGATGAGGCGTTTCACGTCACCGCGAGTGGCAGCGACTTTCTCAAATCCCAAAGCACGGAATCGCCAGAGGAGCGTCAATCCGACTGGGACAACGCCAAGCCGCACGACTGGAGCAAGCCCCTCCAATGATCCCTGAGGCCAGATCCAGCTAGCGGCTCAACAATCAGCCACACCAAGAGAATGCGGAAGGCACTAACACCGATTCTGGCGCTGATGTCAGTAGCGAGTGCGAGCGTCTTCGCACAGGGGGTTGTGACCTTCGCCAATGTCGGGTCCGGCTTGAACGCCCCGGTCACCAACTCGGTCACTGGGCAGAGGCTCAGCGGCAGCGGCTTCCTCGTCCAATGTTATGCCGGCCCAGCTAGCAGCGTCGAAGCGGCCCTGACTCCCATTGGCAGTTCGACCACCTTTGCCACGGGTCTGGCGGCGGGATACTTCGACGCCGGCAGCGAGACGAACGACTTTGTGTTACCGGGCACCACGGGGACGTTCCAAGCCAGGGCTTGGACCGCCGGTTTTGCGACGTACGAAGCGGCGCTGGCCGCGGCGCAAATCGACCCGCAGGTCATGGTCGGAACGTCAAGCGTGTTCCAAAATACCACGGGCATAAGTTCTCCCGCCATCCTGACGGGTTTGCAAAGTTTCGGCATTGCACCGGTGTCCGAGCCTTCCTTGATCGGATTCCTCGGGTGCGGAATCGCGGCCGTGCTCTACCATCGGCGCCGGCGCCGATGAAGCTTTAAGCGTGAGTGATCGGTGTACCTTCCTCTCGGAGCCGCCCGCCAGGGCGGCTTTTTGATTGCCATCAAGGCACCAGCCGCCGAGCAGACTGGCTCGAACCGTTTCGTCCTGGTGGCGGCCAACCTGAGGCAGAGGCCGAGCGGGGAATGGAATCACTTTACTGCCAATTCCTGCTTGATCCCAAATTTCTCCACCCGCTTGCGCAACGTCGCGCGGGTGACGCCGAGAAGCCTTGCCGCCTGCACTTGGTTCCCCTGCGTTTCGATCAGGGCTTGAATGATCAACTCCCGTTCCACGGCCGGAATGATCTTCAATTTGCTTTCTTTGCGCGCCCACTGAAAGAGCAAGCGCGCCACGGCCGGCAGATCCGGGGCAGTAACGCCCGGCGGCGCCGGTGAACTCGCCGCGCTCATCGCTGCCGCAGGTCCGGCTTTGTCCCCCGCCATCGCATCTGGACTGACAATTTCGGGTGGCAAATCACCCACGAGAATCACGTCGCCTTTGGCCATGACCAGCGCGCGCCGGATCACATTCTCCAACTCTCGGACGTTGCCAGGCCACTGGTATTGCTCCAGCGCGACGATCGCGTCGGGCGCGATGGATTTCGGAGCTTGCTTTTGCTGGGGCGCGAACTTTGCCAGGAAGTAATTCACCAACAAATGAATGTCCTCCCGCCGCGCGCGCAACGGCGGAATCTCAACCCGCACCACGTTGAGCCGGTAGAAAAGGTCGGCGCGAAATTCCTTGCTGGCCACCGCTTGTTCCAGCGGCTTGTTGGTTGCCGCGATGATGCGCACATCCACCTTGATCGGCTCGTTGCCGCCCAGCCGCTCAAAGGTGCCG
>Ga0137381_10002681_pt1 | contig 12427 bp, 6 predicted proteins | sample SagtaG_16_FD_104808 | JGI IMG/M metagenome (GOLD analysis project Ga0137381, IMG submission 104808) | Vadose zone soil microbial communities from Sagehorn Ranch, Mendocino, California, USA - Sage2_L_115_16 metaG | ecosystem: Environmental > Terrestrial > Soil > Vadose zone | place: USA... | reverse complement strand
GTCCAGTCTGTGCCAAGTACTGTCGCATGGATCACTCGGACCGGGAGAAAAGTCAGCAAGAAGACAAGACCCAAATGAATGAAAGGGGAGCTAAAGCGGCGCTCTGTGTAAATAAAGAACCACCACAACGCTAGCGCATTGATCGTCGCCTGGATGATTGAGAGCGTGATTGGAAAAGCATTGTTGCGTCCGATAAGCAGAAAAAGTGCATGACCGAGCAGATAGTACGTGGGCGGACTGGTAGTAGAGAAATCGAAGATTTTGGACCCATTAAGCAATCGCTCTAAGATCCACGGATAGTCCGGCCCGACGTATCCTCCCCGAAAGGCTGCCAAAATCTGTAAAAGAAGCGCCCCTGCAATGGCACATACCCACAGAATTCTCAGCCGCGAGGCGGGTCTGGTCGTGGCTTGCCGCCCCTTCATCGGCAATGTCCCGCGTTCAGTTGAAATTGGTTCGTAGTCAATGGCTGTTTGGGCGGCGGCTGGCGGGCACCAACGGTTTGCGTTTTACAAACGGTTTTTAACCGGTCGAATATGGCAGTTAGGCGCATATAATCGATCTGAGATGCTTGCGATTACCTCTTCTGCAAATCGATCACAGATACTCGCGCGGAACCGGCGTTCAGGACAAAGAGTTTGTCTTTTGCCAGCGCGAGCGCCGATGGACCATCCAGTTTGTCTGGCGGCGTCGGCGTTAAGGTCCCGAGTCTGTTCCCCTGAAGATCAAAAACGAGAATGTTGCTCAGATGCGCGCTGGACGCGTACAGGCGGCCTCTGTCAGGATCGATGGCTAAGTCCTCAAAGCCCACCGCCTGTCCCCATTCGGGCACTGCCCATGTGCTCAGAAACTTCCCATTTGAATCGAAGACCTGTATGCGGTTGTTTATCGGATCGGCAACGTACACTTTGTTGTTGATAGGATCGACCGCGACCGAACTAAGGCCTTTGAACTGTCCATTGCCACTTCCGCCGCTGCCCCAGGTCGCCAGGACCTGGCCATGGGGACTGAACTTCACGATTCGATTGCGACCCGAATCGACGACATAAATCGAGTCATCAGGGCCAATGGCGATCTTTCGCGGCCCATATAATCCAGGCGCCCACTCAGCGATGAAAGTCCCGTCAAGTCCGAGTTTCTGAACGCGATGCTTGGAGCCTATTTCCGCGACGTAAATGTTGCCTGCGCGATCAACTGCGATCCCATTCGGGTCTCTAGTTGCTATGCTGGTAACGAAGGTTCCGTTTGGCGAGAATTTCTCTATTCGCCCGTTACCGGTATCGGCGACAAAGATATTTCCCACAGTATCGAGTGCAAGGGCGCGAGGATTGTCAAACTGACCTTTTCCGCTGCCATGCCCGCCTTCAGAAGCTGTGACCGGTAGTTTTGGCGAACCCTCAGGTGCAATGCTTGGCCGGAGGGAATCCGAAATTTTGTAAATCACTGAATTCCGAAATACGAGTCCTTTCACTAACGGCTGTTTGTCATACTTAACCTCCATGCGGGAGCTACCGTAAACAGCCAGCACATCGATAACTCCTGCGGCGATAATACAAACTGTCAGTGCGCCGCCTAGAACTCGGCCTAACATGGCTGGAGTCTTTAACCTCGACAAGCGCCAGCAGCCATAAGCTACAAACAAACAACACAGCACCACTGCGGCTGCTATGAAGACAGGAGCGTTCCAGAGTGGCAACGCAGCTAACAGCAACCCTGAGAATACAAAACCTTCTGCAGATCTCAGTGCAGGCCGGGCGCTCCTGATAAATGTTGAGGGGAAACCTATCTTGAGCGGATTTTGGCTAGTAGCTTGCTTCGGTTCCCGCAAAGCTATGTTGTCATCGGAGCTGGCACCGGCCGCCGAAGGCCTTCGACGATACTGATCAACCGAGAAGATTAATACAAGGAGGAATATCCCGGTCGCGAAAGGCACGTGTCGCTGGTCAACAAAGGCAATCTGCTTCCAAAATCCCCAAGTTTCGTGGCGATGTGCGTACCCGGTGGCAAGAAAATTAGTTACACGCTGCAAGGAGCCGTGGAAAAAGAAAAGGGTGGCTCCCAGCCGTCCTACAACACGAGAGTTGAAGAGCAGTTCGCCGAGTGCCATCACTAGTGCGAGCGTGCTCGTAAGGCCGAGCACGCTAAGAAGATCCACACTCCAAGCCAAGTTTAGTCCAAGGAATTCCAGATTGCCGGCCTGAAGATAAAATAGAAACTGATACCTAGCTCTATGGGCTAGCGTTTGCGGGAGCTCCGTCGGGAAGCTCTGACCAAGGGCGAAAGTTTGAGCAATGGACAATTGTGGAGCCGAATCCCCGATCTCAGCCGCGGAGACGCGCAGCTGGCCCTGCTTGTTGACATAAAGTGTTCCGACCAGCAGGATGCACGCCGCAGCAAACAGTGCTCCTAGCGCAATCCAGTCCCACCTCGGCGATCCCCGCGGAGGCGGCGCAATCATGCCCGCTTTTGGAGCCTTTCTGGACAGCCAGAAGATTGCGCCAGGCGCAATCACGAAAAACAGGAGCTCGGAAAACAGCAAAGGTTCACTTGTATGGGCAAAGGCCAGGCCAGCCCAATACGTGATCCATGTGCTGAGCAAGATGCCAACCAGTATGGCTGCTGCACAGCGGTGAGGCACGGATACAAACCGGTAAAAGCGCCGGCAAAGAAGGTCGCCCAAGGCAATCGCTAATCCCAGATAAATCAGAGCTAGCATACCTGCTTACCTCTTATTTAGAATAAAATGGGGCCCGAGCAATAGGTGTTATCGGATAGATAGACTAGTACTTTTACAAATCGATGACGCTCACACGATTGCCAGCCATGTTCAGCACATAGAGCTTTCGATCAAACAAAGCCAGAGCTGATGGCTCTTCGAGTTTATCCGGTGGCTTTGGCATCAAACTGCCAATCCTGGTTCCGTTCAAATCAAAAACAAAAACGGCGTTCGTGTGTACGCTCGAGGCGTATAACCGGCCCGTGTGCGAATCGATGGCCAAATCTTCATAGCCTAGCGCCTCTCGCCATTCGGGCACTGACCATTTGGTCAGAAACTTCCCGTTTGAATCAAAGACCTGGATGCGGCTGTTTATCGGATCGGCCACATACACTCTATTGTTGATAGAATCGACCGCCACCGAACTAACTCCTCTGAACCGCCCATCGCCACTTCCCTCGCTGCCCAAACTCGCAAGAACCTGACCATCGGGACTGAACTTCACAATGCGATTGCGACCTGAATCGACGACATAGACCGAGTCGTCAGGACCAATAGCGATCTTTCGCGGCCCATATAACCCAGGCGCCCACTCAGCGATGAACCTACCATCAGGTCCGAGTTTCTGAACGCGGTGCTTGGAGCCTATCTCCGCGACGTAAATGTTGCCCGCGCGATCAATTGCGATTCCACTCGGCGCTTCAAATTGCTTTATGCTCGCAGCGAAACTGCCGTTTGGCGAGAATTTTTCGATGCGCCCGTTACCAGTATCGGCCACCAGAATGTCTCCGTTGGGATCAACCGCAATTCCAGTCGGGGAATCCAATTCTCCTTTCCCGGTTCCCCTGCCGCCTTCAAACCTGTTAGTCACATCTACAGGCGGGGAACCGGGCTGAGGAGTGGCGGGTAACGCGCTCACACGTCGCTGAAACTGTTGAATGTTCTTGTTAGGGATGTTCAACACGTAAAATGTCCTTACTCTTCCCTCAAAGGAATATGAAAGCGAATCCTCCGTTCCAAGGTCGCGGAGTGACTGGAATATATTGATTATTCTCTCCGTCTTCGGGTGGCGTTCCCAGATCAGCTTCAAATCTTTGTTACTGCGAGCATAACTCGCAATGGTTCGTTTATTCGAGTTCCATACATCTTGCTCGGTCTGGACAATCTCAAAGGGATACTCGGCACAAAAAGACAGGATTTTGCCGTCATCGTAATCATGCAAAAACAGATGGATGATGGAATAAGCATCCCTCTCGCAGATCAACGTTTCATAGGGAGGATCGGGCATTCCTTTAATCCGATTGAACTCGTCGCGCTCCAAGTGGGGAGAAGCGGGATGTTCTTGACCAGCAACAACATGTTTTAAGAAACGCGAGACAGCCACCTCCCCTTGTGCGTAGTAGCGGATCCCGAATGGATTTTTGGTTTTGCTGTAAATGTAGCGAACGGATGGTACCAGGCCGTCTAGCAGTATCAACATTGCCACAGCACCAAGAACAATTTGAACGCTTGGCCATGGCCGCAGCTTCAATAGCCCGGCAAACGTGAAGCTCATCAGGATTATCCAGAATGGAATTGGCAGAAGCAGGCGGTTCTCTATGGATCTGGCGATAAATGCGCCCGCAACTGGAATTATGGCCAGCAGCACGATTTCAAACCGCTTCTGCCAAAGCGCCAGCACAAAGCCGGGCACTAAGAGCCAGTAATATGGCAGCGGAATAGGCAATACATCGGGAATAAAGAAGCGAGGACCAGGTATAGTGAAGAAGCAGTCGTAAAGCTGCTTGGTAAACGGCGTTATGCCATGCGGAAATGGAGTTGACTGCATCGCATGCCAGAAATCGCGAAGAAAGCTGGATTCGTAGTAAGTGTAATTTTCGCGGTTAAAGACGACATAAAGGAGGATTGTGGCGGCGCTCGCGAGAAAGCCATACACTACCAACGCCAGCGAGCTCCAAGTGGCGGTTTGTTTCAGGCTCCGCCAATAAAACAGAGCGTAAAGCGGCGCAGCAATCGCAAGCGCCAGGAGATATTGCTTCCCGGATATCGAGCTGGCCAGACAAAGCCCTGCGGTGACGCCGCCTAGAGAAACGCAAGAAGCCGACTCGTTTTTGAATCCTGCATAAAGAAAGTAGAGCGACGTTATCGACAGGGCCGTGGCCATCGGGTAGCGGTAGCCGGCAAACGTGTAAATGAACGCGAACGGGAGGAAATTGAGAATCAGCGCTGCGACAGAGGTGACGACGTAAGACTCAAAGAGCAGGTCAACTAATAGAATTGTGAATACAAATGTAGTTAGCCAGATGCAAAATAGCGCTGCCTGGTACGCCAGGATGTTAAAGCCGAATAACTTGAGAAAGCCCCACACATAGTAATGAAACAGGGTTTCTCGCGAGATAGGGAAATGAAACCATGCTGCCTGGTATGGGTGCCCAATGACATATGTTTTCAAGTACCAGAGATCCCAACCGGACTCGTCAAAAAGCGCATCTCCGTTCCAAGGCGCGATGCGAAAGTTCCAAAGGTGCGACACTACGAAGAAGAGAATCCAGAACAGAAAGAACGCTGTTTTTAATTTTATTAGAGATTTGAACCCGGTTGCGGGCCGTTCGCGGCCGGGGAAAAAGGCCGCCAGCAAAAAGAGCATGCTAAGCAGCCAGCCGATCGGTTGCCACGGGTCTCCCCAAGTGGCCTTCCGGTAGTGCGCCGCCCCAGATGAAGCGCAAATCGCCAGACTAATGACTGACAATCCGAGGAGAATGATCCTCGGTGTAGAAAGCTGCGATTTCCTCAGAGCTAACTTCATAGCCTTAATGTCATTCTGAGCGAAGCGAAGGATCTCAGCTCAATTTTGGAACGATCGCACACCGTAACCAGATCAGAGTGAAATCACAGGGCTCAACATGACAAGCGCCATTTGTGAGATGAATTCTGGCCGTTTACAGATCGATGACGCTCACGTGGTCGCCGAACATGTTCACGACATAGAGCTTCCTATCTGTCAAAGCGAGCGCTGATGGGCCTTCGAGTTGATCCGGTGGCTTTGGCGTCAAACTGCCAATCCTATTGCCATTCAAGTCAAAAATGAACACTGCATTTATATTGGTGCTTGATGCGTATAATCGGCCCGCCTTCGAATCTATAGCCAAGTCTTCAAAGCCATATGGCTTTCCTCTCCACTCAGCAATTAGCCATTTGGTTAAAAACTTCCCATCCGAGTCAAAGACCTGTATCCGACCGTTACGTGGATCGGCCACGTAAACTTTACTAGTAGCGGGATCAACCGCGACCGAGGCAGGGTCGTCAAACTGGCCGTCGCCATTCCCTTTGCTGCCCCAGACGGTCAACACCTCTCCGTTGGGGTTGAACTTAACAATTCGCGTACGGCCCTGATCAACGACGTAGATGGAGTCATCCGGTCCAATCGTGATGCGGCGCGGTCCGTAAAATCCGGCGTCCGGGCCTTTCCACTCCGCGATGAATGTGCCGTTAGGGGCCAACTTTTGCACATGGTGATTGCCAGCGTCCGCCACATAGATATTGCCATTGTAATCAACAGCAATGCCGTTGGGTGCTGCTAGTTCTCCCTGCCCCATGATGCCTAGAAACGCACCCGTAGGCGAGAACTTTTCGATTCGCCTATTGTTGGTGTCGGAGACCAAAACATTCCCGTTGCCATCAACAGCAATTCCAGCCGGCAAATCAAATTCTCCTTTCCCTGTTCCCTTGCCGCCTTCAAACATGTTGCTGACACTCTCAGGCAGGGAACTGAGCTTGGGCGGCGGTGTGTCAGGCACCTTGTAAATAATCATCCCGTTGTACTGAGTGGCATCGTATACCTTCGGAAAATAAGTCGCGTATAACTCTTGATTTGGTCGCCTGATAAACTGAGCCTGGCGAACAGCGTTATCGTATGCTACGTAGCTAATGCCGTTCGCTTTCAAGAGATGGTACACTTTCCAAGGGTCCTTGCTCTCGAAGAGTTCAGTATAGACCCTGTCGCGCTTAGCAGCGTCGTAACCGGCTCCCCACGAATAGTACGGCCAGCCATAGAAGACCCGCCGCCCAGCCATCAGGATAGGATGATTAACAAATCGATCCGTTAGAAAGATATCCCGCGGCGTTGTATTTTTTTTCAGCCAGTCGATCAATGGGTCATTCCGATACGTTACTTCGCTCCAGCCGGTATTGTGAATGGGAAAGAAATCGATGACGCCGCCCGGAATGACTAGCAGGAACAGAATAGTCGCAACGAATTTCCCAGGCACCGTAGTCCCGGCCAATGAGAGACGCCATAGACGCCAGAGACCGAAGGCGACGAACAGGTTCGCGACGATTGTCCAAGTGTGTATAAACTTTTGGTTGGCGAGTGCCTCAATCGTGAACTGGAAACAAAAGGCAACCGCCAGGAGACTTGAAACTGCCAGGAACAGGCGCCTTTGCAGGCTATTCGCGAAAACCAGCGCCAGGGCGATTAACAGCCACTTAAAGCCAAAGGTGAACCCAAGATACTTCGCTACGTTCACTGCCGTGGGGTGGTCAATGGTATAGCCCCAATGAAGAAGACGCGGCATGGGTGTCCTTCCGCTTCCACCAGTGAGATACAGCATCTGCGGCAGCGCGATTAGGCCTGCTGGGATCGCGAGCGTCAGCATCTGCAGCCGCAGTGGGAACAGGATGAATAACAGTCCCAAAACAGCGGCTGCGCCGATATAGACTGCGCTGTTCCACATCGGCAGGAGACCAAGCAGCACGCCGGAAAAGATGAAACCAGGCAACGTATCGCGAAAGCGCGCGGCCGGAACGACTAGTTCTTCTTTTGGTTCTGTCGCGATGGTGGAGGCGGAAGTTGTTTGATCTGCGGAAACCGCAGGAACGACTACTTCTTCTTTTGGTTGTGTTGCGACCGAAGCCGAGGCGAACTCACCTCTTGGTTCTAAAACGTTTTCGGACCGAGTGGCGGGCTCGGAACCGAAATCTGCTGCGATTTCAGGAGGCGGATTTGGCTGCGCCGCAACCGGCTCAGGAGAAGGCGGGGTTTTAGGCCGCTTCGGTGGTCGCATGCGGTAGCGGATGACCAGAAAAATCAGAACGAGCAGCAGGATTCCTATCGCGCTGGCGAAATGGCGCTGGTTGAGATAAGTCACCTGCGACCAGGTGCCCCACTGGTCTCCACGATACGGGAAGATGCTCGGAAGAAAATCGCCGCGTTGTCTGATGGCTTGAATCGCTGCTCGGACTGAACCTTGTTTCTGAAGGAAGGACACGTAGGAGAGCGAGCCGAAGAAGAAAAACAGCAAAGAGCCCAGGCACCCCACCGCGCGGGAATTGAAAACGACCTCCCCGAGCGTCATCGCCAATATGAGCATTGCCACCAACGTGACGATGCTTAGCAGGTTAAGACTCCACACCGGATTGAGCCCGAGAAATTCAAGATTTCCCGCCTGAAAGTAGAAGAGGAAGTGGTAACGGATGCGGTCCCCTGAGAAATGCGGATATTCTGTGGGAAAGTTATGCCCCACGGCGAAGCTCTGCATGATCGCAGTGTTTGGCCCGAAATCGCTGTACTCGGGGTTGGAAATCTGCAGCTTGCTGCCGCTGGAATTGAAGGAGGCAAACATCATCCAGGATACGAGGACCACGTATCCGGCTATAAGTAGCCAGTCAGCTATGCCTGAACCCTTAGGCCGTGGCAGGTATGTGCTGGCGGCAAAAGTGTTGCGACTCTCGCCGTGAGCGCGCTTTATGACTTTGTGTTTCCACTTGCTCCACGACAGGACGGCGATCGATGCGATGGCGAACAAGAGATTACCCCAGAGGAGCGGCTGCCGGGCGCGAGTGAAGAGCAGTCCCGCCAGATATGTAAACCACGTGCTGATTAGCAGCCCTGAGAGTATGGCTGCTGCACACCGGTGTGCGACGGATTCGAACCGGTAAAAGCGCCGGCAAAAAAAATCGCCCACACAAATAGCCAATCCGAAATAAATCAGCGCAAGCATACCCAAATTCTCTGTAATTTAGCGGACAACACAGGCGCAAACCCTAAACGGGCGATTTCTTCCGTCAAACGTGCCCCAAAGCTTTTTTCGACTGCAGGTAGAAGGACCGGTTGCCCCAAAAATACTCGCGACGCAAAATTTTGCGTTTTGCAATTCTCCGGTCGCGCCGCCATTTGACTCCGCTCATGAATTCCTTGCAAACAGCGAACGCCGCTAGGGCTGGATTTGGTCAGTCCAAAGGAATTGCCACATGGCCGTTGCATTGATCGCAACTGAGACGGCGAAAAGGAAAATCTCGCTGACCGTTATTTTTGCCGGGCCATTGCCTGCCAGCAGAAGAAACATCCAGGGAAGGAGAATCATCGCGTAGCGGTACGAAAACTGCCAGCTTCCGGGGTTGCCATGACACCAGAGGACGAGCGTCAAGATGGCGATCGCCGCCCATGCGGTCACCTTGTATCTGCCGCCTTGGCGAAAAAGGAGGCAAAGAAAAGGGCTGGCAAGAAAGATTGAGCAGCCGAACCCGTTTGGTTGGATGTACGGAAAGTATTGAATGCTCTCGAACCCTTGAAACACCATCGTGTAGATGTTCCACGGAATTGCGTAGATCGAGAACAGTCCGTGCTCGTACCAAGGTTCGTCGCGCACTTCCGGGATGTGAATATAGCCAAAATCGAAAATGGAATGGAACCGCGCGAAGTTATAAGCAGCGGTCAGAAGCGCCAGCGTTACCGGCACACTGAGAAAGCGGATGAGCATTGGTCTGTTTTCCCGAAACGCCCGTTTGATCCCGCGAATGCGAAACCAACTGAATCCGTTTCCATTTGGCTGACGCCAAAGAAAATAAAGATAAAGTGGCAGACTGATCAGCAGCTCGGTTCGATTGCCAAAAGCCAGAGTGAAAAACGCTCCAGCTACGAAAGGAGACGGCCGCACCAGGGAAAAATAAAGCGCTGCGGTTTGGCCCATGAGAGCCAGACCGAGAGCGATTTGCCATGCGCCGCCGAATCCGAGATTACACCATGTCCAGGTTCCAAAAATTGGAAACAGCGCCATCAAAATGCGACGGGCTAACGACGTGCTCTTGTGGCTGGCGTAATCGGCTCCGAATGCCTTCGCGAGTTGAAAAAAGAAATAAACGCACAAACCAGCAATGAGCGCTGCCAGGACATGTCCCGGAAAGTTATGGATCAAACCTGCTTTCTGCAGGACGGCAATCGGAACCATGCTAAGCACTGCTCCCAGCGGAAAGGCTGAATAATATCTGTCTCCGTGCGGGATCATTTCGTTGAGCCACTCGGGCGGCTTTTCGCGAAGCCCCAGGTCGCCACGTAGCAAAGCCGAAGCGATCTCGCTGGTGTAATCCAGATCGCGCAGCGTGGCATTCGTCGAAAAATAGAAGGCAAGCGCGGCGAACAGTGAAAGGCCGGCTGCGATCCAAAATTGTCGGACAGTGTCACGCCTCTCGGGAGTCATCATGATCCTCACTTTCACTTTTCAAACGAATGCCGTCCCAGGAGTTTTTCCCAAGCAGCTCTAGTCTCGGACGGGACGTTTTGGTCAGGACCGATCAACCAGGAAACCGTCGCAAGCGAGTTCACGGTGATCGAGAGACAGACGAGTCCGATAATTACATGGCGTGACCGGACTAAGGCCATGCTGCCCGAGCGGAGGAAGATAATGAGGCAGACGATTAGGAAAGGATAGAGATCAGCAGCGTAACGCTGGGCGAGCGCAAAAAACGATAAGATACAAAGAAATTGGGCAAAGAGAGCCGTAGCCGCGCTGCGCTCGAATGCGTCTGCGCCTTCGCGTCGAACCAGACATGTAATTCCCATGATGGCGCCGAAGACAAGCCAACCAGAACACCACAGAAGAGGGATATATACCTCGCTGAAGTCGTTGGAATATAGCGAGGGATAATCATAGAAATGGCGGTCTGCCGCTAGGAAAGGCGGTTCACGTTCGAGGCTTGGGAAGCGCACACCGAAATAGTCAGCAAAACTGTGGAGTATCCGGCGCGGGCTGAACACTCCAAATTTATGGGCAAACTTGCTATGAACCGTGTTGATGTAGTAGTCGTAGTAGTTCACTCCGGTGAGGCTGCCGAATCTTGCGTAGTTTAGCCAAATGTAAAAGATGAGTGCCGCCCCAAACGGGAGAACCAGCGCCGTGAGATTAGTTACTCGATTATCGCGCGGCAGCCCAAGAACAAGTAACGGCGCGATCAGGATAAACGGCGCACCAAACGTCACTCGGGAGAGCAGAGCGCCGCCGGCACAGAGCGAGAATCCCAGCAGTGCGCGCGTCAGGAACCCACCCTCGGCCTTTCGCGAGCGGAAAACGAAAAAGATCGCGCCCAACGACAGGGCCAGTCCCCAGATAATCGCTTCATCATAGATGGAAAGATTCCCAAGCAGCAAAAGCAACGGTGAGCCGAATGCGAACCCGATCACGCACGCGTTGCCAAGCCAATTGCGAGCACGCGATGAAAGCGGGGACGATTTCAACGCCATGCGCACCAGACCGGCGAAAGCGAACAGCGCGATGATGCCTGCGCAAAATCCTGAAATCCGCGACCATTTCCCGTGTCCCGCTGGGTAAACGAAATTTAGTGGAATACGGAGCAGCGCCGGAAACGGGCCAAAGTACATGCGCACCTTACCGTTCACGATCATTGCTTCATGCCCGATCGCCTCCACATCGACGTCCACATCGCCTCGCAGAAAATGTTCTGCCTGCGAATCATAGGCGCTACCGAGCACCTCCTTAACAAAGATCTGCCGTCCGCCGGTCGTAGTGAATAGCCAAAGAAGGCCGCTCAACAGCAGCGTAAGCGGCAAAAGCTGTGGCGATCGGAACATGGGCTTAAAGCCTGTGCGCCCAGCCCCGAAAGCGTTCTGCGTTGGCACGGTCTCAGCGGAGTGCAACTCCGCTGGGCGTACAGACCTCAAGGTCTATGTTCCGAGCCCTGCACAGCATGAGCAAGAAGGTAAAACTTACTTTTTGAAATCGAGGGCGCCCTTCTTGAGCGCGTAAATGTAGCCCACCATCAGAATCGTGATGAAACTGAGCATGCTCCAAAAAATGACGCTGCTCTGTTTGATTGCATCGCGGTAAACAACTGCCCACGGATACATGAACACGATCTCGATGTCGAACAGGATAAAAAGCATCGCCACAAGATAGAACTTCACGCTGAAGCGCGGCAACCGTTCCCCCTGCGGAATCATTCCGCACTCGTAGGGTAAATCTTTGGCTCGGGTGCGCTTTCCACTCTTGCCTACCAATACGCTGACGAGCAGAGCGGAAACCGCAAACAGCATCGCGACGAGGATTTGCAGGAGAACCGGCAAATATTCGCGCAGCATCCGGGAACCTGGCCTGAAGCCAATTCGTGTCAAAGGTCGGCCTACCTTACGCCGGCGAGATTACCATTCTGCTGGGCAATCGCGTTGGCCAAAGCCGACGGCAAGCCCTTGTACTTCTTGCCATTCTTCTTGACCGCGCCTCGTGCCACGAGATTCTGCAATTTCTCGTAAGCTCGCAGGCGCAGCATTTCTTCGCCGCCGCTCGCAGCGTTCCGAGCCCGAAGGTTCTCGTGCACGATGTCGAAAAGCTGCTTAAACTCAAAAGAAGAACGTCGGGAGAGGACAGCAACCAGCTCCTCAGTTACCAGGTCAGGAACACGACGGGAGAATGCATTTTTCTT
>Ga0137381_10002676_pt1 | contig 12437 bp, 9 predicted proteins | sample SagtaG_16_FD_104808 | JGI IMG/M metagenome (GOLD analysis project Ga0137381, IMG submission 104808) | Vadose zone soil microbial communities from Sagehorn Ranch, Mendocino, California, USA - Sage2_L_115_16 metaG | ecosystem: Environmental > Terrestrial > Soil > Vadose zone | place: USA... | reverse complement strand
ATAACCAACACCAGCGGGGCGCCAGCAATAGCCATAACCCGGATCGGAGAACCAATTGCCGTAGGTGTACAAATCGGAAAGGCCCGCGGAATAGTCGGGCGAATTCACGTAGGTATTGGCGTAATTCGTGGCCGAAAGAATGGAATCTTCGTGATCGGAAACCCAATGGTCCCAGTCGTCCTCATCGGGCAGGCGGCCGATGGTGACGTCGTTCTGGCCGCCGGCACGGAAAGAAAGCGATTGTCCCTTGGTCACGTGGTTGGTCTCGGCGCCTTCGGCGCCTGAAGTGACGTCCACTTCACCCTGCTGGACGTCAACCGCGCTGCCGTCGTCGTAGGTGTCCAGACGGAAGCGGCCTTTGCGCGCCAGTTTCACTTCGACGCTGGGCGACTTGACCACGAACGAATCTTCGCTCGCCGGGTTTGCGTAGAACGTGGCGGTACCCTGCGTCAGGGTCAGCTCAGTTAGGCGAGCGCCGTCGGAAAGCGCCAGCCCGGTGAATTGCAGGACGGAGTTGTCTGCAAGATAGGCCATCGCGACATGCTCGAATTCGACGACCGCGCGGCCATTGCCCGTCGCCAGGACATATCCTTCGCGGATGGGAAGGTTCACGACAGCTTCTTCCCAGTTGAGATTCTGGCCGGACGAGCCCTCGGAGGAATCCGTGCGCGCGACTTTGACTTCGCCCTGCACCTGGCTGAGGCGCACAATCCGCGCGTGACTGTAATCCGCCGCCGGAGCCGCAGGAGAGAACGCAACAATCAAAGCGATGATGGAAAGAATGCTAAGAAGCCTTACGAGTCGGATGGTCATAGCCACCCCCTTTTTCCGGGGACGCGCTTGCCTATTGGGTTGGATGTACGCCGGGGAAAACGGGTTTCACCCACCGCTGTTGTGGCTGGTGGCTCGTGATTGGTCCCGACAGGAGTCGGGACTCGCAAACAACGCTCGTGACCCGTGTGCTCGTGTTCTGACGCCCTCACCCCCCACCCCCTGTTTTTTGTAAGTATGTGATTCAAAAGGCTTTGTGAAATAGCAGCTTGCAAGTATGTGTCCCTAAAGGGTTTGAAACCATGTGTTTTGATATAGATGCCTATTTTCTGAGAAGTATGTGAATCTAAACGGGTTACAGACGCAGAACGGGGAAGTATGTGAATATAAAGGAGTTGAGAGTCGAAAGTAGAATTTCTAAGGCAACCTGCGCACATCTTAGTTTCCCTTTGCCTTTCCCGACCTGCTGCGGTCTCTCTGGCGGCTCTCTTGCGGTTCCCTAGCAGCTCCTGGCGATTACGATGTTGCAATAGTAGCACAATCGGCAACGATTGTCAAGGCCTAATTTGGTAGTGGGCCAGTTTAAAAACGCTCCAAGAAATTAAAGGCATGAAGAATTCAAACTGACCCACTGCCCCTGATTTGGGGCGACTGGGGTCTCAATTTGAATTTAAGCAGTGTCCCGACCACCGAAATGATCGACTAGCGACTGGCTTGCGCAGGTGGGAGGTTCCGGGAAAGACTTAGCACCGCGACAGGAGTTGTGCTAAACATGCGGTGTGCAACACGAAGCGGGGATAAACACAATTCAGAAGGAAGACACGCCGGTACATGGTTGGTACCGGTTTGTCCTGTCGTACCCGCCGCACTTAGTGCGCCGGTACATTGATCGGTTCGAGTTTCGCGGGCGGGATTTGATATGTGACCCGTTTTGCGGAACAGGCACGACCTTGGTCGAAGCAAAGAAGCAAGGTGTTCCCAGCGTGGGGTGCGATGCCCATCCGTTTGCTGTCTTGATTTCCCGCGTGAAAACGAACTGGACCTTGAATACCGATCTTCTGTCATCCCTCCTACGGCGAATCCTTACCGAAGCCGAGGGGCAAATGCTTCGGGACAATTTGCCTCCGCTCTCTCTGTACGCTTTCCTAGGGAGAGAAAAAGGGCCTTATCAAAAAAACGACTATCGACTGAGTGACGACGAAGAAAGGGTTTTGCCAACCGGATTTCTCAGTGAACGGCCGCTCCGGCGATTGCTGATCCTTCGCGATGAGATTGAAGGAGCGACGGAGAACCATCCGCAGGAGATTCGTGACTTTTTCCTTCTCGCGATGGCTCATGTGATCGCTAACGGCGCAGGAAATTTCGCGTTTGGGCCGGAAATTTATCGCACCAAGGCAAAACCTGATTTTGACGTTCTGGAGCACTTTGCGTCGCGTGTCAACACAATGATTCTGGAAACGGAGCGCGCTAAGATGGGCGCCTATGATAAGGTGCAGGCCCGGGTGTTTCTTGATGATGCTCGCCGTCTCGATCACATACCCTCCGGCCTAGCGGGCGTCATCACTTCTCCGCCTTATCCAAACGAAAAGGACTACACTCGCACCACTCGCGTGGAATCACTTTTGCTTGGCATTTTGAAGAATCGGGAAGAACTTCGGTCTATCAAAGAGTCGATGCTGCGCTCCAACACGCGCAACGTTTTCGTTCTGGACAATGACGGCGATGAGGTCGGGGAGTTTAGGGCGATTCAGGCTGTCTGTCAGAAGATCGAACAACGCCGGATCGACTTGAGAAAGACAAGCGGGTTCGAGAAACTGTATCACAAGGTCGTTGCGCATTATTTTGGTGGAATGCGCCGCCATTTTCGTGCGCTACGACCAAAGCTGAAGTCAAAGGCCAATTTGGTATATGTGGTCGGGGATCAACTATCCTTCCTCATGGTGCCGATCGCCACAGCTGAGCTGCTAGGCGAGGTTGCCAAAGCGGAAGGCTTCAAGCTCCTTGGCCGAGAACTCTGGCGAGAACGCGTCGGAACGAAAGTGCGGAATTCCGAAACCAACCAACGAACCGTAAGAGTCCGTGAAGAAATCCTCATCTTGCAGAAAGTATGACAATGAAACCTACGCGAGAAGAATTTGCCCGCAATCGCGATGAAGTAATCAAAATCGTTTTTCGGAAGAGGTACCGGAAGGGCGCACGCCAGGTCCCATTTACGATGGATGACATTCGTCTGGCAGTTGCGCAAGTTTCAAAAAAGCATTCTGGCTACAAGGAAAACAACATTGCCGACATTCGATATCAATACAGTTCGGGCCGGAGTTCTTTACCAAAGCCGATCGACAGACTCGGGCCTTGGATGATCGTCGGAAGAGGCAAAGCTAGGTACGCTTTCACTAAACTGACCGAGTCTCCGATCGTCAAGATTCAGACCGACCTGTACGCGATCTCACTGCCTGACGCGACACCCGAGATTGTCCTGGAGTACGCGGGCGGGGATGAACAAGGAACTCTTGCCAAGATTCGTTACAACCGGATGCTCGACATTTTCTTGGGGATTACCTGTTACCATTTGCAGAACCATCTGCGCACGTCGATCAAGGGCAAGGGCCAGGTGGAGATTGACGACTTGTATGTCGGTCTGAATTCAGGTGGCAAGCAGTTTGTCGTGCCTATCGAAGCCAAGAGCGCGAAGGACCATCTCTCAAAAACGCAAATCATGCAGGGCATTGATTTTGCCCGTGACCGATATCCCGACCTTATTCTGAAACCGGTTAGCATTCAAGAGACGGACGACGGATCGCTAGTGCTGATTGAGTTCACATCGGGATCGCATCCTGACGAGATAAAGGTCGTCGAGATGCGTCGCTACAAGCTTGTGCCCATGTCCGAAGTGCCGTTGCAGGAATTGCAAGCTCGCGTGTGATGATAGGGCTTTCTTTGCGCATCATTCGCCTGCCTGAGCCCATTGCCAACAAGCTGCGATGCTGGTTGTTCAATGCTTTTCCGTGTTGGTCGCGGGACGGGCGGGCGGCTGAGCTACGTTGCGCCGAGGGGCGAGATTAGGGGAACAGGCGTCCCGACGGGGGGATAAAATTCCCGTCTGCCCTACTCAGAGGGAGCGCAAAAATTCGAGAAGAGCTTCCTTTTCGCCGGGTTGGAGCTTTTCAAATTTTTCGGTGACGTGAGCGGCTTCGCCACGGTGGCGCCGGATGGCGTCGAGAAGAGTCACGGACGCGCCGTCGTGCATCAAGCGCGAGTGCAGGCGGACGCCCCAGAGCGGGGCGGTGCGGATTTTGTTCGCGGTATTGTGAAATTCGGGGATGGAAAGATTTTTCCACGTGATCCGGTACATGTTCTTGCCGTAATGCTCGGTCATGGCCATGACGATGCCGTCGCCCGTTCCGACATTGTGGAGCAGGAAGTCTCCATAGGGGTGAAACTGCTTTTCGCCGAGCGCGGGCGGAATGGTGAAGGTGCCGCCGTTGATCTTCGTGCCGGATGGGGCAGTGGTCAGCGTCTGGACGTGGCAAATATCGCAGCCGACCTTGTCGAATAACTCGGCGCCTGCTTTTGCCATAGGAGTTTGCGCGACTTTGGAGTCGCGCGCAGGAGCTTCGGTGGCACGCATGAAGCGCGCGAAACGGTCAATGTCGGCGAGGCCGTCCGCTCCGGGCGTGTCGTTGGGCTCAGAGGCGGTGTTGCAGAGGTTGGTGACTTCGTCGGGCTGGAGCCGATTGGTGATGCCCATTTCGTTGAGGTAGGCGTCGCCGGAAAACGACAAAAGGCTGGCGTGCTGGTCTTTCCAGCCGAAGCGCCCGACGGCGGTCTGGCCGGGTGCTTCCACGATGGGCACGTAGAGGACCTGGCCGCAAATTTTGTTGTGGTTCTTCCTGCATTGCTCCCTGGCGAGATCGACGAACGTCTGATCGCCAACGGCTTCCACGAATCCATCGCCGAGAACATTTAGAGAAACGCGGAACGTGCGAATCTTCTCCGAGTCCGGGACGCGCTCCTGAATTTCCGTGCTGGGGAAAGCAGCATTCGGGCAGATGGCACGGTCGTTCACCAAAGAGCGGCCTTTGATGATTTCCGCGCCACGAGCAATGGGGATTTCCGGATTCTGAAACTTGCCATCGGGGCCGTTATGGCCGACGCGCAATTCGGTCACCTGGCTGGGGCCGCCGGAAGTGGGGTTCTGGTGGCACTCGCGGCAGGATTGCGCGTTGTAAAGCGGGCCGAGACCGTCGGAGACTTGCTCGACTTCATCGAACTTTGCCTGGTCCGCCGCGTGCGTGGCGTCGTCCACCATGCCGTTGCTCTTGTTGTCAAAACCGGTAGGCGCTTCAGGAAGCGGCGGAGCCAGAGAAAAAACAGCAATGGCCAGCAAGGACAAACCGATAAGTAGTTTCACGCGCACCTCGGGGGCTGGTCAGCAAAAATTTACGCCTAAGCCCCGCGAAAGCCAAGTAGAATTAAACGCGTTCGAACTATCCCGATGAAGCAAGCAGCCTACTGCGTGTTTGAGACGGCGCTGGGTTGGTGCGGGATTGCCTGGAGCGAACGCGGGGATTCCAGCGTGCCGCCTGCCGTGACTTGCCTGCAACTTCCCGAAGCGACGGCGAAGATGACGGAATCGAGAATGGCGCGGAACTCCGGCGCGCGTAAAGCGAGCGCTCCTCCGCCGCGAATCGCCGAGGTCATCGAAAAAATCCGCAAGCATCTTCAGGGCGAAATTCAGGATTTTCAGGACATCGCCATTGACTTGGACGGAGCGGATCGGTTTGCGCGGCAGGTGTACGAAGCGGCTCGAGAAATCCCGGCGGGAGAGACCAGAACCTACGGCGAGCTTGCCAAAGCCCTGGGCCAACCCGCGGCAGCGCGCGACGTTGGGCAGGCTTTGGCCAGGAATCCAATCGCGCTCATTATCCCTTGCCACCGCGTGGTGGCCGCCGGCGGCAAACCCGGAGGGTTTTCCGCTCACGGAGGACGCGCGACAAAGGCAAGGATGCTGGCAATCGAGGGCGCCCGCGACTCCGCCAAGGGCTCGGAGCAACTGGCGTTCAAGTATTCGACGCGCAATCTGGAGTGAAACCTCCGCATAGCCATCCTAGCGGGGCTTTCCCGGTTGGATCGGGGCGAGCATTCTCGGAGGGATTCCTCGACTTCGAGACGCGACGCGCGCAAAGCGCGCGGAATACAAGAGCGTCCCGAAGGATTCGGGATGCTGCGCTATCGCGTCCCTCCGCTCGGAACGACATCAGGCCGGCAAAACCACACGGGCCCTTCGAAGCTCAGGGTGAACTGAAGCCTGTGCTACTGGAAGATTCTCGCCTGTCCTGCTGGTATAATCGCGGCCCGGTGGCCAACCGGGAGACTTGGCAAGGAAAGGCGATGAGGAAGCTTGCGGCACGGCTCAAGGAGATGACCGGCGAGGGAGCGCTCGAGGTTTTCACGCGCGCGAAGGAACTCGAGCGGCAGGGCCGGTCCGTCATTCATCTGGAGCTGGGCGAGCCGGACTACCACCCTACTGCTCCGGTGGTGGACGCGGTGCGCGCGGCGGTGGCCGCAGGGCGCGACCGCTACACGGCGTCGCGCGGGCTGCCGCAGCTCCGCGAGGCCGTCGCGGAGTATCTGCACCGCACGCGCAAGCTGAAGGTCACGGCCGAGAATGTGCTGGTGGGGCCGGGGTGCAAGCCATGTCTGGCGCTGACGATGATGGCGCTGGTCGAGCCCGGCGATGAGGTGCTCTACCCGGACCCCGGCTTTCCGATTTATCCCTCGCTGGCGCGCGGACTCGGCGCCAAAGCAGTTCCCTACCAACTCCTGGAAAAGAACCAATTCCAGCCGGACTTGGACGAGATCGAAGCGAAAATCACGCCGCACTCAAGCGTCCTGCTGATGAACTCGCCAAACAACCCTACCGGCGCGGTGTACAGCGACGCGGCGCAAGAGCGCCTGGCGGAACTCGCCGCGCGGCACGACCTGTGGGTGGTGACGGACGAGATTTATGCGCGCATCGTGTATGGCGGCGAATACCATTCCATTTCGCTGCTTCCGGGGATGGCCGAGCGCAGCGTAATCGTGGACGGTTTCTCGAAGAGCTTTGCCATGACCGGCTGGCGGCTGGGCTATGCCGCCGCGCCGGTAAAAATTATTGACGCGCTCGATTTGCTGGTGATGAATGTGTGGACCAGCGTGAACGAGTTTGCGCAGGTGGCGGCCATCGAGGCGCTGCGCGATTCGACAAACGCGGTGGAGGCCATGGTGGCGGAGTACCGCAAGCGCCGCGACGCATTTGCGGCGGGGCTCAATCGCGTTCCCGGCTTCCGCTGCCTGCCGCCCAAAGGCGCCTTTTACGCGTGGGTGAACGTCGAGGAGACAGGACTCACAGCAGAAGAACTGGGCCGGCGCTTGCTCGAAGAAGCGGGCGTGGCGGGGATTGCGGGGACGGCGTTTGGCGCGGCAGGGAAAGATTTCCTGCGGTTCTCGTTTGCCAGCGCGACGCCGCTGCTCGAAGCGGCCGTCGAACGCATGCTGACGCTTTCCGCGCACTGGCGCGCCGCGGTGGCGCGGTAAGCTTGCAGGACACTCGAAAAATGAAACGGAATTGCGGAGCCGGAAAATGAGCCACGCCGGAGAAGTCCCGAAGAAAGAGGCCCCCATGAAATACATTCGATGGAAAGACGTCGAGCTCGAGCACCTGAACCCTCTGCTCGACCGGCAAATGGTGGTGGGCGAGGAGGTGATGGTCGCGCGCGTGCTGCTGAAGAAGGGCGCCCACGTGCCGATGCACCATCACGTCAACGAACAAATCACCTACATCCTCGAAGGCGCGCTGAAATTCAGTATCGGCGGCAGAGAAATTGTGGTCCACGGCGGCGAAGTGCTTTGTATTCCGCCAAACCTACCGCACGAGGCCTGGGCCGTCGAAGATACGGTGGATTTGGACGTCTTCCATCCGCCGCGCGAAGATTGGATGAACAAGACCGACGATTACCTGCGCGGCGCCGCAAAGCGCTGACGGGGAGAGACATTTCTGGTGCGCTCCGTTGTCGCTTATCCGTTTCCTGTGTCTGTAACGCTTCCGGACACATTCTCTCGGTGAGGAAAACAATGAATTCGATGGGACGCTGGTTCGTTCTGGTTCTGCTGCTGTGCGCCCAGGTTGCCCAAGCGCAGCAAAGGCGCGCGATGCCCAAGGCTGAAGTCCTGCCAACGGGCGTGGCCATTACGCCGGGAGCGGCGCCGGGAGCCGTCTTCGAAAGCCTCAATCCCGGCCTCGCAAATTTCCCCGACTTCGTCGCGGGCCAGGCCGTGAGCACGGCGAAGAGCCCCGGCGGCAAGACGCTGCTCATCCTGACCAGCGGCTATAACTTGATGAACGACGCGAAGGGCGATTCCGACAAGGCGTCTTCAAACGAATACGTCTTCGTGTACGACATTTCCGCTGGAAAGCCGCAAAAGATACAGGCCCTGCCAATCCCCGACACCTTCATGGGCCTGGCCTGGAACCCGAAAGGGGACGAGTTCTACGTTTCGGGCGGCTCAAGCGACAGCGTTCACGTATTCCGCGAAGAGAACGGGAAATGGGCGGAATCCGCCCCGGCAATCGCCCTGGGACACGCGGCGGGTCTGGGCATCAAAGTAAAGGCCGTGGCCGCCGGAATCGGCGTCAATCCGGATGGCACGAGGATGCTGGTGGCCAATTATGAGAATGATTCGGTGAGCCTCGTGGATTTGGCCGCGCGCAAGTCCATTGGCGAACTGGATTTGCGTCCCGGGAAAACGGATTGGACCAAGATGGGCACGCCGGGGGGTGAGTATCCCTTCTGGGTGGTGTGGAAGGGCAGCGACAAGGCCTACGTTTCGAGCCAGCGCGACCGCGAAATAGTCGTCCTCGACCTTACCGGCGGAATGCGCGTGGCCGGCCGCATCCCCGTTCGTGGCCAGCCCAACAAGATGATTCTCAATGGCAAGTCAACGCTGCTTTATGTGGCCTTGCACAGCGCCGACCGCGTGTCGGTGATTGATACGGCCAGCGACCGCGTGGTGGAAGCGATCCTGACGACGGCTCCGCTGACGGCGCTCACCAACCGCAAAGGATGGAAAGGAAGCAGCCCGAACAGCTTGGAGTTTTTCGATCACGAGCGGATGCTCCTGGTCACCAACGGCGGAGGAAATAATGTCGCCGTGATTTCGCTGGGCAGTCCGTGCGCGGAGCCAAAGAAAGAGGGCGCCGCGGACCACGACGACGAAAAAGATTGCAGCGCGGAAAGCCGGGTGATTGGACTGATTCCCACGGGCTGGTATCCGACGTCGGTGAGTGCCGGCCCTGACGGCCGGACGCTCTACGTGGTAAACGCATTCAGCATGCCCGGGCCGGATCCGCAGTCCTGCCGGACAGCGGCTTCGCTTCGGTCACATTCTGACGCGGAGTGCCACGCCGCGAATCAATACATTCTCCAAAAGATGAAGGCGGGCCTGCTGACGCTTCCCATGCCTTCGCGCAACGACCTTGAGGAGCTGACCCGCCAGGTGGCCAAGAATAATCATTGGGGCGCGGTCGGGCAGAAAACTCCCGCCGAGCTCCAGATGGCGCAACTCCGCAAACACATCAAGCACGTGATCTACATCGTCAAGGAAAACCGCACCTACGACCAGGTGCTTGGCGACCTGGGAAGAGGCAACAGCGACCCTCATCTGGCGGTCCTGCCGAAGCCCATTACGCCGAACCATCACCGGCTCGCGCAGAAATTCGTCACCCTCGACAATTTCTACGCCAGCGGAAATGTCAGCGGCGATGGCTGGAACTGGTCCACCGCGGCGCGCGCCAGCGAAACCACCGTGATCAATGTGCCCATCAACTACGCGCACCGCGACGTCGGTTACGATTTTGAGGGCACCAACCGCGATATCGATGTCGGCGAGCCCTCCCTCGCCGGACGCAAGAAGGAGAATCCCGATACGCCGGAAGATCCCGACCTCTTGCCGGGGACCGCCGACGTCGCCGCGCCGGATAGCGCCGAGGGCGAAGCAGGAACCGGCTACCTGTGGGACGGCGCCAGGCGCGCCGGAATCAGCATGCGCAACTACGGGTTTTTTGCCGCTCCCATACCCAACGAAACGACGCTCGAGGCCTCCGGAACGACGCCGATGGCCGAGATGCCTTACGAAACAAACACGGTGGTTGCCTATCCCACAAAGGCGGCTCTGTTTGATATCACCGATCCCTATTTTCGCGGCTTCAACACCAAGGTGCCGGACTTCTTCCGGTTCAAGGAATTCGACCGCGAGTTCAGCAAGTACGAGAAAACCGGCGTCCTTCCCGGCCTGATTCTATTGCGCTTCCCCGGAGACCACTTCGGCACCTTCAAGGCGGCGATTCGCGGCGTCAATACGGTCGAGACGCAAATGGCCGACAACGACTATGCCCTGGGCATGCTGGTCGAGAAGGTTTCCCGCAGCCGGTATCGGAACGACACGCTGATTTTCGTGGTCGAAGATGACGCGCAGAACGGCCCCGACCACGTGGATGCGCACCGGACGATTGCCTATGTCCTGGGCGCATACGTGAAGCGCGGCGCGGTGGTTTCGCAGCGGTACAACACCGTCAGCATGCTGCGCACCATCGAAGACCTGCTGGGAATCGAGCCGCTGGGCCTGTACGACGCCTCCATCGAGCCTATGTCCGGCGTGTTTCAAGCCGCGCCCGCCGACTGGTCTTACACTGCGGTCGTCCCCGAGATCTTGCGGACGACGCAACTGCCTTTGCCTCCCGCCGCAGTCGGCAAAAGACGGGCCGCTCATTCGGCACGCACGCGCGACTATGCCGTGCCGCGGCACGACGCCGCCTACTGGGAAGAAAAAACCGCCGGCCTCGATTTCAGCGTCGAGGACAAGCTCGACACGCCGCGCTTCAACCACGTATTGTGGGAGGGATTGAAGGGCGAAGGCGTGCCCTATCCCGAGGAGCGTAGCCGTCGGAACTTTCGCCGCAATCGCGAGGAGCTTCAGAAAAGCTCCCCACACAACCACCAAAACTGAGTCACTCAGTGGGAACCTAAATTCACTTACTTGGAGGGATTAGGAAAGCCTTCGGGATTTTGGCGTCCAGCGTCGCAAGAATTGACCCGTTCGCTTTCGCGAGTTGCGCGAGATGACCATCGGTGGTTTGTCGCGGGGTCTTGACCCATGCGGGAAGGTGCGAGACGTCGTGATCATCGGAAATAAATGTGAACTTCAAGGTGTTTCCGGCTTTCAGCCGGAGCAGCAGGGAGCGTCCGTTGGAAACAGTGAACCCATATTGCGGAGCTTGTGCGAGAACCCTGATGAACCCGAGTTCGGTGATCGAGCACGTCGCCAGTTCCGGCGTACCCTTAGAAGCTAATGCTCGCACCCACTGGGCGACTCGCTGGTGAAATTCGTGCTGGAGGAAACCAAGTGCCACGAGAGCATTTACGTCGAGGAGATACCTCATGGGAACTCGGATAAGATTTCTCGGACTTGTTTGCTGCTCAACACCAGAGCATCAGAACCCGCGCTAAGAGCGGGAAGGCCCGTGATGGGATCGAGAAGAATGCGCACCTTCAGTGAGCGGGTTCTGCGGGGCGTCAGCACAATACGCCCACCTTCCACGTCGGCATTCAGCGGGTCGCCTGCGCGAAGCCCAAGTTTGCGGCGAATAGGGCTGGGAAGAACGACCTGACCTTTGGTGGAAACGCGTGTTTGCATGGTAAGACAATCTTACCCCTTATCGCCTCTGGAAGCAATAGCAAAAAAAGGTTGCGGCGCAGATGCAGGCCGCGGAACTAGCGCGAGGGTCTGAGGCAACAAACGGCAGTCTGATTCATGGTAGGCCCGTGCGGGCTCGAACCGCAGACCTGGCCGACCCGGTCGGCCCGCTCTAATCAACCCAATTCCCAATGAGCGTCAGAATCAAATGGTAGGCCCGTGCGGGCTCGAACCGCAGACCTGGCCGATCAAATCGGCCCGCTCGAACCAACCGAATTTCCAATGAGCGTCAGAATCAAATGGTAGGCCCGTGCGGGCTCGAACCGCAGACCTCCACCGTGTCAAGGTGGCGCTCTACCCAACTGAGCTACGGGCCTATTCAGTGCCCTCATTTTAGCACAGGGAATCGGGCTAACGGCGCGCTCCCCAATTTCCCGCAGGAGCGAGGAGTTCCAGGCCGATTCGGCTCGCTCTAGCCAACTGACCCTTCAATGAGCGCCCGAATCATCTTGGCCGATTTCCACTGTTTGATTTCAATTTCACGGCGGCGGGCTTCTGCGAGGGTTTCGAATCGCTCACTATACACCAGCCTCCACGGGCCCTCGCCCGCGTGTTGCTCGACTGTGTCCTCTTTCGTGCTCGGCAACCCTACGGTCCAGTTCGTTTGTAGAGCCGACGTAGTAACGCCGCGCCGTTTCGCTTCGCAGGATGTAAACAACGGCGGCCATCGCCAAAGGAAAAGGGACCCGGTAGGCCCGTGCGGGCTCGAACCGCAGACCTGGCCGACCAGGTCGGCCCGCTCTAACCAACTGAGCTACGGGCCTATTCAGTGCCCTCATTTTAGCACAGGGAATCGGGCTAACGGCGCGCTCCCCAATTCCCCGCAGGAGTGACCAGTTCCAAACCGATTGCGAATGAGTCGTCAGCCAAGGGTT
>Ga0137381_10002670_pt1 | contig 12445 bp, 11 predicted proteins | sample SagtaG_16_FD_104808 | JGI IMG/M metagenome (GOLD analysis project Ga0137381, IMG submission 104808) | Vadose zone soil microbial communities from Sagehorn Ranch, Mendocino, California, USA - Sage2_L_115_16 metaG | ecosystem: Environmental > Terrestrial > Soil > Vadose zone | place: USA... | reverse complement strand
GCAGGCGGTTGCGCATCTCGGTGAGCAGCGCGATCGCTACGGTTTCTCCTACCTTCAGGTCTACGAGGGGCAGATGGAGAACTTTGCTCCCGTGGTGGCGCGGCTCACCGGAAAATAAAAAGGAGGCTACTTTAGAAGAGTTTCAGAGACTAAGGGTAAACTGATCCAACTCGCCATCAAGACCCTTGGATGTTTCTAAGAGGGGGAAGTGTTCCAAGAATATTTTATGGTTTCGAGATAGCGCTAGCCGACTTGCTTCCCTCCATCTCATAGGATCAGTTGTTGATCAGAACACCACCCAGATTACTATGCTTATCTCGTGCAGATTGGGGCACGCATCCTGACGGTTGTGGATGCCTATCTGGCCATGACCGTGGATCGACTCTATCAAAAAGGGTGTGCTCCACCGGTCGCCCTGGCGGAATTGTGTCGCTGTGTCGGCTCGCAGTTTGATCCCCACGTGGTCGAGGCCGTGACGGTTCTCCTGCTTTCCCCCTAAAAGATGTACACTCCTCTCTTGATATGCTATACTTTTTATAGTAACTTTATTTTCTACAGGAGAATAAAGTGCTGTATAGAAATGGAGAACGGATAGCAATGACTTCTCAAGAGATGCAAACACTGCTTTCAAAAGCAAACAACGCGATTGTTGGTGTCAATCGAGCGGTTGGAGGACCTCAACTCACTCCCGTCTGGTATGGGTGGGATGGCACATCTTTTATTTTCAGCACGACGAAAGAGCGCGCCAAGTATTGGAACCTCAAGCGAGATCCAGAGATCTCATTGATTGTCGACGATCTTGAAACCCACAAGTACGTGGTGGCCTATGGGCGGGCTGAGATTATTGAGCAGAACGTTGGTGAACTCGCACGCCCAATTATCGAGAAATATGTTCCAGCAGACCGGCTTGAACAGAGTGTAAAGATGGTGGGGAACGACCCAACCCGTGTGCTTGTCGTATTACATCCAGAGAAAATCGTTACCAGCTAAATGTCTTCTACACCGGTACCATCCCATAATCCCCGGAGCCCGCGCCGGGCATGGCTCGTGTTCATTCTGGGCGCGCTGAGTGCCTTTGGGCCATTGTCCATCGACATGTACCTGCCGGCTCTGCCCTCGCTCAGTCGCGACTTCGGTACCGGCGCTTCGCAGGCGCAGCTCACACTGAGCGCCTGCCTGCTTGGGCTGGCATTGGGTCAGACCATTGCCGGACCCATCAGCGATGCACTGGGGCGCCGGCGGCCACTGCTCGTCGGCCTCACCGCTTACGCGCTCGCCTCGCTGCTGTGCGTGGTCGCACCGTCGGTGTTGGCGCTCGTCGTGCTGCGTTTCGTACAAGGCTGTGCCGGGGCGGCGGGCATCGTCATCGCCCGTGCTGTTGTGCGCGACCTGCATTCGGGTGAAGCTCTCGCCCGGTTCTTCTCGCTGCTCATGCTCGTGAACGGTCTGGCGCCAATCCTCGCCCCTCTCTTTGGCGGGCTGTTGCTCCGCTTCACCTCCTGGCGCGGCGTCTTCATCGTCCTGGCCTTCGCGGCCATGTTTGCCTACATCTCCGGCTCCCCCTTTGTCCTGCAAGACATTTACGGCCTCTCCCCCCAGTTGTTCAGCGTCATGTTTGGAGCGAACGCCCTGGGGCTGATGACCGCCGGCCAAATTAACGGGCGGCTCGTCGGTCGGGTGCCACTGACGCGCTTGCTGGCCGCGGGGCTGACCGCCACGGCAACAGGTGGAGTGGCCCTGTTCGCGGTCGTCATCACCGGTGGCATTGGGCTGGTTGGCATCCTGCCGTCGCTTTTCGTCGTCGTTTCCAGCCTCGGCTTCGTCCTGCCGAACGCTACCGCCCTGGCATTATCGGGTCACCCTCGCAACGCCGGGAGTGCGTCTGCTCTGCTGGGCGTGCTGCAGTTCGCCATCGGGGCTGCCGCTGCGCCACTCGTCGGGGCCCTGGGCTCCAGGACTGCCCTGCCTATGTCCGTGGTGATGGCCACACTGGGCGTTTGCGCGCTCGTCACGTTTGCGCTCCTTGTCCGCGGCAGCGAGTCGCCTGCCAGCAGAGCCGCTGCCAATCCCCAGAGGCGTTAACTTTAGCCAAGAAGTAGCTGTATTCAGGTGCTAAAGTTAACGCCTCTGGGCTTGCCCCGCCATCTGTCATTCCTTCGCTGCACTCAGGGCAGGCTCTGAGCGGAGCGAAGGATCTCTCGTTGGGCAGAGCACAGATCCTTCGCTCCGCTCAGGATGACAGCAGTGCTTACGCTCTTGCAGGTTTTACTCCGGGTGGAGGCTACTGCTGATGCAGCAGTTCGACGATGTGGCCGAACTGTTCGATACTGGCAGGAGTGAGTGGATCAAGTACGACAATGAGATGATGGGCTCCCACACCGGCAAAGCCTTGCAGTTGGCGAGCGATTTCTTCCGCTGAGCCTGAAATCGCTTGCTGCGACGAGGTCTCATTGCGAGGTTGGAGACGAACCTCTGTGCCGACCGTCAACTCGATGGTTGCCGGATCCCGTCCCACCGCTGCGCATGCCTGCTGGAGTTCTTCGTAGCGCTGCTTGACGACAGCAGGATCCACATGCCAGGCAGTGTTCCAGGCGTCGGCGTACCGGGCAACGAGGCGCAGCATGCGAGGGCGGCGAGCGCCAATCAAGATGGGTGGGCCAGCAGGTGAGGGTCCCCGCGGGCGCAGGACGCAGTTGTGGACCTGGTAGTATTGTCCCTGGAAGTCGACATGCCCTTCTCGCAGCAGAGGCACAATCACTTGCAGCGCTTCCTCGAAGCGGCCGGCCAGGTGATCGAAGGGATAGCCAAAGGCTTCGTATTCTGGTTGATGCCAGCCGGCTCCGAGGCCCAGGATGAAGCGGCCAGCGCTGACATTGTGATTACGCCTATCTAAGACATACCAGTTTTTCGCAAGAGATGGAAGGCAAAAAAGATGCTTTTAGCATAGATCGAGTTAAGGAAAGGGAACGCAGCTTTTTATGTGCAATTGAAAGTGAAGCTTTCAGTTTTATCACCTCTTTTTTCTTTGAAGGCCACCTCACAGTCCCAATATCTATCTCAAATTTCTTAAAGGCCTTCGTAAGTGTTGAAACATCGTCTACTTGATCTTTGAGCGAACAAATCATGACCTGCCGCTGGCAAGGAGGGAATGAACGCAGCACATCAACGGCCTGCGTAATATATTCCGCTGCCATCTCTTTTTGTTCTAGCTCATACAATGGATCCTGCATCCCTTCGCCAGACGCCATCAGTACGTCTCCTTGATAAAGTTCGCCATCTTCATCTACTGGTAAGGGGAGATCAGGTTTGTAGCTGCGTACCATGTCCATTGATTCTGAATGGACAATGCGCCTGATGTAGGCCTTTAAGTGCGTAATGTGTCTTTTTTGAAGCGCTCTCCAGAGCTTTATACGGGATCTCTGGGCGAGTTCATGGATTTCTAAATCCAAGACTTCTGGAGATGCAATATGACGAGGTACTTTTTCTCGCGCTAAAGCGAGGATATAGCCGTCATTTTGTCTCAAGATCTCGTCGATCTCGTTTGCATCATATTTGCCACCAACTGCAGAAACATCAAGCAGATTCGGGTTAATCATGAAATGCTCCTTTATTTTGCCCGAATGAATTTTACGTAAGACTCACTACTTGGTATATTATGTACAGAACATACGCTCATCCGGTCATACTAATGAATTTTCTAAACATGCTACTCATGTTTGTTCCCTGGTTTCTATCTCTCTAGTCACTAATGACAGGGCTTGTAATAACCAAGGCTACCAACAAATCAACCAGGCAGTTAAGCTAACGCACAGCAGTGGGGAGAACATCTTACATTTGCATACAAAATACGTTCATCCAGGGGTTTTCTATCTTTATCTCAATAATAAGAATGTTTTTGATCGATGTCAAGTCAGATAAATGATAGGTTTAATAGTCCATCATGGCAAAATTTAGATAATATCGTAAAATGAGCGACATATCTTTGTTCGATTTTCTTAAATAAAATGAAATAGCAATCTAACAGTAAATCTGCTGGCTCATCTAATAAGCGCATCTAACAGGTAATAATGAGCTTATACGAGCATAGCGAAGTAAATACAACAAAAACATCTATCATGACAAGAGCTTCAAAGTATCTATTTTATCCAGGAAAGTTAGCTGTCCTGTAGACAATCCTTATAAAATTTTCTAGATGAAATAGAAAACGAATTTTCTGTTTACAACTTTTTATTCTTAGTTGAGAATATGCTTGTGTTATTAAGTTTTTTATGATATGATCACTCAAAATATCTGGTTCCTGTGGCGTCAATTTCACCCAGAAAGGTAATAAGGGCATGGAACAAGAAGGTTTCATCAGGCCAATTAGGGTAGAAGCATTGCCTGAATTGGATGATGATGAATTTTGTGTAAGTATTACCAAGGCAGCAGAGTTATCAGGACTCTCTGAGAGCCAGATACGGTACCTTGAAGGTCTTCAAGGTATCAACATAGGAAAAAGAGGCCCCAAGGAGCGCAACAGAGTCTATACGAAACAGGATGTGAAACTTCTCTGGTGGATCGCGCAGCAGGATTTTCAACCCTCTAAGATCGCCAATTTTCTCAGTCAACGCCAGGAGGAAATTCTTACCGTACTAGGACGTATAACTTTACAGCGAGTTGTTCAGCATGAACAAGATTCCTCTGCTTACGATGTGCTGGTTTCCCGTTTGGTGGCTCTTATCCTGTCAATCTGGCAAGAAGCAGCGCTGGGCGGGGGAAAAAAGGCCGATGCAGCTATTATGGGTGTCATGTTTGGGCCACAAGATGAGACCTGGAAAGCTTCATTTCTTCAAAATTATGCTGAAGGTCGGGCCATTGACTTAGCAGGCTCCCTGGTTGTCTGGTCTAGTATTGTACAAGAGGAACTCAAAGATCTCATCGTCGATCCCCTTATCATCTTTGGGAATCTCAATATCATCTTTTCTCATCAAACATGGTATTTCCCTGCCACAAAAAAGCTCGTTTTCGATACCAGTCATTTCTCCGATCCCACTGAACCGTTTGCCGTGGCCATCTTGTGGCTCCCGCTCGGCAAGCATACGGCAATTCATCAATTACAAAGAAGCGCGCAAAATGTGAGTGTACTCCAGAAGAAGCTCGCAAGTGTGCTCATGCAAAGTCTCTCGCATATTCTGGAACGCTCTCCTCATCCGACAAGTTTACTGGCTTCAGTCTTTTCCCGGGGTATCCTGGGTCAACATTCTGTCTTACGCGGATTGAGCTTGCTGCTTGAGACATGTATTGAACCATACTTCCCTGATTGCTATTCATATATTGCGAGATTTTCGCAATATGGGCCAATGGGGCAATTAGAGATTCTGGAACAGCGTGGAGATGAGGAGGTGGGTTACCTTCCAAAGGTTCTGGCTACTCAAGACCTTCCGTGGTGGATAAAATATGTTAAAAAGTCTGCCAGTTTAGCACTTGCCCAGGATGCAACGGCTACTCACCTTCTCCACAAAGGAGAGCACGGTTCGGTTGTGTGTTTCCCCCTCATCGTAATCGATAATGTCGTAGGTGTTCTAGGTATTGAGAATGTACGTGCCGATTTCCTGGCAGAGAGAAATGGGTTGACTGATGCGGACCTCCTGCGCTACTTGATTTGCATCGCTGAAATAGCTGCCGAGTACTTGAACCTCACCGAGTCCTCAGCTCAAAAAGCTGAGAGATCGAAACTTGCCTATGTCAGTCAAGAGACAGTGTCCTGGTGGTTGGACGTTTATCACTTTGGAGGACTGAATTATACCAGATTTATAGAAAAGGTCTGCTGCTGGATGGAGGAGATGCCAATCAATCCTGATGACGAGGTGAACCTGATCGTGATTGATATTTTCAAGGAAAGTGAGCTCGCAGCGGATTACCAGGGCTTCGAACTGATCATAGAAATTGTTCGCAAAACATGGGAGCGTATTTCTGAACTGATACAGAATGACCCGATTGCAAGGGATCTGTCAGCGAAGAAACAATTGGAGCTCTTTGAGACGCCTGTGGGAGAACATTTGCTTTTTGCAACAGTCAATATACCCAGGGATTATCTGCTGATCTTTCTTGAGAAAATTCGGAGATTCTGGCAAAAAGAAGCGGGTGACATATTCAGGTGGAAGAGAGTCGAAATCGAAGTGGCATTGCAGGTGGGTATCTGTCGATTTGATGGTGTAGCCAGGTATAACAGGGAGATGGCTTTCCAAATTATGAATTACCATCTTCGAGAGTTAGTCAATCAGATATATGGCAGGGATGAAGTTAGCGAGCAACCCCTAGAACATGTAATTGAATATAATGCAATAGTGCGGACAGAGAAGGTACATGAGTGAAAGCGTCGGTAATTATTCCTGTTTATAATGATCCTCGAGTAGAGGCATGCATCCTGTCATTGTTGGAGCAAGACTACCCGAAAGAGTTGTATGAGATCATCGTGGTTGACAATAATAGTAACGACTCGACTCAAGAGGTTATTCAGCGCTTCAATGTAAAGTATGTACGGGAGGACAGAAAAGGTTCCTACTCTGCCAGGAATAAAGGGTTAGAGATTGCGTCAGGCGAAGTGGCTGCATTTATCGACGCGGATTGTGTTGCTGATCCCCATTGGTTGAGCAAACTTTTGGAAGGCTTCAGAGATCCTGAAGTTGGGGGTATCGGCGGGAGGATTCTGAAGCTAGAGGCACAAACATGGGTGCAAGCCTATGCCGAAGACCTGGCTGAGCAACAGCTTGAGCCTCAGTATCTTCCTTTTCATGATGCTCCCTATATCGTTACCGCTAATGCAGCGTATCAAATGTCTATTCTACGTTCACTCAAAGGGTTTGATGCACAATTTCGATCAGGTGGGGATGTAGACCTGGCCTGGCGAGTGTATGGAGAAGGCTTTAAGATCGTCACCGCTCCAGAGGCGATTGTCCATCATGCTGCGCGAGAGACCGTCAAGGGTTATTTCAAACAATTCTTTAACTATGCTGCATGGCACGTTCTTCTTTTCAAAAAGCATCGCCACAACACCAACCATTTCACTAATGCCTATCCCTTCTTAGGCCTGAGAGGGTTGCTGTTTTCCGTGATGCCTGCTATGTTTGTTCAAAAGGTGTCTGGCGAACCACGTACAGTAAAGAAGCGGGAGGCTTTTCTCAAACTCGTAACATATGTGGCTATTATTTGTGGCAATCTCTATGGCGCCATTAAATTTCGTGCTTTCTATTTCTGAGCAAGGCAGTATTCGACTTCCGTGAGCGAATAAGGGGTGCAGTTTTGCACCCGAAGGTGAGCATATCAGCCAGCTTAATTTTTAGGTGTTCTCACAAACATGATTGGCTTTTTTCGTATTTTGTTGATCGGAGTAGTGAGAAAGTAGTGAAAAGGACCACATGAATTGAGAAGAGGTCGGATGCAACCGGACAGCAGCAGTGCAAAAAGGTTCTTTCTATCTCCTATATGTTTGTCCCATGAAGTAAAGTTGCATATCATCCTGAAGGGCAAATATACGTAGAAGAAGACCGAGAGAAAGGCAAGCAAGATAGTCAAAGGGTAGCGAATAATGAGTACCAGGAAAGCAAGATAGATGAGAGGCGCTCCGAAAGCCCATTTCAGTGTTGTGTAGTAGCGCTTGAGGACAAGCCACTCAAAGAACCCGCCTTTTAAATTCCTATCATTACTGTGTTTCTTCTCGTGCGTATAATAGCGATATAGATTCATTTCTCCACTAAACCATCTACTTGTCTGGCGAATTGTTGCCGGAAATGTGGGCGCATATTGCGTATAATCTACTTCTTTCAGCAAGGTGATTGGTATTCCCCTGAAGGCAGATCGATATCCAAATTCTAAATCCTCTGCAAGCGTAACAGTGTCAAATAGATCAACTTGCTCAAGCGTATCTGCTCGAATAAAGAGTCCATGACCGGTACAATAAGGAAGTGTTGATATGCTCTCGTTATGTTGGAGGCAGCGATCATATTCGCGCAGCACCGGAATGTTAGCGCAGAGTTCCCATTTTGTTTGGAGTAAAGCTCCGGCCTTTTGTAAGGCATCAATTCGCCCGTAGTTCTCCAGATAAATTGAGGGCTGCTGGTAGACACGGTCCTTTCCATGAAGTATCGTCTTGATCACTTCAACTTCTGGCCTGGAATCCACGTCGTAAATTCCAAAGTATGTTGCCTGGTAATCAGCAGTATTGCACCCGGCTAGAATGTGTTTTATTGCCCAATTGAGCTGGTGCGCTTTAAAGCCATCGGTTTCAGAATAGTGGAGATGGGAAAATCTGTATTGTTCTGGCATTTGCTTTAGGGCTGCAACAGTATCACTATTTCCTCCTTCTTTTTCAGAAGTGACGTAGTGGATAAGCACATTTGGGTACCGGGCCAGTTTGTCAAAGTACTCAACGCATGTTTTTATCACTGCCTTTTCTTTATATACTGGTATGAGGATATGGACGGTGTTCATGGGTGTATCTTCCGGTGTCAAGGGTTGTCTCTCTGATATCCCCTCATAACTTGCCTCCTTCGGAGGCGAACAAAGGAAGGAGGAACCTTCGGGGGACACCCCCGCGCCCCCGGCAAGGGGCTTCGCCCCCTGCACCCCCTCTTTATGAGTGGATGTCAGCTGTCTCTGGCGTATCCAGCGAAGAGAAGATGATAGCTGTATAAGTTGCGAGCAGCTTATGAAAAGCTGAACGCCAATAAGCACATACAGAAGCACATCCAGGAGTTGCATGTTGATTTCTCACTACAAAGAAAACATTAATTTATCGTCGAACCTATCTGATACAGAGAAAGAAAAGCCTGAATCCGTTCCTCCAAGGGTCGTCTATCAACGAGCGCCAAGTCTGCAAGATGCTCCTGTCTACACGAGCAATCTAGCGAGTTGATGATGGAAAAATCGCGCGTCGTATTGAAGGTTTTTAAAGCATCTAGAATTACAGGCGTACATGATGGACAGTTATGGGGATAGACCGTATCACTGTCTTTTCCATCGACATCCAGGCATGCTACTCGCGCTCGTGCAAGACTGTCACTATCTACCTGGTTAAGAATATCAATAGTGGTCCAGAGAGAAGGTGGAGTATACATTCCTCGTTTTGCCAGTTCCGCAACAACGGTATAGGGGGCTATACGTGTAGGACAGATGGAGACATCCTCGTATCCAAGAGAGGCAACATACTGAATGGATTGTACTGTTTCCGTTACGGCTTCTCTTTCCGTAAGAAATGCTGGTTTGATCATCAGGTAGACTTTTGCGGTGTAGTCGTTCTCCCAAAGAAGATGAGATGCTCGCTCGAACTGTTCTTTGGTACAAGTCGTATTGATGCAGACATTTCTGATGAAGTCATCCGCGGATTGCAGCCCCATACCGACGATCAAACGCTTCTCGCCCAGGTGTTCTTTTGCTTCGGCTATTGCCTGAGGGGTGATGAATTGTGGTAGAGATTCAACCATTATACCCTCGCAACGGGAACGAGCGATTGTGCGATAAATGCCCAGGCGTGCCGCTGGAGGTATTTCTTTGTTGGCAAACCAGTTCCCACTGTTATAGACACTGATGAGTTGGTAGGAGTTTATGGGCTCGGTTGCAAACGCTGAATGGAACTGCCGGAGAAAGTCCTCGGGAGTAAAATCGAGGTTTAGACCATAATATGCCTCATTCGGAATAGGACACATCGTGCAGGTCGCTGCAGTACAACCTCTTGCAGCAAGAATGATCTTTTTCCGTTTATATGTTCTTCCACCTTCATAAAACTCGTAATCCAGGACAGAAAAGGGTTTGTCTAAGGTTCCTATCTGGATGCGGTTACGACGAATTCCTAAAGCGATTTTACTTAGCCCTTGACGAAGGCGACTAATGCCAGGGTACGTCTGCTGCTCAATCATATATCTACAACTCCGAACTACTCGTTTTCTATCTATCAGTTGATATCCTCTTCGCGCTGCTGTTCAGCATATAGATGAGAAATGCATCTATATGCATCTAATCTCCATTTCTTCCTAATGTACCTATAAATGAGCCACTATTGAGGAGGAAGAAGGGGGGAAAGTGTGTTGATGAATCAGATCTTCTGGAATGACTATAGCTTGGTTGGTTTCCTTGCTGGTGGTATGTTCTTCTTTTCCAATAATAACGGAATACAAACATATGAATATCATCAACACTATACATTGACAGCCATGACTTTCATTGACTTGCTCCTACTATAATGACGCTTTTTCTTTCCTCCTCTCTATTCCAAGTAATTTCAAATTGTTCCGTCGTATATCTCTTTGTTATCATCTTATATGATTAGTCATAATGTTGATCGAAATTTTTATAGATTGTATCAGAATATACGTCTGTAGACAATAGAAAACTTTCAATTTGAGCAAGTTGCTTGGTGAGAAATAGAAATTATTTTGGAGATTAACTCAAATTTCTGCGAAATTCCCAAGAAGATATTTTATAGGTAATAAGGAAATTTTAGTAACGCGAAGAGCGCTTATCTATTAATACTGTTCTTGAGGGTCTTAGAGGAGGGGGTTTAATCGGTAGAGGTGCCTACTCATCTTTTTGAGTTTAAAGTATCTCGAAAATATGGTTCCACTTGTTCTAATTGTTATGGGATATTCTTAATTATGGGAATAAAGCAAGCGAAAATCAATTTGGTAGCTGGGCCTCTTTTTTGAAATAGCTTTAGGAAGCCGAGTCGTAGGCTAGTCAATCTCAGTAACCAACCCAGGTAGTACCGTTATTCGTATGCTATAATTCCCCAAGGCATTGCTGACAATATAGTCACCAGGCTCTAAACAATGTGTCAGGATTTTCTATCTTGTAGGATAAGTATGAGAAAAAGAGCCCGGTTGATTGAAGTCATGTAATTGTACTCTACGGATGGAAAAGCGATAGATTAATGCATTATTGGCAAAAGGTCTTTGACTATTTTCTAGAACAAGGCTTTCCCGAGGCGTTGCTTCGATTTGTATGCATTAACTTATATGAGGCTTCTCAAATTAGCGCTATTATAGAAAGAATAAACCCGCGTACTATGCTTGAGATTGGTACGTTCATTGGTCTAAGTACTGGAGTGCTCGTACAAACAAGTCCGCCGGACAGTATTTTAGTCTGCATAGATCCTAATCTGCCTGTAAATGTTCTCTCGGAGAGATTTCATTACTTCGAAAGCCGGGGCTCCCTCTGGTTTGTGCGGAACATGTTGGAGCATTTTGAAAAGCTTCAGAAGACGGTGGTGCTTGAGGGGTGCTTTACTCCCATGTCTGCTCTATATAGAGATCGTTTGTTAGCGCATGGCGGCAATCCTGAAAGTGTTGCTGTTATCGGTGAGAGCGCGAGGGATTTTGCTCCCTACGATTTGGTATTTGTAGATGGAGATCACAATGAAGAGTCTGTCTATGCAGACCTGTCATTGGTGTGCCATTATATTTCTGAAGATGCGCTTATTATTCTGCACGATTTGAGTGGCGATTGGGGAATACATGTATTTGGCGGGATGAGGAAATTCCTTCACGAGCACCCTGAGTTTTCAGTTCGGATTCATGAGAATCTAGGATTTCTCTATAAGCGTTCACAGCATATCTCAGCTTTGATGAAGGAGCTATACTAACATGAAGTACAATCATCAGTGATGAGATATCTTGCCTGGAGTGTTATGCATGCCGTCTCGCTTAGAGGACCTATGAGAAAAATAGACGCGGCCCTGTTTGATGTTGATGGGACACTGCTCAATACTGCCGAATTTGTCTATCAAGCTTTTTTGTATACTTTTCACGCCCATGGACTTACCTGGAGATCAATCGATGAAATAGCCACTGTAATGGGCAAACCACTTGAGGAATGCTATTAATTCTACTATAACCTGAACAAGCTGAGGAGCGCATTTCTGCATCCCTGGCGCTCAGCGCCTTCCTGTACGGCCTTATCGTTTAAGCGCGCAAGCTGCTGCCACTGAGCTTCTGAGTCGCTGGAGAACGCAGGCATCAGGGTAGCGCGTAAATGCTGTTTCGGGCGCAGGGTGATTACCGGCTGGAAGCCAGGGGCATAGCCAGGAGCGGGCTGCGGCGTGTAGTGCTGGAGAATACTGGTGAGAATAAGCCGTGCCTCCATTTGTGCAAGCGGCATCCCGATACAGGTACGCGGGCCGCCTCCGAAGGGGAAGTAGGCTCCGGGCGGGATCTGTTGTCCGTTCGCCGGATCCCAGCGCTCGGGTTTGAACGCCTCCGCGTCCTGCCAGATATCGGGCAAGCGATGAGTGACCCACTGGCTCAGGACGACCATTGTACCGACCGGCAGGCGTACACCGTCTGGTTCGGACTCTTTGGCGACGAAGCGCAGTTGCAGCCAGGCCGGAGGATAGAGACGCATGGATTCGTTCAAGACCCAATCGAGATAGGGAAGCCTGGCAAGATCGTCAAGGGTTGGTTCGCGACCGGCGAGT
>Ga0137381_10002656_pt1 | contig 12463 bp, 10 predicted proteins | sample SagtaG_16_FD_104808 | JGI IMG/M metagenome (GOLD analysis project Ga0137381, IMG submission 104808) | Vadose zone soil microbial communities from Sagehorn Ranch, Mendocino, California, USA - Sage2_L_115_16 metaG | ecosystem: Environmental > Terrestrial > Soil > Vadose zone | place: USA... | reverse complement strand
CGTCGACCCCGGCGACATCGGCGAGCCCGATCACGTCGCCCGGCTCCAGCCGCTCGACGCCCCGCCGGGCCGCCACGTCGATGAGCACACCGCGAGTGACGATCTGCGGCAGCGTGTCGACGCCGAGCCTGTTCGTGCCGTGGTCCTCGGCGATGTCGGCCAGCCGGTACCCGTTGTAGGTTCGGTCGCCGTCCTGCAGGTGGTTCAAGGCATCCATATGGGTGCCCATCTGCTGCGTGGCCGTGACCTGCTCGACGATCCAGTTGACGTTGTTGCGACCCCATCCCTCCGGGCCGGCGTCGGGCCGGCGGCGGTTGATGTGGTGGTAGTTGGTCGTCAGGTACTGGCGAAACGTGCGCCCCGGAAACGCCGGGATGTCGGCGTGCAACACATGTGCGAGGTCGAAGACGACACCGCGCCGCACGAGCCCGACGGCCGAGAGCACCTTGGCCGGTGTGATCTCGTTCAGCGCGCCGGCTTCGTCGCCGTCCCCGTACTTGGACGGCCACCAGCGGGTGAGCACCTCACTCATTCGGAGGACCAGGTGGTCTCGAACGAGGGATAGAGGGTCAGCCCACCGTCGACGAAGATCGTCTGGCCGGTGATGTACGCCGACTCGTCCGAGCAGAGGAAGGCCGTCACGGCGGCCATCTCCTCGGCGTCGCCCGCGCGGCGCATCGGGATGTGGCTCTCGACGGCCTTGCGCTTGACCGGGTCGTCGATCCACGACCGGTTGATCGGGGTCACCGTCGCACCGGGGCCGATGCCGTTGACGCGGATGCCGCGGGCGGCGTACTCGAGCGCCAGCGTGTGCGTCAGGTTCTGCATGCCGCCCTTGGACACCGAGTAGCCGACGAAGCGCGGCTTCGGGATTACCTGATGCACGCTCGACACGTTGACGATCGAGCCGCCCCGGCCGGAGTCGAGGAAATGGCGAACTGCCTGCTGCGCACACAGGAACGCTCCGCGCAGGTTGACCGCGAGGACGCGATCGAAGTCCTCGACGGCGAGCTTGTCGGTGTCCTCGGCGATCTGGATGCCGGCGTTGTTGATCAGGTAGTCGATGTGGCCGTACTCGGCCAGGACCTGCTCGAACATCGCGGCAACCTCGCCGGCGTTCGAGACGTCCGCCGCCACGAGGATCGGTTTCGTACCGGCCTCGGCCATCTGCTTCATGCAGATGTCGACGCCGTGCTCGATCGACTCCTTGGTCTCCTCGGCGCCTTCTGGACGGCCGACGTAGTTGATGGCGACGTCGACGCCCTCCTGGCCCAGACGGATGGCGATCGCCTGGCCGATGCCGGAGCTGCCTCCGGTCACGATGCCGACCTTGCCCTGTAGTCCCTTCACGGCGTGCTCCTCACAGTGACTGTTTGAAGGTGCTGTCCTCCCGATGGCCGAGACGTTTCATCGCGTGGCGCAGCCGTAACGCGGTGCGACCCGCGAGGACTGCTCAGACATGACGAGTTGCGCCGCCGGACTGGTCGCGGACCGCATCCTGCAAGTCGATACCGATCACGACGGGACGTAAGGACATGACCACTCTGCAGTCCACCGAGCTGTTCGCGGCCACGCGTGACAGCTGGCATCGCCTGGCCGAGCACGTGCTGGCGGCCGCCGAATACGCGGAAACGGGCGAGATATCGCTTCGTCCCGTCGCCGGCGGATTCGAAACAACGCATCCGCTGCGCGGAAACACGCGGTTGAGCGTCGTGAACACCGAACTCGTCGTCGTCGACGATGCCGGGCTACGTAGGGTGCCTCTGACCACTGTTGCGGAGGCTGCGCAGTTCGTGGGTGTCGAACCGGGCATGCCCCCGACGGTGTACCCGCCGGCGACACCGCTGGAGTCTGATGCGGCGTTGCGCGTCGACGCGCGTTGTGCGCAGGCGCTGGCCGACTGGTACGAACTCGCCACCGCGGCGCTGGTACGGCTGACCGCCGAGCTCGGCGCTGCACCGCAGGAGCCGATCCTGTGGCCGGAGCATTTCGACGTCGGGATCACGATCGAAGCGGTGAACTACGGCGCATCACCAGGCGACGATGACCACGCCCTGCCGTACCTGTACGTCGGCCCGCATGCCGGGCCGCCCGTTCGCGACGAGTACTGGAACGTGTCGTTCGGCGCAGCACGAACCGTCGAAGAGATCTCATCGCTGGACGAGGCGGTCGCGTTCTTCCGTACCGGCCACCAGCGACTGGCCGACGGGTCGACCTGAGAAGGAAGAAGGCACGATGGGCGCCGATCTGACTACGGCAAGCCGCTTTCCCGACCTAGAGCTTGCAGATCATTCAGGTGTTCGCCGCCGGCTGAGTGAGCTAGCCGAGGGCGACCCGCTGGTCCTGAACTTCTTCCGCGGCTGGTGGTGCCCGAAGGAGCAGGCTTTCTTCCGGCGCCTCGTCCGCTTGCAGGACGAAGCCGAGGTCGCCTACAGCCGTCTCGTCTCGGTGAGCGTCGATCAATCACTCGAGCTGTCAGCCTTCCGCGCAGGGCTCGGTGCCCGTTGGACGTTCTTATCGGACTCGGATCGGATCTACCTCGACGAGCTCCGGCTGAGGGAAACGACCGATGGTCTGCACCACCCGTATCTGCCGGCGACCTTCACGCTGTACCCCGATCTGACAATCCACTCCGCATACAACGGCTACTGGTTCTGGGGACGGCCGAGCAACGAGGAGCTCCGCCAAGACATGCGGGCGATCACGCGCGCGATCCGCGAGGACTGGGAAGTGCCAGTGTGAACTGGTGCTGGTTCGCCGAGCTTGCGACGCCGACCGCCGGGACGCTCGCCAGCGCCGAGGTTCTCGACCTGGACGGTCGTGGCGTCGGCGTGCTGGCTGCGTGGGCAGCGGGGCGCAAACCAGTGGCCGACGCCGTACGGATGGACGCTCGAATCGTGAACCCGAGCGGTGCACCAGCATGGATCTCCCTCGTGCTGCTGTCCCGCGACCGGTCGCCGCTGTTCGACGACCCTGCAGTGTCCGGCGCCCTGAGAGCGGTGTTGTCGTATCCGCCGCCTGACGCTGTCAGTACGTTCGTCCGTGACTCCTCGCGCTTCGCCGGCGCGGTGACGGTACGCCGCGGCGGACCCGCCGATCTGCACTCTGATCCCTTCGCGCGGCTAGGTCGCGCCCGCGTGCTCAGGGTTGGCCCCGGCTTGTTCGGACGTGCCGCCTCGGTGCCAGGGCCCGTCATTCAGCGTTACGCCGGCAAGCCGTGGCCTGCTCCGGGCTTCTGAGCGTTCGGCCGTGACGCTGATAGTCGGCTGACCGATCTCCCCGATCAGAGACGGCGAACTTCACGCCGTGGCCGATTGCGGTCATCACGGCCAAACGGGACGCCGACACACTAGCGTCAGCTCACAGGAACACAGCTATCGCGCGGGAGAACAGATGAACCTACGCAAGCGGGCGACGGCCGCCGCCACCGGCGCGCTGATCACGATCGCGACTCTCGCGGTGAGTGGCACGGCAACCGCCGCCACAGGGTCGCCGACACCGGCCCAGCAGGGCATCACCCACGAGCAAAACTCCCGCGTCCCGGAGGGCGCGGTGTGGACGGAGGCCTACTTCTCGTCGGCCGACCACAGCGGCGTCGAGCTCCACGCCGACGTGCTCCGGCCGGCGAACCTGCCGCCCGGCGCCAAGACGCCAGTAATCCTCGCCGTCGGCCCGTACTTCAGCCACGCCGGCCAGACGGGGCCGGAGGGGTGGACCCAGACCGGCCCGTCCAACCGGTTCGAAGACTTCACCAGCGGCACCGACCTCTTCGCCCGCGGCTACACCTATGTCATGGTCGACCTGCGCGGCTTTGGCGCGAGCACCGGCTGCCTCGACTGGGTGGGGCCCGGCGAGCAGGCCGACGTGGAGGCCGCGATCCAGTGGGCGGCGAGCCGGCCGTGGTCGACGGGCAAGGTGGGCATGTACGGCAAGTCGTACGACGCCGTGACCGGCCTCGTCGGCAACGACCTGCGCCTCGGGGCGCTGAAGGCCGTCGTCGCCCAGGAGCCGGTGTGGAGCATGTACAACTACCTCTTCAGCAACGGCGTCCCCCGGCCCAACGTGACCGGCACGCCGCGCGCCTACAACGGCATCGCCACGATGGCGCCCCTGCCCGACGATACTGACCACTACAAGGCCAATGCGACTTACGAGGAGAGCCACCCCGAGTGTCTCTCCGACAACCTCACGAACAACAACAACCCCGACCTCGACTCGCCCTACTGGAGCACCCGGAACCTCGCCGCGAAGGCAGCGGGCACGAGCACGCCGCTGTTCATCACGCAGGGCTTCATCGAAAACAACACCAAGCCCGAGGATGTCCAGGAGTACCTCGACAACCACCAGGGCGTGGAGCGGGGCTGGATGGGGCAGTGGGAGCACGTCCGCGGCAACGAGACGAACTCCCTGGGGCAGCTGCTACAGGGCCGCGCCGGCTTCTTCGACGAGGTCATGCGCTTCTACGACTACTACCTGAAGGGCATCAAGCCGCAGGTCCAGGACGCCGCCTACGACATCGAGGACAGCACCGGCGTGTGGCGCGCGCAGCCGACCTGGCCGACCCCGTCGTCGCACACCATGGCGGGTCTGCCGGACGGGCAGTACGTCGACGACGGCGTTGCCTCGACGCTGGCCGCACCGGCCGCGACCGCCGGCGAGAAGTGGGACATGGAGCACGCCACGGATCCCGCCCCGAGCGCCACGAGCACCCTCGGCGCGGCGCTGGCGGCCGGGGACACGCACAGCTACTTCAGCTGGTCCACGCCGACCACTTCCCGGCTGCGGATCACCGCCACGCCCCGGTTCACGATGGACGCCCGCGCGGCCGGCAACGTCATGGTGCGGCTGTGGGACGTCGCTCCCGACGGCACCGCGGTGATGTTCGATGAGAACGTCGCGCTGATCGAGCAGGCGGGCCGGGTCGCGTTCGACCTGAAGTCCACCGACTGGACCTTCGAGGAGGGTCACCAGCTCGGGGTCCAGGTCGGGACGATCGGCAGCGGCAGTTGGCGCGACACCCCGAGCGGCAACACGATCCGGGTCACCGGAGCGCGGCTGAGTCTGGCGCTGCAGGACCCGCGGTCCGACCTGCCGACCCAGGGCGACCGGTCGCCGTTCCTCGCCACCTACCTGGGGCAATTCACCCAGGCGCTCACCGGCGTCGGCGACGGCACCTTCCCGCTTCCCCTCGGTACCCGGCGATGAGCGACCGATAGACAGGCTCAGCGGTTCCAGTCGTCTCCGACCTGGGGCGGCGTAGCTCGGCAGGACCCGGCTATCGGCCACTGTCTGGAGGCCGACGTCGATATCGAGCACTGAACCTTCAGCTGGGGCGACTGCGGCCTCATCGACGACGTCCGCATCGTGAGCCCGTCCGCTCGCATCTGTTGACGGCCACCGAATTGGCTGGTGCCCTTGACGCATGGGGGTCGCCGGCGGCCTCGCGGGTCGGCACCGTGAGTTGCGGGTCGTGACGCGCGCGATCATGGGGGAGGCGCATGGCGCTGCGCTGCTAGTGGTAGGCGAGGCCGGCATCGGCAAGTCACGACTGGTGGCCGCGGCTGTGGCGGACGCCGCAGGCGCCGGCGTGACGGTGCTGAGCGGCTGGTGCCTGCCGCTGTCGGGCGGGCTGCCGTATCTGCCGGTGGTCGATGTGCTGCGCGGACTGGCCGACGTCGACGGTGGCCAGTTCCTGAAGGACACGCTGGCCGAATGTCCCGGCTTCGTCCTCGACGAAGTCAGCCGGCTGTTGCCAGGGCTCGAGGCGACAGCCTCGCCGCACTCTGGCGTGTCCGACGACGGGTGGCGGCGCCGGCAGCTGTTGGACGCGCTGCGCCACCTCATTCGCGCTGCGGCGCAGCTTCGCCGCATTGCGATCGTTATCGAGGACGTGCACTGGGCCGACGCGGCCACCGTCGAGTTGCTCGACTACCTGCTGGTGCCGGGGCACGCGACCGGCGTCCCGATTGTCGTCACGTGCCGGATCGACGAGACACCACCGACGGACTGGGTGGACCGGGTGCAGCGCAACAGCCGGGTCGACCGCCTCGACCTGTTACCGCTGACCCTCGCGGAGACCGCCGAGCAGATCGAGCTGCTGCTCGGCGAACGCCCTGCGCAAAGCTTCGTCGAGGCGACATTCCACCGTTCGGAGGGGAATGCGTTCTTCACCGAGCAACTGGTGTGGTCGGCCGAGCAGGGTGACACAGCGCTGCCCGCCGGGCTCACCTCGTTGCTCCTGTCCCGGACGGCCGCGGTCACAGGCCCGGCACGAGACGTGCTCGAAGCACTCGCTGTCGCGGGCCGGCCGCTGGACGAGCCGGAACTGGCACAGGTCTGCGCGCAACACGAGCCCGAACTGCGCAACGCGATACGCGACCTCCTGTCACGACGCTTGCTGCGCGCTCCCGATGCCGCCGGGCGGCACGAGTTGCGGCACGCGCTGCTGGCCGAGGCCGTGAGCCGCGACATGCTGCCCGGTGCCCGACGGGACCTGCATCTCGAGTTCGCGAACATGATGGCCGGCCGTGCCGGTCGGGCCTCGGCCGCGCAGATTGCCGAGCATCTGACCGGGGCGGCCCGACCCGACGACGAGCTGCACTGGCGGGTGATCGCCGCGCAAGAGGCGGAGACCGTCTTCGCGGCCAGGGAGGCCGCCGCACATTGGCGGCGGGCCGTCGCGCTCTGGGACGAGGCGGCCGACGCGGACCGCGCCGCGGGCATTGATATCGCGCAGATGTACCTGCGCGCGGCGAGCGCGACAGAGAATGCAGGCGACAAGCAAGGCGCCGCCGCGCTGGCCGAGGAGGCGCTGGCCCGCCTGGCCTCGACGGCTGATCCGGACACGGCCGTGAGCCTGTACTGCGTCGTGGGCCGGTATCGCGGTATCGAGTCCGTCGAAGCCGGTCTGGCGGCGCTACGTACCGCAATCCGAATCGGCGAGGAGCGTCCGTCCACAGTGGACTATGTCAGAGCGCTCTCAAACTACGGCCATCTGCTCTATGCCCAAGGCCGCCTCGACGAGCACCGCCGCGTGGTGGACAAGGGGTTGCAGGCTGCCCGGCAGATCGGCGATTCCGGCGACGAGAAGATCATGCTGATGTGGCGGGCGTGGTTGGCCACGCACGCCGGCGACCGGGCGGACGCACGCGCCGCCCTTGATCGCGCCGAGCAGATCGTCACGGACGACCCCGTCACGGAGGCCATGGTCGCTGTCATGCTCAGCGATCTGCTGCTCAAGTCTGGTGATCTGGACGGCGCCGTCGAGGTCGGAATGCGGGCCCTCACCAGCCCGGACATCGCTGCGCACTCGGAGTGGTTCGGAATCCAGATGCTTCGGTCGAACATCTGCTTAACGCTCGTCGAACTCGGCGACATCAACCGTGCCGCGACCATCATCGATCCGGTCACTTCCGGCGACATGAGCTGGGACCTGGTCGACAGCTACGAGATGCGCGCGGTGCTGGACTTACGGCGGGGCGAGTTGGCCGCCGCGCAGCGGATATGGGACCAGATCGGCGGCCTCCTCGCGGAAGAGTTCGACAAGGGCGAACGCCACACGGTGCACGCGCTGCGGCTGGAACTGAGCCTGTGGGCGGGTGACCCGGACGCGCCGGTTGCCGATGCCCTCACGATGCTCGCCGACCTCGTCGACACGGGCCTGGTCGCTTTTGCGGGCGAGCTATTCGTCATGACAGCGCGCGCGTGCGCAGACCGCACTGAGCTTGCCCGCGCCCGTGGCGACACAGCCCGGTTGCTCGACATCCAGGTGGACAGCGGGCGACTGGCCGACCTGCATGCCGCCGCCAAGACCGACCCGTTCGCGTCACGCCTGCTGCCGGTCACCGGCGCGGCGCACGGCTTGTCCTGGCGTGCCGAGTGGACGCGCCTGCGCGGCGAACACGATCCGCAGGCCTGGCACGCTGCTGCCGCGGCCTGGGAGGCGCTGTCGCGTCCGCATCGAGCGGCGTACGCACGATGGCGGCACGCCGAGGCGCTGCTGGCCCGGCCGTACGGCAGAGCACCGGCTACCGAGATCCTGCGTGCGGCCGCACGCCAGGCCGCCCAGCATCTGCCGCTCTCCGCCGCGATCAGCGAGCTCGCCCACCGCGCGCGTATCGACGTCGCCGAGCCCGATGCCGCCGAGCGGCCCGAGGAGGCCGCACCGGCTGGTGCGTTCGGGCTGACCGACCGGGAGCATGCGGTCCTGCGGCTACTCGGCCAGGGGAGAACCAACGCTCAGATCGGCAAGACGCTGTTCATCAGCACGAAGACCGCCAGCGTCCATGTAAGCAACATCATCCGCAAACTCGGCGTAGCGACCCGCGTAGAAGCAGCCGCCGTGGCGGCACGTGCGGGCCTGCTCAAGGCCGACGACGCCGAACCGCGTCCGATCTGAGCGACTTGCCTGCCAACTAAGGCAAACCACTCGCGATGTCTGCGCGGTTACCCAATGTGGCGCCGCGGGCTGGTCCGGAGGCTGTGACGGGTCAGTTGCCGCATCACCCCACAGGAGGCATCCCATGATCACAAGCCGCCGCCCGCTCGCCGCCGGTCTCGTCGCCGCCGCGGCGCTGACAACCACGCTCATGATCCCGGCGCAGTCACTCGCGCAGAGACCGACGGAATCGGGTGGCTCCGGCGCCTCGTCCGCCGACCCGCTGACCGTCGTCCTGCGCCTTGCGCAGTACCACGATACCGACGTCGCTCCACGCGGCGATAGCGTCGGCGACGTCACGGCGTTCTCCGAACTGGTCCTGCAGGACGGCCGACAGGTTGGTATCGACGGCGCGATCTGCACGACGACGAACGTCGCCCACGACGGGTCCGGCTCCGTCCTGTGCGTCGCCAACCTGCCCCTGCCCGCCGGCCAGATCAGCATCCAGGGGCTGATGACCTTCACCGCCACCGGCCCCGACAAGACCGCCACGTTCGCGATCACCGGTGGCACCGGCGCATACCGCAACGCGCGCGGCGACGCAGTTCTCACCAACCTCCCCAACGAGGACATCGAGGTCGAGCTGCACGTCACCTGATGACGCCGACTCTGGCCGCCGCGGTCCTCATCGGGACCGCGGCGGTCCGGCGTCGCCAGTTCGCCGGATGCGCACCCGATAATCGCTGGCCGCAGCCGTCCGATTGAGCCCTGCAGCGCCTACCAGCGCTGCTGGTCCCACCAACGGTCACGCCGGCGTCCGCCTGGCGCCCTTCCAGTTGCTCGGATCGTGGCAACCGCAGAGGCGACCGCCGCGCTTACCGGGGGGCCACGCTCGACTTCGGTCGAGAGCATGCCCACTGGGGATCGCGGCAGGAGCCGAGTTTCGCCTTCGTTATGCGGTCATCGCAGAGGGTATTGGCGGACGGCGATTCATAGGGGATCCTTACAGTGCCCGTTCGACTTCGCGTGGTTGAACGGCCGTGGGGGCAGGGCGCGTAATGGCTGTCATCGAGACCAGCTTCGGTTATCCCTTTGCGGAGCGGACGTGTTACGTGCCCGCATGCTCCCGTGCACCCGCCCGACACCCCGCGAGAAACGCGCTCGCGGCCGTCGGCTTCAGGCGTCCGCCGAAACGAGGTCCCTGACCTGTGGGGCCCGTGCGAGGACTTCTGGCAAGCCCGTTGGTTCTCGACGGGCTTCTGGCGCTGCTCCTGGCCGGCGAGGCGCTGGCCAGCCTGTCGCCTGCTGCTCCAGTTGCGGCGGTCGCGCTTACGCTGGCCGGCACCCTGTGTGTCACATGGCGCCGCCGCGCGCCTGAGGCCGTACTGACGTTGACGTCGATCGCGTTCATCGTATGCCAGGCAATGGGGTACACGAATCCTTCGCTTCCCTTCGCGCCGCTCGTCGCGATCTATACGTTGGCGGTACGTAGGCGGCCGTCGATCTCGGTGAGCACAGGCGGGTCGGCAGCCGTCGGCGTGATCGCGGGCTCGGCGCTCGGGGAGACCGGGATCAACGATGACCTGCTCCTCGACTATCCGCTTTCGCTTGTGGCGGCGCTGACGATCGGCTATGGCGTGCGCGTGGGTCGGAAGCGAGCGGAGCTTCTTGAGGCGCAGTCTGTTGAGCTGGCTCGGGAGCAGGCCCGGCGCACCGAGCGGGCGGTCGAGCACGAGCGGGCCCGAATCGCGCGCGAGCTGCACGATATCGTCGCGCACCACGTCAGTGTCATCGTCGCCCAGGCTGGCGCGGCAGAGGTCGTGTTCGACCGTCAACCGCACCTGGCTCGGCAGGCTCTTGCATCGATCGCGACGGTCGGGCGCGAAGCGTTGGTGGAGATGCGCCGACTGCTCGGCGTGCTTCACCCGTACGGCAAGTCTGTCGAGCAATCCCCGATGCCCGGCCTCGACGGGCTGCCGTCCTTGATTGCCCAGATCGAGCGTGCCGGGCTACCGGTGCAGATCGCGGTCGGCGGCAACCGCCGGCGCCTGCCCGCCGGTGTCGAGTTGAGCGCATATCGGATCGTCCAAGAGGCACTGACCAACAGTCTCAAGCACGCCTGGCCGACGCAGGCCCGTGTCGTACTGTGCTACTACGAGGACTTCCTCGAGCTGTGCATCTCCGACATCGGCCACGACGGCGACCCGCCCCCGGAGAACGTCGCACGCCAGAACGAGGGTCGCGGCCTGCTTGGCATGCAGCAGCGCGTTGCGCTCCTTGGCGGGTACCTTGCCGCAGGCCCTGCGCCGGATCGCGGGTTCGTAGTGACGGCGCGCCTCCCAGTGGGGGACGGATCGCTGTGACGGTCCGGGTGCTGGTGGCCGACGATCAGCCGCTGATGCGAGCCGCCTTGGTCATGTGCCTGTCAGCAGAGCCCGACTTCCAGGTGGTCGGCGAGGCGCCGGACGGAATCGAAGCGACCGAGCTGGCGCAGCGCTTGCGGCCTGACGTGGCCGTGATGGACATTCGCATGCCCAACCTGAACGGCGTTGCAGCAACGCGTTCCCTGACGAAGTTGTCCGTCAAGGTGCTGATCGTGACCACCTTCGACATCGACGAGTATGTGGTCGAGGCGCTGCGTGCCGGTGCGAGCGGGTTTCTGCTCAAGGACGTCACCCCCCAGGAGCTCGTCCACGCAGTGCGGGTGATCGCCGGCGGCGAGGCGCTGCTGGCACCCGCCGTTACCCGGCGGCTGCTAGACCGCTATGCCAGCCGCTTGCCGCTGCCGGGCCCGCCGAGTTCGGAGCTGCTGGGTCGCCTCACGGGCCGTGAACTGAACGTACTCGAGTTGGTTGCACTGGGCCTGTCCAACATGGAGATCGGACAGACGCTGCACATTGCCGGAAGCAGCGTCAAGACGCACGTTGGTCATCTGTTGGCCAAGCTTGGCTTGACCGACCGGGTGCACCTGGTGATCTTCGCGTACGAGCACGGCGTGATACAGCCGGGAATGATCTGACCACGGTCACCGGCCCGCCAGTTGGAGTCGCTGCACCGGTGGGGTGTGCGCGTACACATCCTTGCTGACGCGGTACCCGCGGCGATCCTGCGCGATCACCTGAGCGCGGACCTGCGCGAGGGCATTGACACCGAGCTTGCCCGTCCGCACCAGCGTGAGGACCTCGGCGTTGGCACCGCCCACAGCGCCGACCTTGATGGCACCGACGCGCGGCGCGTAGTACTTCAACTGGTGACCGCCTTCGGGTTCGAGTGGTGCCCACTCGTCGACGACGAGCACGTTGTTGAAGCAGCCGACTCGAACGCACACGTGCTGATGGGTCTTCGCGACCTTGGCGCAGTCGAAGAAGTCGACCTCGGGAGCCAGGCCCTGCAAGTAGGCCCGGGCGTGCAGCCGGGGATGCGCCAGCATGCCGAGTCCCGCTGTGGCGTGTGCGATGCCGGCCATCCAGGTGCTCGGCGCTCCGGCCAACGCGCCGTCCTCGTACTCCTCCGGGTACTCGCCCACATTCCAGACGCGCCCGGCGCGGTCTTGCGCCTCGAAGGCCAACTCGGATTCCTGAAGCTGCCCGTCGTCGAAGTCCCGCTCGAACACGACGAGTGTGCGGACGCCGTTGATCTTCTTTGTCAGGTCGGTGACGGTGGCGACGATGCTGTGCTGGTGCAGTTCTCCGTCGTCTCCGCGAACGGTGCCGCGCAGGACGGTGTTGGCCCCCGGCTTCAGCGGCAGCCACTTGTTGTCGATCTTGGGACGCCGGGGGAAATGGTGGGCGGAGAAGTGCGCCGCCGGGCCGCAGGTGTTGCTCGCCGTCGCGGCGCCGGCGGAAACGGTCAACGCCGATCCGGACACCACGGTCAGCAGCGGTAACACCAGAACGGCACTGAACACGACCGAACGGGTGCGAGAAGGGCTGATCATCGGAGACGTCCTTTTCGGCGTTGGATCTCAGGCGGGTGGCGTATCTGGGAGCGTCGTGGCAGGGAACGGGGAAGCGGTGCGACGGGCGCGACGGCGCCTGCCGAAGCGCAGGTAAAGCGACGGGACGACGAAGAGGTTGAGCAGGGTCG
>Ga0137381_10002653_pt1 | contig 12472 bp, 10 predicted proteins | sample SagtaG_16_FD_104808 | JGI IMG/M metagenome (GOLD analysis project Ga0137381, IMG submission 104808) | Vadose zone soil microbial communities from Sagehorn Ranch, Mendocino, California, USA - Sage2_L_115_16 metaG | ecosystem: Environmental > Terrestrial > Soil > Vadose zone | place: USA... | reverse complement strand
GAGCCCGCCTGGCCGAACTGCGGCTGCTGCCAGGCCAGCTGCTGGGCGACGAGCTGCTGCAGGTGCCATGGGATCTGCTGCGCGGCGGCGGCCACCACCTGCGGCAGGATGACCTGCTGCGCGATCGGCAGGAGCTGGCTTACCAGCGACGTGACGATCTGCTGGACCGGGAACTGCTGCTGTCCAGCGAGCTGCTGCCCCGGGAACTGGGGTTGCGGGAACTGCTGCTGTCCAGGAAACTGGGGCTGCATGTAGAACTGCTGCGGGAAGCCGCCGTACTGTTGCGGCTGGCCGAGGTACTGCTCGATGCCGAGCGGGGCCGGGAAGCCAGGCGCGTAGCCCTGCTGTTGCGTGGACATGCCCTGGACGGCAGGACCCTGGGCGGTGACTGGGGTGGTCATAAGCGTCCTCCTAAGTTGGACATTGACTACTGTCCAGTAACTCTGGATCTTTTGTCCGACGAAATTGGACACTAGCCGGATATCCGCCTGGACGCAAGGGGACCGCGTGCGGACACCCGGTCGCGGGCACGATGGGGCTACTCTGTCTGAGCAAGGCGGAAGGTGCTCATGAACGCGCTGCAGCAGCTCATCCGGACCCGGATGACCGAGTTGAACCGCTCCTACGGGGAGATCGCCCGCCGGGGCGGGTTGCCTCGCTCCACCGTCTATCACCTGGCCTCCAGCCACCGGCCGGTGCGGGTGCCTAACCCGCGCACGCTCGAGCGCCTAGCCGTCGGCCTTGAGGTTCCCGAGCATGTCGTGCGGGCCGCGGCCGCCGCCGCCGCCGGGTTCATGCTCGATGAACAGCCTGCCGACGACCCGGAGATCGAGGTGCTGGTGGCCTCGCTCGCCAGGCTGAGTCCGCAGGAACGCAGGCATATCAGCGCCCTCGTCCGGTCGATGCTCGAGGCCGCCGCCCGGGAGGTCCCCGAGCCTGAGGGGTCGTCTTGAATAACAAAACGGTATCGCTATAGGTTGGGGCTTGGTCCTGCTCAACCTTCCAGGCCGAGGAGATCGACATGCGGATCATCCGCTCGTCCGGCCTACCAGCAGTTGTCCTAGTCAAGGGCCGCGGGGTGTTCACCGTAGCCATCCCGGAAAGCCTCCCGTCTCACGAAGTCCTGGAGCTAGCGAGCCTCGTGCTCTCCACCAGCGAATACGAGGAATTCTGCGACGCCGTCGAGCCGGCGGCTGGCCCCGGCGCCCGTATCGTCGGCCTCGGCAGACCTCGGGGTAGTTTCTTATCCCGAACGAGCCTTAGTTCCCGTCCCGGCCACCTGCGTGCTCTCGGTGGCCGAATTCCGCTACGGGTCTTATCGCCGGCAGGCGACACCACGACCCTGGCCTGGCGGAGCCAGTACGCACTGTCGACGTGGCCACGTCTTCCCGAACTGGCGCGGGCCGCCGCGTCTACGCGGAACGTGCCGCCAGCACGGGCGATGGCAATAGCGCCCGCATGTTAAGTACAATTTGTTATTGCCCCGTTACCCCCCGGAGGGCGCGTGTTCGACCCCGACCGGCTGCCCGAACTGAAAAGCCTCGTCCGGGAGGCCACCAGAGGCGATTCCGGCCTGCTCGACGAGGTGATGCGGGATGTCGCGCTGCTCAGGCATTCGGTCACGACGATCCAGCCCCGGAACACCAATTCGATCTCGCGTGATCTCGCCGTCCACCGACGCGGTGGCGCTGGGACGGCGGCACCTGGACGATCCCTGGTCGCCGCTCGGCCGGCTCATGCGCGACCTGGGCGTATCGAGCCTCGGGCAGCTCAGCACGATGATCCCGGCCCGGCCGAGGTCCGGGACATGGCCGCTGGTCTACCGGGACCTGTGCGAATGGGCGGTGCTCTACGACCTCATCTGCTACGAGCGGTGGGGGAGCGACACGCTTGTCGTCAGGGATGGCCTGCTCCGCTCGCACTCCCGGGTCATCGAGCGTTACCGGCTGGCTCTGGCCGTCGAGGACGTGTTCCCGGCCGGTCAGCCGCGCTACGCGCAGGTCCCGGTGGAACTCCAGGTCAAGGTCTATGACTGGCCCGAGTATGCTTGGCCGCCCGACGATGACCGGGCCGGCCGGGAAAAGCCCAAGACCAACATGGGCACCATGTACCTGGTGCGGTTCGGCCGGCAGTCGCACGACCCGGTATGGACCGTGGACCTGCTGCATTTCCAGGCCGCGCAGGCCCAGCAGATCTTCGGCTCGCTGCTCGCCGACGCCGAGCTTGGCTTCCCCGTGCCCTGCTACCCGCACTGCCTGCAGGATGCGGATCGTCACGCCCAGGTGGCCGACCTGGACCTGGCGATCCTGCAGGCCGCGCTCGAGGAGGCCGTCCGGGACCAGATCCGCGCGGACCGGCGTCACGTCTTCGACGCGCAGCGGCTGTGGCCCGCTGACCCCGCCGCGGTGAGGTATCAGTGACGCTTTTCGAGAAGGCGCAGGCAGCCGGCGGCGAGGCCGTGATCGCCTCGCGCGATGACGACCCCGTCGTGATCCCGCTGGGCGACCTGGCGGAGGGCAACCAGCGGGCGCAGCGCCCGCTCGCGGGATAGTCCTATTTTGAAACAGCCAGCACCGGGGTGCACGGCGCGGCGCGTCTCCCGGATCGCCGGCCTGGAGAGCTGCGTGGGCGAGCCGGGAGGGTTTGGCGTGACGGGAGAGGTGCCCGGGCGCACGAACGCTTCACGCAATTGCGCCGGGCCATTAACAGAAAGAAGCCCGGGAGCACGTAGCCGCGGAAACCAGCGCAAGTGCGTACAGCGGAGAAACGCTCTGCCGCGGTCGCGGTCCAGCTTCCCCGCCCCGAAAGTACGGATATAACGGGACGTTACGGATTTATATGTTGCTTTGTGCCAAGTAACCTGCATGGCCGTGTATAGCCCGGTAGTGTGCCCAAAAATCGATTGTCCGATTATGTCGTTCGATCGACAGGGGGGCGTACGCCATGATTACCGAGGCTCGCCGGGCTCAGCTTGCATCGCTCAGCGAAGCGGAGATCACCAGCCTCATCAAGGTTGTACCCAGGCTCGCGGATAGCTGGGCGGAGACGGCCGGGATCGACGCCAGGCAGCTTGAGCGCTGCCTCCCGCCCGCGCTGGCGGCCCTTCGGGCGGCGATGGCAAGCCACCACGACCAGATGCTCGCCTCGCTGACCAGGATCGGACTGGAGAACATCCTGGTCTCGCTCGATGCGGACGAATCCGCCGATGATGCCGAAGGCCCCGCCGAGCTCGCGGCCGCTGCGGGCCGCCTCTTCGGGGCTGCTCCGGGCTGTCTGTTCCTGGCCGCCCTGGCATCGGGCCGCGATTCCCTCGCGGCTGAGGTGGGCGACCGCATGGCGGAACTTCAGGAATGTGTGAGGGAATCCGCGTTCGTCGCGGAGCCGGGCGGCCCGAGTATGGGCGAGATCCCTCAGCCGGAAGCCCCCGGCCCCTCCGTTCGGGAACTGGCGGAGCGGACCCGGGAACTAAGTGCGCTGGGTGCTGCACTGGCCCGCGCGCTCCGGGCGGCGGCCGGCGACGTGGAGTCCGGCCGGCCCGTCGCGGGGGTGGGTGACGACCTCACCCGATGGTCCGCCGCGGTGAGCCAGCACCTATCAGACGCGGCGCGGGTAGTGGCGACAGACGATCTCACTGTCCTCAGCGCGGAACTCGGCGAGCTGGAGGCTCAGGCGCGGGAGCGCGACGCCAGGCTGCCGGACGCGCTTCGTGGCGCGCGCCTGTTCCATGAGCAAGGACTTGACCATCTGATCCCCGGCCTGCTCAAGGCAGCGGGAATCGACTCACCCGACGACTGGCAGGCGGTGTCCGCGGCGGGTGACTCCGAAGCACCTGCCGAGGCGCCCGAACCGGAAGGACGCGCGGAACCCGAACCGCAGCCTGAGCCGCAACCGCGGCCAGAAACAATCACGGAACCTCAGACCGACACGGAACCCGCCGGACCGGCACAGGGCTCCGAGCCGGTTTCCGCGGAGACGCCCTGGCCGTCGGCTCTCCCGGCCGACGACGCGCTCCAGTACCCCTGGGACTACGGCACGCCGCCGCTCCTGGCCTCGCTCATCAGCGGGCAGCGGAGCGTGCTCGCGGTATGCGTGGCGGCGGCCGCTGACGAGACATCGATCAGGCAGCGCCTGCTGAGGTTTTTCAGCGCCGCCTACTCATGCTCGTCAGCAGCACTCGAGCTGCAGCTGCCCGACCTCAGCCCGCCGGACACTGAAGTCAGGCAGATGAGCGCGGACGAGTGCCGTGTCTTGCTGGCGGCGGTCCTGCGGGCCGGGCTCGTCATCGGTTATTCGCCGGTAGACCTGCCATCACTGATCGACAAGGCCGACCTCGGGCAGGCTGGCCTCCGCACGGTGGCCGAAGCAGCCGCGGAAGCTATCCGGCGCGGCTACCGCCGGGAGACCGGGACGGCGGTCCTGGGGCAAGCCGATCTGGCCAGGGAATGGGCCTCGTTCGAGACCGGAGCGCAGCAATTGCAGAACTCGCTAGCGCGGCGCAGGGTCAATCTGCAGCGAGCTTCTAACGTCCTGCACCGGATGGTCCGGCAGGATCAGCCTGTAGGCCAGGTGCTGGCCCTGGTCGCGGACCTTGCCGCCGCAGGCGCGGGCGCGGCAGCGATTGGGGCCCAGGACGACATGTGGTCTCACGTCGAGCGGATGGCCGCGGATGTCTCCAGCGCGGCCGGGAGAGCCCGCCTGATCACGGCCGCTGACCGAGCCGTCAGCACCCGCGGGCAGCTGCTCAAGCCGATCATTGCCGGCGCCCGGGCCAGGCTGGACGGCTCGCTGTGCGAGGTCTCTGACCTGCTCACGCGCTTCCTCGCCGTTCGTTCGGCTCTCCGTGCGTCATCGACACAGGCGGACCTCGAGACCGCCGACGAACTGTTCCGCGCGATCGATCGGCTGCCTGCCAACGGCGAGGTCATCTCGGTCGGCGGCACCGCCCTGCAGCAGTTCACCCAGTGGCTCAGCGCCGCCGCGCCCGCTGCCGACGGCGCGTCTGTGGACGAGCTGATCAGGGTGGAACTCGCCCCGCTGTATGAGATCCCGAGGGACGAGAACGGCTGGCCTACCCGGCCTCCAACGCTAGCCGAAGCCAGCGAACTCCAGCGGGGCAGGGATCTGCTCACGGTGGTGCGAGGCTATCTGCACACGGGGAACGTGGCCGCCGCCCGCGGCATCATCGCGGCGGCTAAGAACCTGGACCAGTTGTCCCTCGACGACGAGGTCCTGCAAGGGGCACGCAAGGCGCACAGGCAACATGAGCAGGCCCTGGAAACGGTGAAACGTATCGCCGCCCGGCTCCGCGCGGTCTACGAAGACGAGGCCGAACGGGCCCTCACGGCACGCACAGATCCCCTCCGGGTGGCGCCGGATGGTCGTTTCGACCTGACCATCGAGCCGCTCCGCGAGCTGGCGGACGAGGGCAACGTCCGGCTGCGCGACTTCCGCCAGGGCCTTCGCAAACGGGCCAGGGAGTGTCCCTGCGGCGACACCGACCGGCAGCGCATCCTCCAGCTGATCAGCGATGAAGACGAGATCCTCGCCGTGGAATTCCTCACGATGGCGGAGGCAGGCGTGCCGCTGCCCGCGGTAGAAGAACAGCACGGTGACGACTTCTCCGAGTTCTTTCCGGCCATGGTAAACGTCGCGGTCACTGCCGCACGCTCGCACTCGGACGCGGTGGCGGCGATCCGCGCCGCGGCTGGCGTGACGGCCGACCCGTCGAACCGAAACCTGGCGTTCGGGCTGGAGGCATGGCGGGAACTCAAGCGCACCAAGCGTGCCGCGCCGGGCGACCGGTTCCGCCAGTGTGTCGCCGATGTGCTCCGGATGCTGGGCCTGATTCCCCGGGATCAGAACTGGCTCCAGGAGCTCTCGAAAACCCACCGGTCCGGCTACGCGACCTTCAAGGTGAAGGCCACGCCAATTGACCGTTCATACGTGCCGAGCCTGGGGACTCAGGCGCATGGCAACTACGATCTCACCCTGGTCTGGGATTCGGTCACGCCCGCGCGCCTGCTGGACTTCGTCGGCGAGAGCCGTCGTACGGAAGCGAACGTGATTCTGTACTTCGATACGCTGGACCCGGATCAGCGCCTTACCCTGCGGCGCCTGACCAGTCACGACGGCGGCAAGGGTTTCTCGCCGGTCGTGGTCGACGAGCCGGTCATAGCCTGGTTGTCGACCCGGGCCGAGCCAGGCTGGCGTTTCACCCAGCGGGTCACGCTTCCGTTCACGACCATCAATCCGTATACGCCATTCGCCGGCGGCGAGGTTCCCGAAGAGGTCTTCGTCGGCCGCGCGCAAGAGCGGCAGGCCATCGAGTCACCGACCGGATCGATGTTCGTCTACGGCGGTCGCCAGCTCGGCAAGTCTGCGCTGCTGCGCCGCGTCGAGCGCTGGTTCTCCGACGCTCAGCCACCGCAGCATGAAGCCCAGGGGCAGCCGCGCAGCGGCCGGGTAGCCGTATATCTCGACCTCAAGGCCGCCTCCATCGGCGAGGCCCAGGAACCCGCCGCGCTGTGGACCGTCCTAGCGCAGCGTCTCAGGGATGTCGGCGTGCTGCCGCCGCGAGCTGGCCGCGGGGCGGGGTCCGACGCGGTGATCCAGCAGCTTTCGGCGTGGCTGAGCGCGGATGACGGGAACCGCCTGCTGCTCCTGCTAGACGAGGCCGATAACTTCCTGACCGCCGATTCTCAGGCGGGCCGATCCGGAACCCAAGCCGAGTTCCCGACCCTGCAGCGCCTGAAGGAGCTAATGGAAACCTCGGATCGCAGGTTCAAGGCGGTGTTCGCGGGCCTCCATCAGGTGCAGCGCTTCCATGACAGCTCGAACACCCCGGTCGCCCACGGCGGCGATGACATCCTGATCGGGCCGTTGCGCAGCATGGACGCGTACAGCCTGGTGGTCGACCCGATGAACGCCCTGGGCTACAGGTTCTCCTCACCCGAGCTCGTCTGGCGGCTGCTGCTCTTCACGAACTATCAGGCCAGCCTGGTCCAGATCATGTGCGAGGCGCTGGTACGCGAACTTAGCCGCCGGAAGCTGCCATCCGGCGGCGGCCGCATCCTGGTCACGTCCGGGGATGTCGAATCCGTCTACGCGAAACGCGAGGTACGAGACCTCATCGTGCAGCGTTTCCGCTGGACCATCAACCTCGACAACCGCTACCGGGTCATTGCCCTGGTAGTGGCGCTGCGCAGCCTCGACTCCGCCCCCGGCGAGACGTTCACGCCACAGGAACTGCATGAGGATTGCGAGGTCTTCTGGCCGGCCGGCTTTTCCAGCGGTGTGCTGACAACCAAGGAATTCCGGCGGTATCTGGTGGAGATGGTGGGCCTCGGCGTGCTCCATCGCCAGGGCGAGCAGTTCGGTCTGCGCAGCCCTAACATCATCGGCTTGCTGGGCACCCGGGAGTCCCTGGACCAGGAACTTGCCGAGGCACCACGGCACCTCGAGCTACAGTACGAGTACAACCCGACGATGAACCGTAGGATCCTCGGGCAGTCAACCGAGTTGTGGGCACCGCGCTCGCCGCTGACCGACCAGGACGTCGCATCGCTGCTCGGCCTGGGTGGCCGCCGGAACGGGCGAGTTCAGATCGTGACCGGCAGCAAGGCCCTGACCGTCGACCGTGCCGCGCGGGTAATCCAGGATGTGGCGGCCGAGCAGCAGATCAAGTGCCAGCTAGTCCGCGCCGGGGATATCGACAGCGCGATCGCCGGCGCGCGAGCGCGGCTACACGTGGTGGTGGACTTGTCCGGCGGGGACTGCGCCGCGGCTGACTTGCCGGCCCTGTGCACCAGGCTGGCATCGCGCCATCAGATCACCGCCACCGTCATCGTAGGGCCCGCCGAGCTTCCGGTGCCAGCAGACGCCATCGGGACCAGCGACCTCATCACCACGCGCCGCTGGTCGATCGAAGGGCTGCGGTCGTGGCACGAGTCGCCGTTCGACACGCCGGACCTGCGGGCCCGGTTGTATCGGGTCACGTCCGGATGGCCGCGGCTGGTCGAGGAGACCATGCGCGCCATCACGCTTGGGAAGTCCCCCGCCGGTGCGCTTGACCAGATCATCGGGCAACTCGCCGACCCCGGCTTCGCCCAGAGCCACCTGGCGGCATGCGGGATTGAGCGGGAAGTGGCGGCCAGGTGGGCAGCCTCGCTGGCCCTGCCTGGCGACGACGGGCTGGTCGAGGCATTCCCGGCGAGTCTCGCGGAGCTCACCGAGGTCCTGGGGACCGACGCAGAAGAAGTGATCGAGCGGCTGCAGGCGCTCGACCTGGTCGAGTTCACGCCGGATGGCTGGGCGCTCGACCGGGTGGTGGTCGCCTCCGCCGTGGCGCTCCGGGCCTGAAGCGGGCGCGTGAGATGGACGAGCGCGTCTGGCGGCTGCCCGGCCCGAGGAGCTTTGTCCGCGATATCGTGGCCGAACACCGCCGCGGCCGCCATGTTGCCACGGTCCTGCCGCGGGCGCTCGCATCGGACACCATATTCACCGACAGCCTCAGCGTCGCCCTGCTGGAGGAGTTCGCCGGCCAGTCCGTCACCGCACGCCGGATTTACGACGCGGGACCTGGGGCGTCGGTCCTTGAGACGTTCTGCCGGGCGCTGATATTCGATGATCAGCCCGCCACGGTCCCGGACCTGCTGATCCACCCGGAGGTCAGGGACATGGTGGCCGTGGTCGTCGCCCAGGACCTGTGCGCGCCGGCCCGGGACGAACTGTCACCCTTCCTGCGGCGCGTGGAGCTCGAGACGCACACGGCCGGGCCAACCAGGCGGCTGTCGGTAGTCGCGATCGTCACGCAGAGCCAGTTGCCGGTGTTCCCCGGGGGCGCGAGCTCGGACATCGCGCTGACCAGCATCTGGTGGTGGGCTCGCATAGCCCGCTGGGACGTTGCGGCGCATATCGCTGATCTGGCCGGGCAGCCCCGCCTCAGCGGAGTGCTCGAGGATGTCCGTGCCGAATCGATCGTGGAACTCGCGAGATGGGACCTGGACCTAGCCGAGCGGCTGGCCGCCGCGTGGTCCGGCGAGCTGGGTGCTCTACCGTCCTTGCTGCGTGAATGCGGGTCGGTGGCGGCCAACGGCAAGCCGGGCCGGGCTGACGCCGTGGCGAGAGCCCGGAAGGGCGTGACCGCCGCCAGCGCCGGACTTCGACCGCCCGACCCAGACCTTGAACTGTGGGACCGGCGCATGATGGATGGCTGGCACGATCGTCAATCTGTCACCATGTGCTCCCTTATCGCAGTACCGGACAAGCTGAGCCAGGTGGTCTGGGCGGCACAGGCCCGGGTCCTGCTGCCGTGGATCGAGGAGTGCCGGTCATCTCTGCTCGCCCGGGTGACCGAGACGCTGGGAGCCGGACGCCTGGCCGCAGTGCTGCGTGACAGGTTCGACCCGCCGGTAATGGCAGACACGCTGGTAGAGATCGGGGTACTCGACAAGGTGGTCCAGATGGTTATCGGCTCAGGGAACCCCGATTTGCGTTATGCGTCCCGGCGGCTGCGGGAGGCCCGGAACTCGCTGGCTCACTTGCGGCCGCTCAGCCTCGCCGAGCAGGAAAGCCTGGTTGCGGCGTGCGCATTCCTCCTCTGACCGTTGCCGGGTCTCCGGATTGCCGTGGTCTACGGGGGCCGGCCACGGCACCCGTCATTTTTGCCGAACGAGCGCCGGTCCCAGCACCGGCGGCAGGTCACACGGACACGGTGGCGCGGATGCTCTCCCGCAGTGAGCTCATGGTGGCCAGCACGGCGCTCGGCTCGTAGCCGCAGTGCGCCATGCAGTTGTCGCAGCGCGGGTCCTTGCCCCGGCCGAAACTCTCCCAGTCCGTCGTCTCGAGCAGTTCTGCGTACGTCTTGGCGTAGCCGTCGGCCAGCAGGTAGCACGGCCGCTGCCAGCCGAACAGCGAGTAGGAGGGAACGCCCCACGGCGTGCACGCGAAGTCGCGCTTGCCCTCGAGGAAGTCCAGGAACAGCGGCGAGTGGTTCAGCCGCCACTTCTTCCTGCGCCCCTCGGCGAAGGCGGCGCCGAACAGCTCGCGAGTCTGCTCCACCCCCAGGAACCTGTCCTGGCCGGGGGCCTTCTCGTAGGCGTAGCCGGGTGAGATCTCCATCCGGTCGACCTTGAGCTCGTCGTTGAGGTAGTTCAGCACGTCGATCACGGTCTGCGGCGAGTCGGTGTTGAAAAACGTGCTGTTGGTGTAGACCTGGAAGCCGGCCGCCTTGGCCTGCTTGATGGCGGCGACGGCCTGGTCGAACACGCCTTCCTTGCTGACCGACTCGTCGTGCCGCTCGCGCAGCCCGTCGATGTGCACCATCCAGGCGAAGTTCTTCGACGGCGTGAACTTGTGCAGGTGCTTGGGCAGCAGGACCGCGTTGGTGCACAGCACCACGAACTTACGGCGCTTGACCAGCTCGTTGACCATCTCGTGGATCTGCGGGTGCATCAGCGGCTCGCCGCCCGCGAGCGACACCATCGGCGCCCCGCACTCCTCGACCGCGGCCACGGCCTGCTCCACCGGCATCCGCCGCTTGAGCTCGGACGCCGGATGCTGGATCTTCCCGCAGCCCACGCACTTGAGGTTGCACGCGAACAGCGGCTCGACCTCCACGATCATGGGGAACTTCGGCACCCCGCGCAGCTTCATCTTCATCAGATGCGTGCCGAGCTTGATCGAAAGGTGCAACGGCAAGCCCATCGTCTACTCCTTTACCGCACGACGGCTTGGCCCTCGCAAGCCGCGGACGACTCGTCTGATTCATACTCCATGTTCGCTACATACAGCTTGTATGTCCGATAATACATGCGTGACTCCCACCCGTCGAGACGAACATGTGGCCGACACGCGCCAGGCGCTGGTCGACGCGGCGCGCACGCTGTTCACCGAGCAGGGCTACGCCGCCACCGGCACCGAGGAGATCGTGGCCGCCGCCCGGGTCACGCGGGGTGCGCTCTACCACCACTTCCACGACAAGACCGACCTGTTCCGCGCCGTCATGGAGACGATCGCCCGCGAGGTCGCGGAGCACCTCATCGACGCCGAACTCGCCCGCCCGCCCGCCCGGCCGGCCGCACAGCCGGCCGCCGACGCCTGGGGCGAGGTCCGTGACGGGCTGCGCGCGTTCCTCGATTTGTGCGTCGTCACGGACGACTTCCAGCGCATCGTGCTGGTGGAGGGACCGGCGGTGCTCGGCCACGAGGCCTGGGACGAGCTGGTGGCCAGGCACGGATCGAACCTGCTGGCCGAATGGCTGTCCCGCGCCGTCGAGCAGGGCCGCATCGCGCCGGTGCCGATCCAGCCGCTCACCCGCCTGCTGATCGCGATGATCTCCGAGTCCAGCCTGTACATAGCGCGCGCCGCCGACCGTCCCGCCGCCCGCCAGGAGATGGGCACAGTCCTCGACCGTCTCCTGACCGGCCTTGAACCAGCCCCCGGGCGCTAGCCCGGGCACGTGCCATCCCAGTCGATGATCGCGACCGGGATCATGTCGCGGAAGATGAAGTTGGGCTGGGACAGGTTCGGGTGGCAGGCAACCTCGGACCCAGCGGCGAACTCGCTGCCCTGGGTGAGGTCGTGTACCCGGCGGATCAGCCTGGCTCCGGCTCGCACGCCCTCCTCGCTGAGCCGGAAGCCGTTGTGGGGCGGCGCGAAGCCGTCGATGAATGACAGGATCTCGCGGCGGCGTGCGTCGATTCCCAGAAACCTCGGCGCGCCGTCGAACCGGCAGGTCTCCACGTGGGTAAGCAGCCGGTGAACGCGCTCGGAGCCGGGCTTGAGCGGACGGCGTACCGTGTCGCCGACCCGCACGATGCCGGGATTGTGGCCGCCGGTGAGCGGCAGTTCCGGTTCCGCAGCCTCCATATCCCGCATCATCGCAGGCGCGCAGTTACGGGGCCGTCGCTGCCATGCCTGTTCCTCATCATGACTTCGGTTAACGGACCGCTTCGGCGGAGTACTCCGCGGCTTGCTCGTCCGTCCCCCGCTCCTGTGTGACGTCGGCCCGCCGGCTAGCCGCGCGGCGCGGCAGCAGCAGGGTCAGGCCGGCCGCGGCCAGCACGATCACGGCGTCGATGGCCATGGCCAGCGTCATCGCCGAGACGGAACTCCCGCGGCTAGGTCCCAGGCGGCCATAGAAGACCGCCCCGATAACCGCGACACCGCTGGCCATGCCGAACTGCTGGGCGGTCGTGAGTATCCCGGCCGCCGCGCCGGCCCGCTCCGGCGGCACGTGCGACAGCGCCGCGCCGATCAGCGACGGCAGCGCCATGCCCTGGCCCAGGCCGATTACCGCGGTCGCGGGAGCGAGATCCCAGCCCGTTAGGTGGCTGCCGTAACGGATGCCGGTGAGGACCAGGCCGATCGTTCCGAGCGCGCCCAGTCCCGCCCCGATCGTGATCGACCACGGCCCGAACCGGGCCGCCATCCGCGGCCCGAGCATCGACATCGTGGTGAAGGCGAGGGCCAG
>Ga0137381_10002648_pt1 | contig 12486 bp, 11 predicted proteins | sample SagtaG_16_FD_104808 | JGI IMG/M metagenome (GOLD analysis project Ga0137381, IMG submission 104808) | Vadose zone soil microbial communities from Sagehorn Ranch, Mendocino, California, USA - Sage2_L_115_16 metaG | ecosystem: Environmental > Terrestrial > Soil > Vadose zone | place: USA... | reverse complement strand
GGGGGCCGCGCGGAGATTGTGGACGCCATGAACGCGATTCTTTCCGAAAGCAACGGCCACGGAACCCCGGGTAAAGTCACCGCGGAGCAGCTTTCTCGCCATTTGTACACGGAAGGCTTGCCAGATCCGGACCTGCTGGTCCGCACCAGCGGGGAGATGCGGGTGAGCAATTTTCTGCTGTGGCAGATTGCCTACGCGGAGATTTTCGTTACAGAAACACTATGGCCGGACTTCAACCGTGCGCGGTTGCTCGAAGCGCTGCTGGAATACCAGAAGCGGGAGCGGCGCTATGGCGGAATCCGCGAAGACGCGGCTTCCGATGAGAAGCCGGTGCGCGCGGCAGGGCACTAATCTCTTTTGACTAGGACGAGCAGCGGTACCCCTATCCCCCTGTTTTTTCGTAAGTGTTCATTCTAAAAACGGTTAAAGCCCCGTGTTTCATACACTTCTGCAAGTGTTGCTTCTAAATAGCTTGCCTTGCAGCAAATCTGTGCAGAAATGAAGCATTGAAAGAAAGCGGAAACTGCAAGGTTCATCGCGGGTCGATGGTAGGAAGTAGTCCACTCCCCCCCACAATGATGTACGAATATCAGAACAAAGGGCTTACAAAATTTTGCATTCCGTAAGCGCATGATTTCACAGGAGATGTTTTTGGCTGAGCAGGCCAGGCATGAAACTGAAAAACGAGCCGAGAAAAAGAAAAGCGGGAGCGACGGCTCCCACTTAGGAGTTTTCCCTAACAAATATGGTACCAGAGAGATAACAAAAGTCAAGGAAAACTTTCCTTGACCCGCTCCAGTGTGACGGCCTTAGTCCATTGTACACTTCCAGTGTGCGTACGCTTTCCACGGTGGTCGTCGCATTGTTTCTGGCAGCGCCTGGCCACGCGCAGAAAGCTGTTTCTTTTCCGACTTCGGACGGCGGAGTAGTTTCGGCCGACTCCTACGGAGCAGGCGAGCGCGGCGTGGTGTTGGCACATGGCGGTCGTTTCAACAAAGGAAGCTGGCAGAAGCAGGCGCAAGCCCTGGCCGCGGCAGGATTTCGCGTGCTGGCGATCGACTTCCGCGGCTATGGCCAGTCACGAGGGCCAGGAGACTCCGACGTCATGAGCGCCCCGCTGTATTTGGACGTTTTGGCGGCGGTACGGTACCTGCGAAAGACCGGCGCGAAGACCGTGTCGGTGGTTGGCGCTAGTCTGGGCGGCGGCGCAGCGGGTGACGCATCGATCCTGTCGGAGCCTGGCACGATTGATCGTCTGGTGTTCCTGGGCGCGTCACCGAACGGCCCCGCCGAAAAGCTCAAAGCACCGTCACTGTTCATCGTGGCTCGCGATGACGCCAACGCTGGTGGGCTGCGGCTCCCTGGAATTCGCGCACAGTATGAGAAGGCTCCCCAACCGAAAGACCTGATCATCGTCGATGGCTCCGCGCACGCACAATTCCTCTTCCAAGCGGACCAGGGAGAGAAAGTCATGCATGAAATTCTTCGATTCCTTTCCGCGAAGTGAAATGTCCCCCAACTGGCGACGAGAAGCCGCACGGCTGCGCGCCACTCTCCCTAATCTGTTGTAAGCTGTGGCGCTTCCGGAGGCAACTAATGCATGCCTTGCACCAACGTTTGGTTTGGGTTCTTACGCTGCTGATCGTTTTCTGTGTTTCGACAGCTGACGCGCATGTTACGCGCGTGGAGATTGTTTCGCGCGAGGATGTGCAAGCCGGCCGGACGTTCGGATTGGCGGGCGCGTACGAGAAGATCGTGGGGCGCGTATACTTTGCGGTCAGTCCGGAAAACGTTCACAACCGACAAGTCGTCGATCTGGACAAGGCTCCGCGCAACGCGCAAGGAGAAGTGGAGTTTTCCGCAGACCTCTATCTGTATAAACCGAAGGACATGAACAAGGGAAACGGCGCCGTGCTGTTTGAAGTTTCCAACCGCGGGGGAAGGGGAATTCTGCGGCTGGTGGACGGCGGAAATTCTTCAGACGCAAACGGCGAATTCGGGGACGGATTTCTGTTGCGCGAAGGGTACACGATAGCGTGGCTGGGATGGCAGTTTGATCTCGCGGAAGAAGGACAAAAAGTGCGGCTCTCGGCTCCGGTTGCGCGTGATCCGGGAGGCAAGGAAATTCGTGGGCTGGCGCGCTCTGATTTTACTCCATCGCAAAAAATAGACGAGATGCCACTGGGGCACATCATGCTCGGAGCAAGCGGTGGAAAGAGCTATCCGGCCGACGATCCTGCCAGCACGAAAAACGTTCTTACGGTGCGCGATACGCCCGAGGGATCGCGGCAATCCATCCCGCGCAGCCAATGGAGCTTTGCCCATTCCTTGGAGGGCAAACTGGTGGCCGATGCTCATTACATTCATTTGGACGGCAGACATCTGGACGGCGGTTTTTTGCCGGGCAAAATTTATGAGGTTGTTTATGAGGCGAAGGATCCGGCGGTTGTGGGCGTGGGGCTGGCTGCGGTCCGCGATTTTCTGTCTTATCTAAAGTACGATCCGCAGGCGACGGCTCCGGTACGGCGCGTTTATGCGGTGGGAATTTCGCAAAGCGGCCGCTTCCTCCGCCATTTCCTGTACCAGAACTTCAACGCGGACGAGCAGGGCCGGCAGGTCATGGACGGCGTCATCGCCCACGTGGCCGGCGCCGGCCGAGGCAGCTTCAATCATCGCTTCGCGCAGCCTTCGCGCGACGCGCAACCGCTCTCCAGCATCTTTTTCCCAACGGATGTGTTTCCGTATACGGACCTTCCGGAGAACGACCCTGAAACAGGGGAAACAGCGGGCCTTTTGGATGCGGCGGGCAGGTCGCACACGGCGCCAAAGATTTTCTTCACCAATACTTCGTACGAATACTGGGGCCGCGCGGCGTCGTTGATTCACACCTCCGCGGACGGATTGAAAGACGCCGCACCGGGTGAAAATGCGCGCATTTATTTTCTCTCTGGGCTGCAGCATTTTTCCGCGACATTTCCGCCAGCGAAGGCCACCGCGGGGTCACCCGAGTTGACCGCGCAGCAAAGACACAATCCGAATCCCATCCAATGGTTCTGGCGCGCGCTGATCACGGACATGGACCAGTGGGTGAAAGACGGGACGCCACCGCCGACGAACGTTTATCCGAAAATTGCCGACAGCACGCTGGTTCCTTTGAGCAAATGGAAATTCCCGAAAATTCCCGGCGTGAATACGCCTCATGAAGTGAGCCTGGCGTACCATCTCGATTTCGGGTCGCAATGGAAATCAGGAATTATTTCGAACGAGCCTCCGAAGGTTGGAAAGCCGTTTGTTGTTTTTGTTCCGCAAGCGGATGCCGATGGCAATGACCTGGGAGGGGTACGCTTGCCGGAATTGCAAGTGCCCCTAGCTACGTACACGGGCTGGAACCTGAGGGATCCGAGCATTGGCGCTCCCGATCTGCGGATTAGCTTCCTCGGTTCTTTTCTCCCTTTTGCTCGTGCCGCATCGGACCGCGGAAAATCCGGCGACCCACGGCTTTCGATCGCGGAACGGTACGCTTCACGCGAACAATACATGGGCAAGTTTGCCGAAGCGGCCATGAAGTTGATCCAGGACCGTTTTCTGTTGCGGGAAGACTTACCGGCGGTGCTCGAGCGGGGCCGGCGAGAATGGGATGAAGTCGCTGGGGAGAAATGAAGTTTTCGGTTGTTAGTTCTAAGTTGTTAGTAAAGAAAGAAGAACAGAAAAAGGATGAGGCGGCGTTTTTTTTATTCGGTCGCGCGGATGGGCGGATTCGGGGAGCCACTCTTGAACGAGCTGCTCTCGCAATTGCATGAAGAGGACAGACAAATGTCTGTCCTACTCTGTTGCGCGATTTATTTCTCCCAATGTGATGAGATGAAGTCCGCGAGTTCTTAGGAGATTCCTTTTCTATGACTTGGAAGCGGGTGGCGACGGCGGTCGTGTTGATTCCGTTTGCCGTGGGGATCGTGCTGCGGGGATCAACGGCGATTGTAGCGCTGGCTGTCGGCTTGGTGACGATGCTGGCGCTGTTTGAATATTTTGCTCTGGGCGATGCGATCGGGCATCGGGCGTACCGGTTTTGGACGGCGAGCTGCGCGCTTCTACTCATTTTTGTGCAGTGGCTTGTGGCCGATGAGGCAGCGTACAGGCTATCGGGCGATTTAATCGCTTATCGCAGAGTCTGGTGGCTTCCCGATGCCGCTGCCGGGCTCGAAGGGGCGTTCTTCCTGTTCGTGCTGGGTATTGCCGCGCTTACCCTCTTTACCAGGCGCCCTCTCGTAGAAGCACTGCCAGCCGCAGGAATTAGCTCCAGCGGTCTTGTGCTGGTGGCGTTTCCGCTTTCCTACGCGATTCGGCTGCACGCGTCTGGGACGCAGGGGCCACTGCTGTTGCTGTTTGCGATGGTGATTATCTGGGTGGGAGATACGGCGGCGTATTTCGTCGGGAGGTCGATCGGGAAGCATGCGTTGGCGCCGCATTTGAGTCCCAAGAAAACGTGGGAGGGGACGCTCGCGAGTTTTATCGGTTCGCTGATGGTGGCGCTTGTTTTTGCACGGTATATGACTGTGCCGGTGGGGCATCTGCTGGGAGTGGCGGCGGTGGGGAACGTGGCGGGGCAGATGGGCGATCTGCTGGAATCCGCTTATAAGAGGAGCGCGGGGATCAAGGACTCCGGCAGCATTCTGCCGGGGCATGGCGGAGTGCTTGACCGAATCGATGCGCTTATCCTGGCCATTCCGGTTGTCTGGTACTAGTGGGTATTGATCTACCCTCCCAGGTCGTATCTCAGAAAGCTTCCAGCCGACAAAAGGAAAACGAACGGCTCCGTGAAACAGATATCCATTTTGGGCTCGACGGGATCGATTGGGCGGCAGTGCCTTTCCGTGGTGGAGGCGTTGCCGGAGAAGTTTAATGTCGTTGCGCTGGCGGCCGGGGGAAACCTGGAAGAGCTGATCGGGCAGATCGGGCGGCATCGGCCCGAGGTGGTTTCGGTTGGGGACGCCGCGCGGTCTGATGAGCTGGCGCGGCTGCTGCGCGAAAAGGGACTTTCGCCGTTATCCGAGATTCATCATGGCCGCGAGGGAATGCTGGCAGTGGGAACGCATTCCAAAGCGGACATCGTCGTGTCCGCGGCAGTGGGCGTCGTTGGGCTGGAAGCGACGTATGAAGCGGTGAAGCTGGGGAAGACCGTTGCGCTTTCGAACAAAGAAGTGCTCGTCGCGGCGGGCGAGCTAGTGATGGCCGCAGCGAAAAAAGCGGGCCGCGAACTACTTCCCGTGGATAGCGAACATAACGCTGTGCATCAATGCCTGCGCGGCGGAACGCACGGGGAAGTGCGGCGGCTGGTGCTAACGGCGTCGGGCGGGCCGTTTCGAAAGACCCCGCTGGCGGCACTAGCGAACGTGACGACTGAACAGGCGCTGGCGCATCCCAACTGGCACATGGGAAACCGCATCACCATCGATTCGGCCACGATGATGAATAAGGGCTTCGAGATTATCGAAGCGCGGTGGTTGTTTGGGATGCGGCCTGATCAAATCGAAGTGGTAGTGCACCCGCAGTCCACGATTCATTCCATGGTGGAATTTGTGGACGGTTCTATTTTGGCCCAACTGGGACCAACGGACATGCGCATGCCCATCCAATATGCGTTAACCTATCCTGAGCGAGTCGCATCTAATGGGGTAGCCCTGGACTGGCCAAAGTTAAAGCGCCTGGATTTTCAGAAGGCTTCTACGCGGCGGTTTCCTTGTTTACGCCTGGCGCGGGAAGCAATGAAGAAGGGCGGCGCGTTGCCCTGCGCGCTGAATGCCGCGGATGAGATTGCCGTGGCGGCATTTCTGGAGCGGCGGCTGCCGTTCCTGGGCATCCCGGAAGTGATTGAGCGCGTGCTCGGGCGAACTCCGCGGGTAAAGTTTGAGACGATGGGCGATGTGCTTACGGCCGATGCGGAAGCGCGTCGAATGGCGAGGGAAGAAGTAGAGCGGCTGGCGATGACGGCCGCGGCGGCGTCAACAGCATCAACACTGTAAGGAGAACTGGAGCGTATGAATTTGCTATTGGGCGTCGCCCTCGTACTGGGCTTAATGATCATGATTCACGAGTGGGGCCACTTCATTGTGGCGCGCTTGTTTGGCGTGCGAGTGGACGTATTCTCGATTGGGTTTGGTCCGCGGCTTTTTGGATGGAAGCGCGGGGCGACGGATTATCGCGTTAGCGCGCTGCCGTTTGGCGGGTACGTGCGGATGGCGGGGCAAGATCCGTCGGAGATTGATTCCGCGGACAGCACTTCGATCCCGCGGACAGACAAAGATAAGGCCGGGCTCTATGTGGGCGCGGAAGCTGTGGGAGTTTCCGAAGTTACTTTGAAAACCGCGGAGGCACGCCGCGAGGAACAATTGCTGCGTAGCGGTACAGGCGCGCCAGACGAGTTGATGAGCAAGCCGCGGTGGCAACGGGCGCTGATTTCCTTCGCCGGACCGGCGGTCAACCTGATTTTCCCGATCATTCTACTTACGGGATTGTTTGTAGGAGTGGGACTGCCGTATTCGTCCTTCTACGATTTGCCTGTGCAGGTCGTTGCGTTGCCGACGGGGCAAGCGGGTCCTTTGCAGGGAGGCGATAAAGTCCTAGCGATCAATGGTGTCCGGAATCCGACCTGGGAGCAGGCGCAGAAGACGCTCAAGCAAGCGGCTCCGGGCGACAAAATAAAATTGGAAGTAGAGAACGCGGGGAAAACACGCACTGTGGAGGTCCCTGTCGTCGCAGGAATGACGCTAGACCGGATCCTGGGCTATCCGCCACTTCCGCCGATCCTCGATGAAGTGGCGCCAGGGACGCCTGCGGAACGGGCAGGACTAAAAGACGGCGACCGAATTGTCGCCGTCGATGGGCAAAAAACCGAATACTGGGGCCAGTTCAGGGAACATGTGAGCAGTTCGGGCGGCAAACCGATGAAACTTGACATTGAACGCAAGGGTCAAGTGATCCATGCCGAGGTGACACCTCAGCAGGGCGTCGCGGAATCCGGTGAAACGACGTATCAAGTAGGCGTGGCCGTGCTTGACCCGACATCCTACCGGCGGGTTTCCTTCACGGATGGCGTTCGCGACGCGTTCGTGATGACCGGCGAGCGCACCAAAGAAACCATCGGCGTGGTGGGAATGCTGTTCAGCGGGCGTGTTTCCGTCAGGCAATTACAAGGCGCAGTGGGCATTTCGCGCGCGGCGGGCGAAGCCGTTCGAAAGGGACCGCTGGCGGTGATCTCGCTCATGGTCTTAATCAGCGTAAACCTGGGCATTCTGAACCTGCTGCCGATCCCCATCCTTGATGGCGGAAACATTCTTCTGCTTACGCTGGAAGGAATCCGGCGGCGCGATTTCAGTCTGGCATTCAAAGAGCGCTTCGTGCAGGTCGGGTTCGTCTTTCTGTTGGTCCTCTTCGCATACGTTATGTACAATGACGTGGTGCGGATGCTCCCGATTCATTCCTGAAAGTGACGTGCCACTCCCGCACAGGCGGAGAACTGCAAATGGCTGCATCGCCGTCCCACCGGGTTTCCACGGGGGAGCGCCTAAACAGTGCCGAGACAACCGGTAAGCTTCAGCAGGCAATGGCGACACGCGGCATTCGCATGACGCGCCAGCGACGCGTGATCCTGCAAGTGATGGACGATGCCGAACAGCACCTGGACGTGGATCAGATCCTCGAGCGGGCACAGAAAATCGATGCTGGCGTGCACCTGGTTACCGTCTACCGCACGATTGATCTTCTTAAAAAGCAGGGCTTGATCGACGAGCTGGATTTGCTGCACCTGCGCGGCGACCGGCACTACTACGAAACACACGGGCCGCGGGACCACATCCACGTGGCGTGCCTGCGGTGCGGAAAAGTGCGCGAATTCGAAAGCCGGTTATACGAACAACTGAAAGAGCAGATTGCACGCGACTTCCACATGAAGGTGACCGTGTCGCGGACGGAAGTCGGCGGCTACTGCGAAGAGTGCCTGCAAAAGGGAGTCGGAAGCAGCCGCGGATAAAGGCGGGCATCGAACTAGGATTGCCCGTTGTTGACGAGGGCGACCTCAGATTATTTCCAGCAACATAAACCATGATGTTGGCACCCCACCCATTGTCATAACGGGGCCAAACTGGAGTTATTGGCTCTTAGTGCTGTTCCTCCCGATTGGCATGTTCGTGGTCGTTGCGATGCTGCTGGGTATCTTCCGCGCACTCTTCCACCGGGAGATTTCCAAAACCACAATCATCGCCATCTGGGCGGGGCTAGCGACGCTCGTTTTTGTATGGGGCGTACTGCGGGAACCGAAAGAGCTTATATGGACGCTGACAGCAATCGATCTGAGGCGGGGCAGGAAACGAAATGATCTGGTCATTTCCTTTGACGAAATCCAATCGATTGTGATCGGGTTGCCGGAATTTCAGAGCGCCGCACGACTGCAGTTCCTATTCGCTGATCTCGTAACTTTGCGCAGAGGGGTCTTATTGTTGCGGCTCGCGGGCGGGCGCCTCATTGCGCTAAACCTACATCCCACGATATACCGTAACGGGGTGGCGCTCATGGACGCCTTCCTGCGGCTCAATGCCACGAAGGTGATTGGGGCTGAGAGTTACACCCCGGTAGAAGTTCAAGCGTTGAACAAACCCATTCTCAACCGGATCGTACGAGCCTGACCGAGATCGCATGAGCTCTAGATCATGCAGGACGACTTGTTCGTCGGAAGGCCAAACCGTTGCAGCCAGCTGCGCTCGAGTCCCCTGAATATCAGGGCATGGCCTTTGCCAGCGACCGAGAACGGCGCAGACGGGTAAAGAATTTGGCGGCGCGCGCGACGTCGGCGGCGATCTGCGCGCGCAATTCTTCAGGGCCGCTGAATTTCTTCTCCTCGCGAAGGCGCTTCCAAAACCGCACTTCCATCCGCTTTGGCGGCGTCGACGGCTGAGCACCGAGAAGGTGCGTTTCGACGCTGAGCGACGAGCCGTTAAACGTAGGGCGCGTACCGATGTTCGTGACGGAGCGGTGACTGCGAGTTTCTCCTTCGAGGCAGGCGCGCGTGATGTAGACGCCGCGAGCGGGAAGTAATTCCTGTTCAGGGGCGAGATTCAGGGTGGGGAACGTGAAGCGGCGGCCGGTTCCTGTGCCGCTGACTATCTCTCCCGTGAGGGCGAAAGGGCGACCCAGAAGGCGCGCGGCGTGGGACACGTCGCCTTCGGCGATTTCGCGGCGAATGATGGTGCTGGAGACTACTTCGCCGCGATAGACGACCGGAGGAACGATCACCACGTCAAATCCATGTTTCTTGCCAAGCTCGGTGAGCAGCTTCACATCGCCAGCCTGCTTGTGCCCGAACCGGAAATTTTCGCCCACCAGAACGGCCTTTACATGAAGATCATGGACAAGAATCTGCTCCACAAATTCGCTGGGCGACAGCCGCGCGAGATCGAGCGTGAATGGCAAGACCACAACGGCGTCGAGGCCGAGCGGGTCGAACCACGCCATGCGCGGCGCGTTGGTGGATAGCCGTAGGGGGGCAGACTCCGGGTGAAGCACCTTTCGCGGAGAGGGATCAAAGGTGAGAGCAGTCGAGACGGCATTGAGGGCGCGGGCGCGCTCGACCGTTGCGCGGAGAATCGCTTGATGGCCCAAATGGATGCCATCGAAGTTGCCGATGGCCAGCACGCTGGTGTGGCCGAACTTTGCATAACGCGAAGCCCACGCCTGCGAGGAGGAAAGGGCTGATAGTCTCGTTGACCTCCCACCCGGCGGGGCTTCGCGCGATGCCTGCGAAGCCCCGCGCTGCTGCGAAATCTCTTTAGCAGCGTCGGCCTGAACTTCAAATTCGAGGCCATCGTAAGCGAGTTGCACATGAGGGTGGCCCGTTTTTAGAAGGCGCTCGTTGGTCTCGGCATGCGGCAAATCGTGGGCAATGTGCGTGAACCAGGCGCGGCGCGGCTTGAGCTGTTGAATGAGCGCGAGCGCTTGCTCTATCGTCTGATGCATGGGATGTGGGATATCACGCAGTGCGTCGAGCACGAGTTCGTCTAAACCTTGGAGCAGGGCCATCGAAGAATCGGGAACCCTGCTGAAGTCCGTAAGATAGGCAGCCCTTCCAAAACGGAATCCCAACACTTCCATTTCGCCGTGGAGCAGAGGGATGGGAACGAACGGGATACCGAGAAGTTCAAACGGGCTCCGGACGGTGTTGAGCGTTACGCTCGGCACAGTGCTGAGGGTTGGTTTGTCGTCGAAAACGTAGGCAAACACACGCCGGATGACGCGGAACGTTTCTTCGTTGCTATAGACGGGCAGGGCTGAACGCTGACGGATATTGAAGGGGCGAATGTCATCAAAGCCGAGGATGTGGTCGGCATGACCGTGCGTCAGCAAAATGGCGTCGAGACGGTCCAGTCCGATTCGGAGCGCCTGTTGGCGAAAGTCAGGCGTGGTGTCAATCAACACATTCTGGCCGCCGCGGGAGATCAGGATAGAAGGGCGCAGCCGCTTATCGTGGGGATCGCTCGACTTGCACACGCGGCAAGGACATCCGAGCGTGGGAACTCCCATGGAGGTGCCTGATCCAAGGACTGTGATTCTTAACGGAGCAGAAGGCATGTTGAGAGCAATAATACCAATCGTTACGCGCGGCCCGGTAAGACCACCGGGCGCTTCTTAAGGGCGGGCCTTCGCTTTGGCTTTGGCGGCCTCGGCGGCAACCGCCTGATTGACTTCGAGATAGGTCATCTTGAGCTTTCCCAGAAGGTCCAGGAGCAAAGTGTCCTCTTCCGGCGAAAGATTGCCCTTGGTCTTTTCGTGCAAGGCATCAAGCATGTCGATCAGTTCGCGCGCGGCCTCGGGATCAATCATGGGCTGGCCGGTGCGCGGGTCGGCATAGGCGCCTAGCACCATAGCCGCGTTGCTCCCCAGCATGCGGGCGAGGTTTTCAAAAGCGGCGATACGCTTGGGAGTCTCCGCCGGAAGAGGAGCAACGGCTGTTTTGGGCGCTTCTGGCGGCGCGGCAGGAATCTTTGCCGCCTCCCGTTTGGCCTCCCGCTCTTTTTCTTCGACGACTTCCTTGCGCAATTCCCCTTCGGGGGTAAAAGGGCGACGATCGATAACGCGAAATGCTTCTTCCGGTTTATGGTCGGACAAGGTACTTTCCCCAGCGATTAGTCTAGCTTGCAGTTTATCACGGGTTGGCCGCTCAAGTCGCTGCGGTGCGACACGCTTCCGATTTGGGATGCTTGTCAAAGGCGTGGTTGCACCGTAGAGTGGAACGTTTGATTCCGCATGGAAATAGTTGAAAGAGCGATGCCTAAACGCCGGAAACACGCAAAGAAAGCCAGAAAACCGCCTCACAAGAGCAGGAAGGCGAAGTCAAAGCAACTGACGCCAGGCCAATGGTTTGAAAAGCTCGTCGCAGTCCAAGCCAGGTTGCGAGCACCGTACGGGTGCCCGTGGGACCGCGAGCAGACTCACCAATCGCTGCGAACGTACTTGATTGAAGAAGCTTACGAAGTTCTGGAAGCCCTCGAGAGCGGTAACGACGCAAAGTTTGCGGAAGAGATGGGCGATCTGCTCTTGCAGATTGTATTTCATTCGCAGATCGCCCGCGAAGAAGGCCGCTTCACCGTGGCCGAAGTCATTCGCGAAATCCATGACAAGATGGTCCGGCGGCATCCCCATGTGTTCGGAGAAACGCGCGCGAAAGATTCCGCCGAGGTGCTAAGAAACTGGGAGCAGATCAAGGCCGAAGAGCGCCGCACCAGTGGCAATAAAGGCGACTCAAAGCCCGGCGATGACCTGTCGAAGGAAGGCTCCTTGTTGGATGGCGTGTCCCGCGCGTTGCCCGCGACGCTGGAAGGATTTCAGCTTACTCGCAAGGCTTCGCGCATCGGCTTTGACTGGGAAGACGCCACCGGCGTTTTCGACAAAATGCAGGAAGAAACCGAAGAACTGAAGAAAGCGTTGAAGGAAGCAGATCATTTGAAGACGGAAGAGGAGCTAGGCGACTTGCTCTTTGCCGCGGTGAACCTCTCGCGATTCTTGAAGGTGGACCCGGAAATCGCGCTTAAGAAGGCCAACGCGAAATTCGGCCGACGATTCCGCGCCATGGAGAGGCTGGCCCGGGAAAATGGCAGGGAGTTCAAAGACCTTCCGCGCGAGGAAATGGAAGCGTTCTGGAACGCCGCGAAGAAGTCCGAAGGGAAGACGCACTTGCCGGAAATGAGCGGAGCGCCGACGAAAAGATGAGCCAGGGGATCATCGTCCGGAAATGCGAGAGTCTCGATGAGTTTCATCGCTGCGTCGACCTGCAGCGCGAGATCTGGGGGGAAGCCGACCTGGAGGTTGAGCCGGCCACAATGTTTGTGGTTGCCGCGCATACCGGCGGGGAAGTCTTGGGCGCATTCGATGGCGACCGGCTGGTGGGCTACACACTTGCCGTCGTTGGACTGCGCGACCGCGTGCCTTACCTTCACTCCC
>Ga0137381_10002640_pt1 | contig 12497 bp, 21 predicted proteins | sample SagtaG_16_FD_104808 | JGI IMG/M metagenome (GOLD analysis project Ga0137381, IMG submission 104808) | Vadose zone soil microbial communities from Sagehorn Ranch, Mendocino, California, USA - Sage2_L_115_16 metaG | ecosystem: Environmental > Terrestrial > Soil > Vadose zone | place: USA... | reverse complement strand
TCGGCGAGGGCTTCTACCTGGCCATACCCGCCGATGAGGCGCTGCGCGGCCGGATCGGCGCGCTTGCCCGCGGGGAATCAGTCCGGCCGCCGCAGCTCGGCATCACGATCACCCCCGGCCACGCGGCCAGACGGATGCGGCGCGCCGTCGGCCTGCCCGACGCCGAGGGCCTGCTCATACAAGGCGTAGCCGAGGACAGCCCGGCCGCGCGCGCCGGTCTCGCACCTGGTGACCTGATCGTGGCGGCCGCGGGTCAGCCGGTCCGTTCGGTGGACGACCTGTCTGGCGCACTCCGGACGGCGTCCGCCGGCGCCATCGAACTGAAGGTCATACGGGGCACCGACGAGCGCAGCATCCAGGTAAGGTTCGGCCAGGACGGCCAGCCCGAGGGACCAGCCTGATCAGCTTCTCCGGATGGCCGAAAGGACCACCAAGCCGGTTACCCGGCCCTGACCTTGCTGCCGGGCATGCCCGCGGTGGCGAGGGCCCGGCGACGCGAGCGTCGTTAGCGTCCATACGGCCGAGGAGATCATTTGCGTGGTTTGCGCTGCCGCGGCGTCCCGGCCGTCAGCGATTGCCGTGGCCCTGGCCGTCGCGGCCGAAGCGCTCAAGGCTGAGGATCCCGTCCTCGCAGCCAGCTAGTAAGCGGCGAGACGCTGTCCTGGAGTGCCGTCATCTGTGCGAAGCCTGCGGTGGCTGGCGCGGCTGACGCTGGCGATGAGGCACCTAACCATCGTGGACACTGGCATCGAACTTGGCGGCGGCCAGGCTTCCAGCTAGCCTGACCCGGCGGCCGGGCCGCTGGCTTTGGGTTCGCTGTCGTGCACGATGGCTGGCTTGCGGTGACGCCGCTGCAGTGCGATGCCGGCGAGTGCTGCGGCTGCGATGGCCACGGCTGCCGCGATGAGCCAGGCGAGGATTCGTGAGCCCGTTTGATGCGCGGCCGCTGGATGCGCGGCGGAAGGGCGGGTCTGCGGGGCTGCCCGTGTGCCCGGTCGCAGCGGCACGCCGAGCTGGGCCAGGGTCCGGGTCAGCTGGGGAGTGGCCCGGAGCCAACCGGTGACCTGCAGTGGCATCCCGAAGCCGTCCTGGCCTGGTTGTGTGTAGATGACCGGCCCGCCGGCCGCACCCGGGTAGAGGTCCTGGCGGACCCGCCCGTACTGCTCGCCGGGCTGGGGGGTGACGCCGGGCACGGTGTAGGTGACCGTGTACCGCGGGCCGAGGGAGGCCTTCGGCGGCGGGGTTCGCAGCGAGGCCGACGTCTGGTTAGGCACGCTGGCGTCCGGACCGAACAACGCAGTGAACAAGCCGGTCTGCCCGGTCCTCACTCAACCGAGCACACGCACCTGAATACACCGCCATCAGGCGCTAGGTTCCCACCAGGGAAACGCGGCACGGATGCCCGCTGGAGTCCGCCGGCACAGTTCGACCCGTTCTGCGCGCCTCAGCTAATTGACGCCGAGAGTCTCGCGGCCACGCCGAACAGCGGTTTTTGGTCGCCTTGGGAAGTCGCTGCCGGACTAGACGGGATGTACGACGGTGGCCAGGGTGCTGGTCAGCTGCCGGAATCGCTGGACTGGCTGCCGCTCGGACGCCAACCCGGACAGCCACGCACCCACCGTCACAGGGGGAAGACCATGGCCAAGGAAGTCCAGACCCAAGCCGGACGATGCTCCACGCACGGAACAGTCCAGGCAACGCGTGAAGTCCCGGAAACGGGATTCCCCTTCGCCGTCTACGCCATCTGGCGGGCGGCCGCCCAGCGCCGCCCGTTCCTCTGCCCAGAATGCGGAGCAGCCGTCCAGGCAGACTGAGCCTGGCCGGAGTCCCTTCCGCCAGGTACCGCCTCCCTGCAGCTGAGTTCCGCGCATTTGACCTTGCCCATGGGGCCGGGCCCAGCATGGGCATCTGGGGTTCCGTGCAGTAGCGAGGAGGCGGTGGTCATCGTGGCGATCCGTGCCGTGGTATTCGACATCGGCGGTGTGCTGGTAATTGCCCCTGACCTGGGCGCCGGCCGGCGCTGGGAGGACCGGCTCGGGTGGCCGGCCGGAGAATTGGAGCAGCGCATGCGCGCCGTCTGGCGGGGCGGCAGCATTGGCGCGATCACCCTGGATGATGTGCACCAGGCCATCCGGGAGCGCCTGGGCCTGGACGAGCAGCAGCTGGCGGAGTTCATGGCCGACCTGTGGCACGAGTACCTGGGCACCGCGAACACCGAAATAATCGAGTTTGCCCGCCAGCTGCGCCCGCGATTTCGCACCGGGATACTGAGCAACAGCTTCGTCGGAGCCCGGGAGCAGGAGCGGGCGGCATACGGCTTCGAAGACCTCGTCGACGAGCTCGTCTATTCACACGAAGCCGGGATGAGCAAGCCCGATCCGGGTATTTACGCGCTGGCCTGCGCCCGCCTGGACGTCCGCCCGGAGGAGATGGCCTTCCTCGACGACACGGAGGTGTGCGTGGCCGGCGCGCGCGAAGCGGGTATCCACGCCGTCCACTACCGGAACAACACCCAGGCCATCGAAGAGATCGAGAAGCTGATTGCGACCTGCTGATCCCGGGCCGGCCGGCGATGGCGCACGGTAAAGGGCCGCCGCGCTCTGGTAGCGCGCCGGCCTGGCCAGCCTGTTCCGTTCCGGTGGCTGGCGCTGACGGTGGATGCGGGTCCGATCGCCTGTCAGGTGTGCAGGATGGGCCGGCCCAGCGGGAATTCACCTGACGGCAGGCGAACGGAATTATCCGCCCTTCTCGGGTATGCACAGAATTCCGTATAGCCTGCATTTCCGGCGCCGCCACAAAGCATATAGTGCGCATAATTCAGTATTTTCCTGGTTTATCCGGTTTGAAATTGGCGAAGCTTGAGAAATGCTAGCCAGATCGATACAGTCCGAACATCAGCACGGCGGGGATGCCTGCCTGGGGAGACGGCTTTCCTGCTCATGAGGCATTCCTCGACGCGGGGGAGAGAACATGCGCAAATTCGCGACGATAGCATGCGCAGCCGGGCTTGCTGTCGCTCTCAGTTCGGGCATGGCGGCATCAGCGCGGACGTCAAGCTTGATCGTGATAGGCCCGAGCCATTCGATTCAGGCCGCGGTCAACGCGGCCAGCCCCGGTGACACGATCCTGCTCGAGCCGGGGGTTTACCACCAGAGCGTGCAGATCCGCACGGACGGGATCACCTTGCGGGGGGCGGGCGCATTCCGCGGCGGGACCGTTCTGCTGCCCCCGCGGTCCTTCCCTGACACGCTGTGCAAGACCGAGTTCGGCCCGACGGGCGTGTGCATCCTGGCCAAGAGCGTCGACTCCGACACCGGCGCGGTCATCACGCCGGTCAGCAACGACACGGTGACAGGCCTGCTGGTCAGCGGCTTCCCAGGCAACGGCATCTTCGGCTACGGAACCACCGGCCTGCAGGTGACCAGGGTCGCCGCGATCAACGACGGCGGCTACGGCATCGCGCGCTTCGTCTCCTCGGGGACCCTGTTCGCCAACGACACCGCGATCGGCAACGACGAGGCCGGGTTCTACGTCGGAGACTCACCGCAGGCAGACACCGTGGTGCGCAACGACCGGGCACTCGGCAACCAGTTCGGCATCTTCGTCCGGCACGCCCGGGATGTACATGTCACCGGCAGCTATGTCAACGACAACTGCCAGGGCATCCTGGTGCTCGACGACGGGCAGGAAGGCGGCGCCGGTAACACCACCATCGAGGACAACCACGTCATCAACAACAACAAGTTCTGCCGGAAGAACGAGGACACGCCGAAAACCCAGGGCGGCGGCATCCTGCTGCTCGGCGCGACGCACACGCTCGTGTCGCACAACGTCGTGACGGGTAACGCAGGCCACCAGTTCAACTCCGGCGGCATCGTCGTGTTGAGCGCCGCGGCCCGCACCGGCGGGAGCGCCCCCGACTTCGACACGATCGCTGACAACCTGGCCTTCCGCAACCATCGCGCGGACCTGGTGTGGGACCGCACCGGAACGGGTGTGCAGTTCTCCGGCAACGCGTGCGGAAGGTCAATTCCAGCACGACTATGCCGGTAGCCTCACTCGCCCGTTAGCGCCCGGGTGCCATCGGCATCGGGCGCTGACAGGTCCGTCGTCCGCGGTTCTAGCCGGGCTCGGGGCTGTTTCCGGCGGCGAACCATACCGAGACGTGAGCGGGCTCGAAGGCCTGAAGGACCGTGCCCACCAGGTCATCGCGCACGGTGTCGAGGTCGATGGTCTGGCGCAGCCGGGTGTTGAAGGCGGTCACCCGCTTCGGCGTTATAGCGGGCCCGGGTTGAACCGGCGGTCGACGCCGTGCTGCACCCGGCGGCGTAGAGGATTGAACAGCGCCGCGGCGACCAGCGCGGGATTCACCGAGGTCAGCGTGACGGCGGACCACCAGGAAGACCATCAGCCCGGGCTCGGCAGCTACGTCTGGACCTGCCACGCCGTCCGGCCGCGTTAGCGCACGACGAGGCGCCCGGGACGACGTGGAGCAGCAGGCAGGACTCGTGATCACCGGCTGAGCTCAGGGTCGTCGTGCCCGCGAAGGGGGTGATGCTAGCCGTCCCTGCGATCGGCTGTTCTCGCACCATTCAGGCAGGCTTCGCCGGAGCTATGCTCGAGGTGTTCGGATGCGGCAGTCGCAGAGGAGCTGCCATGGTTCTTGCCGCACGCATACTCATCGCACGCGCCCAGGCGACCAGCCGACAGGCGGCCCGCCGGCGGCGTGCCACGCTAGAACGCGAACTGGCCGGATATACGACCGCGGCCGAACGGTGTGAGCTTGAAGCGGCGCTTGACCGGTATCCGGCCGGCGTCACGCATGAACTGCGCTCCATCCTCGCCCGCCAGTCCATCGCGGCCCTGGAAACGCGGTTCCCGGCTATCGGGCGCGGCTAAGAGGGAGGCGCCGGGTACCGGTGGTCGCGCCTTCGCTGGGGTAGCGGGTGGGGTCGCTGGTGTACTGACGCCCGGATGGGGTGGCCCACCCGACGGTGGCGTCAGGCAACTGATCGACAGGCCACCGGGGGTGCTGCTTGAGCCGGTGGTCGTGACGGCACTTCGGAGTATGACAGCACTCGCAGATATAGCTGTTGAACTGGGAAGACAAAATGCGACTGCTGTATCGGTTCCGAGAAGTCTTGCCCCCGGCAGGTGAGCGCGTGCCGAGAACAGGACGGGCGTGTTTGTGCTGGGTGGCCAGGGCGAACTTAAGCGCTTGACGCACGGCGGCGCCGGCAGCAGCCTGCCGTTATGGATCCCACGACGCAGGCGAACAGGATGGTCTGGGAGGCGGCATCCCAGAAGTACGTCCGTGAGTACGGCGATCTCCTGGCGCAGGCGATATCCGGCTCTTCGCTCGTCGAGACCGAACGTGACCTGCTGCGGGGGATATTGCGGTTCTCGCCTGTGGTGGTGCACCTGCAGAGCGGCCATGGCCTGGATGATGTCGCCCTCGTGCAGGCCGGAGCGAAATCGGTGGTCGGGATCGACTACAGCCAGGTGGCCGTCCGCGCAGCGCAGCGCCGCGCGGACGATCTCGGCATCGCCTGCCGGTACGTCGCCGCCGCCGTTCCCGGGGTACCGCTGGCCAGTGCGAGCGCCGATCTGGTCTATACGGGGAAGGGAGCCCTGGTCTGGATGACCGATCTGGCTGGGTGGGCTCGCGAGGTTGCGCGGCTGCTGCGGCCGTCGGGGCACCTGTTCATGTACGAGGCGCATCCGGCGGTGATCCTGTGGATGTGGGACGAGGACCGGCCGCGCATCCGGGAGGACCGCAGTTACTTCGGCCGCAGCCATGTCAACGATACGTTCCCGGGTCGCGGGGCGGTGGAATGGCAGTGGACCCTCGGCGAGATCATCACCGCTGTGGCAGCGGCTGGCATGGAGATCCTGCACCTCGGCGAGTATCCGGAACCATTCTGGCGTGCGGGCGGTGTCTCCGCAGCGGCGTGGAGCGGACGGCTGCCGAACTCCTTCGCTCTGCTCGCCCGCCGGGTGCGGTGAACGGCGACGGCCCGGTGCTGCCGCGAAGCCTGCCGCTGGTGTCCAGGTAGCCTGGCAGCGGGACGTTTCTTGGCTGTCGTGTTACAGCGAACTACAATGAACTACATGAGCCAGCCACTGAGCGTCCGCCTGAATGACGCCACGATCAGCCGCCTAGGCGCCCGCGCCCAGCGTGTTCACCTGCCGCCCCGGACCCTCGCGCAGCGCTACGTCGAGGAAGGCCTGCGGATGGATGAGCATCCGCTGGTCCGGTTCGCCGACGGCCCGGCGGGCCGCCGCGCCCGGCTGATCGGGACGGGGAAAGACATCTGGGAAGTCATCGAGGTCGTCCGCGACAACGGCGGCGACTCCGCCGAGTCAGCGCGCTACCTGGAGATCCCGCTCGGCTTGGTCCAGGCCGCGATCGCCTACTACGGCGCCTACGCCGCAGAGATCGACCAGCAGATCGAGGCCAACGAGCAGGAGGCTGCCCAGGCGCACGCCGCCTACCTGGCCGGGCAGGCGGCCCTGCGGCGGTGAAGCTGCTGCTGGATGAGATGCTGAGCCCGGCGATCGCCCGGGAGCTGCGCGCACGCGGACATGACGTAGAGCCGGTCGCGGGTAATCCTGACCGCGAGGCCCTGTCAGATCCTGAGGTGCTGGCGCTGGCCCGTGCCGAGCACCGCGGCCTCGTCACCAACAACCTTCGCGACTTCCGCCCGCTGCACCATGAGGCAATAACACCCGGCGGAGCCGGCCACTTCGGCATGATCTTCATGCCTGGCAGCTACCGCCGCACCAAGGCCGGTACGGGCAGGATCATCGCTGCTCTGGAAGAGATCCTCAACCGGTGCCCAGGAGAGAAAGACCTGGCCAACGGCGAGGCGTGGCTCTAACAGGCGGAAAAGGAGTAGCTACGGTGCTTACCGGATCGCCGATCAGCACAGTGAATGTGGAGAATCTGCAGGGGTATGACTGGTGCCCGGGTGGCCCGCTCCGCGCATCTGGACTGCTCTGATATCCGGCGCCACAGGCAGGACAACATGTGTGGTTATCGTTTGCACGGCGGGTCGCGGTGCCATCATCAGTAACACTTGCTTCTGTTACCCCCGCAGCAACTGGATAAGCGGTATCGTCGAATCATACGATTGTGTTATGACACAACCGTATGATCCTGAAGGGCTGCCATCGCCATCTTCGGCGCTCCTGCAACTCGCCCGTCTGAAGGCCGGCATGAGCCAGCGGGAACTGGCCGAACGAGCGGGAGTACCGGTCACGATGATCTCAGCCTACGAACGTGACCAGCGGCAGCCGACCCTCAGCACTTTGCTGAGGCTACTGCGCGCGGCTGGCTTCGACCTGCGCCTGCACCTAGCCGCCTACGATCCGCATGACGACATACTCGCCGGGCTAGAAGCCAGCCGCTCCGAATCCGAGCGGCTGCGCCGCGACCGGCAGCTTCAGGCATGGCGCCAGGCATCGCCCGCAGAGGATGTGGCGTGAGCGAGCATGAGGCTGCCGGTGAACCCGAACTGGACGCTGCCGCCATAGTCGCCGCGCTGAACCGGCACCAGGTGCGCTATGTCATCATTGGTGCCTTTGCCGCTATTGCGCAGCAGGCCCCGATACCAGCGACAAGAGACATCGACCTGACGCCGGAGGCAAGCCAGGAGAACCTAGCCCGGCTCTCGTCGGCGCTGAAGGAACTCGATGCGCGGATCCGAACCGAGGCGGTGCCGGACGGGCTGCCCTTCAGCCATGATGCCACGTCCCTGGCGGCGGCCGAAGTCTGGAATCTGACCTGTCCTGACGGCGAGTTCGACATCTCTTTCCATCCATCAGGCTTTGAAGGAGGCTACGCCCAGCTCGCGGTCAACGCGCACCGCCTCCGCGTCGGTGACGTTGAGGTGATCGTCGCAGACCTTGCCGACGTGATCCGGTCCAAAGAGTCAGCCGGGCGGCCGAAAGATCTCCGCGTGCTGCCGCTGCTCTACCGGCATCAATCCACCCGCCGGGGCGGGAATGGATGACTGACAATGTCGGCGTCCCCGGCATTTTGCGACTCTGGCACTTGGGTGAGGCGGGATGCTGTCGGCGCCGGGGTGCGCTTCCTGCTCGCCGCGCTGCTGCCGAGGTGGTGGCATCAGCCATTTTGTCGGTGCCCGGTGCGACACTGCGAGTCATGGACACTCTCAGCAACATATCGGATACCAACTACGAGATTCCGCTAAGCGAGGCTGATCAGACCGCGCTGCGGCCGGCCTTGCTGCATGATCTCGGGGCCATGCCGTTCGAGTCCGGTGCGCTGATCAGCCGTAGCCTCTGGGTGATCTTCATCGGCGAGTGGGGCGTCTGGACCCATGCGGTCTTGCCCGTCGATGACAGGCTCGACATGCCAGACAGGAAGAGCATCACCGGCCTGTGCGACTTGGTCGGCAGCCTCATGAGGCCACCCGTGTGTCACGACGATGAGAAGGCGATGATCGTGCTGCGCAGGCCGGGGCCGGCGGAGATCAGCGAGGCCGATACGTACATCTTCCGCCTAGTGCGCCAGGCGGCCATCGGCCGGGAGACCGCGCCTTGGACGTTCCATGTGGTGGGGCCGGACGGAATACGGGAGGTAACTGAGCATGAGGCCTCACAGGACGCTGCTGGTCGAATCGCGTTCATGCTGCCGTAGGTAGCCAGAGCCACCGGGACCAGTGGTCCTGCTCCTTCCCCCTAAGGCCGAGGACAATGTGTGTCATTATCGTTTGCACCATGGACTATGACAGCATTCGCAGATATATCCCTTGAAGTGCGGAAACAGTCTTCGGCTACTGCCTTTAGACTTAGGGTTTTGCGCATAGCCGACAGGGCTTGCAGGCGCTTGGCGCTCGCCAGGTAGGCGCGGTGCGCGAGCAGCCTGGCGGGTGCCGGTGGCACCAGGTAGCACCTGGTGCTACCCTGGTCTCGTGGATGCGCACCCGGAGATTACCCAGCGCGACTTGCGGACAAGATCGCGGGAAATCATGGATGCTGTCGAACACGGGCAGTCCTTTACCGTCACCCGGGACGGTCACCGGATCGCAGAGCTGATCCCACTGCGACGCCGTCGCCGGTTCGTCCCCAGGCAGGAGTTCGCTGCCATGTCCCGCAATGCTCCTGCCGTTGACCTGGAGGCATTCCGGGCTGACCAGAATGCTGCACTGGACTATGAGACCGGCGGCGCATATGAGCGATGAGCAGCCTCGGCAGGGCATGCTCGACACGAACATCTTGATCTTGCGGAAATGGATCGACTCTGCCGAACTGCCCGATGAGATGGCGATCAGCGCCATCACCCTGGCGGAACTGTCCGCAGGCCCGCACGAGGTCCGCAGCCATGACGAGCAGGCCGCCTACGACGAGCATGCCGAGCGGGCCCGGCGGCTGGAGATCCTGCAACGGGCCGAGAACGAGTTCGACCCGGTGCCGTTCGACGCCGAGGCGGCCCGCATCTTCGGCCGCGTGACGGCGGCAGTCATCGCTGCTGGCCGTAAGCCACGGGGCAGGGCCGTCGACCTGATGATCGCAGCCACCGCAATCGCCGAGGACCTGCCGCTGTACACGACCAACCCCGCCGACTTCACCGGCCTGGACACCCTCATCCGCATCATTCCAGTCACCAGGCCGCTCGTCCCGCATGAGCGGCCGGCTCGTTAACGCTGGAACAGGTCAAGCGTGCGCATCCCGGACCGTCCAGCTTCGACGGGCGCCAGCCTTCCCGGCGCCCCGCTAAACCGCCGACCCGGCCGGACCACGTGCTGGTCCGACAACCTGTGCGTGGACGAAGGCCCGGAACCCGGAGAACTTCCCGTTGCCGCTGGTCAAGCGCTCGAACGCCTGCTATCCCAAGAGAATCAGATCAGCGACCTCATCGCGTTCCTTGCAGCGCTCGACTCAGTACCGTTCCTTGAAGCGTTGGGCCAACCCGGTACGCATTGTTACGTCGAATGGGAAGAACTACTCGGCAAGGGCTCAGGGCGCGCGGACCTTATCGTGAGGGACGAGAGCGGACCTATGGCGCTACTGGAGATCAAGGTAGGCGCGACCCAGCATGGAGACCAGTTCGCACGGTATGACTCCTGGGCAAAAGCCCAGACGCCTCCAGCCAGCCGCTGTTCTCCGCCCGCGGGGTCGTACCCGCGACGGCTTGCGCAGTACGCCAGATGACGTGGCGCTGAACGAATGGCGGCGAACGCCTGGCGGCCAAGGCAGCTACCAAGCACCCAGTGCTGGCCCACGACAATCTCGGCGATGGCTTCCGGCTAGCAAGCCTGATCGAAGTCAACGTGGTCGATCTGGACAGGCATCAGCTGGTCACGCTTTTGCGGGCCGCCCTTCGTCACCTCGAAGGGCACGCTCGTACTCGCTAGTAGGGCAGCCGCCATTGGCGGCTTGACCTGGCGGGACGCGGGGGATTCGTGTGACGTGAGCGCAGCCGCCTGACGATCATGTGCTTGTGAAGACAACAGGATCGAAGGCGGCTGCTGCTGCCAGCAAGGGGCCGGGCTGGCTGGCCGGGAACGGGTCGAGCTAGCAATTGGCGGCTGCCGTACTACGCCTCTGTTACCTACTCAGCGTGAAGCACCCAGGCTAATTGTCGCCTGGGCAAGTCCCAGTATCTGATTGTCCGTCAGGGCCCGGTCAAAGACCGCGACTCCACCTATCGAACCAGCGAAGTGATTACCTGGTCCGCTAGTCAACTCAACGAATCCAACGGTGAATTCAGCTGGCGTATTATTGAGTCCAGCATCATCTTGGCCGCTCGGCGTCCGATATGGATTCTTTGAATACGTCAATCCAATCCCGAGTGGCGGCCCTGGCTCGGTATACTCCGGAAAGAAATCAGACGTGCCATCAAGATAAGAGATCGCTCGCTCGCCGTCGTATGTGAACCCAACAAGGTGCCACTCATGGAAAGGAACGCTACGATGAGAGGCTGAGTAGTCTCGCGAGAACGGAAGGCCCGGAGATGGTCCGCCGCTACGCGAGATATGCCCGCACACGCGATCCGCGCCGCCGTAAGCAGGCAGGTCGACGAACAGGCCATATTGACGCTTTGGGGCATTGTCATTCTCAACCCAGATACCCGCGATAAAGTGACAGTAGCTACTCGGCATACGCTTTACCCATGAAGCACAGACACCTCATCACCGGAAGCCCCGGCATTCAGCGGGCCGATCTGGTCGACTGGCACGGCGAGAGCATCGCTGCGCCCGTCAAAGGCCAGCGCATGACCAAAAGGACCGTCGGCAGTTTTCCTTGGATTCCCACCGACGACACGAAGCGCACCCGCGCCAGGGCGTCCAATCGTGGGCGCGAATACCGGACCGGCTTGACGGAAATCCCAGAATGCGATTAGACATTCTGGCCACGATATGTGCTCCGCGCTCGACTCGCTCATTCTATGACGGCACTCTCATTTAAGGCAGCCGCCATTGGCGCTGACCTGGCGGGACGCGGGGATTCGTGTGACGTGAGCGCAGCCGCCTGATGATCATGTGCTTGTGAGAACAAATGAGTCGGAGGCGGCTGCTGCTGCCAAGATAAGGGCTGGGCGGGCCGTCCGGAAACGTGCTGAGCTGATGGGACGGCTGAGGCCGTGCTTTGTCCGGACGCAGACGTGGCAGCATGCGGTCAGGTATGTGTCTGCGCTGGTCAGTGAGATGCCGAAGCGGAACGGGTGGACGATCGCGCAGCATGCCGGGGACCGGTCCCCGGACCGGACCCAGCGGCTGCTGAACCTGGCATCATGGGACGCGCTGGGCGCGATGAGCCAGGTCCGCCGGTTCGCGGCGGCCGGCCTGGAGGAAGCGGCGCGCCGGAGCCGGCGGCGGGGCGGGCTGGTGATCGGGGCGATCGACGAGACCGGCCAGGAGAAGGCCGGCAAGACCGCCGGGGTGAAGCGCCAGTACATGGGGTGCGCGGGCCGCGTGGCGAACGGGATCAACACGGTGGACCTGTCCTGCGTGCGGGAGAAGACCGGGCACGCGCTGGCCGGGGCGCGGCAGTGGATCCCGGCTGAGCACATCGAGGACCCGGTGACGTCGCTGGTCACCGGCCTTGCCGCTGGACCTGGGGTTCCGCACGAAGGGGCAGCTGGCCATCGATATCTGCGCTGACTGCTGCGCCGACGGCGTGAGGTCCGATTTCATCTGCGGGGACGAGGTCTACGGCGGATGCACCCTGTTGCGGGAGTTCCTGGAGGCCGAACGCCAGGCCTACGTGCTGCGGGTCGCCTCCAGCTTCATGATCACGCTGCCCGGCGGCACGAAGCTGACCTGCGCCGAGGCGGTGAAACGCCTGGTGAAAGACAAGCGGCGCTGGGAGATCCGGTCCGCGGGCAAGGGATCAAAGTCGCGGCCGTGACCTGGATCTTCAAGCCGCTGCGTCAGTTGCGGGGTTGCGTGGCGCGGTGGAGGACGGCGGCTATCTCGTCAACGCTGTCGAGGTGCCCCGAGGCGACGTTCATCACCAGGTCGTAGGCG
>Ga0137381_10002627_pt1 | contig 12525 bp, 16 predicted proteins | sample SagtaG_16_FD_104808 | JGI IMG/M metagenome (GOLD analysis project Ga0137381, IMG submission 104808) | Vadose zone soil microbial communities from Sagehorn Ranch, Mendocino, California, USA - Sage2_L_115_16 metaG | ecosystem: Environmental > Terrestrial > Soil > Vadose zone | place: USA... | reverse complement strand
CTACTGCCGTAAGCTGGGGGTTGACCATGAGGTTGTCTCGTTCAAGGACATTTACGGGAGCGGCTTGGACGATTTTCTCCGACAGAAAACCCAAAGGCTGACCGCTTGTGCGTACTGCGGAGTATTTCGGAGGAAAGCGATCAATCTAGCTGCTAGGAAGGTTGGAGCTACCAAGATTGCCACTGCTCACAACTTGGATGATGTTCTCCAAACCTACCTTCTGAACATTCTTGAGGGAGACGTAGAGAGATTTGTCCGGTTTAGCCCCTTCCTCCAAGACCCCCGAGGCCGGTTTCTTACTCGGGTGAAACCCTTGTGCGAGGTTCCGGAGAGGGAGGTTGCGCTCTACGGCTATGCTGAAGGCTTGCGCTTCCAATCCGCTTCCTGCCCCTACATGACGGAAGCTCTCAGGAACGAACTCCGGTCAATATTCAACAGGCTGGAAATCGCCCACCCAGGAATCCTCTTCTCTTCATACCGGGCCATGCTGAGACTTCGAAACCTTGCAGAGCCGGGTGTTGCGCCCTCCAACTTGCGGTCATGCGAGAACTGTGGGGAACCATCGGTGTCCTCCGTGTGTGAAGCCTGCCGGATGGTTGGGGCTGGTCCACAACGCCTGGAGGTTCCGGCCTAGATTCCGCTAAGGAAACCAGGAACCTGGATGAGTTCTGTTAGGACGCGGTAGGTGAACCCCCAGACGACTTTTCCATCAACTAGGAAGCATTGGACCGTCCATCGCTCCCCCCGGATGAACACATCGCGTTTGGTTCGTTTTGAGGGAAGGGTTGGAAGTGAGACCCAGAAGGCCGAGCTCACCTCAGGGCCGATGCTAACTAACGGCCGTATTCGCAACGCGTAGACCCATGGTTGTACCTTCATCTCCAGCCGCCTCATGGGATGCCCGACACTCAAAGGCCCCAATTCCTCCCCATCCGAGGAGAGGTCCACCCCCACCTCCTCCATGACTTCTCGATGCAGTGCTGACCTAATGGAGCCGTCTGACTCTTTCACCCGCCCTCCGGGAAGGCCTACCTGGCCGGACCAAGGATCGTCATGTCTTTCAGTCCGTTGGATAAGCAGAGTTTCCACATCCGCCCCGTGTTCGAGCAACATGAGCCCGACCGTTGCTTCCACCCTCTCCTTCAACCGAGACTGGTTCGGTTGGGAAAGGACCTCTTTGAGCCTCTGAAACCTGGGGCTCAACGAGGCCGGTTGGGACAGGGACTGTACCACCTTGAAGGGGAGAATTGTATTGTTGCGATTTGAAAATTGGGTTAGACGGCGATGGGCCTTTCTTCGGACTGTTTCCCAGTAATTTCCTCATTGATTAGCTGGTATTTTGCCCTGACCAGGTCCATGAATGGTCCCAAGTCCTTTACCGAGCGGAGGCTGAAACCAGCCCAGGTTCTCTTTCGAACCTGTTCTCTCAGTCGCCAATCAATTCCCAGGTTCTCTACAATTCGAAGCCGCGACTTGTAATCGGTGTGGAATGTGGCGTTGATCTCGTCACCCCTCGCATGCAAATGGAAGAGCTGCCTGCTTTCGTAGTAGAATCCGGGGACGGGCTCGTGGCTGTTAGCTTCGTACTGGACTTTCATGGTGACGCCCTTTAGCTGTCTCATCTTTGTCCGAAGTGCCTGGAACACGGACCAGGTCCGGGGGTTTACTCGGTCGGCTATGATTGACAGGTCTGGGCTTTCTTTGTGAGGCAATACGATAATGACGAGTAGGGATAATCTACTATTTTACATAGATGGAAGCAATCCTACAGACGATTTTTGTGAGATGACTTTCCCATGACGATTCTATCGCGGGCCTTTCACAACCGGGCCCGGAAAGGGGCTGACCTTGAGTTCTCTGTTAGCCCTAACGATTTCTCCCGAGACATAATAGTAAGCACGGCTTCCCAGAGGTAGAAACTTGAGAGCCCTCTTCAAGGCCTTAAGGTAGATTCTGACCTCGGCCGGGTCTCTCTGTGACCTAGGTTGAACCTCTGCGTCTTCCAACGGCTCAAAAAGGTCCTTGACCGTGGGCGGTTCTCTCCTCTTCGCCAACTACCCTCGGAAGTCGTGTCCTCACCTTGGTCTAATAGGCGTCTTGTATCCAGAAGTTCAGAACCGAGGTTGTTAGAAGGGGCACGGTTCTTCATTGCGACGCTTTCCTGGGTGTCAGCCAGCTGGCCGTTTTGAGCTTACTAGTCCATGCTGCAACTCGAACAATACCCGCAGTTCCTGCAAACACCTGTTGGCTCCAGCTCTGCGGTGCTTACGGGGCAATATTTCTCGAGATGGGTAGCCCATGAACTAAGAGAAGCCCAGGAAGTGACCCTAGACATGGGTCGCGTCGAGTACTGGTAGGGTAAACCCGTCGGAACTTGGAGACGGAAAGACCTTCTTACGGAATCCCTTTAGGTCTAGGCTTACCGTTGAGAACCCGATTTCTCTGAGCTCCTTGTCAATCTGGTCCATTATACCCTCGTCGAAGAACAGGTGACGTTCCTCTGGTGCAACTTCGATTCGTGCTAGTCCCCCTTGAGACCTTACTCTGAGATTTTTCACGCCTGTAAGGTCCTTGATGAATAGCTCTGCCTTCCCTACGGAGTACAGCTTCGCCTCAGTAACTTCCTCTCCGTGAGCTATTCTTGAAGAAAGACAGGGCATTGCCGGCTTGTCCCAGACCACGAGCCCGAGAATCTTTGCAGCTTCTCTTACTTCACCTTTGGTGAAGCCGGCGATTAGGAGGGGGCTCTTGACACCTGCTTCGCTTGCGGCCTGAAGCCCGGGCCTGTCGTCCGACAAGTCGTCGGTTTGGGTTCCATCTAGAATCGCTTCAAACCCTAGGTCAGTTGCTATGTTTGCCAGTTCCCGGTAGAGGGTGTCTTTGCAATAGTAGCATCTGTTTGAAGGGTTGGAGGCATAGTTTGGGTTGTGGATCTCATCAGTATGAACTACCAAGTGCCTTATCCCAATCTCCTCAGCCGTTTTCTTTGCCACTTCCAGTTCTCCAGGCGGTAGGGATTCCGAGACGGCCGTGGCCGCCACGGCGCGTTCACCCAGGGCTTTCTTGGCTAAGAGGGCGACTAGCGAACTGTCGACTCCGGCGGAGAGGGCGACCACTGCCCCATTGTATCGGCTGATTGATTCGATCGCTCTCTCGACCTTTTCGTCCAGAGAAACGGATTGAATACCTTCGCGCATTGCCAGAGAAAGCCATGAGTAGGGCAGCTTAAACGGTTTAGCCTCCAGGACAAAGGGAAGTGTCATTATGGCAATGCGCGGGTTCCAAAGCAGTCTTGGAAAAATCCAGAGAAAGAGTCGATTGTTGGCAGTCAAAGAACTCGCGGGTTTTGCCAAACTGGATGTTGGTCGGGAGATTAGGAAAGGGATTCCTGAAGTTGTCTTGGCTGAGGGAAAGGCACCGGGTGATGTTGTTGGAATCGCTCAGGCAATGGTTGAACGGACTGGTCGAGCGATTATTAGTCGTGCGGATGGGGCTTGCGTTCGGCTTCTCCGGTCCAAGATTCGGAATGGGAATGGAACAAGGTTAGATTATCTACCCAGGTCTAGGATTGCTCTTGTCAAGTCTAGAAGCTTCCAGGTCCGCCCTAGTGGTGGCAGGGTAGGCATCCTAACCGCGGGAACATCTGACATTCCTGTTGCAGAGGAGGCGGAAACTATCGCGAACGAGATGGGATGCGAAACCCGTTCCTATTACGACGTAGGGGTTGCGGGACTCCACAGATTGTTCGACCCTCTCACAGATCTACTGAAATGGGACGCGGATGTTGTTCTGGTAGTTGCTGGACGGGAGGGGGCTCTTCCTACGGTGGTCGCAGGGATTGTAGATGTGCCCGTGGTGGGCGTTCCTACCTCCAAGAGCTACGGGTTTGGCGAGAAGGGATTGGCCGCGTTGGCTGCCATGCTACAATCGTGTTCTTTAGGAATGTCTGTTGTGAATATCGACGGGGGAGTGGGTGCGGGTGCGGTAGCAGCAATGATAGCGAACCGGATGGGACAGGCACGAAACCGGGGAAGTGGACGTCGGGGTCCTAGATAGTTGGGCGTGGACCTGGCGGATATCGTTCCCCGAGGAAAGATATCTCTAGACGACCTGAAAGGTAAGACCTTCGCTGTCGATGCTTACAATGCCCTCTACCAGTTCCTCGCGATAATACGAGGACAAACGGGTACTCCACTCATGGATCGCAGTGGTAGGGTGACAAGCCATCTCAGTGGGCTACTGTACCGGACAACGAACCTGGCGGAGAGGGGCATCAGACTCGTCTACGTATTCGATGGAAAACCCCCAACATTGAAGGAGGTTGAGATAAAGCGGCGCCGGGCAGTAAAGGAAGAGGCGATTGTGAAGTATGAGGCTGCCATTGCTAAGGGACAGGTCGAGGATGCGAAGAAGTATGCCCAAGCCACGGCCAGCCTCAAGGACCTGATGGTAGAGGACTCTCTACAACTTCTCAAGTATCTGGGAGTGCCCTATGTTCATGCTCCGTCGGAGGGTGAAGCTCAAGCAGCCCACATGGCATCTCGAGGAGACGTGTGGGGAGCCGTCAGCCAGGACTTCGACTCCCTCCTGTTCGGTGCCAGCCGGCTTGTGAGGAACCTGGCAATCACCGGAAAGAGGAAACTCCCCATGAGAGAAGCATACGTGCAGGTTGACCCGGAAACGGTAACGCTACAAGAAACCCTACAACTGCTCCGCCTCGACAGGGAACAACTCGTAGACCTTGGGATACTTATCGGGACGGACTTCAACCCTGATGGTTTCAAGGGAATCGGGCCAAAGACAGCGCTGAAGATGATAAGGGAACACGGAAGCATCGAGAAGATCGCGGAGTCTAACCCTGAGTTTCACCCACCCGAACATTTGAACCGAATTAGGCAGATATTCTTGAACCCAGAGGTAACATCGAACTACGCCCTAAAGTGGCAGGAGCCGGACGTTGAAGGTCTGGTCAAGTTCCTTTGCAGTGACAGGGACTTCAGCGAGGAGCGAGTCCGGACAGCTGTGGCAAAGGCCAAGACGGGTTTTGCCCAAGAAACGGGGAAGAAGACTCTGGAATCGTTCTTTGCAGGCTAGTCACTGAACCCCTGCTCTCCCTTCAGCGGGACGAACGCGACCCCACCGAGTTTGTCCTGTTCTATCCTGCCGTCTCGTCTCTTGCGGACCCGGACCAGTTCCTGGGGGAAGAACCGACCCCCGACAGGGACAAGAAGGATACCCTCCGTCTTCAGCTGCTCTACCAGTAGGGGAGGAATCTTTGGAGCCGCGGCCGTAACTACGATTCTATCATAGGGGGCCCGGTCCGGGTAGCCAAGGGACCCGTCAGAGTGAACCAAGATGACACGGTCCGCGTATCCAGCATGTTCCAGGTTCTCTCTAGCGAAACGGACCAGGTCTTCGACATACTCAACCGTGTACACATGACCTTGTGGGCCGATAATCTCTGCTATGGTTGCTGCGTGATAGCCGCTTCCCGCACCGACTTCCAGAACATTAAGGCCCTGTGACAGCTCGAGAGCCTCGTCCATGATCGCTACCATGTGACGCCCGGCTCCAGCCGTGTGGCGCGCTGATAGTCTGACCATGATCCGTGGGCAGAGGAGTATCATTGTACGCGTACGCTCGCAGATGCTCTGGAAGGAAGAGTTCACGTGGAACCTTCTTGAGAGCCTCAATCACAGAAGCCGAGTGGAGCAGACCCTCCGAAATCAGGCCCTGAACCATTCGCTCCCGCTCCCTGACCAGATTCGTCGGCCTAATCTATCCCCCCGGGGTGAAATAGTCCATTAAGAGGTATTAGAATCATAACTGCACCACCCATTAAGTCCGCATTCACTTTCCACGCTTACGGCCACGCTCGGGTCTCCGCAACGCACCCGACTACCCTCGAAATAACAGCCGATGACTCCCTCACGTCCCGCGGAGATTGTATCGTTGCAGTAAGGGCTACCTGCGGGCTCAGAGACCTACCCCCTAAGCTCAAGGAAGCCCTGTCCAATGAAAACACTAGGGCAATGCTGACAATCCGCGCCCAAGGCCAGAGCTTTCAAGTCATAGGGAGAGGCTCCAGGGCTCTGACGTTCGAGCATCCTCGAGAGATGGTTCTCAGGAAAAGTGGGTTTGTCTCCGACAGGACGCTTCTGGTCAACTCAGACAAGGCTGCAAGGGACATACCCAGGGGCTTGATCCGAATATTGCAGAAACCCGAGGAGAAGGTAGCTATCGAGATCAGAGTGATGGGCTAGCTAACGGGTGCAACCGGGGCATCGACGACAACCTGCCACCTCATCGGTGCGACTCCTCTTACACGTCGGACCTGAGCCAGCCATCGTGTCCTCCAATTGCAATTCTCCAGTGCTCCCTCGAATTCGGCCATAGCCCTGTCCTCACAGTTCAAGCCTTCAGCAAAAGTGTAGTAGTGAATTGTTCCGCCTTCCTTCCTTAGGGCATTGCAGGCGACATCTACGAAATCCCTTGCAGCCGAGGGATGGTTCATTATCACCCGCGATGCCTTTCCAACCAGGTTCTTCTCTACAACTTCTCGCGCATCTCCCAGCCATACATTCAGTCTTCCCTGGACCTTGTTCAGAATCAAGTTTTCCCTAAGTAGATTGACTGCAGCCGGGTTGGAGTCCACGGCATTAACCTCGCCGGCTTCCAGCTTCTTAGCGATCATGATTGAGAAGGGTCCCACCCCGGCAAAGAGGTCGGTGACAACTTCGCCAGATTCAACCTGTCTTACAACCCGTTCATGTTCGTGAGAAAGGCGTGGGGAATAGTAAGCTTGAGCGATGTCAACCTTGAAGAGGCACCCGGATTCTCGCTGGAGGGTTTCGGTGCGATTCTCCCCGGCTAGGTGTCGCGTCGGTAGTATCCTCTCAACGCCCATTATGGCCCCCGCCTTGGCGAGTACTACTCTGACGTTCTTGTTGACTTCTTGGATCCCATTGGCCAATACGGATTCATAACTTGACAAACTGGCGGGTAGGTCGAGGACAGCAATATCACCGATTATGTCGTAAGAAGAGGGCAGGTCCTTCAACAGTCCCCGAGGAAGCCTGTCCTTTAGAGCGTCGACAAGATTTCCGGGCCGACTCACCTTTCGGTGAAACGAATGCTCAGTGAGCACTGCAGCTCCGAACTCGTCCTTTAGGTCTCTAAGCTCAGCAGGGCCAGGTCTCTTGGCCAAAGGAATGAAGAGGGACACCTTGCTAGACTCGATTCGAAAGTCGCGATCGATAAGCTTGAGATTCGCCAAAGTTCGGACTGCCTTCTCCCCCAACTTCTTCGGGACTCGAAGGCTGATTCGTCTCGAGGATTTCTTAGGGTCTTTCCGGGATGTTTTCAACTATTGACTTTGGCCCGTCACAGTTCTAGACCTCAACCGTTTGAGAAAGTCCAAGTCTGCCAACGCCACCTCCGCTGAGAGACGAACATCCTCATCCGGGTCGTCAACCGCTTTTATGAGACCCTGTCTCGCTCGCTCATCTCCTATTGAGCCGAGAGCAACCGCCGATTCGTGCCGCACCAGAACGCTCTTATCTTGGGCCATCGCTTCGAGCAAGCCGGGCACGGCCGACCTGAAGCCTAACTGTCCTAGGGAAAAGGCTCCCTCATGGCGCACAAGGGGACTGGGGTCTTCCCGAAGCGCTTTACAAAGGAGCGGAACGGCTCTTTCATTCTTCATGTCGGCGAGCATGCATACGGAGTGGATTCTCAGCAGAATGCTTGGCTTGCTGCCGAGGACTTTTTCAAAAGTGGTTATGTCGCCTTTGGAAAAGGCCCATTCCATCTTTTCTAGGGTCTCGAAGTCCTTTGAGTAATCGGGAAGACTTCTAGTTTGGTTTTCCGCAAGTTCCGCTTTCAACCGTGTTGCTCCGTCAAGGGGTGGGTAGTCTCGTTCTGGTGCTTTTGCAAGCCCTATTTCAATCCCGTATCCTGAGCTGACGCCTCCGTTTCCTCAGCCCCAATTACTTTTTCGTAACACTTTGGGCAATAGGCTCCCTCGTATGGGCCATGCTTAGAGCAGGAAGGCTGCCGAATGTTACGTCCCGGTATTCTTGGTAGGCGCACGGGCTAAGTAGACCCTTTTAGAGGAAAGAGTTCGGGGTATCAAATACTTACTCCTTGCTTATTGGCCACCCTGCCAACGAGGGGCGACAAAAAAATAAGGCTGTGGAATCCAGAGGTCTCACTTGGACGAGAGCAGTTGAGTCAGCTAAGCTCGAGCCCTTTACCATCATGAATGCTGAACGGAATCCAGTTGAAGGTGGTCGGGATGGGTTTCATCCGACTGACCATCATGAACCGGCCGCTCTCATTGGCGTTCATCTTGAATAGTCGCGTCAGTCACATATTCAAGTGACTGAACTGTTTTCTGGTTCATCCTCCCCAGAATCAAGGGAATCACCGTTGTAACAGAATTCTTCTGGTGGTACTTGAGGCTAGTTCTCAACACTTGAAGGAATCGTAGTGAACTTTCCAAGGAATTATGTAGGATAAAGTCGGAGAACGAGTCTACCACGATGCGCCCCCCGTGCTCCAACGGGCCATCCTTGGTGCCGAGAAGCTCGTTGATCATTATGATTACCTCCTCGAAAGACCCGATGTGCACCGTGCTCCCAGCCTTTTCTCCTATACGGAAATTGAAACAGTCAACTGACCGAATCTTCCTGACCAGCCTTTTGGGTGCTTAAGCAACGCGATATCGTAGACGCAATATGCCAATCCTGCTCATCGCCGAAGGAACAGAAACTTCTTCCTCAGCCATCGAGGGAAAATAGAGAGAGGCGGTTATAGATGGCTTCCTGGCCCGAACTCTTGCTTCTGGCCGTTTCACCCAGTGTTTTCCTGCTGTGGTTTTTCTACCATAAAGACAGATATGAGCATGAACCAGTTTCCTTCCTTGCCAAGGTCTTCCTTCTCGGCGCTGTAACGACTATTCTCGCCAGCCTCATTGAGGCTTTCGTGGGAGTTCCTCTGTTCCAGCCGGACAGCGGCCTACTGCAGTCCATACTCTTCTTCTTCATCGTCGTCGGGCCCGCCGAGGAGTTCAGCAAGTTCGCCGCTGTGAGAGTAAGGGCGTACCGTTCACCCGAGTTCGATGAGCCAATGGACGGCATTGTCTTGGGGGTTTCAGCAGCCCTAGGGTTTGCCACGGTTGAGAACATCGCGTACGTTTTCACGGCGCCACCCGAAGCCCAAGTCGCCACGGCAATCGCTAGAGCCTTCCTAAGCGTTCCCGCGCACGCTTTTTGGGGCGCCATCACAGGGTTTTTCCTTGGTCAAGCAAAATACCTCAAGAGGCCCAGCCTCGCATACGTTGGCCTGGCAATAGCAGCCCTTCTGCATGGAGCTTTCGACGCCACTTCTTCCGTAATAGACGCGGTTACTGGAGACAGTTTGGCCTTGACAATATTCGGAATCCTAGTCCTTGGTGGAATGGTCTACCTAAGCTACTTGAAAATTGTGAAGCCAGAGATCTTGAAGGCGGAGGATGAATCGCCGTTCAAGAATCAGCACCCTTCGAACCGGTCCAAACAGACTGGTCCCGACACCATGGGTTGACGGAAGGTTGAAAACGCCGCTGCCTGGTAAGCGATCTTTAGGGAACCGGCATGCGGAAAATCTTCATTATCGACATCGACGGGTGCATCTGTGAGCATATTGAAAACGAGAATCTTGAAGGGATGAGGAAGGCGTTGCCCTATCCGAGTTCGATAAGGAAAATAAACGAGTGGTTCGAAGAGGGGCACCACATATGTTTCTTCACGGCCAGGACCGAAGAGCACAGGAAGCCTACTGTTGAATGGTTGAGGGAGCACGGTGTGAAATATCATCAGCTGATTTTAGGAAAGCCTCGCCGAAAAGAGGGGGACGAATACCATTACATTGACGATACCCCAATCCGGGCGACCCGTTACAAAGGGGTCTTCGGCGACATGGTGAAGATGACCAAAGAGGTATTTGTTTTCGAGAACGGTTAGGGCCCAATCTGCTCCCGTGACTCAGTCCAGCCACTCCGCCTCCTCCCGAAAAAGTAGGGCAGCGTCAGGATGATGCCGGCGGGCGTTACCAGCAGGCCTGCGAGGAGGTAGACTCCCACCGGGACTGGCTGAAAGTACAACGCTGCGGTCAAGTAGACACTCACAGTGTTAGGACTTGAGTTCAAGAAGACGAGGATTATGCTCGTGTTTGTTCTTGGAAAATAGTTGAAACTGGAGGGAGTCGGCGTGAGCAGGACTTGAAAGCCAACGGTTTCAGGGTGGGATTCAATGAAAGCCTGCGCGTCTGAAAGATTACAGCAGGGGTACCCCGCCAGAGAGTCGAGAAAGTACTGTCGGCCCTCGATCAGAAAGAGGTCGACGGATGCATTAGCGCCGGCCGCGAGCGCGTAAGTATGTTGCGGAGAGACGAAATCAGGCCCGCAAAGGGTCGTGAACCCATACATCTCTCCGTGTACCTCGATTGTTCCCGTTCCAGAATTGCAAACTCCTATCGGAGGGGTGAACGAGTAGGCGAACATGATAGCTCCGACTATCCCAACTATCAAGCCCAGTAGAGCTAGAGCTTCTCGGCTCGGCCTTCTTGAAGCCAACTTGTCCGCCCGAGACGGGGTCATGTTCGGCGCGGTTAAAAGCGTGGGTGATGAGATTGGAAGAAGGGAGGGTTTCCCATCATCGGGCACTAATCTGAGACTCTATCTCGCCTTAAGTGGCGGGAAGAGTGTCGTGTTTACCGCTTCTGAACAACTAGGCCCCTTTGGAATAATGTGTCGTTTTCCCACAGGGTCTATGACAAGCGTGGTTTTTTCTGGAGTTTTGGCCTATTCACTTACTCGGATAACCTGTCACGGAAGAGGAGCTCTGGGCCACCTGTCTGTGGTAAAGTGGTGAAGCTCAGGTTCTCCGGCCAGCTAGGTCTGGTTGGAGAGGTTTGCATGTTTCAGGGTGTGTTGCGAGGATCAGGTTCGAACCTTATAGGTCGTCTCCTTATCCCAGAACATCGACTAGGAGCTTGCCTGTCACGAGATCGCTCGTGTTTACGCCCTTGATCCTCACAGTTACTGTGAACCTTCCATTTGCATCGTATGTGTGGGTCACGGAGCAGGATTGGGCCGAAGACAAGATTGAAGCGGAGGAGTCGTCTCCAAAGTCGAAACTGCACTTGAAACGTCCAACGCCCCCCGTGTAAGCGGCAGTGAAAGTCGCCTTCTGCCCCCCGACCACTGGTGTCGGCGAAACTGTGAATGATGAGAGTTGGAGTGGAGGGTTAGAGAATGTCAAAGTCACAGTGTTTCTGGGGCTCACATATCTCGCCCCTTTGAGCGCAAAAAAGATCGAGCTTCCCGATACAATATTGATGTTTCGCACGCGGCTATCGTGAGAGCTGAGCGGGTCGCTGAAAGCTATTGTGTTGGTGCCCTGGACGACAAACGTGGTTATGTCGAAGGGTCCTAGGCTCACCCAAGTATTCTCAAACGTTGCATAGTCCCCCGTCCCTGTAAGGTGGAACAGTCCGGCAGGAACATCCACTACTAGATAGCCGTTAACACGAACGTTGAGCTGGCCGACACCATTCTCGAAGTCATCCGCGTCGAAGGCCTGGAAGGTAAGCAGTATTCTGGAAGTAGTGGCGGTTATGGTCTTGACAGACGTGGCTGTTCCAGTGGCGTCTCCATCACTGTCCTTCACAGTCAAGGTAACAGTGTAGCCTCCCAGCGGACTGGCTGCGGAGTAGGAGTGGCTTGTCGTGACCCCTGTCCCGGTAGTTCCGTCTCCGAAGCTCCAAGTGAAGCTGACGATTGACCCGCCGTCAGGATCGCTGCTCGTTGATGCATCGAAGCTAATCGAGACACTGGTCCGCGCGGTGGTCGCGGACTCGGTGAACCTGGCTACAGGTGGAACATTAACAGGGGAGGTGATGGTCTTGACCGACGTGGCCGTGTTTGTGCTTCCACTGTCATCTGTGACCGTGAGGGTCACAGTGTACCCTCCCGTTGGACTGGGTGAAGAATAGCTGTGGCTTAGGGTAAGCCCTGAGGCTGAGGGTGTTCCATCGCCAAAGTTCCAAGAGTAGCCGGCAATCGTCCCGTCAGGGTCGCTGCTAGCTAACGCGTCAAAACTGATACTCGTACCGGTCGTCGTCGCTGTAAGAGACTCGGAGAAGCGGGCCACAGGCCTCCTATCGTTAATCGTCTTGACAGAAGTGGACGTGCTGGTTAGGCCAAGATTGTCGTTGGCCGTGACCTTGACAGAGTACGAGCCCGAGGTGGAATACGAGTGAGTGTCGCTTGTCGCTGAACCTGCTAATGCATGAATAGTCCCATCACTCCAGTCTACGGAAATGCTTGAGATTGAGCCGTCACTGTCCGAGGCGCTGATCGTCAAGGTGATCATTTCCCCGGTCGCGGCGGTCGTCTTGTCTTCTGTGAAGCTGATTGTTGGAGGTTGGTTGGACGCAATAGTCTTGACCGCTGCGGCCGCGCCTGTGAGGTTCGTGTCGTCG
>Ga0137381_10002622_pt1 | contig 12537 bp, 13 predicted proteins | sample SagtaG_16_FD_104808 | JGI IMG/M metagenome (GOLD analysis project Ga0137381, IMG submission 104808) | Vadose zone soil microbial communities from Sagehorn Ranch, Mendocino, California, USA - Sage2_L_115_16 metaG | ecosystem: Environmental > Terrestrial > Soil > Vadose zone | place: USA... | reverse complement strand
TGATCCACATGGCAACCCAATCCATTCCCGACGCTCCCGACGCCTGCTCGATCTCGATTTCGGCGCTGTTGGCGGTAATCGGCGAATTTCCGTAGAACCTCACCTGATCCCGGATTCCCATCCTGAAGAGCTGGTCCAGATCGAAGCCAAGCAGAAAAATCTCCTTGAAGCCCATGTAGATCGCTATTGCGAGACATTGAGTCAACACCGTCGGCACCGCCATGACCGTCCGGGTGATGTCGACCGGCGCGCGCCGCACTACGGCACAGCTGTAGCCGTGCTTCATGAAATAGGCCCGACTCCGGAACAGCCCCAGCTCGTCCACCAGGTATTTGGTGTTCTTGCCGAAGAATAAGATGGTTTCCCGCGGCAAGCGCTCATCCATGGTTCTTAGCCAGGCTCGCCAATCGTCATCGAACCCTTGCGGCTGATACTTGGGGACGCTTACGTGATAGGCAGGCTTTATGATTCGAATGTGCTCGTGCGCATGAAAATGATTCTGAGTCATGACGATCTCGCCGGCGAGCCGCGTCAGGTCCTGGTCCTTGACGGAGTGCCCGCTTCCAAGAATGAAACATCGCTCGCCCTTGTGGATATTCTTGAACTGTTTATTTTTCTGCAGATCCCTGTCCCGAACGAGATCGAGCACCCACGCCTTGAGGTGCATCCGGTACTGCAGCAAGAGCCACTTCATATTCACGTGCGTTCTTCCTTCAGTGTTGTCTGTCCATCTCGTCGTTCCTGGGGGCTTCTGACCCTTGTTTCAGTAGCCCTCCAATGAAGTGGATGTACTGTAACCCGGATTGACGTATCCCGGATTTCGCGCCTCGAATCGCTGGTCTCCAGCAACGTGAAAACGGAATGGGAGTGCTGTTTTCTTGATGTGTTTGTCCATACGTTTCTTGGGGTAACACTCGCAGTTTGCCCCAAAAACTTGCCGCAGACCTTCCAGCCTTCAGCCTTCCGCTATCGCCGTGATACTACCCACCCTTGGACCTGCACTGGCGTTCATCAGATGCCGGATGGTACGCTTACCGCGAACGGCAATGTGGTGGAGTTTTTGGATGTGTTGGAAGGTTTTCGCCACGCTGGCGCGGAGCATTTGGTCTACGCCGGTAGTTCGGATTCAAGTTGAGCGATCTATACAACTAAGATGAAGCAGTCGTGGGATAGATATTTGCCGTCGTTCGCCAGGCGAAGGTTAGAGGGACGGCATGACCTCAAGAAAATCATTGCCAACATAACTTGGCTGTTCTTCGACAAGATTCTACGGATGGGAGTGGGACTTGTCGTTATCGTATGGGTAGCCCGTTACTTGGGACCTGCACAATTCGGCACTCTCAGCTATGCAGTAGCTTTTGTTGCGCTCTTTTCAGTAGTTGGCAACCTGGGGCTGGAGGGTGTCGTCATACGCAGTATCGTGGGCAATCCAGGACGCCGGGAAGAAATCCTTGGTACAGCGTTTGTTCTGCGTCTGATTGGCGGCGTGGCGGCAATGATATTGGCGCTTTCAGCCATCTTGCTGATGCGTCCGATGAACACAACAACCCAGCTGCTGGTGGGAATTACAGCTGTTGGAACGATCTTTCAGGCGCTGGATACAATTGATTTTTGGTTCCAGGCAAAAGTCCGTTCCAAATATACGGTTTATGCAAAGAACGCGGCCTTTCTGACGGTTAGCTTGATAAAGGTACTGCTGATTCTTTGGGAGGCTCCCCTTGTAGCTTTTGCTTGGGCGGGTCTGGCCGAGATTATTCTGGGAGTAATGGGGCTTTTGTTGATTTTCAAGTTGCATGGAAATAGCCTCAAGCCTGCCAGGGCGAGCAGAGAACAAGCCATACGTCTTTTGCGACAGAGTTGGCCGCTGATTCTTTCCAATGTCTTTGTGGTTGTCCTTATGAGGATCGATCAGGTCATGCTGGGCGAGATCAGGGGAGACGAGGACGTGGGACTATTTTCAGCAGCTTTGCGCATTTCGGAAGTTTGGTACTTCATACCAATGGCGATAGTCAGTTCCGTTCTTCCGTACGTTGCAAATGCCAAGAAACACGATGAGGCCCTCTACTACCGAACATTGAGCAGGCTCTATTTGCTCATGATATGGCTGTCCTTAGCCGTCGCAGTGCCGGTGACAATATTTTCCCGGCAAATTGTCATGTTCGTGTACGGACAGCAATACATCAATGCATCAACGGTAATAGCCATTCACTGCTGGGCAGGTATCTTTATCTTTTTCGGGTCCGTGGCTAATCTCTGGTACCTCCTAGAAAATCTCAATCACTACACGATGTATCGCTGTGCCGTAGGGGCTGTAGTAAATATCTGTCTCAATGTGGTGCTTATCCCAAAATACGGTATCAACGGGGCTGCTATTGCCACGCTCATTACGCAGATCATGGCCTCGTACCTGTTTGATGCGCTTGACAAAAAAACAAGGGTTATGTTTCGTATGAAAACGAGCTGCCTGCTGTTTTTTTTGCCAAGGACATTCTCATTTATCACAAGATCCTATCCTCGCAAAGAAATATGAATTCGCATCCGATGGAGACCGCCCCGATCCTGACCGCGAAGCAAAGGTGCGCGAATCGATAGGAATGGAAGCAGAAGACCTCGAAATGATATACGCGACTTATCTAATTAAGAAATTCATATTTCATTGCAGTAAGGATACGTTCGTAAATTACCCTCTGTTTACACATAGAGACTATTCCAATCTTTATCCTGATGATGTTCAAAAGGCTGCAATAAGTAGATTGATCAAGAAGCTACAGGTCGGTATCTATAGCAAGAACAAGAATTATTGCTTGTGCGGTAACAAAGATGATTTTCTGGATGAAATAGTTGCAAATGTCGATATGCATGCTATTCCGCTCCAAGTAGTTTTGTGCAAGAAATGCGGCCTAATCCGTTCAGCTGATGTATTCGACGTTGTCTCCAACTCAGATTATTATCGCTATGAATACCGGGAAATCGACAGCGGTGAAACAGCAGTTGAGGTGTACTTTAACGGCCAGCTTGATCGCGGTGAAAGTTTTGTGCAGATCCTTAGTAAGACCGGAATCATGGGTCAAATAGAATCTGTGGTTGAAATAGGATGTGGCAGCGGAGGGGTTCTATACCCTTTTCATCTTGCAGGGAAAAAGGTAGTTGGTTTCGACTATGACGAAAGGTTTCTTGGGTATGGCAGAGAACAGGGAATGGAATTGTATTGTCTTGGGGAAGATGGCAATCCATTTCAGAAGACCAAGCCGGATTTGCTGATAATCTCCCATGTGCTGGAACACTGTTTGAATCCGAAGGAAGAATTGGTTTCTTGGATAGAGAAAGTAAAACCGGGAAAATATCTCGTTATTGAAGTTCCCGGCCTTTTTTCCAAATTAGCGAAAAAGATACTCTATGGTTATCCAGTTAGATATTTCCAAATTGCCCACGTCATTCAATTCTTTTATCGTGATTTTTTGGATTGTTTCTATGGTTCTCTTGGTTTAGAGGTGGTTTATGGCGATGAGACGGCAACGTTTGTACTGAAAAAACCACTCGACTGGACACCACAGGTGCCGGATGTTGTATTCGGAGAAAAGTTAACCATATATCCGGCTTTGGTAGACCGATACCTAAAAGAAAGCTACTTTGATTTCCGCTATTACCCGCATTTGATAAAAGCAAAATGGCTTGCATTGAGGCTGTTGGAAGCTCTTGGCATCAGGAAGATCGTTAAGCGTTTTTTGAAAAAGTGGAAGCTAATTTAAATATGGCGAGGTTGAGGTTGATCCGGCTTTTCGACAATTCTGAACTGGGGCTCGGCTGTTTCTGGATATTGCCCTTGCGACGATCAGTGATAGTCTATTGATGCCCACCGTGAACGACGTATGAGTCCGTCCAGGCTGAGAAGTGGCCCCGTTTGTTTGAACAACTTTCCCCGATTTATAAGTGGACTCCGGGCGGGTTGCCAACGGTGCAGAGTTGTCCACGGCGGCGTGCGTCGCTTGCGACGAACGCAAAGCCGCGGTGGGCAACTCGGGGCGCACCAAGGACTTCATCTTACGCGGCCTGCTTCAACTGCGGCAGCGCCGCGAGATACTTTTCGTTCGGCGTGAGCCGTTCGAGACTGGAATGACTGCGATGCGCGCTGTACCAGTCCAGATACTCGGCAATGTCGCTGCGCGCCGCGCTCACCCCGTCGTAGGCCTTCAGGTACACCCGTTCGTACTTGACGCTGCGCCACAGGCGTTCGACGAACACGTTGTCACGCCAAGCGCCACGCCCGTCCATGGACAGCTTGCAGCCCTTGGCCAGCACGATGCTGGTGAACTCCTCGGCCGTGAACTGGCTGCCCTGGTCGGTATTGACGATCTCGGGCACCCCGTACCGGGCAAAGGCTTGCTCGATCACCTCCTTGGCGTGAACGGCTTCCAGCGTAATCGCCACCTTGTGCGCGAGCACCTTTCGGCTGGCCACGTCCACGGCGGCGGTGAGGTAGACGAATCCGCGCGCCATGGGAATGTAGGTCGTGTCCAGCGCCCAGACCTGGTTGGCGCGGTCGATCGTGAGCTTGCACAGCAGGTAGGGGTAGATCTTGTGCCCCGGCTGCGCCTTGCTTGTGCCGGGCTGCGGCGGAAGGGCGTGATCACTTGCAGTTTTTCGAGTCGCTGCAAGACTTGCATCGCCTTTTCAGGTCGCACTTCGAATTTGTGACATTGCGCTCGATCGCCTACGAAGTGGGTGCCGGACAAAAATTCACGAGACGTGAGGCGTATTGGCGATGCGCCAATAACCCGACCCGAGTTATGAGAACTCAATGGCTGCGATTCGAGAACGAAGCAGATTCTTGACCAACTTCGTGCGTCGCCTGCTCCCCTTTGTACCCCCGGCCTTTGTAGCCTGGGTCAGGCCTGGGATTCGGTTCCGCGGCCCGTATGCGAGCTGGACCGACGCCGCGCGCCATGCAGAAGGCTATGACGCACCGCGTATCGTCGCAAAGGTGCGTGATGCAATGCGCAAGCTTGTGCAGGGGGAGGCGGCGTGCGAGCGCGACTCTGTGTTGTTCAAGGAGCCAATTTACCCCTTCCCGCTGATCGCCATACTAGAGCGCGCGGCTGCCGAGAACGGCCAAAATCTTGCTGTTCTGGACTTCGGCGGTGCCCTGGGGAGTTCTTATCACCAGTGCCGCGACTTCCTTGGCCACATCAGGCCACTGCGGTGGTGGATTGTGGAGCAGCCCGCCTTCGTAGAGTGCGGCCGCCTGGAGTTCGAGAATGAGGTCATCCAGTTCTTCGAAAGCATAGACGAATGCGTGGCGCATGGCCGGCCGCATGTGGTATTGCTGTCCAGTGTCCTGCAGTATCTTCCGGATCCCTGGTCCATCTTGCGTACCGTCGCTGAGATAGGGGCGCCCTACGTTGTCATCGACCGCACGCCGATTGCGGCCAGCGGCAAGCAGATGATCACTGTACAAGTCGTACCCGCTACCATATACCGCTCAAGTTACCCGGCCTGGCTGTTTAACGAAGAGACGCTCAAGGCTCCTTTGCTCAGTTCTTATGCCGAACTCGCGTCGTTCTGCGCTGTAGACGGGGATCTGGGCGCCGGAAGCCTGCGGGCGCGTTGCAAAGGGTTCGTCTTTCGGCGACAAACTCGTGCCGCGACGAGGTACTCTTGAGCCTGCGCTCTTGGTTTCGGCGTCAGCTGCGGCGCGTCCGGGCGGGGATCGGATTCAATGAGCTGCAAAAGCAGCTGACCGAGACTAAGCTCCTATCTGCGAAGCTGCTCATCGCCGGTCAACAAGGTCGGCCAGTGCAGGGCCTGGGCGACGCGGAGTTCAAGGTATTCTCGCAGTTCGGCGACGATGGCATCATCCAGTACTTGATCCACGCGTTGGATGTCCAATCGAACAGGCACACGTTCATCGAATTCGGAGTGGATGACTACAGCGAGTCCAATACGCGGTTCCTTCTTGTAAACGACAATTGGCATGGACTCATCATGGACGGCAGCGAGGAAAACATCCGACGCGTACAGCAAAGCGATCTCTATTGGCGGCATGACCTCAAGGCTGTCGCGGCATTCATCGACAGAGACAACGTCAACGCACTGTTCCAGAACAATGGATTCAGCGGCGAGATCGGCCTGTTGAGCATCGATATCGACGGCAATGACTATTGGGTTTGGGAGGCGATCAATGTTGTCGATCCCCTCGTCGTCATCGTCGAGTACAACAGCGTATTTGGCGCCCGACATGCCGTGACCATTCCCTACGATCCGGCCTTCCGCCGCTCCCGCGCACATTTTTCAAATCTGTACTGGGGCTGCTCGCTCAAGGCTTTGTGCCTGCTAGCCGAGGCCAAAGGCTATGTCTTTATAGGCTGCAACAGCGCCGGCAACAACGCCTACTTTGTCCGAGAGGACAAGGCGCAGGTGTTCCGGCGGCTGAGCGTCGATGAGGGTTTCGTCGAGTCGCGTTTCCGGGAATCGCGTGATTCCCGGGGCCGGCTTTCGTACTTGAGCGGCAGGCAACGCCTGGAGCCAATCCGGCACCTGCCGGTTTATCATCTGGAGAGAAAGACCACCGTGGCAATAGGAAAGCTGGATGAGTCCTAGCCATGCTGGTGGAGACATAGACATGGGCATCGAGGTCATTGAGCACAACCGCGTCCGATATGCCGAGATTATCTGGGCGGACACTCGGGTCGAGAAAACGAAGTTTTTTTCACCGCCGGAATCGTCCTTTCAGTTTGGGTTGCTCGCGCACGAGGCGGGCTACAGCGAGAAGCCGCACTACCATCGCCCGTTCAGCAGAACGGTCGAGGACCTGCAGCAGATGTTCGTGGTTCAGCGCGGCGTGGTGGGCGTGCAGTTATATGATGACGCCGGCGCTCTGATCCGAGAGGTGATCTTGCGGCCCGGGGACGCCATTGTCCTCATCCACGGCACGCATGCGATCCGCGTGATTGAGGACATGCAATGCATCAGCGTGAAGCAAGGGCCGTTTCTCGGCCCGGAGTTCGACAAGGTGGAAGTGGAGACAAAGTGACCGTACCGGTATCTGAGCCAGTCGTCGGCCAGGAAGAAATCGATCTGGTGGTTGCAGCGCTCCGCAGCGGCGAGATATCCGGCACATTCGGGCGTTACCTCACCGAATTCGAGGAGCGCTTTGCCGCGTACTGCGGTTGCAAGCACGGCATAACCGTCTCCAGCGGTACCACGGCCCTGCAGCTCGCGGTCGCGGCCGCAGGCATCGGGCCCGGCGACGAGGTGCTGCTGAGCGCGAGCACCAATATCGCCACCGCGCTTGCCGTTATTCACAATGGCGCCACCCCGGTGCCCGTCGATTCAGAGCCCGAGACCTGGAACGTTGATCTTCGCCTCATTGAAGGTCTTATCACGCCCAGGAGCCGCGCCATCATCCCCGTGCATCTGTTCGGCCATCCCGTGGATATGGATGAACTGATGGCGATCGCGCGGCGGCATCGGTTGGTTGTGATTGAAGACTGCGCGGAGTCCCACGGCGCCAAGGTGCGCGGGCGGATGACCGGCGGCTTCGGCGACATGGGCTGTTTCAGTTTCTATGCGAACAAGGTCATCACCACGGGCGAGGGCGGCATGGTCGTGACCAACGACGACCATCTGGCTGAACGCCTGCGGCTGCTGCGCAATCTCGCCTTTACCAAGCCGCGCTTCCGCCACGAGGCCGCTGGATTCAATTTCCGCATGACCAATTACCAGGCGGCGATGGGCGTCGCGCAGCTCGGCAGGATCGACCGCATCATCACCGAGAAGCGCCGAGTCGCGGCCGCATACAACCATTACTTGAAGGACGTGCCCGGCCTGCAGCTGCCGACGGAAAAGGAGTGGGCCTTCAACGTGTACTGGATGTACGCGATGGTGGTCAAACCCCAGTTCGGCAGGTCGCGTGACGACCTTGCCGGCACGTTGCAGGCAGAGGGTATCGAGACACGGACTTTTTTTTGCCCGATGAACCAGCAGCCTTGCCTGCTGGAGAGAGAAGGCTTCAGGCCTTCGGCTTGTCCCGTCGCCGACGCCATTTGGGAGCGGGGCCTGTATCTACCTTCCACCTACACCTTGACCGAAGAAATCATACGCCGCATCACGGATACGATTCGGCGATCGGCCAAGTAGCCCGAAAGAAGCGACATGCGGGTCGGCGTGTATCTGGAGCGATTCAAGCCGAATACGGGTGGCGCGTATACCTTCCAATCCGAAGTGTTTCGCGCGCTGCTTGAAACCGCGGGAACGGCCGACCATGAGTTCGCTGTGTTGTGCGAACCTGAATATTTCTTTGACTCGATGCCTGCGGAAGCATCAAACATGCGTGCAGTTCGGCTTGACCCACCGAGTTACATCGAGCGGTTATGCGTGCTGCTGCGAAACGAATCGGCACTCATGCGCTGGGTCCTTCGACGCCGAGGCAGGATAGAGCGCGCTGCACGCCGTGCCGGGTTGGACCTGGTGTGGTACGTCTGTGGCGGCGCTTATGAACCGATCGATATTCCGTACATCGCGACCGTCTGGGATCTGCAGCACCGTACACATCCCTGGTTCCCCGAGGTAAGTGAACGGCAGACCTGGTTCGTGCGCGAACTTCCGACGAGAGCATTCTTGCAGCGCGCGAGCTTTGTGATCGTGGGTACGGAGACCGGGAGCGACGAGGTGAGGCAGTTCTTCCAGGTGCCGCAGGGGCGGATCCGCAAGCTGCCGCATCCCACACCGATGTTTGCGCTTCAAACGCAGGCTCGCGGGCCGGAGCAGGGTGTCGCCAAGCACGGCCTCAAATCCCCTTTCCTGTTCTATCCGGCGCAGTTTTGGGCGCACAAGAACCACGTAAACCTGCTGCTCGCATTGAAGCTGCTTCGAGAACGCGATGGCCTGGAGCTGCCGTTGGTGCTTGCCGGAACGGACCGGGGCAACTTAGCTCATGTTAAGGCCTTGTGTGGATCCCTTGGGCTCGATTCCCAAGTCCGGTTTCTGGGATTCGTGGAGCAGCAGGACCTCGTCGATCTCTACCGCGCGGCGTTTGCCTTGGTCTACCCGAGCTTTTCCGGTCCGGAGAACTTGCCGCCGCTCGAGGCGTTTGCGCTGGGCTGCCCAGTCATAGCAGCCGATGTTCCAGGAGCGCGCGAACAACTCGGGGACGCGGCGGTCTTTTTCGATCCCCGAGACCCGGACAAGATTGCCCACGCGGTCAAATCGGTTTATACAAACACTGAGCTGCGTGAATCCCTGCTGGTAAGGGGTCGAAAGCGGGCATCGGCGTGGACTACACGTGATTTTGTGAAGGGTGTGTACGCTATGATCGACGAATTCGTGCCGGTTCGACGATGCTGGAAAGACTGAAGCCCATGTCTACGTCAATAGACACGCGTTGCCTCCGCGGCCGACAATACCTCGAATTGATCCAGCATCAAGACAGGTAGGCACAAAAAGAATCTTGCAATAATTTCCACCCGGGCGCGTTCGAGACCCGATCCACTTGTTTTCCGGGAATTCTCTGGTTGAGCCTCGGGTCATGGCAACTCCATTGTGTGCTGTGCGGCGATTTCGGTTTCCATAAGCGAGTAACGGTGGGAAACAACGGCGGGAACACATCAACCGGTACACGTGGACGGCTGGAAGGTGGGCGTCGACTAGAGGTCGCTGAAAGGAAACCTCGTTCGAGCGCTCAGCCGCTGGTCAGTGTCGTCACGGTAGTCTTCAATGGCGCCGGGCACCTCGGCGGGGCGATCGACAGCGTGCTGGCACAGACCTATCCGGACCTGGAGTACATCATTGTCGACGGCGGTTCGACTGACGGCACCATCGAGGTCCTGCGGGCTTACAGTCACCGCGTTGATTACTGGCTCAGCGAACCTGATGGGGGAATCTACGACGCGATGAACAAGGGCATTCGCGCGTCGAGCGGGACCCTCGTCGGCATACTCAACGCTGATGACCGCTATGTCCCTCACGCTGTGGAAAAGGCGGTACGAATCCTTTCCGATCTTAAAATCGGGTACTGCTATGGCTGGATGCGTCTCGTTGACGGCGAAGGACGGGATTGCGGTCTCGCGAAGCCCTTGCCGCGACATCTCTTCGGGAAGCGGGTATTGCGGGAGACTCCCTTACCTCATCCAACGATGTTCGTGCGCCGCTCGGTGTACGAAACCCTCGGCGGATTCGACAGCCAGCTGACTCTCGCGGGCGATTTCGAGTTTATTGCAAGAATTCACGCCGCGGGCGTGGTTGGGGTCGAGATCCCCGAGGTTCTAGCGGAGTTCCGGTTGGGCGGCTCTAGCCGCAATCCCGAGATACTGCGGGAGATGCGTTCCGTCGCGCTTCGCGGCGGGCTATCTCCGTTCCTCGCATGGAAGGACTGGATGCTCGCCCGCACCGTCATGGCAGCGAAGCGTGTGCTCCCCGATGCCGCAACAGGCTGGTTGCGGGCCTTGAAAGATCTCCGGCGCAACTGAGGCGCGATGTGCCCGGAACTATCGCCATCACCGGAGGCCGCGGATTCATCGGTCGCAGGCTGGTCGAAAAGCACCTTGCCCTGGGCGATCACGTGAGGGTGCTGGCTCGCGAGGCGGCCGACCCGTCCTGGGACCGGAGCGTCGAGATTGTTTCCGGTGACTTGACGTCGTCGGACTCTGCGCGGTTAGGGCATTTCGCAAAAAATGCCGATGTCCTGTACCACTGCGCGGCGGAGCGCCAAGACATGTCACGGGTAAACGCAGTCAACGTCGAAGGCACCCGAAAGCTGCTGGGGGCGGCGGCGGGAAATATCAGGCGCTGGGTTCAGCTATCCAGCCTGGGTGTGTACGGCCCGAGGCGCTCCGGGGTCGTTCGCGAAGACACCCTACCTTACGCGGTCGGGGCATACGAAACGAGTAAACTGGCTGCAGACCAGTTGGTGATTGATGAGCGTAGGCGGACCGGCATGCGGTGGGCGGTGTTAAGGCCGGGAATCGTTTTCGGTCGCGACATGCCTAATGAGTCGGTGCGAGCGTTCTTGCGGGCGATACGCAGCGGTCGCTTTGCCTTCATCGGATCGCCCGGTGCGCTGCTGCCCTACGTTCACGTAGACGATGTAGTGGCGGCGCTCCTGCTCTGCGGTAGTGACGACCGGGCGATTGGAAAAATCTTCAACATTAGTGAAGACTGCACTGTGGAGGAATTCGTGCTAGAAGCCGCCCGGCTGCTGGCAACCGCGGCGCCCAACACTCGTCTCCCCGAATTCCTTGTGAGGGTGGCGACGAAGGCACTGTCTTGGGTTCCCGGATTTCCGTTGACCGCAGCTCGGGTCGATGCACTGACCCGACGGGTGGCCTACCCCTCGGACAAGATCATGCAGACACTCGGGTTCCGCTTCGCGATAGGGTGGCGAAATGGCCTTCGTGAAATGGTGGCGACGCTTTAGGTGACTCAGACTGGCTGAATGTTGCGGTGAGATTTTTTCATATGTGGCTGCGCCCTTCGGCTATTGCCAGAGCTTGTACCCGCTTTCCGCCGTCCGCTCGCCCACAAGCGCCCCGTGGCACGCCTCGAGGCATGCCTCCCACCGCGGCATCATAATTCCGAAGCGCTGAATCAATTTTTCGTTGGATAGACGCGAATTTTTCGGCCGGCGCGCCGGTGACGGGTATTCGCTCGACGCGATCGGTGCGATGCGGACCGGAGAATCAGGCCGCTCCAGCCGTGCAATCTCCGTTGCAAACCCGTGCCAGGACGCGAATCCCGAAGCCGTGGCGTGATAAATGCCGCGGGAGTCGCCGAGCGCATCAGCGCTGTGGCGGCGCAGGAGTTCTGCGGTTGCCTGAGCAAGCGCCTCGGCGGAAGTCGGGGCGCCGATCTGGTCCGATACCACGCGCAACTCATCTTTTTCCCGCAGCAAGCGCCTCATGGTCATAAGGAAATTCTTGCCACGCGCAGCGTATACCCAACTTGTGCGCAGTATCAAATGAGGTCCGTTGACGCTGCGGATTGCACGCTCTCCCGCGAGCTTGCTGCGACCGTAGGCATTGAGGGGATTGGGATGATCTTCTTCGACATACGGCGTGTCTTTGGTGCCGTCAAAAACGTAATCGGTCGAAAAATGGATAAACAACGCTCGCGCGCGCTTCGCTTCTTCCGCCAAGATGGCCACGGCGACTGCGTTGATCGCATGCGCGGTCTCCGGCTCGCTCTCCGCGCGATCGACTGCCGTATAGGCAGCAGCGTTGACGAGCACATCTGGCCGGACCGAGCGAACGGCCGAAACGACTTGGTTCGGCACGGACAGATCCAGACCCCGACGGTCGAAGGCAACGACTTCGCCGAGCGGCGCAAGCGCGCGCGAGAGCTCCCACCCGAGCTGCCCGTTCTTTCCCGTCAGCAGAATTTTCACGGAAACACTTCGGCGTCCCGGAGCCGAACCCCTGCGGCGTCTTTGGCAGATAGCGTGGGCGCGCCCGGGAGGGGCCAGTCGATATGGAGCTCCGGATCGTCCCAGAGAATGCAGCACTCGTGCTCCGGCGCGTAGAAGTCGGTCGTCTTGTAGAGCACTTC
>Ga0137381_10002620_pt1 | contig 12547 bp, 9 predicted proteins | sample SagtaG_16_FD_104808 | JGI IMG/M metagenome (GOLD analysis project Ga0137381, IMG submission 104808) | Vadose zone soil microbial communities from Sagehorn Ranch, Mendocino, California, USA - Sage2_L_115_16 metaG | ecosystem: Environmental > Terrestrial > Soil > Vadose zone | place: USA... | reverse complement strand
TCGGACATCTACTCGCTGGGCGCCACCTTCTACCACCTTGTGACCGGACGACTGCCGTTCGAGGCGCCGACGCCGGTGGCGATGATCGTGAAGCACATCAGCGAGCCTCTGCGCTCGCCGCGCGCCGTCAACCCCGCCGTTCCCTACCCGATCGCTTCCGCCATCCAGAAGATGATGGCCAAGCGCCCCGGGGAGCGGTTCCAGGACTACGACGCTCTCATCCGCGAGCTGGAGCGGGCGCAATCCACGATTGTGGCGGACACCGCGGGACCGCGCGCCGCCGGTGTCGTTCCTGCGCCGCAGTCGTGGAGCGGCACGACAGGTGCGGAGCTGCGGGGACGCGCGGGGCGCGGCCCGCTGCCCGGCGCCGACGAGCGACCCGCCCGGGCGGGCGGGTTCTCCTGGATGTTGATGGTGCTCGCCGCCCTTCTCGGAGTTCTCATCGTGGCGGGCGCCGTCCGACACCGTCGTTCCGCCTTCCGCGACGACCCCGGCGGACAGAGCGCCGTCGCGAGCGCCGTCGGAGAGCCGGTCCCCGGGCAGGCGCCGGTGGAGACCCAGATGAGCTACACGAGCCGGCCCGCCGGTGATGTCTTCCAGAAGGCCCTGCACCCCGGGACGTCGGTGGACGAGAGGCTGCGCGACCGTTACCGTCAGAAGAGCCGGGCGAACCTGTCGTTCGTCTCCAACGACCACTCCGTCCTTCCGGACGGCCGGATCAAGGTGTTCGGGCGGGTCCAGAACAACGGCGGGAGCTCGGCCTCGCAGGCCCGGGTGAGGGTGCGCATCCTCCTGGACGATGGCGGTATGGCGGCCGAGGGGGAGACGCCGCTCGATCCTTCGGTCGTCCCTCCGCAGGGCACCGCGACTTTCGAGATTCCGCTCGACTACCGGGGCCCGGTCGGCACGATCAAGGCCGAGCTGATCTGGGTCGAGTAGAACAGCCCGTCCCCGCTCACTGGACGGTCAGCCCCCTTCGACGGTGCGGGTGGCGCGATAGATGTAGTGGAAGCCGGAGGCCAGGGTGACGGCGAGCGTCAGCCAGACGAGCCCTTCGACCAGGACCGGCTGCTCCTGTCCCAGGTAGTTCAACAGCATCACCGTGCCGATCGTCACGACCTGGACGACCGTCGTCAGCTTGCCGAGAAATGTCGGCCGGAAGCTGGTGGTGCCCGAGGTCAGGTGGACGAGGAGCGCGATGATGACGATGAACACGTCCCGGCTGATCGCCACGATGGTCAGGGACAGCGGGATGTGGTTGGGCATGTGGAATTCCGGGACCGACTTCGGATGATCCGGAAGGGCCAGCACGATGAAGCAGGCGGTCATCAGGAGTTTGTCGGCCATCGGGTCAAGGAAAGCGCCGATGTTCGAGCTCTGGCGGTAGCGTCTCGCGATCAATCCGTCCAGGGCGTCGGTGACCCCCGCGAGGATGAACACCAGCAGAGCCCAGCCGTGCAGGTTGCCGAGCAGGAGGGTGATCAGCAGCGGGATCATCACCATCCGGAAGATGGTCAGCTGGTTGGCCAGTGTCAGCACGTTTCGTGTCCTCGCCCGGCCTGCAGCATCTCCGCCGCGTGGGCCAGGGGCCGCTCGAATCGCTCCGGGTCGGCCGGGTCGATCTCGAACCAGGCGACCCCCTCCTCCCGCCGGAACCACGTCCACTGGCGCTTCGCGTAACGCCGCGTGTTCCGCTTGGTCAGTGCGACCGCCTCGGCGAGGCTCAGCTCGCCCCGCAGGTGGCGCAGCGTCTCGCGGTACCCGAGCGCCTTGAAGGCGTTCGCGGCCTCCGCGCGGCCCGCTTCGAGCAGCCGCCTCACCTCGTCGACCAGCCCCTCCGCGAAGAAGCGATCGACGCGGGCGTCGATGAGACGGTACAGCGACTCGCGCGCCATGCTCAGGCCGACCTTCACCGTCGCGAAACGATCCGGTCCGAACGGCGATTCACCGATCAGGTCCGAGAGGCCCCGGCGCGCCACGAAGTACACCTCGAGGGCACGGACCAGCCTCTGTCGATCGGCCGGGGGCAGCCGCGCGGCGCCGGCCGGATCGACCCGCGCCAGGAGCCTGTGGAGCCCGGCCGGGCCGCGCCGCTCCGCCAGCGCCCGCAGCCTCGCCCGCAGGGCCTCGTCACGGCGTGGCGCCTCGGCGATCCCTTTCAGGAGACCTCGCACGTACAGCCCGGTCCCCCCGACGACGACGGGCAGCCGCCCGCGGCGCCGGATCGAGTCGATCGCCGCCTCGGCATACCTCACGAAATCGCCGAGAGAGAAGTCCTCTCCCGGCTCCGCCAGATCGATCCCATGGTGCGGCACCCGCCGGAGCTCGCGCGGTCCGGGCTTGGCCGTGCCGCGGTCGAGGCCGCGGTAGACCTGCATGGAGTCGGCGCCGACGATCTCCCCGCCGAAGCGCTCGCAGGCGCGCAGGGCGAACTCGCTCTTGCCGACCGCGGTCGGACCGACCACCACCAGAAGCGGCGCGCCCTCGCCGCGGGTCTGTTCCGCCGTGGCGGTGCCGCCCGTCCCCGCCAAGACTCAGGCCCCCCGGTTGCGCTGCTGATCGCGGTACTCGTTGATGGTCTCCTGCAGATGGTCCTCGCAGTAGACGCGACCCCGCGCCACGCGCCGGCCGCAGCGCGGGCAGGAGCGTCCCACGAGAGCGGCCATCCCGCGGCCGGCCATCGACAGCACGAGCCCGAGCGCCACGCACACGCCCCCGGCGATGGCGATGTTGCGGAACAGCCCCTTGTCCGGATCCCCCGCCAGGATCTGGGCCGCGGCGAGATACACCACCGACGCCACGATCAGGAGTCCGCCCAGACGGACCAGGGCCCTCGCCATCAGGGATTTACCTCCGGCTCGTGCAGGCGGACGTCCCGGAAGGCGCGCAGCACCCGTCCTTCATGGACCGTGCCCAGGGTCTTTCTCAGGACCAGGAGCTCCGCGTACAGGAGCTCGTTCAGTCCCTGGATGAGGGCGTCTCGGCGGCGGCGGCCGGGGAGGGATCCGAGGTTCTCGCGCAGCAGGCCGGGGTCCACCGTCCCGTCCCCCCCCAGGGAGGTGCTCCGAAAAAGCGCCTGATGCGTGACCGACAGGTCCCGCAGCGACCGCGCCAGCAGATGCTCCGAGATCGGCCCGACCTCCTTCATCAGGTACTGGTAGACCAGGCCGAACATGCCGTTGTAGCGCTGCAGGATTCCTTCGATGCCGTCGGCTCCCCCCTCCGGCTGGTCCTCGTCCGAGACCTGGGCGCGCATCTTCAGGCGACCGACGACGGACAGCAGGAACAGGGTGCGCAGCGTCTCCTCCGGACCGAATTCGGACAGAGCGCCGACCTGCCCGATGGTCCGCGCGCCGTCCACCAGGCGCAGGACGTACTGTTCGTGCGGCTCGAGGCCGATGTCCGGCCGGTCGCCGTCGTCCGGGATGGCCTCGAACACCCACTCATCGAACGGCATCCGTTTTCGGAACAGTTCCGGGTTGCGCACCGAACGGATCCCTTCGAGAAGCGTCTCCGTGATCGGCAGGTCGACCTCGACCTCCGCGTCCGGCGGCGCCTCCCCCTCGTGGAACACGAACTCCCCCTCCTCCCATTCGAACAGGGACGTGGCGATCTGCCTGACCTGGCGCCGGCGCTCCTCCATCAGTCCCCGCGGATTCAGACCACCCGCTCCGAGAAGGGCGCGGCCCAGCTTCTCGCCCGCGGCGGCGCGCCGCATCGCGTCGTCGCACTGCTCGCGCGTGATCAGGCCACGCTGCACGAGAAGCTCCGACAGCCTGTCGGTCGCGCGCGTGGAGGTCGCGTGGACGATCGTCTCACTGCGCAGGTACAGCCCGATCGACGCGCCGTCCGAGGTGAAGGAGAGCAATCCCCTGCGGTTGAGGACGCGCAGGAACTCCAGGATGTCCGCGCAACTGAGGGCCTTCAGCCTGCCGCGAAACTCAGCCACACCGTCTCTCTGCGCCGCGATCAGGAGCCTCGACGACCGTACGCCGGGTTCCGGGAAGGAGTCAGCGGCCGTGATTATCGTCCGGCCACAGCCAGCCGGTCAACCGAGCCCCAAGGCGACCGCGAGCCGCGGCTCAGGGCTGCGCGCGCCTCACGATCTCCACGCCGTTGTAGTAGTGGTGCAGGATGTCCTCGTACGACTTGCCGCGCAGCGCCATGCCGTACGCGCCGACCTGGCAGAGGCCGACCCCGTGCCCCCACCCCTTGCCGCTGAAGATGAACGACTCGACCTGGCCGTCCGTGCCGAACGTGCGATCCAGCGTGAACAGGTTCTCGCGGATGCCGAGGGCGGTGCGAATGCGGAAGCCGCGGATGTAGAACGTGCCCTTGCTGCCGCTGATCTTGATCTCCACCACCCGGCCGCTCACTCCGCGACGCGTCGGCTCGATGTCCTTCAGCGTGCCGGCGTTGAGGCGCTGCCCGATGAGGTTCTCGAGCTCGGTCCGGGTGTAGCGCTGCTCCCACCTGTAGGCGGTGGAATAGCGATCGTCGCTCACGCCTCTCTGGTTCGCGATGACCTTGAGATAGTCGACGGCGCCGTCGCGCGTCGTGTGGTAGACGATGCGATCGCCGAGAACAAGGGGCAGGCTCGGCGCCGGATAGGACACATCGCGGAACGAGCGGAACAGGGCGACGTCCGACTTGATGGGCAGCGACTGCACGTCCTGCTTCACCTCCAGGAGGATCCGGTCGCCGTCCCAGCCGCGGTAGGTCGCCTTCACCTGGCCCAGCGCAGCGTAGTAGTCGAGGATGCGATACAGCGAGCGCAGCACGAGGCCGCGCGAGGGGTTGTGGTGCGGCCTCAGGGTGTTGTCGTGGAACGGCTGCAGGATGCCCTCCAGGATCAGCATGGCGTAGGGCCGCTGCGCCTCCTTCGGCACCTCGTCGCGATCCTTGAAAGCCAGGAGATACGGCAGGTCCTGCTCGTCCAGCGACAGCTGCAGCTTCTCGTTCCAGCCCAGCGAGCGGATGAAATATCCCGCCAGTTCGTGCATCTGCGGCGTTCCCTTGAGGCCGTCCTGGGACGGGGTCTTCCCCACCAGGCCGAACGCGGACGTGCTCCAGCGTTGGACCTCCTCCGCGTCCGCCTGGACCATCAGGAAGGCGCGGTTGAAGGCCTCGCCGCCGACGATGCCGAGGGTCTTGAGAAGCGTGATCTCCTCGTTCACCGGCGAACCGTCCTCCAGGAGGACCGGGTCGATCCAGGATCGCCCCGCCACCGTGCGGCTCTCCGCCTCGACCTCGGGGTAGCACGCCACGCCCTTCAGGTACGGCCCCTTCTCCTCCGGAAAGACGAGCTGACCGTCCTCGGTGTGGCCGCCGCAGGTCGACGTGTAGAGCGCGTTGATCGGACGGCCGCCGTAGGTCAGGATCATCCCGCGCGTCTCGTCCACCGCCTGGTCGGTGAGCGGATGCTCCGTCCCCGCCCCCTTGTAGACCTGGCACTGCGCGCTGTCGCACACGTCGAAGCCGTCGTCGCCATACACACCCAGGTTGGCGACGATGTAGGTCCGCGCCGCCACCGCCTGGGCCTTGAGCGCCTGCAGCTCCGGGTAGACGCCCGGACCCATTTCGTTCGGGACGACACCGCGCAGGTAGTCCTCCATGTCGAGCTCGTTGATCAGTTGGAGGTTCCCCGCCTTGCCGACGCGCGCCTCCAGCTGGCCGCGGTACAGGTTCTGATCGACCCGCAGGAGCGCCCCGGGGCGGGCCGGCTGGATCAGCACGCGATCGTAGCCCGTGAGAAAGTTGCGCCAGCGATCGTCGACCAGGCGGACCCGCAACCGCCCGCCGACGGTGCGCCCCTCGTCCGAGATCCACAGCTCGTTGAACCCCTCCTCGCCGAGCCGCTGGGCCAGCTGCGCGGCGTCCTCGCGGGCCAGGAACTCCCCCACCCGGACGCGCCAGGAGCGGCGGTCGGGGTTGTAGACCAGGAGGACCTTTTCGCCGGGGAGCAGAGTCTCGAGCTCGCTCTTCTTGGCCTCGGCCTGCTCCTTGCCGGCGAACGACGCCACCTGCACGCGATAGATCACCCCCGGCTCGCCGCCGCCCGACACCTCGCTCACAAGGTAGATCCCGCGGTCGAACTTCTTCTTCCAGACCGGCTGCTTCTTGACCGGGTCGCGCACGACGATCCCGCCGTCCGCCGACACGCGCACCTTGACCGGGTCCGTGCCCAGCCCGATACGCACTTTGGGTCCGGATGGGGCGAGCAGGGCCGGACGGGACGTCGGGGCCGGGCGCGGGGCGACCGGCGCGGGGGTCTGCACAGGGGCGGGCGCGGGAGTCGGCTGGGGTAGCTGCTCCGGCCCGCCGACGCGACTGGAGACGGCGCCCGCCCCGAGGACCATGAGGAAGGAGAGGATCGCCGCGTTGCGGATCGAGCGCGTCATCGGGGACGGGAGTCTAGCACGGCGCACGGGACTCACCTGCGCGCCCGCGACGAGGTGCCGCGGCCCGCGAGGCGCAGAAATTCGGCCCTCAGGCCCGGGCTCGATCGGAACACGCCGGTGCCGGCGAAGGTGACGACGCGGGCCCCCCGTTTCCGCGCGCCGCGAAGGGTCATGCAGAGGTGCTCGGCGTCCATGGTGCAGGCCGCGCCCAGCGGGCGCAGCGCGCTCGCCAGCGCGTCCACCACCTGCCGCGTCAGCCGTTCCTGGAGCTGCAGGCGCCGCGCCAGGGCGTCCACCGCGCGGGTGATCTTCGACAGGCCGACCAGCCGGGCGCCGGGAACGTAGGCGACGTGCGCCGTCCCCTGGAACGGCAGGAGGTGGTGCACGCACACCGAGGTGAACGGGATGTCCCGCACCACGACCATGTCGTGGCCGGACGACGGGATGGTCTTCCCGAGTATGCGCGCCGGGTCGGCCCGGTAGCCGGACACGATATCCGCGGTCCAGGTCTCGGCCACGCGACGGGGCGTGGCGCGCTGATCGCTCTTGAGAGCCGTCTCGCCGATCCCCTGGAGCAGAAGACGCGCCGCCATCAAGATACGCGCGCGGTCCGGGCCGGGAGGACGCCTTCCGCGCGCTCGCGCGGCGGCACCGCGACGGGCAGCCGGCCTGCGCCTCACTGGGGGGGACGCCTCTCGTACGCCTGGCGCACGGCGCGATCGAGGGCGCTCCCCTCGGCCGGCGTGCAAGCGCAGTGTCCCTTCTTGTCGATCGCCACGTGACCGCTGGTCTTGCGGCATTTCCCGTCGCAGCCGCCGCACACGTGATCCGTGCAGACGGTGCGGATGATGCGCGGCGGCGGCTCCTGCGGCGCGGTCGCCGGTGCGGGCGAGGGGGAGGCCTCCGGGGCGGGAGTGGGGGCGGGAGCGGGCGAGGCCTGAGGGGACGGAGAGGCCTGCGGCGCCGGCGGCGCGCTCCGAGCCCCTCCGGCGGGCCCGCCCGCGCCGGCGGTCGAGGCGGACGCGACGAGCAGGAGAACGGCGACGGCCCAGGCGAACGCACCGATCCGGAACACGCTGTCGACCCACTCCTTGCGCATGCTCGACCTCCTCCGACGGACGCCGGAGACCCGCGGGCCCCCTAGCTGAAATATTTCAGTCCTGAGCCGGTGTTGAAGACCACGATCGTGTCGTCCGTCGCGATCGATTTCGCGGCGGCCAGTCGCCTCACGGCGGCGAGCGCGGCGCCCCCCTCCGGGCAGGCATCGATCCCCTCGCGCGAGGCGAGGAGGGAGGCCGCCTCGATCATCTCACGATCCGCCACCGCCACGGCCGCGCCACCGCTGGCGCGCAGCGTCGTCAATATAAGACGGTCGCCGAGGGAGGACGGGACCCGCAGGCCCGAGGCCGCGGTGACCGGATCGGCCCATGCCTCGGCCGTCTCCTGTCCCGACTCGAAGGCGCGCACGATCGGCGCGCAGCCCGCCGCCTGCACCGAGATAAGGCGCGGGCGCGCCGCCCCGATCCAGCCGAGCGCCTCCATCTCCTCGAAGGCCTTCCACATCCCGATGAGCCCCGTCCCGCCGCCCGTCGGGTAGACGATGACGTCCGGGAGGCGGAACTGCATCTGCTCGGCGATCTCGTACCCCATGGTCTTCTTCCCTTCGACGCGGAACGGCTCGCGCAGGGTGGAGACGTCGAACCAGCCGCCGTCTTTGTCCGCAGGCCCGAGTGTTGCGCGCATCACGCGACCCGCGTCGGCGATCGAGCCGGGCACGAGACGGACGCGCGCGCCGAAGCGCTGCGCCTCCAGCACGAAGGGGCGCGGCGTCGTCTCGGGCAGGAACAGGTGCACCTGCATCCCGGCCCGCGCCCCATAGGCCGCCAGGGCCGAGCCGGCGTTCCCCGCTGAGGGGGCGGCCGCCACGCGCACCCCTCGCGCCGCGGCGACCGACACGGCGACCGTCATGCCGCGCGCCTTGAACGAGCCGGTCGGATTGACCGCCTCGTCCTTGATGTACAGAGAGGGCAACCCCAGATCGGCTCCCAGGCGGCGCGCGTGCAGGAGCGGCGTGAGACCCTCCCCCAGGGAGATCGGCGGGACGTCCGGCAGCATCTCGGCGTAGCGCCACAGCGTGGGGGGCCGGCCCTGCAGGTGCTCCTTGAGGAGGCTGCCGCGCCCTTCCGCGGCGCGATAGCGCGCCAGGAGCGGCGAGCCGCACTCGCACAGGAGCGCCGCGTCCGGCTTCCGCGTCAAGCAGCGCGGGCACTCGAGGCGATCGAAGAGGTTCGTCACCGGACCTGGCGCATGCGGGCGAGGAACGCCGGCGCGTCCTCGAATCCGTAGACGCGCAGGTCCTTGCGCTCGTTCCCCTGCCCGTCGATGAACACCAGCGTCGGGAGACCGACCACGTCGAAACGGTCGCGGATCTGCCGCACCTCCGGCGACTCGAACTGTGTCAGGTCGGCTTTGAGGAGCGTGAAGCGTCGCGTCTCATCGAGAACGCGCGGGTCCGTGAAGGTGAACCGTTCCAGCTCCTTGCAGGCGAGACACCATTCCGCCGAGAAGTCGATGAGAACCGGGCGGCCGTCCTTCCCGGCGCGCGCCAGGGCCTCGGAGGAATAGGGCACCCATCCCGCGTCCGCGCGCGCGGCGAGGAGCGGCACCGAGAACCAGATCCCTCCCGCGATCAGCGCCGCTCCGACGAGCGCCTTGAGCGCCGGGAACAGACGCGACGCCATGCGTGTCTTCTCCAGGAATCCGATGTACACCCCGGCCGCGAGGGCGAACACCACGACGAGGACACCCATGAGGCGGTCCTTGAGGAACGGCTGCAGGAAATAGAGCGCCACCGCGAGCATGCCGATCCCCATCACCTTCTTGGCGTAGACCAGCCACTCCCCGGAGCGCGGGAGGCTCGCGAGAGAGCCGGAGAAGACTCCGAGCACCAGGTTCGGGAGGCCCATGCCGACGGCCATCACGAAGAACAGCCAGAAGCCGAGAACCGGGCTCGCGGAGGCGCCGACGAAGGCCAGGAGCCCGACGACGAACGGCCCGATGCAGGGAGCCGCGACGAGCCCCATCGTGAGACCCATCACCAGGGCGCCCAGCGGCCCGCGTCGGCCGCCGCCCAGCCGGGTGACGGCCCCGGGCAGGCGCAGCTCGAACAGACCGAACATGCCGAGCGCCATGATCACGAACAGGACGACCAGCGCTCCGACGATGAAGGGGCTCTGCAGCGTGGATCCCAGAAGCCCGCCGGACAGACCCGCGACGACGCCGAGGATGGAGTACGTCAGCGCCATACCGAGAACGTACAGGGACGGAAGCGCAAGGCGCCGGAGCCAGCTCGCGCTCGCCTGCGACGCGAAGAAGCCGATGGTCACCGGGATCATCGGATAGATGCACGGCGTGAGGTTCAAGGCCAGGCCGCCGACGAACACCAGGCCGAGGAGGGCGAGAAGTCCGCGCTCCTTCCGGACCGACGCGAGTCCCGGCGCCGCTTCCGGCGCGCCGGTCGGCCCCGGTGTTGTGGGCGGGCCGATCTCCGACGCCGGGATCGGCTCCCCCTCGACTTCGATCGGGACGAGGAACTCGACGGTCTCGGGCGCCAGGCAGGTCGTGTCGCTGCACGACTGGTAGGTCAGGCGGGCGCGCACCGACTGCTTCCCCGGGGCGCCTTCGCGCGCCGGGCGGAGAGTCGCGCGGATCGTATTCTTCCCCTCATAGACCGACAGTTTCGTGTCCGCGAACTTCAAGGTCACCAGGTGCGCCTCGGGATAGATCACCTGGTCGACGCGCGCGCCGGAGGGTTCTGGAAACTCGACCTTGGTCGGGATCAGGTACTCGAGATTGGGCGTGTGCGAGTTGACGTGCCAGCCCGCCTGGATGTCCAGACGGATCGACACGGTCACCGCCTGCCCCGGACGCACGGGGCGGTCGGGCACGGTCAGATCGGTCGTCACGACGCGCTGCGGGTTGGCGCGGCCCACGACGGTGCCGGTGATGACCCGGTCCCCGGGCGCCCCGGACGGCGCCTTGTCCTCGCCCGCGGCGGTGAGCGCGGACCTCGCGAGGACCGGCGCCTCCCTCGCCGTGCTCTTCAATGTCGCCGGCTCGACCGCGGGGAGGTCCCCGGGCCCGCCGAGACGCGCGGCGAGCAGCATGTAGGGAGACGAGGTCGGATACTTGCCCACGTACGGAGCGGCCAGGTCGAGAGTCCGCCGGGCCTGGGCCCGCAGCGCCGCATCCCCGAGCGCGCGCGACAGGCGCAGCAGACATTCCGCCATGACGGCGTTGCCGGACGGCAGGGCGTCGTCCAGGATGCTCTTGGGACGGATGATCAGATCCTTCTGCTCCGCGGCCGACAGGTAGTACCCGCCGCGGTCCCGATCGCTGAAACGCTCCGCGGAGCGCACGAGACGCGCCGCCTCGTCCCGGTAGACGACCCTGCCGGTCGCGTCGTACAGATCGAGGAGGCCGCGCGCCAGGAAGGCGTGGTCGTCGAGGAACCCCGGCGGTCCGACCTTTCCCTGGCGCCACGACACCCGGAGGACACCGTCCTTGCGAAGATTTCCGAGCACGAAGCGCGCCGCCCGTTCCCCCGCCTGCCGGTAGGCGTCGTTTCCGGTCATCGAGTAGGCGCGCGCGCAGGCGCTGATCATCAGACCGTTCCAGCCCGCGAGGATCTTGTCGTCGCGGCGCGGCGCAGGTCTTCGCCCGCGGGCCTGCAGCAGCCGGGCGCGGGCCCGCTCGACCTTCCCCGCGAGCGCTGCCGGCTCCAGGCCGTGCCGCGCGGCGAACTCCCCGGGCGGAACCGGCACGTTCAGGATGTTGCGGCCACCGCCGAGATTGCCGGTCGCCGTGGCGCCGAAATAGTCGGCGACCAGCGCTCCGTCGGGCGGTCCGACCGCCTTCTCGATGTCCGGGCGTGTCCAGATGTAATAGCGCCCCTCCTCCCCTTCGGTGTCGGCGTCGAGCGTCGCGTAGAAGCCGCCCCCCGGATCGGTCAGGTCGCGGGTCACCCAGCCGATCGTCTCCTCGGCGACGCGCCTGAGCTCCTCCTGCCCGCCGGCCTTCCAGGCTTCGAGATAGACCGGCACGAGGAGCGCGTTGTCGTAGAGCATCTTCTCGAAGTGCGGCTGGAGCCACTTCTCGTCGGTCGAGTAGCGATGGAAGCCGCCTCCGATCTGATCGTGGATCCCGCCCCGGTCCATGGCGTCGAGGGTGCGCGTCACCATGTCCAGCGCCTGCGCGTCGCCGGTCGTCCGGTAGGTCTCGAGCAGGACCAGAAGCGCGCCGTGCGGCGGAAACTTGGGCGCCGACCCGAAACCGCCGTTGACCCGGTCGAAGGAGGCCTTCCAGGCGGCCGTGGCCTGCGCCAGGGGATCCGGAGAGGCGTCTCCGCCACCGGACGCGGGCGGTGCGGTGTTCTGCAGATCCTCGAGCATCGAGGCGATCACTCCGGCCGAGGAGAGCAGCTCCTGCCGGCGGTTCGTCCACCCGTCGGCGATCGACTCGATCAGCTTCTGGAAGCTCTCGGTCGAGAAGTACGTCCCGCCGAAGAAGGGCTTCCGCTCCGGCGTCAGGAAGACGGTCATCGGCCAGCCGCCCCGGCCGGTCATCGCCAGCACGGCGCTCATGTAGAGGGCGTCGAGATCCGGTCTCTCCTCGCGGTCCACCTTGATCGACACGAAGTGCTCGTTCAGGAAGCGCGCCACTCCCGTGTCGGAGAAGGCCTCCCGCTCCATGACGTGACACCAGTGGCAGGCGGAGTAGCCGATCGAGAGGAAGATCGGCTTGTCCTCTCTCCCGGCCTTCCGGAGGGCCTGCTCGCCCCAGGGATACCAGTCGACCGGGTTCTGGACGTGCTGCAGGAGGTAGGGGCTCGACTGTCCCAGGAGGTGATTGGGGCGGGCGGCCGCCGCCGGCAACAGGCCGGCCCACACCGAGAGGACCAGGACCGCCAGGACGCGAAGTCTCGAGCCTCGCACGGATCGCTTCATGACACAGGCATTCTATCTTAGTCAGAATGGAACGACCGGCTCCGATTCGCAGCGCGTAGGTTACGCTGCGGGTCGCGAGACCAACGTAGCGCAGAGCTACATGCGAAAGGAGCCGGTCTATGAAGAATGATAACCGATACG
>Ga0137381_10002602_pt1 | contig 12574 bp, 10 predicted proteins | sample SagtaG_16_FD_104808 | JGI IMG/M metagenome (GOLD analysis project Ga0137381, IMG submission 104808) | Vadose zone soil microbial communities from Sagehorn Ranch, Mendocino, California, USA - Sage2_L_115_16 metaG | ecosystem: Environmental > Terrestrial > Soil > Vadose zone | place: USA... | reverse complement strand
GCAGCCCCGGGTCGGTCTGGGCTTCGCCGACAGGGTCCAGGGTGGCCGGCCTGGGCGCGGTGTCGCTGGCCAGCAGTCCGGTCCGCAGCGGCGGGCCGGGCCATTCGTTGGCCACTTCGGTGTCGGTCTGCGCGATCCACGGCGCGGCCGGGGACGTCGGCTCCCCGGCGTCTTCGGGCTGGGTGGCCTGCGTGCCCGCGGCCAGCCGCTCCCAGTCCGCCGCCGGGTCCACGCCGGCCGGGCCGTCACCGGCGGCCGGCCCGGACCGGTCCTCGTGACCGGTGACCGGCGCGGGCGACCATTCCTCGTGGTCGCTGTCCTCGTCCTCCCGGTCCGCGGGTTCTTCCGCCGCGGGCCCGGGCGGCAAGGGCCCGGGTTCTGTTGCCCCGGCCCGTGCGGGCTCCGGCTCGGCGGGCCCCGCTCCGGCGGGCCCGGGCTCGGCCAGGTCGTGCCCCAGCGGCCCGGGCTCGGGCAGGTCGTTCCCCAGCGCCTCGGGTTCGGGCAGGTCGTCCCCGGCCTGGTCCGGGGCCACGCCATCCGCACTGGCCACCTCGGCCGCCAGGGTGGCCACCCAGCCTGGGTCGTCGTCATCCGCCCCGGTGCCCGGCCAGTCCGGGTCCTCCGCCGCCGCCTCGGCGGACCATGCGGGCTCGCCTTCTTCGCCCGCCGGAGCGGACCAGGCGGGCTCGGCCTCTTCGCCCGCCCGAGCGGCCCAGTCGGTGCCCTCCTCCGCACCGGCCGCCGGGACCGGCCAGGCGGGCGTCTCCGGTTCGGCCGCCGCGGCGGGCCACTCCGGTGCGTCCTCCCCCGTCCCGGGCACCGGCCAGCCCGGCTCGCCGTCCGCGGGGCGCCATTCCGGCGCCTGCTCGCCGGCCCAGCCGGCCTGGTCACCCGGCCAGGCCGCGGCGTCGTCCCCGGCGGGAGCGGACCAGGTCCGCTCGGTGATGCGCAGATCGTGGAACGTCACCCGGAACCCCGGGCCCTCCGGCGCGGCGGCCATGACCCCGGCCAGCATCTCGCGGCCCGGCGGCAGGAACACCAGGGCGGCGAGTTCCGCGGGGCCGTCCTCGGTCACGTACCTGACCTCTACCGCGTCGCCGCGGCGGGACACCCGCAGCACGATCTCGTCGGTGCCCTCGGGCAGGTCGGTCACCATCCAGCTGGACCGGCCGAGCGTCAGCACGGTGCTCAGCCGGGGCCGGCCCTCGAAGAACTCCACGCCGGTCTTCAGCCAGGTGCGCTCGTCGGCCCGCAGCATGACACCCGCCTGGTCGTACTGGACGCCGAGAGTGCAGCGGAGCCGGACGGACACGTCGAGGTCCCCGGCGAGCACCTCGCCGTACACATGACCACTGTCCCTGATGTAGCCGTAACCGGTCTCACGCCAGAAATCTGTGCCTGGATCGACACTCACCGTGAGCACATCACCCGTCCGCTGCCAGCTGGCGGGCTCGTTAAGCCACTCCATGAGGCCCTCCGCGGTGTCTGTCGTCTCCACGGTATCGGTTATCCGGCGAGGTAGTCTCGGCCACATGGGCAAGGTCCAGCGAACCGAGGCGCAGTGGCGCGAAGTGCTTACCCCGGATGAGTACCAAGTACTCCGGGAAGCGGGCACCGAGGCGCCGTGGGCCGGTGAGTACACCAACACCAAGGTCGAGGGCGTGTACCGGTGCCGTGCCTGCGGTGCCGAGTTGTTCCGCTCGGGGGAGAAATTCGAGTCCCACTGTGGCTGGCCGAGCTTCTACCAGCCGACCAGCGACGACGCCGTCGAGCTGATCGAGGACCGTTCGCTGGGCATGGTCCGCACCGAGGTCAGGTGCGCGCGGTGCGACTCTCATCTCGGCCACGTGTTCGAGGGCGAGGGCTACCCGGTGCCGACCGATCAGCGCTGGTGCATCAACTCCATCTCGCTCACCCTGGAGCCCGCGGCCGAGTGAGCTGTCCCGGTGGGCGGGCTCGCCGCCCCGGCGGCCTCTAGGCTGGCAGCCACCCGCGTACCTGCTCGCGGGCCAGGCCAGGGCACGAGGCAGCGATGCGGTTGAGAATGCGGGCGGCTGCGCCGCCGGAGCGCGGAGCGCCACGGCTCAGGCACCTCATCCCCCCGCGGGCCGCCGACACGGTGATCGCGGTCGCGGTGGCGGCGCTCGGGCTGGCCAGCGGGCTCGGCGCGCGGGCGCAGCATGAGCACATGCCGCTGGCCGGCATTCCCGTGCTGGCGGTCATGGGGCTGGTGCTGTACCCGCGGCGGCGCTTCCCGGCGGCGGTGCTCGCCGCCGAGGCGGCACTGGTGGCCGCGCTCGTCGTGATGCGCGCCGAGCTGGGCGGCTCGTTCGTCGCCGTGCTGTGCGCGTGCTACAGCGCGGCGGTCTACGGCAGCCGCCGCCTGGCGATCGGGCTGGCCACCGGGGCCGTGTCCGCGGTGCTGCTGCTCGGCATCCCGCAGTCCTTCGGCCTGGGCGGGGGCGTGATCCGCGCGGTACCGGTCCCGACGATCGTCGCCGCGGCCGGGGCGGCCCTGTTCGGCTTGCTGATCAGGAACCAGTTCTCGGCGCGGAACGCGCAACTGGCGGTGATGGCCGAGCGCGCCGAGTGGGCCACCGCGCAGCGGGACCAGGAGGCCAGGCGGGCCACGCTGGCCGAGCGGCTGCGGATCGCGCGGGAACTGCACGACATCGTCGCCCATCACGTGAGCGTCATCGTGATTCAGGCGCAGGGAGCGCAGCGCGTCGCGGAGCGGGAGCCGGACCGGGCCCGGCAGGCCATGGCCGACGTGGAGCAGACCGCACGGACCGCGCTGGAGGAGATGCGCCGGATGCTGGGCCTGCTCCGGTCCCCCGACGACGCGGAGGACGACGGCAGCCTGGATGTCACCCACGGCATCGCCGACATCGCGGCGCTGGCGGACCGGCTGGCCGAGGCGGGGGTGGCCGTCACGGTGCGCACCACGGGCGAGCCGTTCGGCGTGCCCGAAGACGTCGGGCTCACCGTGTACCGGATCGCCCAGGAGGCGCTGACCAACGTGCTCAAGCACGCCGGCCCGGCGCAGGCCGAGGTTCACCTGCACTACGACGAGCACCTGGAGATCACGATCACCGACGACGGCCGGGGCGCGGCCGCCGTCCTGACCGGGGCGGAGCCGCCCGGGGCGGGCCGCGGCACCACCGGGATGCGCGAACGGGTGGCCATGCTGGGCGGCACTTTCAGCGCCGGGCCGCAGCCGGGCGGCGGGTTCCGGGTGCACGCCGTCGTCCCCCGCCCCGGTACTCTGCCGGCAGCAACGAAGGGTGCGTCGTGATCAAGATCCTGCTCGCCGACGACCAGCCGCTGGTGCGCACCGGGTTCCGGATGATCCTCGACGCCGAGCCCGACATGGAGGTCATCGCCGAGGCGGGCGACGGCGCCGACGCGGTGCGGCAGGCCCGGCAGCTGCGGCCGGACGTGGTGGTCATGGACATCCGGATGCCGGTGCAGGACGGCATCGCCGCCACCGCGGAGATCGCCGCGGCCGGCCACGCCCGGGTGCTGGTGCTCACCACCTTCCACGTCGACGAGCACGTGGTGGGCGCACTGCGGGCCGGGGCGAGCGGGTTCCTGCTCAAGGACGCGCACGCGGACCGGCTGCTGGAGGCGATCCGGGTGGTGCACGCCGGGGACGCCATCGTGGATCCCGCGGTCACCCGCGCGCTGCTCGACCAGTTCGTGCACCGGCTGCCCGCGCCGGGCGAGCAGCGGGCCCGGGCCGCGGCGGCCGCGGACCGGCTGGCGGGGACCACCGGGCGGGAGCGCGAGGTGCTCGCCCTGGTCGCCCGGGGCCTGTCCAACGCCGAGATCGCCGCCGAGCTTGTCGTCACCGAGACCACGGTCAAGACGCATGTGCACCACCTGCTCACCAAGCTCGGTGCGCGGGACCGCGTGCAACTGGTCGTGCTGGCCTACGAGGCGGGTCTCGCGGGGCAACCGCCTCCATCCTGAGATCGACGCGGCCGCCGCCTCGATCCCAGGGTGGAGGCCGAAGACAGCACGGCGGGCCGATGCCCGCGCCGGGCCGCGGCGGCAGTGTTCCTCACAGGCAACCGAACTGAGAGGAACGGCCATGACCACCCCGACGGCGCAGGCACCCGCCGCCCGCGCGGACAACCTCAGCAAGATCTACGGTGACGGCCCGGCTAGGGTCACCGCGCTGGACCAGGTCTGCCTGGAGATCGGCGCCGGTTCCTTCACCGCCATCATGGGACCGTCCGGATCCGGCAAGTCCACGCTCATGCATTGCATGGCGGGGCTGGACAGCGCCGACGGCGGGCAGGTGTGGATCGGCGGCACCGAGATCACCGCGCTGCCGGAACGGCGGCTGACCCGGCTGCGCCGCGACCGTGTCGGCTTCGTGTTCCAGGCGTACAACCTGCTGCCCGCCCTCACCGCGGCGGACAACATCACCCTCCCGCTGGACATCGCGGGCCGCTCCGCCGACCGGGACTGGCTGGGCACCGTGGTGGACACGGTGGGCCTGGCCTCGCGCCTGCGGCACCGCCCCGCGGAACTGTCCGGCGGGCAGCAGCAGCGGGTCGCCATCGCCCGGGCACTGGCTGGCCGGCCGGAGATCATCTTCGCGGACGAGCCCACCGGCAACCTCGACTCCAGGGCCGGGGCGGAGGTGCTGGACCTGCTCCGCCGCTGCGTGCGCGAGTTCGGCCAGACGATCGTCATGGTCACCCACGACCCGGTGGCCGCCTGCTACTCCGGCCAGGTCGTCTTCCTCGCCGACGGGCGGATCGCCGGCCGGCTCGACCGGCCAAGCCCCCAGGCCGTCCTGGACCGGATGGCCACCCTCGACCCTGCCCTGGGGAGTGACTGAGATGCTCCGCACCCTGTTCGCCAGCCTGCGCAGTCACGGCGTCCGGCTGGCCATGACCGCGCTCGCGGTGGCCCTGGGCACCGGCCTGATGGCCGGGAGCTTCGTCTTCACCGCAACCCTCACCCACAGCCTTGACTCGCTGTTCGCCCAGGCGGCCACGGGCACCGACGTCGAGGTGCGGCACGTGTCCCCGGCCGGCGCGGTGCAGGGCGCGGGCAGCGCCGCGGCGCGGCCGGTTCCCGCACCGGTGCTGGCCGCGGTCCGCGCGCTGCCTGACGTGTCCGCCGCCGACGGCACGGTCAGCGGCCGGGCCGTCCTGCTCGGCCGGAACGGCAGGCCGCTCCCCGCGCCGTTCGTGGCCGCGCTGAGCTGGCCATCCCACGCGCCGTTCCAGGCGGTGTTCACCGGCCGGCAGGGCCGGCCCCCGGCCGGGCCGGGGCAGGTCATGATCGACCGCGGTTCCGCCCGCACCGGCCATTTCGCCGTGGGCGACCACATCCAGGTGGCCGTCGGCGGCCATGCGCTGCCGTTCACCATCAGCGGCATCACCGGCTACGGCGGCGCGGCCAGCATCGCGGGCGGGTCGATGGCGATCTTCGGCCTGCCCGCCGCGCAGCGGCTGTTCGGCCGGCCCGGCCAGTACGACACCATCGTCGTCAAGGCCGTGCCCGGGGTCAGCCCAGCGCGGCTGCGCGCCGAGGTGGCCCGGATCCTCCCGGCCGGCGTCCAGGCGGTCACCGCCGCCAGCGCCTCGGCCGCCGAGGCCCGCCAGCTCAACAGCCAGCTCGGCATACTGACCACGTTCTTCGCGGCATTCGCGGGGGTGGCGATGTTCGTCGGCGCCTTCGTGATCTGGAACACCTTCTCCATCATGATCGGCCAGCGGTCCCGGCAGCTGGCCCTGCTCCGGGCGCTGGGCGCCGGCCGCGGCCAGGTCTTCGGCTCGGTGCTCGCCGAGGCCGCCATCGTGGGCGCCGCCGGGGTGACGGCCGGCGCCGTGCTGGGGCTCGCCGCCTCCAAGGGCCTTGCCGCGCTGCTGTCGGCGTTCGGCTTCTCCCTGCCGGTCACCGGGCTGTCGGTGCCGCCGGGCCAGGTGTTGCTGGCCTGCGTCATCGGGCTCGCGGTCACGCTCGCCGCGGCGCTGGCCCCGGCGTACCGGGCGACCCGGGTGGCGCCGGTCCAGGCGCTGCGGGACGCGGCGCCCGGCGCGCCCGGGTTCTCCGGCCGCCGGCTGGCGGCGGCGCTGGCCGTCACCGGCGCGGGTGCCGCGCTGCTGCTCGCCGGGCTGCTCGCCGGTGCGCCGATCGCGGCCACCGCCACCGGCGCCGGGCTGTGCTTCCTCGGCGTGACGATCGCGGGGCCGCTGCTGGCCGGGCCGCTGGCCGCGGCGGCGGGCGCGCCGCTGACCCGGCTGCCGGCCCGGGTGGGTGCGCTGGCCCGCGGAAACACCAGGCGCAACCCCCGGCGCACCAGCGCCACGGCGGCCGCACTGATGGTGGGCCTGGCGGTCGTCACGGCGGTGTCGGTGCTGGTCAGCTCCGCGCGCTCGATGATCAGCGGCCAGGTGGCCGCGGCCGGGCGGGCGAGCTTCTACGTGCAGGCCGCCAACACCGACGCAGGGCTTACGCCCGCCCTGGCCGGGGTGCTCGCCCGGCAGCCCGGGGTGGCCGCGGTCACCGAGGTGCGCAGCACCGACGCGACGGTGGCCGGTGCGGCGCACGGCAACGTGGACGGCGTGCAGCCCGGCCAGATCGCCCGCTTCGCCAGCCTGGGCCCGGTGCTGGGCAGCGTGTCCTCGCTGGCCGCTGGCCGGCTGCTGGTCAGCGCGGCGGCGGCGCGGGCGCACCACTGGCACCTGGGCGGCACGGTGACGATCGGTTTCGGCTCCTACGAGGTGGCCCGGCTGCGCATCGGCGGGATCTTCACCAACGTCGGCCCGCTCGCCGACTACCTGGTGAGCATCACCACGTTCACCGCGGACACCGGGCGCCGGATCGACACCGTGGACCTGGTCATCGCTCCCGCCTCGGCCCGCGGCCCGCTGGCCCGCGCCCTGGCGGGCTATCCCGGGGCGCAACTGCTCGACCAGGCCGCGTACGCCCAGAGCCGCGGCGCCATGCTGGGCAACCTGCTCGGCCTGGTCACCGCGCTGCTCGCGCTGGCGATCATCATCGCGCTGCTGGGCATCGCGAACACGCTCGCGCTGTCCATCGTGGAGCGCACCAGGGAACTCGGGCTGCTCCGGGCGATCGGCATGCGCCGCGGGCAACTGGCCCAGATGATCGCGGCGGAGTCGGTGATCATCGCCGTGATCGGCGCCGCGCTCGGCATCGTGATGGGGCTCGGGCTCGGCTCGGCGCTCGCCTACGCGGTGACCCGCTCGCAGCAGCCCACGGTGGTCGTCCCGGTCGCGCAGCTCGTGGCGTTCGCCGCGGCCGCGGTGCTGGCGGGCGTTCTCGCCTCGGTGGCGCCCGCCCGGCGCGCGGCCAAGCTCAACATGCTGGCCGCGATCGCGTCCGAGTGACCGCCACCGGCGCGGCGTAACGGCCAAGGCCCCGTGACGAAGGAACGGGGCCTTGGCCACCGGGGGCCGTGTCCGGGCTCAGCCCGGGCGCGGCGCGTACACCTGGACGAGGCCGCCGGCCGCCGCGCTCGCCCGGCCGTGGACGTGAACGCGGAACAGGTACGGGTGGCCCACCTTGGTGACGGACACGACCGCGTCGTACTCGGCCGCCTGGAGGATCGCGAAGCTACGGGTCGGATGGACCGTCGCGGGCTGCGCGCCGGGCGTGCCGAGGATGGCGATCAGGGTCTTGTTCCAGTCCACCACCGGCTGCCCCGAGCCCGGGGCGAACGGACTGGCCGCCGTCTGGTGGGCGGCGTGGCTAGCGGGCCGGGCGGCAGGTGCGGCCCAGGCCGGCAGGGCTACGCCCACGGCGAGCGCGGCGCCTGCCAGTACGGCGGGCATTGCATGTCTACGGGCCATGTACTCCGATCCTCTCGAACGGGCGCAGCGGGCCGGGGTTCGCCATGGCATGGCTGCCCGGTCGGGCAGGCCCGCGCCCACCTCCAGATAGCGGACCGGGTTACAGCGGCCGCTCCTGCGGCGGCTTTCGCCATGTGCCTGAAACAGCGGGGAGCATCGGGCCGGGGCGCCGCTCGCGCTCCCCCGGGCCAGCGCGGCCAAGGCCCCCGCGACGAAGTCGCAGGGGCCTTCAGGCCACCGGGGGGTTCCGGGGGGTCGCTCCCCCGGGCTAGCACCGTCAGCCGAGCGCGGCGATCAGTTCTCCGGGCGGCTTGCGGCGCCCGGTGTAGAACGGGATCTCCTCACGGGTGTGCAGCCGCGCCCGGGCGCCCCGCAGGTGGCGCATCAGGTCCACGATCCTGTGCAGCTCATCGGCCTCGAAGCAGAGGATCCACTCATAGTCGTTCAGGGCGAAGGAGGCGACCGTGTTCGCGCGGACGTCGGGGTACTCGCGGGCCATCATGCCGTGCTCGGCGAGCATCTCCCGGCGCTCCGCCGGGTCCAGCAGGTACCACTCGTAGGACCGGACGAACGGGTACACGCACGCATAGGCGCGCGGTTCCTCCCCGGCGAGGAAGGCGGGGACGTGGCCCTTGTTGAACTCGGCCGGCCGGTGCAGCGCCATCACCGACCAGACCGGCTCGCTGGCCCGGCCCAGCCCGGTGCGCCGGAACCGGGCGTACACCTCCTGCAGGTCGTCGGCGGCCGGGGCGGTCCACCAGAACATGTAGTCCGCGTCCGCCCGTAGCCCCTGCACGTCGTAGCAGCCCCGGGTGATCACGTCCTTGCCGGCGGCCTGGTCGGCGAACTCCTCCAGCTCCGCCGCGAGGCCGTCCCGGTTCTCCGCGCCCGCCGCCAGCGCGGCCCGGTCGCAGACCCGGAACACCGACCACATGGTGTACCGGATCTGCTCGTTGAGGTCGCGGGCGCGCGGGCGGCCGCCCGCCGCGCTCTTGTCAGTGCCTGCCATCAGTCAAACCCTGCCCTGTGCCGGCCCGGGAGCGACCCCCGGAGCCCCCCGGTGGCCGCGGCCCTCGCGACCTCGCCGCGCGGGCCTTGGCCCTGCTGGCCGGGTGCCCCCGAAACCCGGTGTCACCTCTATTGTCGGTCATCGCTCAGGTGCGCTGCGATCTGGGCGGCGGCGGCCCGCGCGGTGGCCACACAGGCCGGTATGCCGATCCCGTCGTAGGCGGCGCCGCACACGGCCAGGCCGGGCTGGGCCGCGACGGCGGACCGGATCCGCGCCACGCGGTCCAGGTGGCCGACGGTGTACTGCGGCAGCCCTCCGCCCCACCTGGTCACCCTGGTGGCCAGGGGGGCCCCGCTGGCCCCGGTGGCCGCGGCGAGGTCGGCGGCGGCCAGGCCGGCCAGCTCGGCGTCGCCGGACTGCAGCAGGGCCTCCTCGCCGACCCGGCCCAGCGAGCACCGGACGATGACCGGCCCGGCGCCGCCGTCCGCCAGGTGCGGCCATTTGACGGTGGAGAACGTCACCGCCTTGACCGCGCGGCCGTCCGCGGCGGGCACCAGGTAGCCGCTGCCTTCCAGCGGGCCGGGAAACGCCGCGGCGGGGTAGGCCAGGGTGACGATCGCCATGCTGGCGTAGCGGATCTCCTGGAGCGCGGCCATCGCGGCCGACGCCCCGGGCACGCCGCCGAGCAGCCGCGCCGCGGGGGCAGCGGGCACGGCCAGGATGACGGCGTCCGCCGCCAGGTACTCCGCGTCGTGCGCGGACCCGACGGTCAGCCGCCAGCCGGTGGCCGTGCGGGCCAGCCCGCGCACCATGGCGCCGGTGCGCACGCATGAGCCGGAGGCGGCGGCCACCGCGGCGGGCAGCGTCCCGAGCCCGCCCGCCAGGGTGGTGAACACCGGCGTGGCCGCCGGCCCGGGCCCGGCCGGATCCGGTAGCACCGCCGTCGCCGCCTCGGCCAGGGAAGCATGCTTGCGCGACTCGGCCGCCAGGGCGGGCAGGGTCGCGTCGAAGGACAGTTCCTCCGACCGGCCCGCGTAGACCGCGGCGAGCAGCGGATCCACCAGGCGGTCCACCACCTCCGGGCCGAACCGGGCCGCCACGAAGCCGGCCACCGGCACGTCGCCGTCCCGGCCGGTGGCCGGAAGACCGAGGTCCTGCCGCGCCCGGGCCATGCCGTCCTCGGACACCAGCCCGGTTCCGGCCAGCTCGGTCAGGTCGGCGGGCACGCCGAGCACCTGGCGGCGGGGCAGCGGGCACATCCGGCCCCGGCTCCAGATCCGCGCCACCGTGGTCCCTGGCCAGACCAGCTGACCGGCCAGGCCGGCCGCGGCGGCCAGCCCGGTGCCCTCCGGGCGGCGGGCGAGCAGCGCCTCCGCGCCCTCGTCCACGGCGACCCCGGCGATCTCGCTGACCCGCAGCTTGCCGCCCGGGCGGGGGGATCCCTCCAGCACGGTCACCCGGCACGGGGCCTCGCGGAGGAAGAACGCCGCGGCCAGCCCGGCGATGCCGCCGCCGACGACCACGACGTGCGGCTGCCCGGGATTGCTCACCGCTCTACCCTGGCAGAGCCCGGGCGCCCGGGCGACCGGGGCCGGCCGCGATGCGGCGGTGGGCGCACCAGCAACTCCCGCCACTGCCATACCGCAGGCCCGTGCGGCCATCGGTAAACAATGCCGTTCTCAGTGATTTTTCAGCCGCTGACCTCTTGATGGGTTTTGGGTCATTCCTGCCATACTTCTGTGCCATGGCCTCGGAATCTGGTGCGGTAACGGTGCGGCAGGCCAGGCCCGAGGACGTTGGCCGGCTCCAGGCCATCCAGCTCGCCGCCGGCAATTCGTTCCGCGACATCGGCATGTCCGCGGCCGCGGACACCTTCCCGCTCCCGGCCGAGTCCCTGTCCGGCTACCGCCGGGCGGGCCGGGCCTGGGTGGCGGCCGACGAGCACGACGAGCCGGTCGGCTTCGTGGTCGCCGATGTGGTCGACGGCTGCGCGCATATCGAGCAGGTCAGCGTGCATCCGGCACACGCCGGGCAGCGGATCGGGGCCATGCTGCTCGACTATGTGGCGGACTGGGCGGCCGAACAGGGCATGCACGCCATGACCTTGATCACCTTCCGCGGGGTGCCCTGGAACGCGCCGTACTACGAGCGCCTCGGCTTCCGCGAGCTTGCCGAGAGCGAGGTCACCTCGGGCCTCGCGGCTCGCAACAAGGACCAGGGCGGCAACTCCGCTGCCCGCGTCTGCATGCTCCGCGAACTGCCACCCGCCAACGACACCAACAACTGAGCCCCACCCCCCGAAACGCTCAGCGCAGAGCCCCCGGAGCCGGCACGGCCAAGGCCCGTGACAAAGCAAGGGGACGCAGACACCTGGGATCCCGAGGAGCAGCACCCCAGCCGACAGGGCCGAGGCCGCCGCGACTCCGTCGCGGCGGCCTCAAGGCCAGCGGGGGGTTCCGGGGGGTCGTCCCCCCGGGCTGGCAGAGTTGCCAAGTCGTGACTTAACCATGGGAACCGGCATGGCAATGCCGGCGTCACATCGGCATGACATCGTACGTGCCCCGCTTGACAGCTCCCCTTGCGCGCTCTCCGCGCCGGCGCCGTACTTGGGCCGCCGCCGCCTGGACCATCGCGCTCACCGCCGGTGCCTGCCTGCTGGCCGCCGGCTGCTCATCGGGTGGCACCGAGGCGAACAGCTCGTCGGCGGGAGGTACCTCGGCGGGCGGCACGGGCGTGCCCGCGGCGCAACCGGGGCGCGCCGCAGGCTCGGGTGCCGTGGCCGGGCCGGCCAAATTCAACCGCTCCGGGGCGTCCGGGAGCGCGGGCCTGACCGCGCTCCCGCTCCCCGGCGGGCAGGCGGTGATCTTCACCGCCAGCCTCGGCGTGCGCGCATCGGACGTCCGGGCCACGGCGGCCCGCGCGACCCAGCTCGCCCGGGCGGCGGGCGGTTACGTGTCCGGCGAGCGCGCCAGCATGACCCAGTCCAGGCACGCCAGGGCCGTGGTCAGCATTCAGTTCAAGGTCCCGTCCGCCGTCTACCAGTCCACCCTCAGCGCACTGGGGAGCCTGGGCACCAAGCGGTCGGAGACCCAGCGGGCGCAGGACGTGACCGGCACGGTGGCGGACGTGAACAGCCGGGTGGCCTCTTCGGAGGACGCCATCGCCCAGCTGCGCAAGCTGCTCACCCGGGCCGGGACCGTCGGCGGGCTGCTCACCGTCCAGGAGCAGATCAACTCCGAGGAGGCGAACCTCGAAGCGCTGCAGTCGCAGCAGCGCGCGCTGGCCCGCGAGACCAGCTACGCGACGATCTCGATGACGATCACCGGCATCGTTAGCCACGCTGCCACGCACCACCAGGCCAAGGGAGCGGCCGGGTTCCTTGCCGGCCTGGCCGCGGGCTGGCGGGCGCTGCGCATCGTGGTCTCCGGGCTGCTCACCGCGGCCGGGGCGATCCTGCCGTTCGCTATCCCGCTGGGCCTGGCGGCGCTGGCCGCCGTCGCCGCGCGGCGCTGGCTGGGCCGCCGCCGGTCCGCCAGCGCACGGCCGGCCGACTGAGGGCACCCGGCGGGCTGGACAGACCCGGCGGGCGGCGGGCCACGGCTCAGGAGGGCGCCCGGGCCGACACCTCGTGCACCAGTTCGGTGACCCGGGCCAGCACATCGGGATCGGCCTGTGGCAGCACCCCATGGCCGAGGTTGAACACGTGACCCTCGGCCACCCGGCCCTG
>Ga0137381_10002554_pt1 | contig 12662 bp, 10 predicted proteins | sample SagtaG_16_FD_104808 | JGI IMG/M metagenome (GOLD analysis project Ga0137381, IMG submission 104808) | Vadose zone soil microbial communities from Sagehorn Ranch, Mendocino, California, USA - Sage2_L_115_16 metaG | ecosystem: Environmental > Terrestrial > Soil > Vadose zone | place: USA... | reverse complement strand
CGCGATCGTGAAAGGCATTTCAGCGGGTGCGGCTCTGTATCGCGGCCCTGCGCTCTCCCAATGGACCGCAACCGGGTCGCACCCAACGGAGGTCCACACTTTTACGAAGATGCGTTCAATTTGTTTTTCACTGACTTTTGCAGCAAGAGTTGTGGCTAGAAACCCCAAACCCTGGCCACTCTGCACCGCTGCGGTATTGACTCCGCAGCGGTGCACTCCCTCCGTACGTCCGTGTCATCGTGCGAGATGCGCACAGATTTCTTGAGCTGGCACGCAGCTACCGCGATCAGCTAGTCGAGCATCCTGTCGCCGCCTTCACCCGCTACCTGAAGTGAGTCTTCCCCACTCGAGCCCTTCTCTCTCGCCAAACGGAACGAGTGGACTCGGAGATGAGCCCCCCGGTGCGAGTGGTTAGCTGCTTTCAGATCGGAAGATGGCGTTCTGCATTAGCTCCTGAGCAGCGTGGTCACGTAGGCGGAGGTCAGCGGGATCTTGCGTGCGTGTATGCCGGTTGCGTCGAAGAACGCGGCAGCGACGGCGGGTGGACCAATCGCGTTCGCGGCCTCCGAGCAGCCGCCAAAGCCTTTGTCGTCGCGCGAGATCTGTACGACTTTGATCTCGGGCATTTCCTCCATCGTCAGAATTTTGTAGCGGTTCCAGTTCGTGCTGGTTACTTTTCCGTTGTCGAAAGTAACTTCTTCCTTGAGCGCTTCACTAAGGCCCATGACGACTCCGCTCTTCATGCAACGGTCAAGTTGTCGGGGATTAATGATCTTGCCGCAGTCGGCACCAATCGTGAACTTCGTCACCCGCACCGCTCCTGTCGCTGGAACAACCGCGACCTCGGCGATTCCCACCCAGTAGGCGTTCTGGCGGACCATGATCGACACGCCACGACCGGTTACAGCGCGATTTCCGGTTCTGCGAGCGCCTCGGTGCGGCGAAGGTCGAGGCCCCCATCCTGCTGCCTTGGCAGTCGCGTTCAATAGATCAATCAGGCGTTGTTCGGTCGTGTGGTCAATGCGGAATTGAATCGGATCGGTTTTTGCCAACGCCGCTGCCTCGTTGATCAATCCTTCCAAGGCGAAGTTTTGCTGACGCTGTCCGGGCGTGCGCATGATGTTCCCTCGCAGCCCGCCGGATACTGATTCCGCTCCAAGGTTCGGCATTCCATATGCCTCTTCCAACCTGTTTGGAATTTTGTCGTACGGCCATTCTGTTGCAATCCACCCTCCCGGCTTCGACGTGCTCGAAGGCATTCCGGCCAGAAGAGTGCCGAGGGGGCGCGGATCGAACATATGGGGCGAGTAAAAGGCGCTGTGCACCGCCGTCACACGGCCATTCTCAACACTGGCCTTGATATCGGATACCCATCCCGGCGAAACAGTTGACCATGCCAAGTCCTCCTGCAATGTCCACTGCACTCGCACTGGTTTGCCTGTTAATTGCGAAAGGATCGCTGCATCGCCTTCGGCGCCATCGCCACCAAGCGTCGTGCGTCCGTACTGACCCGAGTGCTCCAGCCACCGGACCACCACTTTCTCGACCGGTGTGCTTAGCGCATTCGCGATCCGGGCACGCAGTCCCTGCGACTGCGCGGAATGCGTCCAGACGGTTACACTGCCATCACTGCGTACGTCCGCGAGCGCCACGAATGGTCCAATCGGAGCGTGTCTGACGTATGGCTGCTCATAGCTCGCGGAAATTGTTTTGGACGCATTCGCCAACGCCGCAATCACATCGGCAGCCTTCCCCTTGCTTTCCGATGGCGCACCCCACTTGAACTCGCGAAGCGCTTTTGTCAGGTTCTCGCTCCCCGGAAGACCGGTCCACTCGGTCCACTTCGCGCTTGCAGCAACGGAACGTGCGGCGGCAATCGCCTCCCACTCATCCGGAGAGACTACGGCAACCAAATTGCCTTTCTTCACTACTTCCGCGGTTGGAAACTGCTTCTTGTCGACCTCGCCAACGGAAATTAACGTCGAGCCCAACGTTGCCGGTCGCACCATTCGTGCATGCAGCATTCCCGGCAACGTGACGTCGCAACTCCATTGCGTCTTCCCGGTTACCTTGTCAGGAATGCTGGGGATTGGATAGGACGTCCCGATGATCCTGAACTGGCTCACCGGTTTCATTGGCGGGTCTCCGGTCACTGTGAAGCCATCGAGCGATGTAATGCCGACCCATCCCGCCGGATCGGATTTCGCAGGCTGACCTGTAACCGGAATCTTTAAGTCCAAGTGCTGGCCCTGAACGAGCTGCCCATAGCTGATGCTCCGTCCCTCACCGGACACGATTCCGTCAACGACGCTAAGACCAGAGACCGGAACACCCAGTTGCGTCGCGGCCAGCCCGAGCAGCGCCTGATAAGTATAGGCGGACACTTTGCGAACGTTGCTCATTCCAGTTAGGAAACCAGCCGAATAGCCTCCGTCTGGCGTCTTGTCCGTGTCGCCCATGAGAAGCGAAATCGTTTCCGGCCGCACGTTCAATTCCTCGGCGATCGCCTGCGCATAGTACCCGCTCATTCCGGTTCCGGTCTCCGTCCGGCCCGTGCGCATCAGAATCGTATTGTCATCCCGGATCTCGAGCCAGGATGCGAGCTGGCTCGGGTCGAGCGAAGTCTCGTTTTTTGCGGCACGCGTAGCGGAACCTTGTCCTGGCAGGTAGAGCGAGACAAAAAGAGCGCCGCCAATTTTGACGAACCCGCGCCTTGTCAGCGTCATGGTGATCGGGAATTCGCGGGATGTTTCTGCTTTTACGGTCATGGCACTCACTCCCCTCAGGCCCTCATGACCTTGGCCGCACGCTGCACCGCATCGATGATGGCAGCGTAGGTACCGCAGCGGCATAGATGCGGCGAAGGCGGCGTGTTGGTGAAAGCGTCCTTGATCTGCGCCACGGATGGTTTCGGGTTCTTGGCAAGCAATTGCACCGCGGCAATCATCATCCCGCTCTGGCAGTAACCGCACTGTGGCACCTGTTCGTCAATCCACGCTTGCTGGATTGGGTGTAGCGTCTTCGCCGCGTCGGCCTCGCTCAACCCCTTCTCCGCCGCCCAAACTGAGGGTAGCCCTTCGATGGTCGTCACCTGCTTGCCCACAGCGTAGGAGACCGGTGTAATGCACGATCGGACTTCTTCTCGATCGAGTAGCACCGAGCACGCCCCGCACTGCGCCATCCCGCACCCAAGACGTGGGCCCGTTAATTTCAATTCATTTCGCAACACGAACAACAGAGGCGTTTCCAGTGCGGAGGAAACAACTCGCTTCGTGCCGTTCACGGATAAGGTAATTTCCTCCGCCATCTCTTAGCCTCCGAACACGCCAGATCTTCTCCTGCCATCAAGCTCGTGAGTTTGCTGCAACTACGCCGTTCTCGTCTTTTTCAGCCAGGAAGGTTTCTGTGCCGTCGCCACCAAATACCACGCCGGCCAGCTCAATGCCCAATTTGGAATCCACGGACCGCTGCTATTCCACGTCGGAATCGTCAACGCAGTTATAGCCAAAGCGAGAGCGATTGCCGAACTCAGTTTGATCTGAGCTATCTGCAAACCTCGGTGAACTCCCCAGATCGCGGGCGGCAAAAAGAGAAGCAGACAAAATCTCGACACAGAGTCAATGCGAAACCTTCCTAGACAAAACAAACAGGGGAGAAAGGACAAGGCGGCACTCACACCAACGGTTCGCCGCGATACCGATCCCATCACAAAACCGCCTGTCCATGACCACCCGACTAGTAGCAAGACATTGCACAACAGCAACATGAATCCGGGCCCTAGCTTTAGTCCTGTGGCCTTCAGAAGCGTCGGTCCGACGACCTCTTGGTAGGTTCGGCTGACGGAAATAGAGAATCCCATCAGCAGTAAGCTGCACGGCAGGGCTAGGCCGAACGCCGCGAGCCATGGTCGCCAGCTTCTCCAAAGCCCCGCCTTCCGCCGGAAGACCAACCCGACTACATCAAGCAAACTTTGCCGGGCGCCTTCACCTGCTTCTAGCAAATCGCCCAGCACTGCCTCTCGCTCGTCACGCTCGAGCAGTTGAGCGACAACCTCCACCAGTGACCAGATGATGCTCCTCATGAGGTGCTCCCGGCTTAGCTCGCCACCCACGACGCCCCGCGGCTCACGCGCGTCACCGCCGCGTAGAAGTCCTTCGCGGCACGCACGCCCCTAGGCGTCAAGCGAATCATGCGCTTGGCCCGCCCACCCCGCTGCGGAGTGGCTTCGCCCATCCACGTTTTCAAGAGGCCTTTTGTTTCCAGCCTGTCTATGGTCGTGTAAAGTGCGCCTATCGAGCACTTTCGTCCAGTCGTCGTCTCGATCTCTTCCCGAATCGCCGCGCCATAAGCGTTTTCGCCAAGTCCCGCCGCTGCTGTAATCAATAGATATTCAAATTCGCCGAGCATGATTAGACTCACATTGTGATACTAATCGCAAACTTACGTCAAGATATTTAATAATCACGACCGCCTACAGGTGCTGCACGGTTGTGAAGGACACCTGGTTTCGAGGTCTCGCGAGCTCACGCCCGCAAACTTTGGTTGTGCCGTAACCGGATTCGATATAATTCAACGTCTCCGAAGAGGAGGCAGCATTCGGTAGTCGTGGCGCAAGCGAACGACCATTACAACCAGAGTACCCACAGGATGGTGACTGTGCTTAAAAGTCTACGCCTATTTTTATTCCCACTAGTCCTTGCCACCTTGATTTTTCCGGGAGGAAGAACGAATACTTCCGCCGCGTCAGAATCTGTGAAGCCACCGGAAAACAAGACTCGGCTTGCAATCGTTGGATTGGACCACGATCATGTCTGGGGATTGCTGAAAGAGATTACCGCCGAGCCGAACGCCGAACTTGTTGCCATTGCCGATTCTCATTCGGAATTGGTAGCTCGTGCCAAGGCACAGGTACCGGCATCGACAAAATTCTACGCCGAGTATGTACAGATGCTTGATGAGACCAAGCCCGATGCGGTGATCGTATCGACCGCGAATGACCGGCATTTGGCAATCCTGCGCGAATGTGCGAAACGCCGCATCCACTACTTCACCGAGAAGCCGATGGCAACAAACGCCGACGATGCGCGCGAGATGGAGCGCCTTGCCCAGGGAGCCGGCATCAAGTTCATGGTGAATTACTGGAATGCCTGGGTGGCGCCGAGCCACGAACTTGTTCACGCATTGAAATCGGATCAGGTCGGACCGATTCAGAAAATTATCGTGCAGTACGGGCACCGCGGCCCCAAGGAAATCGGGGTCTCGCAGTACTTTGCCGACTGGCTCTACGATCCCATGAAGAACGGCGGCGGAGCGATCATGGATTTTGGATGTTACGGCGCCGAGTGGGCACTGTGGCTGAAGGGCCGTCCGACACGAGTTTATGCGACCGCGGCGAAACTTAAGGTCGAACAACACAACAAGGTGGATGACGATGCAACGATTGTGCTCGAGTATCCCGACGCCACGGCGATTGTTCAGGCCTCATGGAACTGGCCCTACGGAAAGGGTCAAGTGGAAGTGTTCGGTCCGAAGGGAAGTTTGATCGCCGATCGCGACGTTTTGCTTTTCCATTCGGCAGATCATCGGGGAAGCAACACTGGTCCGTATGGAGAGCCCTTGAGTCTGAGCCCCCTCCCGCGTGAGGCCAATAATCCGATTTCGTATTTCCTCCATTGCATTCGTGATGACAAACCGATTGAGGATCCGCTTTCCGTGCGGCTAAATGTGCAGGTGCTGGAAATTTTGGATGCCGCGCGGGAATCGGTCCGCACCGGTCGGGCCCAAGAGTTGCACTGAAGATTCAAAAAAGATTTCGGCGGGTTGGCGCTACCAGGCAATCTTCTCTGGTAGAAATTCGGCGAACAGATCGTCGTAGTATGGTTTCAATTGCTTCACGTCAGGTTTCGAATGACCTTTGGAATACAGATCATACGGGTTGAACTTGCGAACCCATTCGAGCATCGCCGCATCTTTGTCATTCATCAAGTGTGTGTAAGCGCCGTGCCGATGCCACGCATAAAACGAGTGGAAGCGAAGCATGTAGAGCGCTTCGTCGCGTAGATACGGCTTCATGATTTCCGCGATGTAGCCATCGTGCCCGAAGGACATGTGAACATTTTCCAAACCGCAGTTCGGCTCGTAAATGCCGTATTTCGTCTGGTACTCCGGCGCATGCGCATCTGGATTGCCACTGAAGTATTCAGGGAAGACGATCTGGTCAGACCACGCACAGCCCACGGGGAACGTGTCCCCGACCACTCCCCACTGCGGTTCGCCATACAGGCAGAGACACTTTCCTAGATCGTGGAGAAATCCTGTCAGCACCATCCAGCGAGGATGACCATCCGCGCGAATGGCTTCTGATGTCTGCAACAAATGCTCTGTCTGTGTCAGATCTGTATCGGGATCGCTATCGTCAACCAGCGTATTGAGATAGTCGGCGGCTTCCCAAATGCTCTTCTGGCCTCGATTGAGACCGAAGTATTGTTTTTCTTTATCAAGAACGTATGCGACGGTTTGTTTTTCGTGGTTGACCCGGTAGAACTCTGCCACCGACGGATTCGCTTTCGCGTCATATTGGCGAAACTCTGACTCCGCTTTTCCTTCCTTGTACCGGCCTTCGAGAAAGTCGTCCCAATCATCCAGTCTTTCAAGAGGTGATTGTGATGGTTGAGGTGTGGTAGCCATGGCAGATCCTTTTGGACTGGAGACAGAGCCTCATAAAGAGAGGACATCTTTCACTATAGAAGCGAACACCGTTCCCAGGCAACATCGATGTAAGACCCGGCTCGAAGTCCATGCGACGCCATCTCGCCGTGGTCGTCGTTCGCCAAAGACGCCGGCGTCAGAACTCAAGGCGGAGCGAGAGTTGCAAGTTGCGCTCGCCTTGCCCGGACGTGCCGCTGCCTTTAGAGAGAACTTTGCCAAAAGTCTGGGTATTGGTCGGATTGAGACCGATATTGGTAGTGCCGTTGCAACCGCTATTGGCGCACCAATTCGGATGGTTCCACACGTTGTAGGCCTCGGCGCGGAATTGGAAGCGGAACCGCTCGTTGACGGGAATAGTCTTGAATAGGCCCATGTTCCAGTTCTGAAATCCGGGTTGATAGATGAGGTTGCGAACGCGCTGCGTGTTGAACGTACCGGCAGCAGGCGCGGTGAAGATCGGCGATCCATCGGGATTTGTGGTAGCGAACCATTGGCCACTCGGTCCAAATGTGCCAATGATTTTGGGATCTCCGTTGACGACCCAGAACTGGCCATTGCCTCCACATCCCCAGTTGGCATCCTGCCCGACGCCAGCGTAGTCAACGTTCGGCGCTATAACGCTGCAAGGCAGCCCAGTTTGGAATTGCGTGATGCCACTGATTTGCCAGCCACCGAGGACCCTGCCAGCGAAGCCGGATTGCTTGCGAAAAAACGGCAGCTGGTAAAGATAGTTGATGATCACGATATGGCGGGCATCGAACTCGGATGGACCCCATAGCATACTCACGTCATAGGTATCGGGAACAACATCACGCTGGTTGGAGCCATTATCCATGCTTTTTGAGAGGGTGTAGGACACGCCGAATTGGAACGTGCTACTGAAGCGGCGGTTCCAAGCGATCTGCAGCGATTGGTACATGGAATTGGCTACGTTGTCCGTTTCCCGAATGGAGCCGAAGCCCTTAAAGGGCCGGATCGCGTTCAGGTTAACGCCTGGATTCGCCGCTTTGACAGCGAGGGTCGGCTGATTGATGTCCGATTCTCTCTGCAGATGCAGCCCGCGGCGAGCGACGTAACCTACGCTGAGAAGTGACTTCCAGAATAGTTCCCGTTCGATCGTGACATTCCACGCCCAAGCATCTAGTTACTTGAAAGCTTTGCTTTGAGTGGTTACTACCAACGGGACCGGGTTTGTCCCGGTTCCCCCCGGGTTGTCGACCGTGCCGAAGGATACGCTGGCGTTGGGCTGGAAAGGTGGATTTCCACCCAGGAAAATGGAGTCGCTCACACCAAGGCGAGAGAAGTAGCGGCCTCCGCCAACACGTAACACTGTTTTGTTGTTGAATTGATATGCGATGCCCAGACGTGGCTGGACGTCATTCCACTGAACGTCCGAGTAATGATCGCTTCCGTGAAACAGGCCATTAAAAGTACCCGAATCTGCCTCCGGAACGCGGCCAAGAGCAGAAGTCGGGAAGCCAGGACCAGGAATGACCATGCCGTTGTAAAGCTGATCGATCGTGGGTGAACCAGTAATGAGGCCGGTCGCGGGATCGATCGTGACGGCATTGGCTGGGTTATAACGGCTTGGGTCAAAGACGGCCATGTTACCCCAGATCGCATGATAGGGAATGATGACTGTGTAACGAAGGCCGTAGTTGATCGTCAGGTTCTGCCTAGCCTTCCAGGAATCCTGCGCGAAACCTTCCCACATGCTTCCACGAAACACGGTGTATGCCCGATGGCCAATCTCCGAGTAGCTGTCGAAGAGCCCTAGAGCGGCGTTGCCAGCAGCGGTGCCACTGGACGCGAGGACGTATCCTGGCCGCACGAACTTCCCGCCGTTGTCACTGAAGAGGAATTGGCCATTCTGGTTGTTTGTGCAGGTGGGACAGGCCTGCACGTTAATCTCGTCGTTGTCATTTTCACCGGAATACTCATACAACCCGCCGAATTTCACCGTGTGGTTGCCTTTCACCCACGTAACGCTGTCGGATAGATCAAAGATAGGACCCGCGGAATGCGATGGATAAGGTCCACCACTCAGTCCTGAGAAGGCGGACATATTCACCGTCGGAATGCGATTCGGGATGAGCTTGCCTTCCGGGAAAATGTAGGGATAGTTCAAGCCAATGGTGGTGCGGTCAAGGAAATGTGCTTGGTCGACCGGAATGTGGACCTGGTCGAGGCTGAAGGAAAATAGAACCTCGTTCACGAGTGTGGGGCTGATGGTCCACACATGGTCAATCGAATTGGTCTGGTTGGGGCGATCGAAAAACTTCGGCGTCTCATTGGTTCCGCCATCCAGTGGTTGAAACTCCCAGAAAGTGAAGTACACGCGGCGGAACCGCAGCCGCTGTTTGTCGGTCAAATTCAGATCGACGGCCAACGTGTCCTTACGCTGGTACTGCGGATGCTGTGCCGAGAAAAACCAGTTTTGGTTGCCGTTGATCGGGGTAGTGAGATTTGGCAGCGGATACGCGTTCAGTATGCCCAAACCATTGGCGCTCGCGGTCGAGCCGGTGGTGGCTGTTCCGGGCGCCGGAATGATGTTGCCTGGGAATGGCTGGCCTGTCTTCGGGTCCACCAGGACTACGGTTTTGTGGTAGAAAATATTGCTGGGATCCAGCAATTCGCTGAAATTTCCTTGCCGCATCAAGACCGTGGGAACCGTTAGGCTGTTGGTGTCGGTAAAGATGTACCTCACCCATTCCTCTCCCCAGTACCAGAAAACCTTGTTCTTACTTGTATTGAAATGGTTCGGAATGTAGAGGGGCCCGCCAATGTTGTACCCGAACTGATTGTAGTGAATCGGAGCGGTTATGCCCGTGGTCCTGGGCACCGCATTCCGCTGCCACGGGTTGGCATTGAAGATGGTATTGCGGACGTATTCGTAGGCTGCGCCATGGAAGTCTTGGGATCCGCTTTTCGAAGTAATGCGGATCTGCCCGCCGGAGGAGCGACCGAATTCTGGCGCGTAATCGGCGGTTAGGATCTGAATTTCCTGCGTAGAATCCACGTCGGCCGCGCCAATGCTGGTACCGTTGGAGCGCGTGCGAACCGCAGGAGCGCCGTCATAGGTGATCAGACTTTCAGGCGTCCGCGCGCCATTAATATTCGACGGGCCCTGGCTGAAATTGAAGCTGAGGTTCGCAAGCGTGCCACCGCGAGTGCCGGGCACCAGATTGGCCATGAAGATAGGATTTCGACCGTTGATCTCAAGCGAGTCGATCTGCTCGCGGGTAACAAGCTTTTGCACCGATGCCGATTCGGTCTGCAATACGACCGCAGAGGCCGAGACCTCAACGGTCTGATTGGTGGAGCCCACGGTCAGCGTCGCATCAATGACGAGAGTGGCGCTGGGGTCGAGCTTGTTGCCGGTGGACTCGTACCGTTGAAAGCCAGGGGCTTCAACGCCCATGGTATAGAACCCGGCCGGGACGTTGGTCATGGCGTAGTAGCCTGATTCGTTCGTGGTGGCTTGGCGCTCCACGCCACTCTTGTTTCGCACCGTGATCTTGGCATTGGGAACAGAAGCACCCGAGGGGTCCTTGATAAAGCCTGAAATCGTGCCAAGGTCAGACTGCGCGATTAGGATTCCCGAACCTGCCAGGATCATGAAAAGAACCAAGACAGCCTTACGATAGGCATTCTTCATCAGGGACTCCTTGTGTTGATTCAGAATTTTCGTTCGGCTTGGGAGGTATGGGGAAACCTGCGTGATGCCGACACCACACCTGTCGCGCAAGCTCCCAATCACTTGGTCTCCGAGGCAGAGGCGTTTTTGATCCTTAGTGTCTGAATCCCAGGCAACCGTCGCTGGGGTTTCTAAAATACTGACAAACTCATTTCAATCAGGGAAATCCTGTATATAAAATGGTTTACAATTCTGGCGGTCGGAGTCGCTTCAGTCGAACTCCGCAACCAAATTCTCTTCAGCTTCAAGGCCCTTCCCGAACCTCCGCAGCCCTTGCATTAGGGCTTCTTGGGCGTCCAAAAGGAATCAAGCGATGTCCGGTTTCAACTTTCCCATTCGTCGTACAGGTAGAGGCCGGAAATCAGGCCTCAAGGGGCACCACGCCGACTTGGTGCTACCCCAGAATCGAATGGACACGAGAGAACAAAATCGCGAACGGAATGATCATGACGTTAGAATAACCAAGCACAGATACTTCATGACTTCCTCCTGAGCCGTCGCAGTCCCTTGCTACACTAAATAGTCGTTGGGTGAGCCCAAAATGGACAATCGATTTCGGGCGCATCACCGAGGGCGGTCTGCCGCAAAGGATCACTTAACATCACTCAACTTGGATAAGGCCTGAGCCGGTGACCTTGCCTAGCGAAGATGAGCGGGGATAGAATGCGTCACGGTTTCGTGTGCCCTGTAATTTGACCGGAAATCAGAGAGTTTCTTCTTCATGTCGAGTTTTTCTGGATTCGGATCTGAGGCGCGGGCGTTCGGCTGGCCGGTTCCCGCGGCGCTCGTCCTACTCGTAATGATCCTTAGCCCTTCGACAGGGGCCAAATTAGTTCATTCGCAGGAAGGCCAAGAGCCTAGCAGGGTTGATGGCAAAGTGTGCGCGGTTTCGGGTGAACCGGTCGCGGGAGTGCTAGTGACGTTAGTGGCGAAAGCCAGCGACAGAAAGATCGAGACCAAGACGAATGTCGACGGCACTTTTGTTTTGCTGGAATCGCGCGAGGGAACGTATACGCTGCACGCGGAAAAGGCGGGATGGAAGCCGACAATTGTGGATTCCCTCCACCTGAGCGCCGGCGAAAAGAGGCACATGAGTATCGTGCTCGAGAGCTTGCCCGGCAGTGCCGCTGCTTCCAAGAACAAAGAAAATGCCGAGGGCGCGGACCTGAAATTTTCCGATGAGCCAAACTTTGCTGTGGCGGGCGTGACCGACTGGAGTGCTGCGGGATTGCACGGGTCGGCTGCGAATGCGCGAACCAGTGAAGTCCTGGCGAAAGAGACAGCAGCTTTGAAGCCCACTCCGAGCGGTGCGAAGTCCACCAACAAGGGCGATGCGGACGCCCATCGAGAATTGGGTGACGCCAAGGAAAAAAGCGGCGATCCCATCGGCGCGGTGAACGAATATGAAAAGGCTGCGCGAATGGACCCCAGCGAAGAGAACTATTTTGCGTGGGGTAGGGAGCTGCTGTTGCATCGAGCGAGCGGAGCCGCGATCGAAGTGTTTTCCAAGGGAGCGAAAGACCACGCGAATTCGGCACGGATGCTTGCAGGATTAGGCGCAGCGTACTATGCGAACGGCCAGTATGTTGAAGCAGCGCGGCGGGTTTGTGAAGCGTCGGATCTACAGCCGTTCGATACCGAGCCGTATCTGCTGCTTGGCAAAATGGAAAAAACAGCGGCAGAGCTGTTGCCTTGCACCAAGGAAAAACTGGCAAGATTCGCGGAAGAGCAGCCGGGAAACGCGCAAGCGAACTATTACTACGGATTGGTGCTCTGGAAAGAGGGAAGAAAATCGCAAAGCGGCCCGACACTACAACGAGCGGAGGTCCTGTTTAGAAAAGCCGTGACAATTGATCCTGGTTTCGGAGAGGCTTACGTGCAACTCGGCTTGATGATTGCCGCGCGAGGAGATTTGCATGAAGCGCTGCGTAGGTATGAGCAGGCAATTCAAGCGAGCCCGAAGCTTCAAGCGGCACACTATCAACTGAGTCTCGCGTATCGACGCGCTGGAGAAATCGCAAAAGCGGAGCACGAACTGCGAGTGTACAAAGAGATTGAGCGCGCCGAGGCCGCCGAAGCAGAAAATGAACGGAGAGAGTTGCGGCAGTTCGTGACGATTTTGAAAGATGCGCCCGGGGCTTCAAGTCCACACTAAAAATTCCAGAACGTGAATCATAAAAATGAGGAAAAGGTGATTTCATGAAGGCAACATCAGGCAGTGCGAGCAGAATATTATTTGCGGTGCTTTGCATGGTGT
>Ga0137381_10002549_pt1 | contig 12669 bp, 10 predicted proteins | sample SagtaG_16_FD_104808 | JGI IMG/M metagenome (GOLD analysis project Ga0137381, IMG submission 104808) | Vadose zone soil microbial communities from Sagehorn Ranch, Mendocino, California, USA - Sage2_L_115_16 metaG | ecosystem: Environmental > Terrestrial > Soil > Vadose zone | place: USA... | reverse complement strand
CTCGGTTGCGGCCGAATGCGCCGGTGAGCAGGGGAAATTCTGGGAATATGCGGACCTGCTCTTCGCCGACCAGAAACAGTACACGCGCCAGGATCTGGACGCCTACGCTGGCGCCTTGGGTCTTGATAGCAGCCGCTTTGACGCGTGCCTGACCGACGGCCGGGTGAAGAGCGTGATCGACGAAGACGTTGAGGAAGCCCAGCGGCTTAATATCAAAGCCACTCCTACGCTGATCATCAACGGCCGCCTGATCCAAGGGCTGCCCTCGTCTCAGAAGTTTGTCACTCTGTTGGCAGTGGAAAAGCAGCAAGCAGCCAAGAAGGAATGAGTAATGAGTGATGAGTAACGAGTAATGAGTAAAAGAGGACTGGATGGGTAGGAGTATAGAGCGGTTTGAAGATTTGATTGCCTGGCAGAAAGCAAGAGGTTTCACTCGGGAGATTTATCAAATCACTCAGCAGGGTGCCTTTGCGAAAGATTTCGGACTGTCAGGACAAATCCAACGAGCAGCGGTCTCTGTCATGTCGAACATCGCCGAAGGCTTCGAACGTGGGGGCCGGGGCGAGTTCCATCAATTTCTGTCCGTCGCAAAAGCCTCCTGTGCTGAAGTGCGCTCCCAACTGTATGTGGCTTTCGATGTCGGTCACCTGAGCCAAGCCGTTTTTGATAAACTCTTGACCCAGGCGGAAGAACTAGGCCGTATTATCGGCGGTCTCCGGACCTCGGTTGCGAGAAAAAGAGACGAGCAGCGAGGAAGGCTTTAACTCATTACTCATTACTCATTACTCATTACTATGGTTTTCATCGGCTACATGCCCGATACCCACGGGGGGCCATACGAACAGCCCGAGCCTGACTCTGAGCACTCGGCGCGGTTTGCCGCGCAACTCCTGCAGGAGGCCGAGCAGGCCGAACGCTGCGGCTTTGACGGGGTGTTCGTGCCCGAGCGCCACGCCCGGACCGAATGCATGTTCCCTGCACCGCTCACGCTGCTCGCGGCGCTCGCCGCGCGTACACAGCGGGTGAGGCTCGGCTCCTACGTGATCATGCCGCCACTCTATGACCCGGTTCACCTGGCCGAGGAGGCAGCGATGATCGATCTGTTGTCCCGTGGCCGCCTGATCCTGGGTCTCGGCGTCGGCTACCATCCGCGCTACTTCGATCACTTCGGCGTGCCGGTCAGGCAGCGCGAGGGGCGGTTCGAGGAGAGCTTGGAGGTGATGCGCAAGGCATGGACGATCCCCGGGCCGAGCGCTCATCATGGCAAGTATTATCATTACGACGCGATCCACCTCACCCCCAAGCCGTATCAACGGCCGCATCCACCGATTTGGATTGGCGCGTTCGGGCCCAAGTCGATCGCCCGCGCTGGCCGCCTTGGTGACGTCTGGGCGATGGCGCCGTTTTTCGATACCCTCGACGCGCTCAAAGCCCAGCTCGACATTTACCGGGAGGCCGCGCTCAAGGCTGGCAAGACCCCGCGTATCGCCCTTTTGCGTGATGGCTGGCTGGCGTCCAGTCTGGAGGAGGCCGAACAGACATTTGGTCGTCTGTGGGTGGAAGAATGCAAGTTCTACTTCCGCTGGGGGATGCTGGTGCCGACAGCAGAGTTCCGCTCGGAATCTGACTTCACCGTAGCAAAAGTCCGGCAGCACATGATCCTCGGCACAGCGGCGGACTGGCTGGAGCAGCTCGACCGCTGGCGGACCACGCTGGGGGTCGAGTGGTTTGTCCTGCGTTGTCGCGTGCCCCTGGGACCGGCGGCCGAACAAGTGCTGGAGTGTATCCAACGGCTGGGGGAGGAGGTGCTCCCCCGGCTCAGGGAAGTGTAGTGGTTCACCTAGATTTTCGAGCTCGTCCCTTGTCCCTTGTCACGCGCCACTTGCAACCTCAAAGGAGGGATGATCCATGGATTTCCAATACACCCCCGAACAGGAAACCTTCCGTGCTGAAGTGCGAAGCTGGTTGGAGGCGCATCTACCGCCTGACCTGTGCGTGGACGACGCCAGGGATGAGCGTGTCGCCCCGGACCGAGAAACCTTCGAGCGACGACGGGCATGGCAAAAAACCATGCATGCCGCTGGCTGGGTGGGCATCGCTTGGCCCCAGCAGTATGGGGGAGGCGGGGCCGGTCTCATCGAGCAGGTGATTTTCGACGAGGAGTACAGCCGGGCGCGCGCCCCCGTCCTGCCGGGCTACTCAGGGGTCGCGCTGTGCGGCCCAACTCTGATGCAGTGGGGGACAAACGAGCAAAAGCAACACTTCCTGCCGCGCATTCTCAACGCTGATGACATCTGGTGCCAGGGCTATTCCGAGCCGGGCGCTGGTTCCGACCTGGCCGGCCTGCAAACTCGTGCCGCTGACATGGGAGACTTCTTCAGCGTCAACGGGCAGAAGGTGTGGACCTCAGGCGCGCAGTACGCGGACTGGATCTTCATGCTGGTGCGCACCGACCCGAACGCTCCCAAGCACAAGGGCATCAGCTACCTGTTGGTGGACATGAAGACCCCGGGCATTACTGTGCGACCACTCGTACTCGCCAACGGGCATGCACACTTCAACGAGGTGTTCTTTGAGGACGTGCGGGTGCCGAAGGCAAACCTGGTCGGCCCGCAGAACGAGGGCTGGAAGGTTGCGGTGACTACCCTGATGTTCGAGCGGACTATTGCCGGTGGCGGTAATTACAAAGAGCAAGTGCAGCGGCTGGCAGCTCTCGCCCGGCAGGTGCCGATCGACGGCCGGCCAGCATGGGAGCAGCCCTGGGTCCGGCAGAAACTGGCGCAACTGCTAATCGAGTGTGAGAGCCTCAAGTATACCCGCCTACGCGGCCTCACTCGCCAGCTCAAGGGTCAGCCGCCCGGGCCCGAAGGCTCGATGCTCAAACTCTGCGGCTCTGAACTAGGTGTGCGCATCGCCCAGTTTGCCAGTGAACTGCTAGGCGCCAATGCAATAACAAATGAGCCCACAGAGGTTGTGCCCGATGCCCCCCGTTGGTTCAACCGCGTGCTCAGCGCCCGGCAGTACACCATCGCCGGCGGCACCAGCGAGATCCAGCGCAACATCATTGGCGAGCGCGTGCTGGGGTTACCCAAAGGGTAAGCGGTCGTAGGTTCCCTCTCCCCTCGCAGGAGAGGGAGAGGGGGCGTGTCGCTACACCACGACCGTAACAGGCCCTCACCCCAACCCTCTCCCGCTGACGCAGGAGAGGGAGAAGAAAAGAGGCGACAAAAGTCACCTCACTCTCTCCCGCTGACGCAGGAGAGGGAGAGGAGTGGTGAACTACCATTCCCGCTTGGCTTTTCCTCGTGGCGTGATTATCCTATTCCCTGCCGCTTACGAGAGGAGAGAACTTGTATGCCTCTGTTTGAATACCTCTGTAAACAGTGTGGACACCAATTTGAGGAACTCGTACTGGGCACGACGACTCCGACTTGCCCTGCCTGCCAGAGTCAGAAACTGGAGAAGCTGCTTTCCGTGTTTGCCGTCGGCAACCGCAGCGGGAACGACGCCCCGCGTGAAGCCGTGGGGCCTTGCGGGACCTGTGGCGACCCGCGTGGCCCGGGCGCCTGCGCCTTGGACTAACAGCCCGCACCGCTTACGGTAGGCAGCAGCACACGCTAAGGTCAAAGAAATGACGAGCGACCAAAACCTCATCGATGACGTGAGAGACCTGGCTACTGAGCATGGCACTTATATTCTACGGATGACTACCGTCGGTGATTATTTGGCTCGGCTTGGCTTATACAACCCCGATTCCAAGAAGGCACGCTTTGACCCAAACGTGGCAGCTAACTTCCAGCGGACGGCGCTGGACATCCGGAAGAATCCTATTAAACAGCGCATGCTTCGTGATCTCTGCAGGGGTGGTACGCTGCCTCCCCTCGTCGTCTATGAACGACCTGGGCAAGCCCGCGCCCTAGAGATTATCGATGGACTGCAACGCACCCATGTTCAAACCGAAGCCTTGCATGCGCTGATCACCCTTGAGCGAGGCGAGCAACCAGAGGATTACGCTCAGGTACAGTTCACAGCTATTAGGGAACAGGGACAAAAACTCCTGACTGCAGACGAGTTCCTGCGTAGGCCCGTGGTACTTCAAGTGTGGCGCAACCTACAGTCCGATGAGCTTGTCCGCCTCTTCATGGTCCTTAATGCCGGGCAGCAGAAGGTTTCGCCTCGCCACCTGCTGGAGGTGATACACGCCGACCTGCGGACCATGTTCGAGGCATGGGGAATACGCTCGCTGACTGAGAAAGAGGAGAAGACGATCCCAAGGCCACGTGAGCGAAAACCCCCAGAGGCAATTCCAATCCCATCAGTTACGTACTTCCGCTATGAGTTTCTAGTTAATGGCCTAATCGCGTATGTTTCCTGCGACCCTCAGATCAAAACCCGGGGCGTCTTGGAGGATGAAGACAGCGTCAACTACCGGCTCAGCGAACGTGTCATGGAGGTCGGCAGCGAGGTTTGCAAGGCTGATTTTCAATGGGTTTGCCTTGATCTGAACAAGCTCATTACTAAGAAGTATGCGGCTGTGCCTAAGTGGCGTGGCATTATACAGACGTCAGATAATTTCTTTATCCCCCTTATGTCAGCTATGGGCGAAGCGCGAGCGAGTGCCCGATCCGGGGTCATCATTGAGCAGCGTAAGAGCGAGCTGCTAGAGGTTATCGGCAACTCTAAGGACGACGACCCCTTACGGTTTTACACCGATGGTAGCAATAGCCTAGAGAAAATTCTGGACGGTGTGAAGTCTAATATCGGGCGTCGTCGCGACATCGTCTACTTCGCCTGGAGATCCTTCTTCCGCGAGGGAGTCTACGAGGCGAAGTATCCGATCGACTGGCCATCGATCAACCGTAACCCCATTGTCGCTTCCACCCGCGCTACAATCCCAACTGCGACGCCGGTCAGCTCTCTGCGCGCCCCGTTGAGAATGCAGCTCCGTGACGACCATCTGCGAAGGATGTCCCCAGAACGTCGAGCTATTTACGAACGGATCAGAAAGTTGCGGGATAAAATCGGGTCAATCGACCCCGACGTGATAAAGGCCCTCCAGGAGCTTCGTGAGAATACCCAGCTGTCAGAGGACTTAGCCCGCTTCTGCTCCCGGCAAGGGATCTTGCCTTACCTCCCCATCGCCATTGACTTGATCGAGGCGTGTTTCTCGTCGATTCAAGAATTGCATCTGCAGCCAGAACAAGATCCAGAGACCGGAGAAGAATGGTTAGTACTCGATGTGACAATACAAGAGGACGAGGAGAAGGCCTTAGATGCCTATAACCGATATATCGATCACTGGATCTCCGCAGTTCCTTGGCCGGAGCGGAATAAAACCCGTCTCTCGTATAACATCATCTGAGCTATGGATCCGCGGGAATTTCACCGACTGGCCTCCCAGCTCGTCGGTGGCACCAGCCCGGCAGAGTTTCGTACAGCCATCAGCCGTGCCTATTACGCAACATACAACGTGGCTGTTGAGATTCTAGAGGATATGGGTTTTCGCATCAGCAAGGGCCCCGCTGGACACGGTGAGGTGCAAAATCGGCTCAGCAACAGCGGTGACGCTGAAGTCATGAGAGTGGGCTCTCAACTCACCGATCTCCACAGCAGAAGGATTCAGGCCGACTACCGTCTGGACAGGACAGATGTAGAGAATATCAAGACTGCCCGTGCGCTCGTTGAACAGGCAAGAAGAATGATCCAAACCTTAGATGAATGTCGTTCCGGGCCTCAACGTGCGCAGATCATCGCTGCAATCCAAGATTGGGAGCGAAAGGTCTCCGGTCAAGGACCTCCGTCGCGGAGCTAATAAGGATGAAAGTCTCGTTATTGAGCAAAGATGGCACGTCCGATCGTTTGAGGTGTTGATATACTCGGGGAGGAGGATTTATGCCGACCAATTTACGCATCACGACGTTCAACGTAGAGAATCTCTTTAACCGCTACGCATTCTTGGATCTACCGTGGGAACAACGACATTACGAACAATTCGTCGAGGCAATCGGCGTGGTCTCCATCGCCAGCCGCCAAGGGGACCTCGTCCCCTATGCGATTACTGAAATACAGCGCAACAATACCGCGCTGGCCATCCTGGACGCGCACCCCGATATTCTTGCCGTCCAGGAAATCGAGAATATTTACACCCTGCGCAACTTCAATGACTCATACCTCGACAACTACTGCGATCGGGTGCTCTCGATTGACGGCAACGACCTGCGAGGGATCGACATCGGGCTCTTGATCAACCGAGAGCGCACGGACATCGAAATCGTGAATATTCGGACTCATGTGGAGGATGCGGAGGAAGGAAAGACAGTAATACGCCATGCCATTCCCAACAAGGGATACCTGGTAACTGGCGCTATTTTCTCACGTGATTGCCTGGAGGTAGACCTCGCGGTTGGGGGAAAGACTCTTACGCTGCTGATCAATCATTTCAAGGCCCAGGACGGGAGGAAAGCCTCCGACACGAAACGTACAGAACAGGCCCAGAGGGTGGCGGAATTGGTCAATGCTGCTGTGCAGGCCAAAAAAATTCCCATTGTTTTAGGTGACTTAAACGCACCCCCAAAACATAAATCACTTGAGGCGCTCATCAAAGACTCTCCCCTGCGGAATCCGGTGGATTCGCTGCCTAAAGATCAGAGGTGGACGCACTATTACGTCCCTACCAAAGAAGTCAGCCAGCTCGATTACGTCCTGCCGCATAAAAGTGTCAAAGTGGTTTCTACCGAGATTGTCCGCAAGGGGTTGACGACAAAGTGTAAGCAGTATACCGGACCGCGCTACCCGACCATCGGGCCGCAGCACACAGAGGCAAGTGACCATTGTCCAACCTCTGTGGTCCTGGAGATATGACATCAATAGGTGCCTTAACGCACCTGCCGTTTACGCGCCTCCCACTCCTCACGTAGGATCGCCATGGTGATCGTATCCCAGTAGCGCCCTTCGTGATAACGGTCCTGTCGCAGTACCCCCTCTCTCGTAAAGCCGACCTTCTCGTAGGCCCGGATTCCCCGTTCATTATATTCGTAGACGTGTAGCCACACGCGGTTCAGGTTCAAGGTCTCGAAGGCATACCCGGTCATGAGCGTGGTCACCTCGGTGCCGTAGCCCTTGCCCCATTCAGCCTTCTCGCCGATGAAGATGCCGAAGCTCGCGCGGCGGTTCTTGCCGTCCAGGCGATGCAACCCGGTCGCGCCGATCAGCGCGTCTGTTTGCTTGACGGCAATGCCCAGCACAACGTCATGCTCGCTTTTGTAAATGTTTTCGATGAATTCCAACTCGGTCTGGAGGTTCATCGGGCGGTAGAAGACCTCTAACGTGCGCGTGACTTCCGCATCGTTGATCCACGGAACCAACAGCGGCGCGTCCTCACGCTCCAAGGGGCGTAGGTAGACTTTCGTCCCGCTCAGAAAGGGGTTCTTCATGGTGACCTCCTCCCCACTCGAAGGGTAAAGCTATAGAACAACACTCTTGACGATGCCCCGTCAACCTGTCAGCATACAACTTGTGCTCGCAAACCGTCCGTTCACCCCTCCGTGCTGGTGGTGGCTGCCTTCGTAGGCGGCCCGGACGTTGTACGTAGCAAGTCAACGGAGCCGCCTTTTACGGGGCGGCTCCGGTTTTTTTCAGGACCGCCGCCTCGGATGAGAGGTTGCGGTCCTGCTGTTTTGTAGGGCCAGGCTCCGCAAAAAGGGAGGAGAACCCAGTGGTCAGCAAAACAGCTTCAGTGCCGAGTGCCGATAGCTACCGCAGCCGCGGCGGCATTACCGTCCATCGTCTCGTCGAAGACATTCCAGTCGCCGACGCTATCGAACCCGTCATCGATGCGCTCGACTGCCATCAAGGCGTGCTCTTCGCCTCGAGCTACGAGTACCCCGGCCGCTACACCCGCTGGGACATGGGCTTCGTCGATCCGCCGATTGCGCTCGTCTCGCGCGGCCGCGACTTTCGGCTCTCTGCCCTGAACGAGCGTGGCCAGGTGCTGCTGCCCGCTATCGCTGCGGCTGTCCAGAGTCTTTCTGCTGTGGCAGGGGCTGAGAGGCGTGGTGATGACCTGATCGGGACGATCGAGACCGCCTCCGGCCGCTTTGCCGAAGAGCAGCGCAGCAAGCAGCCCTCTGTCTTCTCGCTCCTCCGTGCCCTGATCGACCTCTTCTTTAGCCCCGCTGAGCCTCATCTCGGGCTGTATGGCGCGTTTGGTTACGATCTCGCCTTCCAATTCGAGCCCCTCCGTCTCCGACTCGAACGTCCCGCCGACCAGCGCGACCTCGTCCTGTACCTGCCTGATGAGCTCGTCATCGTTGACCATCGCCGCGAGCGGGCGGCACGCCGCCGTTACGACTTCGAGGTGGGCAGGCGCTCAACCCGCGGTCTGCCGCGTGAGGGTGCGACGCAAACTTACCTCAGCGCCGACCGTGTCGAGCGCGCGTGCGATCACGCGCCCGGTGAGTACGCCGCGGGCGTGCGTGTCGCGCGCGAGGCGTTTCAACGGGGTGACCTGTTCGAGGTGGTCCCTGGCCAGACTTTCTTTGAGCCTTGCCCGGCGCCACCTTCCGAGCTGTTCCGCCGCCTGCGCGAGCGCAACCCTGCCCCGTACGGATTCCTCATCAACCTGGGCCAGACCGAGTACCTGGTCGGTGCCTCGCCTGAGATGTACGTCCGCGTTGACGGTGATCGCGTCGAGACCTGCCCCATCTCTGGCACCATCGCCCGTGGCGGGGATCCGATCGGCGATGCTGCCCAGATTCTGCGGCTGCTCAACTCGAGCAAGGACGAGTCGGAACTCACTATGTGTACCGACGTTGATCGCAATGACAAGTCCCGTATCTGCAAGCCCGGCAGCGTGCGCGTGATCGGGCGCCGCCAGATTGAGATGTACTCCCGGCTCATCCACACGGTCGATCACGTCGAGGGCCACCTCCGTGAGGAGTTTGACGCCCTCGACGCCTTCCTGGCCCACACCTGGGCCGTCACCGTCACCGGCGCCCCGAAGGCGTGGGCGATGCAGTTCATCGAGGATCACGAGAAGTCTCCGCGCGCTTGGTACGGGGGCGCGGTCGGACTCATTGGGTTCGACGGTAACCTGAACACCGGCCTCACCCTGCGCACTATCCGCGTCAAAGACGGTGTTGCCCAAGTGCGTGTTGGTGCCACCCTGCTCTACGACTCTGACCCCCATGAAGAAGAGCGCGAAACCCGTATCAAGGCTTCCGCCTTCATTGACGCGATCCGGCGACCCCGTGGTGTCCCTCTTGAGTCATCACCCGCAGTCGCACGGCCGGGCCAAGGCAAGCGCATTCTCCTGGTCGATCATCAGGACTCATTCGTGCACACCCTCGCCAACTACCTGCGCCAGACCGGCGCTGAGGTCAGCACCCTGCGGGCGGGCTTCCCAGCCGAGGAGTTAGACACCCTTTGCCCTGATCTGGTCGTCCTCTCCCCCGGTCCGGGCCAGCCCCGTGACTTCGATGTCTCCGGCACGCTGACTGCCGCGATTACACGGGGGTTGCCGGTGTTTGGCGTCTGTCTGGGTCTCCAGGGCATGGTCGAGCATTTCGGCGGTGAGCTTGGCGTCCTGTCTTACCCGATGCATGGCAAAGCCTCGCGCATCCGTGTCCTCGGCGGCCGTATCTTCGCTGGGTTGCCTAGCGAGTTCACCGCCGGCCGCTACCACTCGCTCTTCGCCGTGCGCGAGAAACTCCCCGCCGTGCTGGCAGTGACAGCCGCAAGCGATGACGGAGTCATCATGGCGATCGAACATGCCAGCCTCCCACTTGCTGCCGTTCAGTTTCATCCGGAATCGATCCTCACCCTTGGCGAGGATCTCGGCCTCCGCCTGATCCGTAACGTCGTTGCTTATCTGGGCCGGCGGGCCTTTTAATCCCTTCCGAATCAAACCCAAGGTGAAGAGGAGGTACGTCATATGGCTAACACAACGATCCACAGCCTGCTCACCCCTGATAACTGTGTAGTCACGCTGATCGACCATCAGCCGCAGATGGTGTTCGGCGTGACCAACATTGACCGCCAAACGCTCATCAACAATACGGTAGGGCTCGCCAAGGCCGCCAAGGCGTTTAGCGTGCCAGTGGTGCTTTCCACGGTTGAGACCAAGAGCTTCTCCGGCTACATCTGGCCGCAGCTTCGGGCCGTTTTCCCCGAGCACCCGCTGTACGAGCGGACCTCGATGAACGCGTGGGAGGACAAAGCCTACGTCCAGGCGATTGAGAGGACCGGGCGCAAGAAGATCGTCCTGGCGGGACTCTGGTCCGAGGTCTGCGTTGTCTTCCCCACGATCCAGGCCCTCGAGGCTGGCTACGAGGTGTACGTCGTCGCCGACTGCTGCGGGGACATCACCCAGATGGCGCACGACATGGCCATACAGCGCGTGATTCAGGCCGGGGCCGTGCCGATGACGTGGATTCAGACCCTGCTGGAATGGCAGCGCGACTGGAGCCGGAAGGCGACGTACGATGCGGTCACCAGTATCGTTCGCGAGCACGGCGGCGCCTACGGCATGGGCATCGAGTACGCTTACACCATGGTGCATGGGCAGACGCCGAGCTGGGTGGCGGACAAGAAGTAGAGCTCTCGCCAAACTTGGAGCGGCTGCGGGACTTTCTTCGTCATTGGGGGGAACAGATATGGCTACAGAGACAGGTACTCCTGATACAGCAGTGCACGCGGATTTGATAGTTATGAACGGTCGCATTGCCACGCAGGACGAGCGTCGTTCGTTCGCTTCGGCTGTTGCGATTACGGAGGGTCGCTTCCTTGCTGTGGGGACAGATAAAGAAGTGTCCGCGCACAAGGGTGACACCACCCAGGTCATCGACGTGGGCGGTCGGACGGTCATTCCGGGCCTCAATGATTCACACCTCCATCTCATCCGCGGCGGCCTCAATTACAACCTGGAGTTACGGTGGGATGGGGTGCCGTCACTGGCGGACGCGCTGCGGATGCTACAGGAGCAGGCACAGCGGACCCCATCTAATCAGTGGGTGCGCGTCGTCGGTGGGTGGACGGAGTTCCAGTTTGCCGAGCGCCGCATGCCCACGCTGGACGAAATCAACCAGGTAGCCCCCGATACCCCTGTTTTTGTGCTCCATCTCTACGACCGGGCGCTACTCAATAGCGCGGCGCTCCGCGCGGTGGGCTACACGAAGGACACTCCAGACCCTCCCGGGGGCGAGATTCAACGCGATAAAGCCGGCAACCCGACCGGCATGCTCATCGCCAAACCCAACGCGCTGCTGCTCTATTCGACCTTGGCGAAGGGACCAAAACTCCCGCCCGAACACCAGCGCAACTCGACCCGCCACTTCATGCGCGAACTCAACCGGTTTGGGATCACGAGCGTGATCGATGCGGGCGGCGGTTACCAGAATTACCCGGACGACTATGCCGTGATCAGTGACTTGGCACGGCAAGGGGAGCTCACCGTCCGCATCGCCTACAACCTGTTCACGCAGCGCCCCAAACAGGAGCGCGAGGACTTCGTCAAGTGGGTGACCATGACCAAGCCTGGTGCGGGAGACGATTTCTATCGCGTCAACGGCGCCGGGGAGATGCTCGTGTTCTCGGCAGCGGATTTTGAAGACTTCCTCCAACCGCGTCCCGACCTCCCTGCCTCCTTGGAGGCAGAACTGAAGGACGTCGCCACGCTGCTGGTGCGACAGCGCTGGCCGTTTCGCCTCCACGCCACGTACGATGAGACGATTGTACGGGCGCTCTCTGTCTTCGAAGAGGTCAATCGCAGGGTGCCGTTCAACGGCCTCCACTGGTTCTTTGACCACGCCGAAACCATCTCCGAGCGCAACATTGAGCGGGTGAAAGCCCTTGGTGGTGGCATCGCCGTGCAGGACCGGCTGGCCTTTCAGGGCGAGTATTTCATCGAGCGCTACGGGGCCACGGCGGCTGCGCACTCACCGCCGATCAGGAAAATGTTGGCATTGGGTGTGCCGGTGGGCGCTGGAACAGACGCCACACGCGTGGCGAGTTACAATCCGTTCGTATCCCTCTATTGGCTCGTGACGGGCAAAACCGTTGGGGGAACCGCGCTCTATCCAGAGGTGAATCGCCTGGAGCGCATGGAAGCCTTGCGGTTGTACACGGTCGGCAGCAGTTGGTTCTCCGGTGAAGAGGGCAAGAAGGGAGCCATTGTGCCGGGGCAGCTCGCCGATCTTGCGGTGTTGTCGGCGGCTTATTTTTCGATTCCCGAGGAGGAGATTAAGCGGTTGGAGTCCGTGCTCACAATTGTTGGCGGCAAGGTGGTCTATGGCGCGGGCGAGTTCGCACGCCTAGCGCCGCCGCCACTGCCGGTGACGCCCAACTGGTCGCCGGTTGCCACGTACGGCGGCTACGCGCGGCCTGCCGCGCACACGGCCTCTCGGGGGCCGGCGCCCGCCCGCGCTTCTTCTACCCTGAGCGCCGTTGCCGGCGTGAGGGCGAAAACACGGCAGTGGGTCCGAGGTGTGTCAGGGCTCTGGGAATTTGGCTGCGACTGTTTTGCGTTCTGAGTCGTCAGGCGGGTACGAGGGAGTGGCCCCGTATGGCGATCTCTCGAAAGTGTTGTGTGTACGGGAGGCAGTCGGGGGCGAACGAAGAACTCGATGGCTGGGAGCCATTTTAGTCATTGCGTTCTGTCTGCTCGGGCGGTCG
>Ga0137381_10002544_pt1 | contig 12678 bp, 12 predicted proteins | sample SagtaG_16_FD_104808 | JGI IMG/M metagenome (GOLD analysis project Ga0137381, IMG submission 104808) | Vadose zone soil microbial communities from Sagehorn Ranch, Mendocino, California, USA - Sage2_L_115_16 metaG | ecosystem: Environmental > Terrestrial > Soil > Vadose zone | place: USA... | reverse complement strand
TTCTTGAAATAGGCGTACACCAGGTAGTAGCGATGCAGGCCGTACGCGGCCAGGATCACCAGCACGAGGAAATACGGAATCATGACGGCCAGGTCGAACGCGTTGAGCTGGTACAGCCCGCGGAACGGATTCCGGTTTGGGTCCGTAAGCTTGGACCAGTAGTTCGAGAACGGACTTTGCGCCGCCGTCGCCACGAAGCCCAGAAAATGTTGCGCAGAAATCAAAACGGACATCCCCTCTTGCCAATGCTCGCCCTGCGAAAGATCAACACAAGAAAGCCAAAAAGTTGAGCGCCTCAGAGCGCTCCACGAAACCACAATCACTGCGGAGCACGCAAGCTATCGTCGCGCTCATCGGCATGATCGCGCTCGAAGCCGTGTTCGCCGCGATGGCGCGCCTCGGAGACCTGGCCGATCACATCCCCGAATTCATAGCCCTGGCGCTCGGCGCGGGCGTCCTGTACTTCATCGTCCTCTACGGGCTTGAACACACGCGAGACAGCCGGGCCGTGCTATGGCTCGTCCTGCTGGGCGCGCTTGCGTTTCGCCTGACTCTTTTTCCCTACCCGCCGTCACTTTCGACCGATGTCCACCGGTATCGCTGGGACGGCCACGTGCAAAACGCGGGCTGGAATCCGTATGTGTTGGCGCCGACCGATCCGCGCCTTGCGCCGCTGCGCGATCCGGGCTGGGCCGTGATGCCCGCGCCGGAAATTCCGACGATGTACCCGCCGCTGTCTGAGCTTGTCTTCCGCGCGACATGGCGCGTTTTGCCAGGCCCGGTTGGCTTCAAGCTGCCATTTCTGCTCGCCGATCTTGCTGTTGCGGCGATGCTCGCCGGGTGGATCCGTTCGACTGGGGGACGGAACTACCAAATAGCGATTTACGCCTGGAATCCGCTGGTCGTGGTTGAATTCGCATCAAGCGGCCACAACGACGCGCTCGCCATCGCCGGGGTCGTCGTTACGCTGCTGATTATACGGCGGGCTCCGGCGATGTCAACGCTAACGCTGACGGCCGGGGCGCTCGCGAAGGCCTTCCCCGTTGTGCTGCTTCCCCTGGTGCTTTTCCGCGCGGGCTGGCCTGGGAGGCTGCGCGGATGGCTTGCGGCAGCGGGCTGCACGGCACTCACCGCAGTGTGTATCTGGCCCTTCCGCAACGGCTGGCGCGAATTCCTGGGAATGCTCACGTATTACCAGATGGTCTGGCGAAACTACCATTCGAGCATCTATCCGGTCCTGCTGTGGATGTCCGGCTCACATGAGGTGGCTGCAGGAATCGGCGAAGGAGTCGTGCTCGGGCTGGCGTTATGGCTGGCCGTGCGGCGCGCCGACCCAACGCGCGCGGCGTTTCTCCTGATCGGCACGGTGCTGCTGTTCGCACCCAACGGATATTCGTGGTACTTCACCTGGATCGTGCCGCTGCTGTGCTTCTATCCGAGCGCGGCGTGGCTGCTGCTCACCGTGCTGCAATTTCTCTCCTACAAGATTTGGATCAACTACAGAGTGCTCGGCGACTGGCATTTCGATCCGTTTTTTCAGTGGCTCTGCTACGCGCCGTTTTATGCTTTGCTTGGTTGGGAGATATTGCGACGGCGGAAGCAGGAAATTGAGCTGCCCGACTTTGGCCTCTAGCGGCGTTTCTTTTTTCGGCGCAGTTGGCGTTCGAGTTCGTCCTGTCTAACGACGCGCCCAGCGCGGATATCCTCGTCTGATCGCTTCATCATCTCCACAAATTTCGGGTCGGCTTCGATATCTTCGAGCGCAGCCACGTAGCCTTCGATCGCTTCGCGGATGTTGGCTGCAGCCTTAGCTTTCGTTTTCCCCTGACTAATGCAACCAGGCAAGCTGGGGCACTCTGCTACCCAATAGCCGTCTTCACCGGGATAGAGGATCACCTTACGCATAATGGTTTCCTAGCGCAACAACTTCTCAACCGATTCAAACACGAGACGTTTTCCACGTATTATACTCTCAAATATTACGTGATCGCTATCTTGGGGTATCGATATGAAAGTGGTGAAATGGGTTCGCGTGGGGCTTGAGATCATTGGAGCGGCATCACTGATCTTGCTTGTGACGCTGGGTGTCTCAATCATTCAACAGAGCACAGACAAGATTAACAAGGCGAAGTCCAAGGATGTCCTCTTTATTCTGAATGCAAGCGAAATTCCAGCGAATCAAAATCTCAAAGTTTTAGCAAGTTATGAGTCTTCAAGAAGTTTCACTGGGGATCACCTCGACTATTACTGTATCGAGCTATCTAAGTTTGAGGTTGCGGACCGAGCGAAGAACAATTGGCACGACGGCCCAGAACAGAATCCAATCTTGGCCGAAGCTCTAGAACAGGGCGCTAAGGACGCACATCAGGGGAATGGCTGTTTTCCTTCACCGGAAGATGCGAATTCAGGAAACATGAAAATAAAGTTTGGGGATGTGGACGTAATGGACCGCCACCCAAACAGCGCCGACATCACTTTGTACGATCCCAAGAATCGCAAACTCTATTACGTGAGTTATAAAAATTGATTGACTTGAAGGCTCGGCCAGCCTCCGAATAAGACTGTTAAACCTGAATCCTGCGCGAAAACGCATGGTCTCAGGGTTTGAGTTGTTCGATTTTTTCGAGTGCATGTCGCCACGCGATTTCGCGCTGCCCGCTCCCGGGCAGGGCGAGGCTCGGTCGGTTGTGAGTGCGCCGCAACTGTGCGGGCATCAACAAGACTTTCTGGCGCAATGTTTGCAGTGTGGCGGTCTGGAAATCGGGCGGCAGGCAGAGCCGCTTGAACCAGTTCATCAGGTTGTAGGCCAGCAAGAGCAAATGGAAGTAGGTTTCGTTGGCCAAGTAGTGGCGCGTGGGGATGTGGCCCAGGGCGTAGTCGCCTTTGAGCTGCTTGATGATCAGCTCGACGGCAGCGCGATGGTTGTAGAAGCGCCAGAGGTTGAGTGGCTGCAGGGGCAGATTGGTGACGAGAACTTGGTAATGATAGCGCCCGAGTTGAAACAGTCGCAGTTGTTCGCTGGGATCCTCCGGCTGCGGCCGTCGGATCACTACGAAACGCGCCGGATGTGTCCAACCGTGAGGCTGGTAGTGAAACCCAGCGGTCTCGACGCCCCAGCCGAAGCGGCGGTAGCGCAGACCGCTCAGTCGCCGTTGGATCGGCGGAGTAAGCCGTGCCACGATGACGTAGCTTGCGCCTTGCTGCTCCACCCAGTCGATCAGCTGGTGATCGAAAAACCCTTTGTCGGCGCGCAAAATCACGCGCCGGACACTGCGCGGGGCTTTGGCAAAGCAGGCTTGGACGCACTCCAGCGCGCCGCGCGGCGTGCCCACATCCCCGGGTCGCAACTCGCCATGCCAGAAGTCCCGGGTCTGGGCTTCGAAACACAGCAGCGGGTAGTAGGAACGGCGCCCCGGCTTGCTGGGGTTGTAGCCGATGCGCGCCCCTTCTTGTTTGCCGTAGAGCACCAAAACCGTCGAGTCCAGATCGAAGAGCAAGCGCGCCAGCGGGCGTGGGCGAGCCATCATGCGGCTCAAAAACCGGTCGTGGAGCTTGCGCAGTTGCGGCAGGGCGACCGGAGCCACGCGGAGCAAGAAGCGCCGCAGCGTGGAGGGATCGGGGTAGCTTCGCAGCCCGGTCAGAAACTGGAACACACCATTCTGCTGCAGCAGTTGAGTCGTTTCGATTCGCTCCAGACCGAGTACCATCGGATACAACAAGGCCAGGAGCATCTCTCCCACACTGAAGCGATGGTTCCGCTGCACGACGCGGATGTCGTGCGCAAAAGCTGCCTTCACGCCCAGCCGTGTCAAGAAGCGGTGCATCAGGTAGGCACCACCGTAATGAGTCAACGTCGCCGACCCGAAGTCGATTCCCAGGTTGCGCGGGCCTTTGGCCATCGGAATGAACCCTACCCCTAGGGTAGCATTCATTCCATACGCAGTATCCCGCACTTCGTGCGATCCTGTGCGGGCCATTTTGCAGCAACATGATCATTTCACGCAGGATTCAGGTTAAACAGAGGCGTGGAGAAGATCTTGTGAAATGCAAGAAGGGCGGGCCACCCGCCAAACTAGTACAAACCAAATGCAACAACAAGTCCTGAGGGGTCAGGCTCCCGATACAGTTGTTCGTGTAGATCCAGCACGGGTGAAGTTTGAACAACCAAACATACATTTCACTGATGGAAGTGCCCTCAATATTGACGGGACGTGGAAGCATGGCGGGCGCGCTTTAAGCAACGCAGAAACGGAGTGGCTCTTAACAAATGGGTGGTCCACACCAAAATAATGCTACAAGCGATCGGCGCTCTCTTGCTGTTGAGTCGTGGATTCTGAAAAACGTCGAGCAGCACGGCTACGAGCGATACGATGATTTTCATATCGATGAAATCGATGAGGCCTGGAAGTCTCGCGAGTCGTGGATTGATGGAGGCTTAGAGGCCTTTCGTCTGGCCGTGAAACTGCGAGGTCGAAATCGGCTCGATCTAAGCGTGGTGCTCGCCTTTTCGCTATTGTCCGACGATGAGCCTCGCGGGATCAACTTTCGAACGCGAGAGGAGTTGAGAGCACAGTTAAATTGGTCCCCACCGTCTCTCTATATGTTTCAAAGGGGGAAAGAGCCTTGGACCGAGACAGACATTCTTGGTGGCAAGGTTGTAGTGGAGAATGCTACTGTCACAGACTTAGACGCGACCATATTCGGAACTCAGCTGCCTGCGAAACGCATCTACTACATGGAGTTCAGGCAGGTGAACTTCGATGAATATTGCCGGAGCGTTTTCGTTGAGGGCTAGACGGTCGGCGAGGCTGACGTTGCAGCGGGAACAAATATGGTCTCCGGCGCTGCAGTCACTGCCAAGGCGGGTGGCGCACCCTTTGACTTTCAAGGGTGCGTTCTCTCATCTCAACAGGTTCCCCAGACTCATGGCGGGACGCCCTATAGGAGCCGCCAGAACTGATGCCTCGGGCCACCAGCATCGTATTTCTAGCGGGCTCCAAGTCGCCGACGCGCCAAAGCCAGCGCCATGGCGACGGAGCGTAGAGCCCGCACCCGATTCGGCATTCTCCGTGACAGGCCCAAATCCCAAAAAGCCTTAATTGCTTGACTCCCACAAATGAATTAAGCTATGAGGAGAGAGCAAAAGGGCTGGGTTCATACCTTCGTCCCAGGTCAGCCCCGATTTATACAGATTCTAGTAGATAAGTTTGTTTAACTTATTCGTACGTCAACTCATACGAAAAGAGGCGTTTTATGAATCGCCCTTATATCCGATCGGGAAGTTCAGTCCCACCGCCCGCATCCACACCGTTTCCACTGCGTCCCGCGACGCCCAGTTCCGCACCTCCTGAATTCGGAAGCTGGTGGGATCATTTGCTGGTCCGGCTCATTTTCTCCGTGGCGTGCGTGGCCGCAGGTTACCATTTTGATCCATTCGGGCTGACAAAGTGGGTGGACGCCGGGATAGGCTTTGCATTCTCGATTTCGGTCTTCTTGTTCGAGATCCGGCTGCAACGGGCCAGCATGAGGCGTTTGATTGGGGCGGCGGTGGGCTCGATCCTTGGCATACTCGGCGCGTACCTGATGGGCCTGGTTCTGGCGCGCACGTCCATCCCGGACGGCTCACGCTCTTTCCTGGATGTGGCCCTGCTCCTGGTGATGACCTACATCGGCCTGGTTGTCGGCGCAAGCAAAGGGGACATGCTCAACCTGCAAGCCCTGGGAGGCCTGTTCGGCAGCGAACGCAGTACGCGCCGCATGCCCAAGGTGCTCGATACCAGTGTGATCATCGACGGCCGCATCGCCGACATCTGCGAAGCCCATTTTCTCGATGGCGTGCTGCTGATCCCGCAATTCGTCCTGCGCGAATTGCAACTCGTGGCCGACTCCGCCGACTCCATGAAGCGGCAGCGAGGGCGCCGGGGGCTCGAAGTGTTGCAGCGCATCCAGAAGATGGCGCACCTCGAAGTCGAAATCGCGGACGACGATTTCGCAAACGTCGCGGACGTGGACATGAAACTCATCGAACTTGCCAAACGCTACGACGGCAAGATCGTGACCAACGATTACAACCTGAATAAGGTCGCCTCTCTGCAAGGGATCGAAATCCTGAACGTCAATCAACTCGCCAACGCGTTGAAGCCTGTGGTCCTTCCCGGCGAAATCATGCGCGTCTTCATTCTGAGGGAGGGCAAGGAGTACAACCAGGGAGTTGCGTATCTGGATGACGGCACGATGGTCGTCGTTGACGGGGCGCGCCGCATGATCAACAAGACGGTGGACATTACGGTCACGTCGGTCCATCAGACGACCGCCGGCAAGATGATCTTCGGACGGCTCGACGAACGGGAATCCCAGAATTCCCGGCCGGCGACGCCTCATAGCCTTGCGGATGTCGCGCAACCCCGCGCGGTCGAGCCAACCAGCCGGCACAGCGAAGCACTCGCTGCGGGCGAACGAGTGCCTCGTCCCATCGTGCCGGACACTTCTCACGATCCGGAATAAGGCGCGCCCCTCCGCCGTTGTGTGCGATCCGGTTGCACGGATGATTGTCTCGACTTCTGTTTATATGAGCCTTCAATTGGTGTAAGCTTTTTAACCCCTGATCGAAACGACGATGAATCGTGTCACCGCAATTTTGCCCGCCGCCGGACTCGGCACCCGAATGGGTGCAGAGATGCCGAAGCAGTTTCTCGAATTGGACGGCGTGCCTGTCCTGATTTTCACGTTACACCGCCTCGCGGCTTGTCCGGCGATCACCGGCTTCGTCATCGCCACGCGGGCAGAGGAAGTGGAATCCATTGCCGGGCGCGTCGCAAAGGAAAATCTCGGCCGTCCGGTTCGTGTTGTTCGCGGCGGCGACACGCGGCAGGATTCCGTCGCCAACGCTCTGGCGGAAGTCCCGCCTGACGCCGACTTGATCCTGGTGCACGATGCGGTCCGCCCCCTGATCACGCGCGATCAGATTGAACGCGTAATCGCGGAAGCAGTTTCCTGTGACGCCGCCATCCTGGGCGTGCCGGCGATGGACACCGTGAAGGAAGTGAAGCGCGCGGCCCCGCAGAGCGGGGCCGCCGATGCCGCGCTGATTACAGCTACGATACCGCGCGAGCGCGTCGTGCTCGCGCAGACTCCGCAGGTCTTTCGCGCTTCGCTGCTGCTCGAGGCATTTGCCAAGGCGCGCCAGGACGGCGTTTCGGCTTCCGACGAAGCGGGCCTGATCGAGCGCATGGGCCGCGATGTCCATGTAGTCGCCGGCTCGGAACGCAACTTGAAGATCACCCGCCCCGGTGACATGCAACTCGCCGAGTATTACCTCCGCGAAGAGCGCGCGGCGCCATGACCCGCGCGGGGATCGGCCATGATCTTCACCGCCTTGCGGAAGGCCGCAAACTTGTCCTCGGCGGCGTCGAAGTTCCGTTCCACAAGGGACCCGTGGGACACTCCGACGGCGACGCGCTAGCGCACGCGATTTGCGACGCGCTGCTCGGCGCGGCTGGGCTTGGCGACATCGGCACGCATTTTCCAGACACCGATCCGAAATGGAAAGATGTTTCAAGCTTGCGATTTTTAGAGCGCGTCCGCGACTTGCTGGCTGAACACCAACTTCGCATATCGCATATGGATGCGATCGTCATCACCGAAAAGCCGAAACTCGGCCCGCATTTCCCCGCCATGCGGGAGGCGTTAGCGAAGTCATTGGGGATCTCCGTTTCCGCGATCAATTTAAAAGCCAAGACCAACGAAGGCGTGGACGCGATTGGCCATGGGGAGGCGATTGCCGCACAGGCGATCGTCACACTCGAAGGCTGAGCCTGCGGTACACTGCTCCTCGCATGTTTCCAATGCCTGCAGCCGAAATTTACGCCGCTGTGAATCCGTTCACGGCCGGAGATGTGGCCGCGATTCTCCGCGAGCGGGGTTGGCTGCGCCAAGAGGGCGAAGCTGTTGCCTCCTGGCTGGCGGAGGCCGCGGCGCTGCTCGGCCCACGGGCGGAGAATCGCGAAGCGCTCGCTCGCCTGCTGGCGTTGGTATTCGAGTATGACGCACACATCGCGCTTGCTTCGCGGGAATGCCAGGAGGTCCTCGTCCGAGAAGGCGCGCGCGATGTTCTTCGCGTATTGGCGACCGAAATATTGAGCGGCGACCCGGTGGATTCGAACCGGCTGAAGGAAATTGTCGCCGCGATTAAAACCAGGCTGCCTTACTCCAGCCGCGAAATCTTTCATCCGTTGCGCGTCGCGCTCACGGGACGCGTAGGGAGAGGCGAGCTCGACCGCGTTGTTCTGCTGCTCGATCGCGCCGCGCACATCGAGGGACTCGCGCCTGTAAAATCCGTTCGCACTCGCATCCTGGAATTTTGCGCCGCTCTCGATTGAACAGGGGATTCGCGAATCCATGAACCGGCTCACCGGTATCCACGCCGTACGCGAAGCGCTCGAAGCGGATCGTCCGCTCGATTCCTTGATTGTCGCGCGAGGCAGCCACGGCAACCGAATTGAGGAGTTGGTGCGTCTGGCGCGGCAGCACGGCATTCCGGTACGTTTTGAGGAGCGCATACAACTCGATCGCTCCGCCGGCACGCGGGAACATCAGGGCGTCGTAGCATTCGTTGCCGCATCGCCCTCCGCGAGCTTTGAGGATCTGCTGAAACCGCGCGATGCGCACGCCGCTCCCGGCCTGTTGGTTCTTCTCGACGGCGTCGAGGACCCTCAGAATCTCGGCGCCATTGTGCGAACCGCGCTCGCGGCTGGGGCGCAGGGTGTCGTCATACCGGAACGCCGCGCCGCCGGGCTTACGGATAGTGTCGCGCGGGCATCCGCAGGGGCGCTTGCGCATCTTCCGGTTGCGCGCGTCAAGAACCTATCCCGCGCGATGGAGGATATGAAAGAAGCAGGCTACTGGCTAGTGGGCCTCGACGAGCGCGCCGAAAAGCGCCACACCGAAGTGGATTTCAAAGTCCCGGTCGGGGTTGTGCTGGGCGGCGAAGGAAAAGGGCTGCACGCGCTGGTGCGCGAACGCTGCGACTTTCTGGTTTCGATTCCAACGACCGGACCGGTGCGCGCGTTGAATGTGTCGGTGGCCGCCGGAGTCGTGCTCTTCGAGGCTGTCCGCCAGCGTGAAGCGGCAAAATCAAGGCCGACAATTTCCACGCAGGAAGGATAAACCGGGGAAGCCGCCACCATACTCTGACAACTTCGCTGCAAGTCTACTTGTCGTATTGGATCATCGTGAAAACATCGATCCCGGGCAGCTTCGTGCGGCCGTTCAGGAATGTGAGTTCCACCGCGAAAGATGCGCCGACTACTTCGCCGCCCAGCTTACGCACCAACTCGGCGGTCGCTGCAGCAGTGCCTCCGGTGGCGAGCAAGTCATCGCTGATTAGAACGCGCTGGCCGGGTTTGATTGCATCCTGGTGGATTTCGAGCGTATCGGTGCCGTATTCGAGCTGGTAGGTAACCGCAACAGTTTTCCACGGCAGCTTCTTGGGCTTGCGAACGGGGATGAAGCCGGCGTTCAAACGGAACGCCAGGGCGGGTGCAAGAATGAATCCGCGGGCCTCGATGCCGACAACGGCATCCACCTCATTTCCGGCGTAGTGTTCACAAAGGTTGTCGACCAGCGCGTGAAACCCGCCGGGGTTCTGCAACAGCGTCGTCAGATCGTAGAACAGGATTCCCGGCTTTGGATAATCGGGGACCGCTCGAATCAATTCTTTCAGATGGTTCATTCCGTATGCTCCGTTCCCGAGGATTCAATAGTCCCGCTCGATGGTGAAACCGTGCGAAAACTCGGGCAGGATTTCCGCCTCGCTTTCGGCGACCTGGTCCACGCCGGACATACGCGGTCCGCGCCGCAGCTCATTTTTCAGCGCGCCGAGCTGGGCCGCGCTGCCTATGGCATACACTTCGACGCGCCCATCGAACAGGTTTTTTACGTATCCGGCGACACCCAATTGCGCCGCGACGCGCTCGGCGAAAAAACGAAATCCTACACCCTGCACGGCGCCAGACACGTAAAATCGCTTGGCCAAAGTCTTCACAACGGCATGCCCTGCTGCAATTTCCTTCGAGCAGCCGCGCGATTGTAGCAGAGGTCGCTCAACCTGCGGGGAGAAACTGGTTGCCAGGCCCAGGCAGAGCCTCCCGCGGCGGCGTTTGCAAAGATCGAATTGTTGCCACCGGTCATGTAACATTCAGGATTGATGCTGCAGAGAAACCGCAACCCGGTGCAGGTTGTAGCTCGCTTTTCTGCACGTGAGGTTTGTCGGCGAATTGCGGGAAAAAACCCCGCGTCTAAAGACGCGAGCTACAAGAACCCCCGGGAACTTCGCCGAGCATGGTGCGGCGCTGTCATGACGATCCTTGCCGCCACATTCATTCCTGCACACGTCATGGCCCAAAAGACTCCGCCGCAGAAACCCGTTGGCCCACCGGCGGGCGTGGAGATCGTTTCGAACGCGGGCGAACCCGAATTGCGCGTCGACGGCGTTCCCTTTTTCATTCACGCCGCCCAGTTCGATTATTTCCGCATTCCGCTCGACCTCTGGTTCCGATCGCTCGACCGCTACCGCGAACTCGGCATCAATACGATCGACCTTCGCATTCCCTGGAATTGGCATGAGATCCGCGATGCGGAATTCGATTTCGACGGCCACACGGACCCTCGCCGCAATCTGCGGGGCCTTCTGCAGCTCATCGCTGAGAAGCACTTAAAAATTGTCGCGCGGCCCGGCCCGCTGATCGGCGACCACTGGCGCAATGCGGGCTATCCCGCCTGGCTGCTTGGTTACTCCGACTATAAGATGGATGAATCAGCCATCGAGGCGGGGCTTGCGCCGCCAGACGCGGATCTCGCCGCGCGAGACGGCAACGCGGCTGCGAGGGATTGGCTCGCGAACGAAACGCACATGACCTACGCGCGGCGTTGGCTGACCGCAATCGCCAGGGAGCTTGCACCCTATGGCTCGAAAAAAAAGGTTCGAATCACTGAACCGGGCGAGCGCGAAGGGGAAACGCAAGAAAAGGAAATTAGCGGCCCCCTCTTGTTTGTGGCGCTTGATGATGCACTGGAGATTCGGGCCGGCTCAGAGGTGCCCGACCTCTCGCGCTATTTGAGCGAGCTTCGCAGGGCCCTAACGCGAGGGGGACTCGATGCGGACTCCTTCATGAACGTGCCCGCCATTGCAATTCAGGGCGCCCCGTCATTGTCCACCGCATCTGCAACAGGTGATCCGAAAGGAGTGGGTCTCACTGGCGAATGGCTCTTCAAGCCCTCGACGGAACAGCCTGTGCCAAGCCGAACGGCAATTTCCTCTTCCTCTTCGGAGCCGCATGAGCGGGCGCGTCTGACGACGCTTGACGCCTCGTCTCTTTCATTCCTGGCGAACTCCCTCAGAACTCAGCCGGACTTTCCTCCGTTGCTCTCCCGTTTCGCCACGACAACGTTTGCGCCTGCCGGCGACATTCGCGCGCAACAGCCGCCTCCAGAAAATATGCTGCTCGCATCACGTCTCCTGCTCGCGAGTGGCGTCCGCGGGATCACGTATTCTCCTCTCCAGGACACACTCACGCCGGCGGGTTGGGGAACACCGTCGGCGGCGCGCTATTTCCGTTGGGACGCGGCTCTCGATCTGGCCGGAAACCACGGACCTCTTGCGAACGGCGTAACGCGAAACGGTCAACTCATCTCCATGTGGGGCGCCATGCTCGCATCCTCGCATCCGCGCGCGGATTTTGGCATCGTGGACCTGCGCGCTTGTCTCGACGCAGCGCCCGCGGATGAGTCCGCCGCCCCGCACATGGCGCAAACGATCGAACAAATTTTCCGAGTCTCCAGCTTGGCGGGTTTTACGCCGGAGCTGCTCAATCCATCCGCGCAATCGGTTGAGCGGTTGCTGCGCAGCGCCGTGATTCTGCTTCCGGTCCCCGAAGGAGATGGAAACAATCTTCCCCTCAATGAGAAGGCACAGGCGGCCTTGGTGGAATTTGTCAGGCGCGGGGGAGTCCTGATCTATTTTCCTTCTCGTCCGCGGGGAGAACTGCTTGGGCCGCTGAGGCAGGCCGCGCCAGCAAGTCCTGCAACGAGTGAGGACGTCGCGGAGTGGCCGCTCGAGCGCGGCCGTGTGATCGCGTCTTCGAACGATTTCTACTCCTGGGTTTCACTCGCGGAGAATCTCGAGCAGAATGCGGCGCAGGCTGAAAGCTCTCCGGCCGCCGAAAAGCTGACTGTGCTTCTCGCCAGAGCCGGCGCGCCTCGGAGCCTTCGCCGCGCGGCCACCAGCAAAGTCAACTCCGAGGTGATCGTTTCGCAGCTCGTTTCGAATGAGACTTCCACATCGTCGGCGCGCCCACATGCGTGCGTTGAGGAGCAACTTTGCGCCGCCGCACTGGTCAGCGTCACAAATCTCAGCGCGGACCAGCCCGCCGAAGAGTCGTTCGAAATCATGGACCCGGGGGCGCACGCCGCGGGTGTGGGTCCGGGTACGATCTCCTTCGATGTTACTGTTCCCGCGCGCGAATCCCTTCTGCTTCCGGTCCATGCTCCGCTTTGTTCGGCCCTCGCGGACGAACGTTGCACGGACGAAGTCATCTCCGCTGGAGCGGAATTCCTGGGGGCTGAACGCGAAGGCAAGATCCTCGAATTGACATTTTACGCGCCTGCGCGCGCGACGGTCCG
>Ga0137381_10002540_pt1 | contig 12696 bp, 16 predicted proteins | sample SagtaG_16_FD_104808 | JGI IMG/M metagenome (GOLD analysis project Ga0137381, IMG submission 104808) | Vadose zone soil microbial communities from Sagehorn Ranch, Mendocino, California, USA - Sage2_L_115_16 metaG | ecosystem: Environmental > Terrestrial > Soil > Vadose zone | place: USA... | reverse complement strand
CATGTAGCTCAGTCCGAAAAGTAGAGCAACCAAGAGGGCACGATAGAGATGAATCTGTCGTACAAAACGAGCCAACTCGACCCGCTGTCCTGAGAGGGGACGCCGTGGCTGTGCAGCGTGTCGTGAAAAAGTCACAAGCACATATTGGAGGAGAAACGTGCTGAAGAGAAACAACAAACAATTAAATGATGCATCACCCAGCCAGTCGTTGAGGGTGGTATAAGAGCTCAGTTCGCTACTCAAACCGATGACCAACCCGATTCCTATGCTGACGTAACCCATGGTTTCCCATCGTTGGCGTCTCTTTTTCACACTGGCGGTAGGAGCGCTCGGTATGAGTTTACAGAAGAGATCACCCAGCATTCCTCCAAGCGTCACTTCCCAAAGGAGACTGACCCATGGGAAGTTGCTCCATCCAGCGGAACCAATAAAGAACCACCCGAAGAGGACGCTTATCAGCGCTCCGATTATCATGGCAGGGAGACGAACTCCAAGCCAGTCGTAGGCTCGTCGCTGCCTCTCCGTGAGCCAGTCGGGCTGTAAATGCTCCAAAAAGAAGATGGGCTGGTCATGCTGCCGCATCTGACTTGCCAGCCAGTGCAACCACGAACGTGTCTGCTCAAGTGGGAACGCAAGCGCGTTCCCATTTTGCTCCACCATACGCCGGACGTACTCCTGCCAGATCTGCATCCGTAACTCGGCTTCTTTGTGAGAGAGTTCACGCACTGTGATACCATGGTAGGCCAGCATGAGGACGTGTAAAATGAGCGGCGTGGTTGTCAATTCCGCCAGTGCAGCGTTCTGTTTGAGTGCGCGACGTAGAGCGTTAAGAGGCTTACCGGCTTGAACGAGGTAGCCATCAATCTGCTCACGAGAGAGCGGCTGGATCAGGATTGCGCTTTGTACATTGAGATGCTGCGCCTTTGTAGCGGTTTCATATTCCGCCTGGCGGGAACAGATGACTAACGGACCGACGTATTTGTGGTGAAAGGTATTGATTTCGATGATGCAGGCAGCGCGAGCAGTCTCCTCCATCTCATCAAGCCCATCAAGGAGCGGCAGCAGTTGCCCTTCTTGTACCCAGTGATTTGCAAGCAATCGAGGAATATTATAGAATTGCGCTACCTGTTCTGCTAGCCAGTCCTCTAAAGGTGGATGGTTTGACGACCAGGAGGAAAGTGGAAGTAACACTGGTAGAGGCTTGAGGTCATCGAGCCTCGCATCTGCCACGAGTTGTTGACCGAGCTTGAGCAAGAGCGTCGATTTTCCCGCCCCGGGCTCTCCCAGAATGAGCAACTCGCGGCCTGCCTGCTCAAAGACCTGTTCAATTGGTGTCTCAGCCGGTATAAGGCGCTCCGGAAGATTCGAAAGACGCAGCAGGAGTGTACTTGTATTCTGCACAGCGCTCGGAGTGGAAACTAACCCTAGTTCCAACCAGGCTCTCTCTTGCAGTGAGTGCGTGAGCAGATCGTCGTAGGTTTTTTGGAGTCGTTGGAGCATGTGGAGACGGTTCTGCTGCACGGGTGACAGCGATGCTGTGTTGTTGCGTTTGCGACTCCCGATCCAGGAAAGGAGCGTGATGAGCAGCAACCCCCCTACACTCGTCAAGGTAAGCAGGGGATACGTGACCACAATATGAATCAGATAGAGACGTGAGAATGACGTATTCGTTGAGGTCGTGTTGAAATTGGCAATGGTGCTGATGATAATGCCAACAATAAAGGTTCCCCACACCCAGAGGAGTCCTCGCCAGAGCCAGAGGCACCCTCTCGCCCACCAGGAAAGGGATGCTGAAGGAAACGGAAATGCTGTATCTGATACCTCGTGTTCTGACATACTCCTCACTTCCATCTGTAATAATGCTGAATATAGTATAAAACGAACACGTTGTGGATGGAGTACATACAGGTGATGTGTTAGGAGTTTTGGGGCATACCATTTTTGGCTGTGTTGCAAAAACTCACGGGGAACACGATGGGTGTAAGCTGTTTTTGGTATTGAAAAATTTCGGTAGCGTATCCTTCATTAAGGGTTAGGAAAAAAGGAGGAAAAAGAAAGCTGAAGCATTCCGACGTGGTAGAGTAGTGAAGACCAAGACATTCACCAACAAGGAGCATTCAGCACGATGAGTAGACACTTTTTGCCCGGGAAACTGGAAGGGCAAGAGCGCAAAACGATCATCCAAACGGTTCAAAAGCCACTGCACGAGGCAGCGATTGAGGCAATCAAACCCTTGCTCACCCAGTTTTGTGAAGAAGAGGTGACGGCCAAATTCGGTCGCGGACAACGCCATCCCCGACGCGTCAGTGGACAGGCCCGTGAGATTGACTGGCAGTGCGGTCATTGTGGCTGTCGAGATGCCAACCACTTTACCCGGGATGGACATTATCGTCGCGCGTTAGAGAGCGGTTGGGGGCATCTCCAGGGACTGCGCGTGCCGAGGCTTTCGTGTCAGTGCTGTGGGCACGATGTCGTTTGTACCTACACGATCTTGGAGAAGTATCAGCGCTTTTGGTTGGATCTGGGGTAGAGCTACGTAAGCTTTTTAACCATTTGCACGAGAAACACATTCGCGTCCGTGCGCAAGCGCTATCATCTATCGACTACCAGCGCATAGCGACGCCCAGCATCCCGCCCCGCGCGGGGCGGGATGCTGGGCGTCGCTATGCGCTGGTAGTTTGTAAGTCATCGAGCATCCTACCGTTGCCGGGAATTGATTCAGACAAAGGTGGTTACTGATCTGCTACCAGCCGCAAAGTAACCAGTTCCGCCTTTGGACAGAGTCGAAACTCTTTTGACAAAAAGGGCAGCCTCTCGTCTGTTTTTCTTGAGATACAATACAGCACAAAGGACGATGTTCCATTTCTCAACAGGAATGAGGAACTACATGGACGAGAACCATCGGGACAGGACAGGGAGCAACCTGACAGCAAGTGAGCCCAAGCTCTGGCTCCCTCCGTTATCACCTAATGACCAACAGAAACTTGATCGATTTCGGAGTAAAGGAAAAAAGTCGACATCAAATTGGACAGGATTTGTGGGCAGAACCTTGTGGGACTGGATACAGTTCTTTGCGGTGCTTGCTATCCCAATTCTTGTTGCCGCAGGAACGTTATACTTTACTCAACAAATTACGCTACAACAGATTCAGTTAAGTGATGCAGCTAATAAGCAACAACATCAAACCGATCTTCAGATTGCAGTAGACCAACAGCGAGAAACAACACTGAAAACCTACCTGGATGATATGTCAAACTTGTTGTTCAATAATAAGTTGCTTGAGTCCAACCCAGGTGACCCAGTGCGTCAGGTAGCAAGAGAGCAGACGTTAATAACGCTTCGAAGGTTAGATGCAAATCGTAATAGGATTGTAACGAGATTCCTCCAAGATATGTACCTCATTGCTATGAAGGATGCGATTATCGACTTGAGCAAGGCCGACCTGAGCGGTGATGATTTGAGCGGAGCCGACCTGGAGGGTGCCAATCTCTTCAATGTCAACCTGAGCGGAGCCAACCTGAGCGGAGCCGATCTCTTCGATGCTCACCTGAGTGATGCGGACCTTGTCAATACCAATCTGAGTAGAGCTGCGCTGAACGGTGCTATCCTGAACGGTGCTATCCTGAGCGGAGCCAACCTGAGCGGAGCCGATCTGCTCCATGCCGACTTGGCCGGTGCCTCCGTCACACAAGAGCAATTAAATGAAGCTAGGTCACTCGAGGGGACAATTATGCCTGACGGGTCAACACACCCCTAGCACTACTTTGCGGCTGGTAGCAGCTTACGTAGCTCTACCCCTGGTTAAGTCGAGTGAGCCAGGCAGCAATTGGGACTGGGCGGCGATGAGGTGTTCGGGGGAGCGTGAGGCGAACCCTTCTCGAGTGGGGTGATGCCCAGGATTTCGCCGAGCCGAACGGCAACACGAGTAGCTTGCTCGATGCTCACGGTGTGCTGAGCACCGCCGCTCTGACTGATCGCACGACGAAAGAGTCCGGTCGCAGATGGCACGGCCAACAGTGTATCAACGCTGAGCGCGCCTGAAGATTCACCAAAGATCGTCACCGTATTCGGGTCTCCACCAAACGCGGCGATATTGTCCTGAACCCAGGTGAGCGCGGCAATCTGGTCGCGCAGACCCACGTTGGTTTCTCCACCGTTGAGCGGGAGGAAACCTTCGACTCCAAGCCGGTAGTTGAATGACACCAGCACCACACCGTCACGGGCAAAACGGGTCCCGTCGTACAGGGGAGTCGAGCTGGCTCCTGCAACGAATGCGCCGCCATAGATGAACACCATGACTGGGAGCCCCTGCGTGTCCGGATCGGGAGTCCAGACGTTGAGTGTCAGATAGTCTTCGCCTCTGCGCCAACCCTCGCCGAAGAGCGGACGAAGGTCCAGGCCTGGCAGTACTCGTGAGGAAGAGTCTCCCTGCGGCGGAGTCGGGGAAAATGCCTTGGCCTCCCGCACGCCATCCCACGACGGAGGTGGAACCGGTGCAGCAAATCGCCAGCGACCTACCGGCGGCACAGCAAAAGGAATCCCCTTGAACGTGGCAACTCCCTGCTCGTATCTTCCCCGCACCGCCCCACTTCTCACCTTGACTATCGGTTCTTTCATGATACTCCTCGCTTTCTTCTCATCAGTGTATCACAGCTGCACCAGGGCGGTGAATGAACTCGTGCTGTGAGTGAAGAGAGGTAGACCCAGGATGTGAGCATGTGAGTTGCAGAGAGTGCGTCGTTTGCCTCTCCTTGTCAGGTAAAGCTGACGGGAGCACTGAGGGTACACGGCGGAAGGCGCGGCCCGTTTGCAAGGTGGGACACCAAGCCCGGTAGGATGTTTGGCCGCCCGTTGGATCCGCTTAGACTTCCAGCGTGAAAGAGCGCAGCTCGAATCGGTGTATGAACACTGCGAAACCCACAACGGCGTATTCTGTCGTACTGATTCTTTACCTCGACATCAGGGGAAACGCAGGTGATCAGCGATGCCTTACACCAACTCAACCAGGAAGGCACAGAACTGGATGAACAAGTCGTGGCAGCCCTCGCTCCCTATCTCTGCCAGCATATCAACCGTTTTGGGCGATACCAGCTTGATTTAACGCAATCACCGCCCCTCAATTATGATATCCAGGTCATCACAAAGCACCCGAAAGAAAGAACAATGGGAAGTCAGGTTGCCTTCGCATCAGCGAAAAAAACGAGACCAAAGCGAAAAAAGAAGAACGCTGTTCGCCAGATGAAACTGCTCTAGCAATCAGTATCGTATATATGAATTATAAGAGGCATTTACCGTTTTTAGCGGTTCAAATGGCTGTCCCAGGAAGCAATCCTTGCCATACCCCGACATCAGAAGGCTCACGTTCGGCGGGAAAGGGACATGGGAACCGATACTTGCTCATGACTTCCGAGACATATAGGGGTCGTGGCTCTGGCGAATTGCTATTCCACAAGAGGGGTATGACAAAAGACCAGAGGTGTTTTGTCTGGCGCTTCAACATTGCTTGCCGCCCATCTCAGCATTGGGTAGAATGAGCAGAGCAAAACGACAAGGAGATCCTTGCGTGTATGAAAATCAGCTGGGGTGACATAGAAAAAAGCATCGAAACCCTCACGAAAGTAGACGGCGGATTTAGTTCCGCCCACCGAGGCATTGTCACCTTGTCGGATGGGATGCGAGCCTTTGTGAAGGTAGGCGTCAATGACCCCACGAAGAAATGGGCCAAGAAAGAAGTTGAGGTGTACCGCTTCTTGCAGCGCCAGAACTATCCATTCATTCCTCAGCTGCTAGCCCACAATAACGACGAGACAAGCTTTGCCCTTGAAGCACTCACGCCCGAAGACGGCTGGAACTGGTCAGATGAGTGGACGGAAGAACGGTTAGTCAAAACACTGGAGGCAATGGACGTACTCGCAGCCATTCAGCCGGTAGGCGACGACAAAGACTTTTTCGGCATCGAAATGCTCAATGAAACCAATGATGGCTGGCAACCACTGAAAGATTCGAAAGAGTTCCAGCAAACACTCCTCAGCAAGCTGCGATCCGCTGGCTGCAGTGACATCGCCAACGCGCTCGACTTTTCTGTAGAAGCTGAACGGAGCGCCAACTTTCCCTTTCGAAAGGATACCTTAGTCCACTATGATGTTCGCGCCGACAACTCCCCTTGGAATGCGCGGCGGCAAGCGGTAAGGTTAGTAGACTGGAACTGGACACAGCTCGGCGACAGACGGATAGACCTGGCCGCTCTGCTCGTACACGTGCATCAAGCTGGGCTCGATGTGACGCGGGCTTCTGGCGATCGGCTTCATGCCGACGCACTCCATTGGATGACAGGGTTTTGGTTTCAGGCAGCCGCGACACCAATCTGGCCGGGTGGTCCGGCGCACTTGCGCGACGTTCAGTTGCAGTCGGCCATGACAGCACTGAAGCTGGCAGGAATATCCTAGGGTCACTACAGAAAACCTCGTCGAGAGCACACTGAGCCTCAGCTTAAAACCAACTTCTGTAAGCCGTTATTCTGACCTATGGGGGCAGACCCGATCTGCTAGAGCCACCTTGAGTTGAAGCTTCAGCTTCTGATTTTCGGCTTCCAATTCTTTGATGCGACGGTCTTTTGCCAGGATCACCAAGTCACGGCTGGCGTCGGTTTTGCCCGGCGAACGCGTCGCTCGTTCGCGTACCATCTGTTCCACGCCTTGGAGCCTCAGGGCTTCAATGCGTTCGCGAAGGTCTGGCTGGCTGTACAGATACGCTTTGCTCACCGTCGCCGCCTTTGCCACCGTGTGAAAGTTAATCGGCTTCCGTTCGCGGAGGAGGATGGTAATGGCATCTTCTACTCCTTTGCGCTTTTGCTCTTTGCGACTCTGCGCATGAGCCGTCAGCCCTACTGTGTTGCGCATCCAGGTCTTCTCGCTCATGCGTCTCCTCCCTCCTTTTCGTATCGTTGGCGTTGCTCCCACTCTTCGTCAGTGTATTCGCGCTCCTGTTTCTCAGTCTTCGCGACGATGTGGCCTTGTTTGAGCAAGGCTATGGCCGGTCTGACGCGTTCATCGAGATTTTTCTGATTGACTTCAATCCAATGGACGCTTCCCGCCTGTTTCCCCACCTCGATGCGTTCGAGAATTTGCTGTGCGTAGGCTAAAAGCGCCGGGAGATCATCTGGGGTCAACACATAGGCCGGACAATGAAAACACGGCAGTTCCACAAACTTGCAGACAATTTTCGCCGTTTTTAAACACGAGCCCAGCGCCATTTTGATGTTCTGTCGATGCTCACGGACTCGCCCTGGATCAAAGGTGTTCGCGCCCGTCATTGGTAAGAGCTTCTTCCCCGGCACATATCCTGGTTGGTTGTGTTGCAAAAATGCTGGTGCTATGGTAAACTCGGCTTCTCTTCAAGAACACCAGAGGAGTTTTTTTCATGAACCAGCAGAACCCGTTCAAATGGCGTCATGCGCGAAGCCGAGATCATTCTCTTGTGTGTCCGGTGGTACCTGCGCTACTCGCTCAGCTACCGCGATCTGGAGGAAATGATGCGGGAACGCGGACTGCAGGTCCATCACACAACGATCTACCGCTGGGTGCAACGCTACGCTCCCGAACTGCAGAAACGATGTAGACCGCACCTCAAAGCCACCAATGACTCCCGGCGCGTTGATGAAACCTACATCAAGATCAAAGGAACGTGGACGTACCTCTACCGAGCGGTCGATTCGGAAGGCACCACGCTCGAGTTTCTCCTGAGCCCGACGCGCGATGCCGAGGCCGCCAAACGCTTCGCGCGTCAAAACACTGCACTCCAGAGCTGGTTCCGCTCCTCAAGCCCGTCCGCTCGAGGAGCAGGTGGCCCAGCCCGAGGCTTTAGCTGACCCCAACACCACTCCGTCTGCTCCTCGTGTCATTACTGTCGATAAAAATGCCGACTATCCCAAAGCCATTGCCGAGCTCAAAGCGGCTGGAATCCTTCCCGAAGCGGTCGAACTGAGGCAGGTCAAATACTTGAATAACCTGATTGAGCAAGACCATCGCTTTATCAAACGCTTGGTCAAGCCGGGGATGGGCTTCTTTTCGTTCGAGACCGCGTGGTGAACCTTGCAAGGCTACGAGGTGATGCACATGATTCGCAAGGGGCAGGTACACGGTGTGGGGAAGAGAGACATCAAGGATCCGGTCACCTTCATCGCCCGCCTGTTTGGAGTGGCGGCCTAAGCTGAGCAGGAGGTGAGCTTCACGCCCAGCATGTTCCCCATGCGTTTTTGCAACACAACCCACAGAAGCGTTTCGCCCATGTGCAGGAATTTGCCTTTGCCCTCAAACAGGCGAGCCAGTCAGAGGGAAGCAAGGTTGCTCTCAAGCCAATTGCTGGCGCTGCACGATCTCCGGGATTTCCCGGCGTCATATAGGGTGAAAAAAAGGAATATCTGTCCCTCTAGGCGTTCTGCTCCCCAACCACGTGCCCTTCGCTTTTCGGTTGCTCGGAGGCCGCAGTGGACGGATGTAACCATCCTGGAAGGGGACTCCAGCCCATGGCGAGCACGCGTGGCTGCTGGTGAGCTGTCAGTTCAACGACGCTAACAGAAGCATTCTCGATCCACAGCGATCTCGCCCGCCCTGCTTCCAGACCAAGGTAGTGAGCCAGCAGGAATGTGATGACATCGGCATGCGCCACGAACGCAGGGCAGGGACCTGTTGCATCTTTTTTGAGCTAGCGTTGCACAGCTGCCACGACCCGTTGTTCGAGTTGGGGAAACGTCTCCACATCCTCAGGCGCTACTGTAGGATTCCGGACAAAGGCCATCCATGCAGGATCCCTTTGAAAAAGGCCCTCGCGGTTCTGCCCTGACCAATGGCCTAGCGCGATGTCCATCAGGTCAGGCTCGAGTTGAATGGTGAGCGCTCGTCCCTGAGCAAGGGACTCGGCCGTCTCAACGGCACGTGCCAAAGGGCTGCTGATAATGGCGCTGAGCGGCAGTCCCGTTAAGGCTTCTGCCAGACGTTGCGCCTGTGCTCGCCCTGTGGCAGTCAGTTCAATCCCCGGCAACTGTGCAGGGAGACGATGCGCGACATTCCAGGTCGATTCCCCATGTCGAATAAGCAGTAGCAGGGGTTTCATCGCCGTCGGTGTCCTTTTCCCCTTAGAAAAGGGAACGCTGATCCAGCAGGCGAGGCACTCATGGCTTCGAGCTGGAGGGCTCTTCGCCTCTGCTCGGTGTTGTCATGACTCTCCCGCCATACGAGCAGTCTACCACACGTCGCTGCTACGTGTCCTGTAGGAGGAGAAAGCGGTTTGATATGAGACGCACCTGCAGTATGTGGGGGCTTTCTCAGGCCGCCTCAGGTCACGGGTTGCGAACATCGCTTTTGGCGGCATCTAAGCCCAGGCCGCGCCGCACCTCCAGAGAGCGCACGATTGCATCTCGGCTCACGATACCGACCAGGACGCCGTTTTGCACCACAGGCAACTGGTTCCCATCGCGACCGGCCATGAAGGGTAAGACGTCGTTCAGGCTTTGCTGCGGCTGCACCACGTGCAGGCGCTCCAGGGAAGCAGAGCATGGCCGACAGGAACCTGTCCCCACTGCTCACGTGGACCATGCTGCTTGCTCCGGAGCCCGAAGATCCCACATCTACCATCCTGGAACCCTATCGGCTCTGGTCGTGTGTCCTCAAAAACCGTAGGTGCAATAGCGGCGTCCCCGTCTAGGTGATAGACTGTGAGGAAGGAGTAAAGCAGTCAAGACCCCTCAAGGGAGACCAGCCATGAGAAAACCGAAACAAGCCAGAGTGTATCGGGAGGTGACCCGCAGCTCTTTTCGTCCGGAGATCACGGTGTGTCCCACCTGTCAGAGCCGCTTGCACCGCTATGCGACCCTGTCGGAGCGAACCGTGATTAGGCTGAGTGGGCCTCTCAAACTTATCCATCGTGGATACCGGTGTCCCAATGAGGAGTGTGCCACCCATCGGCGCAGCTATCGCAGTGCCGCTGCCGATGCGCTAGCCTTACCCGGATTCACCTTTGGGGTCGATATCGTGATTTTGGTGGGGCATCTGCGGCTCTGGAAGCATCAGACCCTCGATGAAGTCTATCAAGGGCTGCTGGAGCGCTTGGCCCCTTTTGGGTTGTCCATCTCGCGCCGGGAAGTGCTCTATTTGTTTGATGCCTACTGTACGCTCTTGCAGGCAGGAAGTCTGGTAGCCGAGGATAGGGAGTGGCTGGCCCAAGTGCAAGCCAACGGAGGACTACTCATCTCGATTGATGGCATCCAACCGGAGAAAGGCAACGAGACCGTCTATGTGGTGCGCGATGTGCTCACCGGACGAGTGCTCACGGCAGACAACGTCACGTCCAGTGACAAAGAGGTGATGAAACGGGTACTAGCTCCGGTGGTCAGCTGAGGTGTGCCAGTGCTGGGAGCCATCAGCGATGCCCAAGAATCGATCCTGCTGGCCATTGCCGAGCTGTGGCCCAAGATTCCGCACCAATTGTGTCAGTTTCATGTGTTGCGCGATGCCTCTGACCCGATGTATGAACAAGACCGCAAACTGAAGGTGGAGATGCGTAAACCCATTCAGCAACGCGTGCGCAGTGTGCGCAAACAACTCGAGAAGCAGCGACAGACGGCCACAGGAGCCGAGCAGGAACAATTGCAGGTGCTGGCTGATTATACGCTTGCGATCCAAACAGCGGTCAACCTGGATGGCAAACAGCCCTTTGACTATGCGGGCATCGCCGCTTATGACGCCTTGAGAGCTATCCACACCAGTTTGCAGCAGGTCGAAAAAAAGGGGCGCCTGTGAGCCAAGCATGCGAGCAGAAACTCAAACGACTCCAGGAGATTGTCGCGCTCTCTCAGCGCTGGGAGAGCCGAGTGGAGCAGGTGAAGCGCATGCATGAGTGGCTTGTGGAGGCTGAGCATATTCTGGATGGCAGTTGGGCCACCTGCGAGCAGCCGCTCCCCAATGAGGCCGTGGCCAGCCGCTTTGATGCGTGGTACAAGACCCTGCAAGAACTGAGCACCCAAGGCACATTGAGTCCGCAAGTGCAGCCGTGTCTCGACCATTTCTTGCAGGTGCTGGGCAACCTGCGTCCAGGCCTGATCCGCTGTTACGATGTGGCCAAGTTTCCTGGCACCAACAATGACATGGAGGGCTATATTCGTGCCATCAAGACCCGCTATCGACGTATGAGCGGACGTAAGAACTGGAATGCCTACCTGATACGCTCTGGCAGCCGGGTGGCCCACTATGAATGGTGGACGCACGAGGTCGAACGCAGGAACACACTCGACGGCAAACTTCAGCAGGTGGATCGTGACCGCTGGCGCCAGATGAGAAGGGCAGCCTCCAGTTGCCCTCCTGAGCAGCTCAAGCGCTATCGCTTTCGTCACCGGCCGGCCGCCTTTCTCGCCAGTCTCGAGACGCGCTGGCAGCAAGCTGTACGGACGTGACTCTTGCACCGACGGCTCAAAAAAGCGCACGACTCCTGGATGCGGGATTGCCCTTTGCCGCCAGATGCGACAGGTGGTGGCCTCTGCGATTGGGGATCGGAGCCCGCAAGACGTGTCTGCGGTTGTGGGAAGCCATTGCAGAGGGGTATCGCCAGGGGCATGGCTTCACCGATTTCTGGGCGGCCTCCGCGGCGGTGCTCCCGGAGGAGCACCACACAGCCGTGGGCTCGCGAGACCGGAGAAACGGCTCACGTGGAGCGGTGGAACCACACTCTACGGCAGCGTCTGGCCCGTTTTGTGCGCATGACATTGTCCTTTTCCCGCGTCGCTGATCATGCTACGCCCGCCTGCTTGCTCCTCTTCCTCCATCGCTCCAATACCGAGCGAGCCCTCCTGCTCAAGTGAGCCACTCCCCGCTTTTTTCTTCCCTGACCGGAAATCCTTTTTTCTGTCAACCCTTCTGCGGAATGTGGGTAGGGCGTCAGTGACCTGTTTTCCATCTCGTTTACTCCGTAGCGACCAATTTGTTCAGGCGTTTCTCGTTGTCAGAGGCCTTTCTCTTCTTTTTTGCGAGTTGCTTTAACTTTGGCTGCTTCAATTTTGCCATAATTTCTTCCCGTGAGAGGTATCTTTTTTTCTTCTTCATGGTGGTAGCTCGTCCTTTCATGGTGTGTTCGCGCATACATCAACTAAGCTCTTCTTTGTAGAAGGAGACCCGCATTCCTCTTCTCACGGTTGGTAACTACACAGGTCTCCAGATCTCCTCGGGATTCAAGAATTCTTCCCTCTCCCAGCTCGCTGGCGGGGGGACACGGGATGTCCACAAACCACTTGTCGAGGTGTGGCACTCGCTCAAGCTGGGTTTGCACGACCTTCATCGCCTCCTTGGTCAGTGTGACCCCGGTCTGAGACGTCGTCGTCACCAAGGCGACCACGGGATGGGGTTGTGTTACAAAAATTTTTAAGCTCATCAAAAGTGAATGTCTTCTCTACTTGAAGAAAGGTAAAACGTGTAAAAGATGTACCTGCTTTCTCAGAAAAACAAGTTTTTACCGCAATTACATGCTTATTTTTGATGAGCCTAAAAATTTTTGCAACACAACCGGTTGGAGCAGGGGAGAGACTCCTGTCTTTCAGGGGTAGGTTTTTGGTCATGCGACCGCCTCCGAAGCCGAAAGACCCCCATCGGATGACGGCGTGGCTGATGGCGGCTTTTTCTCCTTCTTGGATTTCTTCCGAGGCGGCATCAT
>Ga0137381_10002533_pt1 | contig 12706 bp, 13 predicted proteins | sample SagtaG_16_FD_104808 | JGI IMG/M metagenome (GOLD analysis project Ga0137381, IMG submission 104808) | Vadose zone soil microbial communities from Sagehorn Ranch, Mendocino, California, USA - Sage2_L_115_16 metaG | ecosystem: Environmental > Terrestrial > Soil > Vadose zone | place: USA... | reverse complement strand
CGTGTCCCAGGATGTGTCCCGGGACACGTGCCGGAGGACCGACAATTTGCAGTCAACTGCAAATCTTGCCAACGACCCCCATCCTGCGGCCCTGCACGCCATTTGCAATTGATTGCAATGTTAGGCGCCAGGGTTTGGGTGCGAAAAGTGTAAAGCCGCCAACTCCGGTGCGCGGACAGCTCGCATTTGCAATCAACTGCAAATTTTCCCAATTTCGTCCGGTTTGGGTGAGCGGGAGTGAGGGACGGCGCCAGCCTTAGTTGCCCTTATCGACCATGCTCCTCGGGGGCGGTCTTTCAATCCTTCGGAATACATGCTCGCCATTCGGACCAACCACCTCCTCGATCAACCCCTGTCCCGCGGAAATGCGACAGATCAAGTCGAACATTAACGCACCCACGTCATCGGGATCCTCCCAGAGCTCTTTCAACCTGCAACGCCCGGCTTCGGTCGGCCAGGAAAAGAACTGCTCATCCGGCAGCTCCACCAATTGAATCAAGCCCTGAGCTTCTAGCGTGTGGAGGACCCCCATCGTTTCAGCCAGTGTTGTTCCCTTTGGTGGCAACGGATAGCGAATTTTGAGCTTCCCCATTCCTCCTTCCGGTTGAGGGTGCCGCAAAGCAGGCGCTGCATGCGCCTCTTTGAGCCTGATTTCATCTTCGTCCATTTTTTCCAGCGAGTGCCGATCAACCCGATGCCATGTCCGTTGGAACACATGCCTCCCATCAGATCGCACTTCTTCCGTGAGCAACCCCTCAGCAATGGCCGAGCGAACGATCCTGTCGATAACAAGCGCGTCGGCGTCGTCGGGATCATCCCAGAGCTCCTTCAGCCTCCGACGTCCCGCTTGCGTCGGCCGAGCAAGGAGGTGGCCCTCCAGCTCTGCTATTCGAACCAGATCTTCGCTTTCCAGACGACGGAGCATTCCATGATGTTCGGCGAGGATCATTTCCTTGGACGGAGGATATTTCACTTTCAAGGCTCGTTTCGGCGGGCGACTTGATGTCATGACTTGCTCCCTTAGTTTTGGCAGAATCCAAATTGCCCGGTCTACTCGTGAGTCGTTTATTGCAATCAACTGCAGTCTGCGATCTTGGCCAGCCAATGGACTTTATAAAGCTCTGCATCGTGGCATAATCGAAATGCGCTAACCCACCCGTGGAGTTTCCTAGCCAGGTGCTGAGCTTTCTTGGACCGCGCTCCGGGAGACAGTCCCGGTTTCCTGAGCGAAAACACGCCTTTCTTCATTTGTAGCTCGAACTCTGCAAGGTTGGCCGGAGAGGCCTCAATCTTAATCGCGCCGGGACCGCCAATGAGCCGGTGACCGAGGACCTCGACCGGATCGCCGGCCGGGAAAAATCCTTTCATCTTCGGTCGTAGCGGCCCGGCGGGGTGTCCCTTCAAGGAACTGCCCAAAGCCTTTGTCATCGTCACCACATCATTTTCGCTCTTCGCCATCACGACGAAGTTGTCGACGTACCCGAAGACCGGCCCCAGATTGGGGACCTCCTTCAGTGAAACCGACAACAACATCTCGGCTAAGAGTGCCGATGTGGCCGACCCTTGGGCAAGGCCCTGCCGGGCCTCTGCAAGGATCTGGGCACCACCTGGGCCCAAATCGCCTGCAGGACCGAATGGTGTATTATGGGGTGTATGGGAGTGTACCCCTCCTGACATCGTCCCGAACAAGTCGATCAGATTGCCAGGCACCAGATTGAGGTGAACCGGGAGGAGTACCCTCTCGGTCACCTCCTTCGGAATCGGGAGAAGGTCGATGATCTTCTTCCCGTCGAAGCTCGGAAAACAGTTTTCAATGTCGATCTCGATTGCCCAGACAAACCCGTCCTTCATCGCCTGGGCGATATGCTTTATGGCCGCGTGCGGACCTCCGTTGCCGGTGCCGAACTGGTGGGGATGCAGACCGGCGACCACCTTGAGGACGCTCAACACAAGATATTGAAGGGCCTTGTTCTCCGGACCGAACTCCATGGTTGTCCGGCGATCATCCCGATCCGAACCTTTTGGAATATAGCTGACCCGGACCTCCTCCGTCGTCCCGGCCCACGGGTCCAGTCCAGCCGCAATCACCGGAACCAAAGCTTCTGGGAAATGTCGGTGCGCCCTCAGACTGCGGCGGGCCAGATGGGTCGCGGCGAGATGGGCGGCATGTGAATTCAAGTAGATCCGGATCAGGTGCCTCGTCTTCTTAGGTTTTCCGGCGAGATGCGCCGCTCGTATGCGATTCAGCATCGCTTTTCCGTGGCCCTTCGCCTGATGTTTGTCGGGATGCGGGGAAGACTTTGCTGTCGTCCCCGGATTGCAGTTGACTGCAAACTCCGCAGACTCATTCTCAATATTGGACATGTTCACCCTCATCTGCGGCGGGACCATTCGGGGCATCGTCGACGCCGGATGCTGAGCCGGATGGAGTATCCTTCGCCTGCGTGGAGATCTTCGCCGGAGTTTGGCTGAAGGGCCTGCTATCCTGGGAAGCTTCGGACACGGCGCGCGATTGAGGCACCGTCTCGTGGCTCAGGACCCATCGAGCCAACGAACTCAGTCGATATCTGATCTGTCCGGCGTACCGGATCCTAGGCGGCCCGAAGCCAAGTCGATTCCATCGGTCCAGCGTGCGAATGGCTATGCCAAGCACCCGCGCTGCTTCACATCTATCGACCAAGTCATCAATAGATTCCGCTGTCTTGGTTGGAGGGCTTGTTCCGTCGCTCTTCATCGCGATCCTCTCATTATCAGTTAGATCACCGGATCGCCTTTAGGAGGGCAATCCGACGGTCAAATTGACCATTACCGTCGTCGCGTTGCCCTCCTTGGCGTCGGAACGGTTTGGTATATGCACCGGATGGCGACGTTGTCAATCAGTATTTGCAATTATTTTTGTTTACATCGACAGCAGGTACTAGGGGACACTCAGCGAAGAGCGCCTCGAATGCGCGGGCGTAAGCGCGGCGCGGGAACGGCTGATCGCGTAGACCAGATTGAGCAGCGTCCTCCGCTTCTTGCTCAGCGCATGGATGACGTGATGGTAGTCGACGATGTGGCCGTTGCTTACCGCTGGCTTGTGGCGGCCGACCACGCCAGCAATTCCCCGACCGATGAACGACCGACCATGAGGAGGCTCGCGTCCGGGTCACGTCGAGCGGCGGCTTCATCCTACAGCGTTCCTTCGCGTCTGATCGCCGCAAGGTCAGGAGCCGCGTGGAGCCGAGAAAGCGGCCGAGCCGGTCTTCGCATCGGGATCATTGCACCGCAACGTCACCAGATGCCGGGCACCAGCCGGTAGCGGACGCGAGCCGCATAGTCCGCATAGCCGGGCAGATCGCTCTGCAACATCCGATCTTCAACCATGGTGCGCCACACGAGCCCGACAAGCGCAATCGGGGCTATGAAGGTCGAAATCCACGATCCGAGCGCAAGGCCGCTGGTCACCGCGGCGAGCAGAGCCGCCGTGTAGCCAGGATGCCGGACGAAGCGATAAGGGCCGGTGGTGATCACGGCATGGCCGCGCTCCGACTGGATTCGCGGGATCGAGGAAAAGAACCGGTTCACATACATGGCCCAGACGAAGACAATCCATGCCAAAGCGAACAGGGCCAAAGCCACGGCTTCCAGACCGGGCGGGACCGTGTCGCTAAGATGCAGGCGTCCGCGGTCGAGGCCGGCCACCGTCCAGTGCACGAACATGACGATGATGACCGGTCGAGGCCGGCCACCGTCCAGTGCACGAACATGACGATGATGACCGGCAGGAACCGCAAGCCCACGCGGCGGCCACCCGGCCGCATCCGCTCTTGGATGAGATCCGGATCGAGGAGCGTGAGCGACAGCGCAGAGACCGCCGCCAATATGGCGACGTAGACCCAGAACTCGACGATGTCGGTGCGGCCCGCCGAACCGAACAAGGTTGCGGCCTGCATGACCACGAACACCAACGACTGGACGGAAGCCCGCAGTCTGATCGTCATTAATGACCTTCCATGAATTGCTAACGTCCGGGGCATTTCGCTACTTTTTTACCTCGCAGCGCGGTTCGCGCTCGCAGTGACCTGATGGACGCAGCCATCCTGCGAGTCGGTGGGGTCAGGCAAGCCCTCCAGGCGTGCGCACGCGCACCCGCGTCGCCCGTTTCCTCGGACGATTTCGGGCCCCTCTAAGCCTGCGGATGTTGTCGTGAAACGTTTTTTCGCCGGTGCAGATGATAATTCTTGAGGTAGAACAAGAACAAAGCCCCAGCGGGCACCGGCCAGCGACGCTTTCGCCATGTCCCAGGTTTTGTCTCGGGGACGCGGCGCGGGCGGGTCAGATTTGCAGTTAACTGCAAAGTTTCCCAATTCTGCCTGCCAAGCGAGGGCGGGTCGCGCCCGTCCTAATTCCCATGGAGCAACTCGGCAATCGCGGCGCGGGTTTCTTCGGCCACAACGCTCCTCTCCCTCCTGCGGCCGTGCACGGAATTCTGCATTTGGTGGTGACATTTGTTCGGACTAAAACTCGTCCCGCCACCTTCGGCGCGGAAGCCGGTCAGACTGTTCCCCTATGGATCGCGGGGTTAAGGTTGAAAAATAAAGGCAAAAGCTCTGGCCTATCTGAAGCCGAGAGCGGGGCCCTGCGCATCCTGGGGGCCAAGGGAGTCAGGCTCCTCCTCCTGTGTGCGCCGACGGGCCGCGCCGCAAGCGCATGAGCGAGGCGACCGGTATGGAGGCCCGCACGATCCATCGCCTGCTGGAGGTCGATCCGAGGACCGGGGGGTTTCGGCGCGATGCCGACCACCTGCTCGACTGCGGGCTGCTCGTGGTTGATGAGACCTCGATGGTGGACCTCCTGCTGATGCACGCGCTTCTCAAGGCGGTTCCGAACGGCGCAGCCCTGCTGATCGTGGGCGACGTTGACCAGCTGTCGGGCCCGGCCAGGTTCTTGCCGATGTCATCGCCTCCGGGGCGGTGCCGGTGGTGCGCCTCACCGAGGTGTTCCGCCAGGCAGCGAAGAGCCGGATCATCGTCAACGCCCATCGCATCAACCAGGGCCAGATGCCCGAACTCGGTAAACTCGAGGAAGTAAGCGACTTCTACTTCGTGCCGGTGGACGACCCCGAGGCCGCTGCAACACGCATCGCCGAGCTGGTGAAGACGCGCATCCCCCGACGTTTCGGCCTGGACCCGATCCGCGACGTGCAGGTGCTTTGCCCCATGAACCGGGGTGCCATCGGGGCGCGGTTGTTGAACGTCGGACTTCAGGCCGCGCTCAATCCCCGCCAGCGAGCGGAAGGGGGAGCACTTCGGCTGGACCTTCGCGCCTGGCGACAAGGTCATGCAGATCGAGAACGACTACGACAAGGAGGTCTACAACGGCGACATCGGTTACGTCACAGACGTAGATCCCAATGCAAGCGAACTTACCGCCAACTTCGACGGCCGATCCGTGACTTACGGATTCGGTGAACTCGACATATTGGTCCCCGCCTATGCCACGACGATCCATAAGAGCCAGGGCTCGGAATATCCTGCGATCGTCGTTCCCGTGCTCACCCAACATTACCCCATGTTGCAGCGCAACCTACTCTATACCGGCATCACGCGCGGCAAGCGGCTGGTCGTCCTGGTCGGGCAGAGGAAGGCGGTAGCCATCGCGGTGCGCAGCGTGTCGGGGCGTCGCCGATGGTCGAAGCTGCGCGAGTGGCTGTCGCCGAAGGACTTCAACCTCCGAGTCTTCTGATGCTGCGCAGCACCCCTGAAACGGCAGCCTTGCACTGAAGACAAGCGGCGCAGTGTGGCCAGGCAATTTGCGGAGCAGTCGGGAGTTCGTCGGCGCCGCGAACGTCATCGACGGGATGCGTCGGAGGGCAGGATCCTCCTGCCGGGCGGTTTACGCACGCCGGCAAGGTCACACTCATGCTCCGGCCGGAGGCGATCGGCATCGTTCCTCCCGAGGAAACCGAGCTCCATGGGCGGCTCGGAGCCCGCCAGCGCATGCTCGTCGGCGGTGCGGCGGTGCGCCCGCTTCTCGTCGATGCGCCGAACACGATCCTCGCCGCGCCTTGGAGGCCGTGCGCCTCCCCACGCAAATTCCGCTGGGGGGTTGTCAGCGGGCTGCGCTGGGCGTCACCCGTTCGTCCTCCTCAACGAGCGGCACGGGTACTTGAATGATTTGCTCCAGCAACAAAGTCGCGGCTTCACCGCCCTTGGCCTCCAGAGCTTCCTTGCCTCCGGTGGCGAAATGCGACACCGCCTTCAGCATCTCCGCCAGTCGTTGTTCCGTGCTCGGCTCGAACTGGAAATATGCTCCGCCTGACACCTCCGCCAGAAACTTGAACGCATGTTCGGTAAGAGGATTGCAGCCTTCCTGGAACATGAACAACTTCGTTCCGGCCCTCCGCAGTTTCGTGGCGAGAATAGCCGCCTCGTCGAGGTCATCGTGGAAAGCATCGCCGATGATGACCATGGCCTGTATCGACCTCTCCTGGGTCTCCTTCAGAGCTTGTCCGAGCACGCGCTTGATCTGGACATAGCAGCCGCAGACGCACTCGGCCCTGCCCATGACCGTGGCCATGTCGTGGGCGTCCGAGATCCATCTTGTCGTGATTCGGCAGGTTCGAACTCCCCCGGCGACCTCGGGGCCGTAGTAGGCGAATTTCATCTCTAGCCCGGTTCCTGCCGCCTCCCGGAACATATCGGCTTGCAGAACTTTCGCTTGGTCCCAAACGGAGCGCCGGTAGTTGGCGAGGGCAAGGATGACACGGGGCGATTCGCCTTTGCCCAGGACCGGCTTGGGATCGTCCAGCATCGCCGCCATCAGTTCCCGCTTCAGGCGAGAACCTACGTCATCGATTCGCTCGCCCTGCTTCTTGGTTACGTCGTCCCGCTTTGTCAGGTCCTGGTTGTTGCCGGGTTTCATCAAATCGCTCATGGTGCGCTCCTTGCGGGCGGGGAATACGGAGTTACGAATCACGTCACGGAAGCGAGGAACACCGCAGGACGTAGAACCGCCCTGTCTTGCCGAAGACTGTCTCGACCCGAGCCAGCTCCCCTTTCGTCTCGTCGCCTGGTATAAGTGCGCCTTCCCGCCGCAGATGCTCCGCCACTTCGCCGGCGTGACACCCCTCGCATAATCGCCGCCACGCCTCGGGGTGGATGAGGATGCGATCCTCTTTCGCGTAGCCATCGAACAGGTCGGGTGTCGCTAGTTTGACCTTGTCGGCTTCCGTCGCCGGGACGAGATGCCCTTTCGGGTCCTTGCGCAGGTGGATGAAACGCTCGGCCAGAGTGGCGGTGATGACTGCGAGAAGCTGGCGCACGCCCCGCAGCAATTCCCCCGCCGTGTCGAGATTGCCGCGCTGCTTCGCCCAACGCTTCAGGCATGCGAGAATGCCCGCATCGGCGTCGGCGATGCTCCACGGCAACAGCCCCGCTTGGATGGCCATGTGCAACGCCGCCGCGCCGAGAGCGAAGCGGTTGACGACGGAGCGCACTTGGGGATGTGCGTCGTGGACGATGGCGGCAGCCTCGGGCAAGGCCCGCCATGCCTCCCGGGCTTCGGCAAACTGCGTCTTGATCTCGGCGCTACCGAGATTGACCAGATGTCGCTGCCAAGCTTCCCCGACCGCGCCATGCAGGCGATCCGCAGCCGGGTAGAACTTCGCGGCCGCGGCATCGACCTGGTGCGGGGGAATCGTCTCAAATGCGCTACCCGGTTGCACTTCTGCGGGGATGTCCACCAATCGCCTCCGGCGACCCTCGGCGTCGTCTTTCTTGCCGAGGAATTCCGCCACGGACTTTTCGCCGGTGCTGAACACGAGGACTCTGAAACCTCGCTGTCGTTGCAAACGCCCAGGACCAGCAGCCCGCACCTTCTCGCCGCCGGTCAGTTTGTAGATCGTCGGAAGAACCTCGTTCCGCTTCCCGCGGTGGAGCTCGTCCAGGGACAAGACCGCATCGCTTCGGAGACTTGCAAGATATTCGAATCCGGTTGTCGTCCCTTCCCAGCTTTGACCATAAGCGTAAGGGCGGCCTTCTGCATACGGCGTTCCATAAACTGACTGTGCGATTGCCCCGACCAGCGACTTGCCAATGCCAGAGTTCCCGTACAGATGAAAGCCGCCCGGCTGCTCGTCCGCCCAGTACAGCAAGGGACCGGCGAAAAATATCCCGAGCGCAAGCGCCACGTTGCTATTGCCGCTCAAGTGACCGGCAAGCTCGTCTCCCCATTCCGCCGCCGTCCCCTTGATCTGATGCCCATAGTGATCGGGGTTTGTCGCATCGTCCAGAATATAGGTGTGCTTCGTCTTCGACATACCAGGAGGCAGAATGGTCTGGTTCGACCGCACGTAAATGCGGTGCGAGCCGACCTCAGCCCAACCCGGTTGTGGCATCCGGATGCGCTCGGCCTTGGGTTTCCATCGCAGGAATTCTGCCAGCGCCTTCCTCGCCAATTTTGTCACCACCAGATGGACCCCCGCCTTCATCAGCAAGCGGATGGCGGGGGCTCCGTTCTCGGCTGAAAGACTCGCCCGAGGGATCACCAAGGAACTCTGGCTGCCGTTCCGCTCGGTGACGACGAAATGCAACAGCCAATTCTTCGTTTCGGTCTTCCGCTCGGGGCCGAACTCGTACGACCAGGCAGCCGGGTCGATGCGATCCTTGGCGATGCGTTTCCAGCCGCCCGAGAACAGGGATGTCAGGCCGCCTCCGTGCTCGAAGTCCTCAACCTGAGCGAACACCCCGAGCGATGAGACCCAGAACTTGCCATACCGCCTGAGATTTTGCCCCGGCATCTCATTCCGAATATGCTCCGAGAACGTCGGGTCGCTCTTGAACATCTCAGCGACGGCCTTCCGCACCAGCTTCGCCAGAAGCTTGGGTTTGTATTTGCCCTCGATCTTGATCCCGGCGATCTCGGGATGACCGATCTCGGCGCCCGCGATCTCAGGACGATCCTTTAGCCCATCGGCGACTCCTTTCTCGATCAGGTCATCTTCTCGTTCTTTCTGCTCGTTGGCGACGTAGTCTTCTTCTTCGTCGTCAAGGTCGTCGAGTTTCATGCGATCCAGAATCTCTTCCGCGATCTCAGACATCTCGGAGAGGACTTTCTCGGCGACGTTATAGACCCACTTGAACAGCGCGAGCTTCTCGACCGTCTCCTCGGCGGCGTGCTGTTCCGCAGTCTTCTTCGGTTGGTCGGCAGCATTGCCGCCGTCGCTCTTGATTACCCGAAGCATCGTTGCCATTGCCGTCGTCCGTAATTCCGTAATTTCCGTAACCGCCGGGTCGCGAGGCGCCAAGGTGCCTGACCGACAGCATGCCGTACGACCCGGCCAGTGGCGGCGAAACTGCTGGCCGGTCTTTCTTGTGGTTCAGGCGGGCGGAGGCTTTAACTTGGATTGAGGGGGCGCGGCGAGTCTGCGAATGATGTACTGTCTTATGGACTCGACGACGATCTTCCGGCTGCGGCCGTCCTTAAAGGACTGCAACTCACCCCTTGATAACAGTTCATACAATTTCTTTTGCGAACACGAGAGCATTTGACGCGCTTGCCGTGGCTTCACGACGAGTGCGCCGCCTAGATCGCCCAACCCTGTGCTGTGAATGGACATGTTGTGTCGCGCGCCCGAGGTTCCAAACATTTGCCGTTAGGCTTGGGCGTACCCCAGAAAACAGATATGTCAAGGCAACGCGCCAAAAAAATTTCGCCTGGATCACCATGACTAGATTGACCGCGTCCTGATGGCGCTGGGGCCGGCCCTTGACGTGCGTATGCGGCCCGTGGGCGTCAGTGTTTTTCGACGTTTACTGAGATCTCTCAACGCATCGAATTCAGGGCAATAACCTTGCCGACTATGGCTGTCGGCTTTTGACAATAGGCGGCCCAGGCTTCCATCAATTTGCGACGCTTCTCGAACAGATCGCCGCGTCGATACGCGGCTTCAGTCTTGTCACTGATGGCGTGGGCCAGCGCCATTTCCACCACTTCGTTGGGGAAATTGGTGCGCTCGGCCGCCCAATCTCGGAACGTCGAGCGAAACCCGTGGGCGGTTAGATCGCCGTGTCCCATGCGCCGCAGCAGCATCAAGAGCGCCATGTTGGAGAGCATCGCGCGCCGGTCGCCCGGAAACACATGATCGCCCTCGCGGAGCTTGGCCATTTGCTTTAGGACGGCCATCGCGGGATTGGCCAGGGGAATACGATGCTCCCGGCCGCCTTTCATCCTGCCCGCCGGCACCGTCCACACCTTGGCCTCAAAATCGATTTCCGACCACTGCGCGCCGAGCACCTCGCCGGTCCTGCTCGCGGTCAGGATCGCGAATTCGAGCGCCCGGGCCGCAACACCCTCCCGCTCGCGTAGTTCGACCATGAAAGAACCAATCTTGTCGTATGGCAGGGCGGCGTGATGCGCGACCGCCCGCACTTTGGAACGGCGGGGAAGCAGCTTGTCGAGCCGGCCCTTCCAGCGCGCAGGATTTTCAGCATCCCGGAAGCCCCTGGCGGCGGCCCAATCAAGCACCGCCTCGATCCGACCCCGCACCCGGCTCGCTGTCTCCGGCTTCGCGCTCCAGATCGCCTCCAGTGCCTTGATCACAGGCCCCACGTCGATGGCCCGGACCGCCAGCTTGCCGAACACGGGCGAGACGTAAGTGGCCAGCGTGTTTTTCCATTGCGAGGCGTGCTTGGTGTTTCGCCATCCGGCACGGTGCGCCGCGATGTATCCGGCGGCGCATTGATCAAACGTCATTGCCTTGGCGTTCTCTGCGGCTGCGGAGGCGCGCTGCGAGTCCCGCGCGTTTATGGGGTCGATCCCCTCCTGCCGCAGCCGACGGCACCCGGCGGCCTTCTCTCGCGCCTGGGCCAAGCCCACCGTATCAAGAGAGCCGAGCCCCATCTGTCGCTCGCGGCCGTTTTCAGCAAATCGGAACAGCCAGGATTTCCGAATTGCCCCGCTGGCGCCGGTGACGGCCTGCAAATAGAGGCCGCCGCCATCGCAATGCATCCCGGGTTTTGCGTTTTTGACCGCCGCAGGCGAGAGGCGGTGAATAGTGCGAGCCATGGCCAACCCCCGTTTCAACCCACGTTAATCGTGGGTACATCAAGGCGCAGCCGGAAACAAGAGGGGATGCAATTAGCTGCAAAGCCCTGGTGTAATGGGGCCTTCGGAATGTACGGAGCCTGGCAGAAATGGATAATTGGCGGAGGGAGAGGGATTCGAACCCTCGATACGGTTTCCCGTATACACGCTTTCCAAGCGTGCGCCTTCAGCCGCTCGGCCACCCCTCCGGATCGAAACCGGCACTATAGCGGCGGTCGCGGGCGGGACAATCTCGTGCTGCGGGCCGCCCGCGAGCCGCCCGGTGATGTAGGAGGCCGGGCGCCCGGAAGGAAGGACGGCGGCGGACAAGCGGCGCAGCCACCGGCCGGTGATCGCCCCTGCCGGGCTCCGGTCCCGATCCCTGTTGAACCGCGGCACCGGCCGGAGTAATCGACCCGCAGAGCTCTCCTGCGGGCGGTCGCGCGGCCCGACGTTCGGCCGGGGACACGACCGGCAGAGCAGATCGAGGCGCGCCGGGGTCGACGGAATCAAGGCATGATCCGCTTCTTGCTGCGTTTTCTCGGCCTGTGGATCCTCGCGGCGGCGTTCATCGCGTTGGTGCGCGACGGGACCAAGGTCATCGCGGCCGCGAATGGGCTGTTCTTCACCGCGCTCGGCAAAGACTGGTACGACATCAACCCCAATTCGCTGCAGCTCATCCAGCCCGCGATCGAGCGCCATGTCGCCGTATGGCTGTGGAACCCGGTGATCCAGACGGTGCTGGAGCAGCCGACCTGGCTGGTGCTCGGCGTGATCGGGTCGATCCTGATCCTGCTCGGGCGCAAGAGGAAACCGCTGATCGGCTATGGGCGCGATTGAGCCGCGCCGGCCCTTGCACCCGCACGGAAACGCCGCTCGCCGCTTCGTGACCGCGGCTACCCGCCGTTTTGATGCCGCGGAGACCCCGGCCCGACACTATATTGGGTGGGCTCGATATCGGGTGTGCTTGGCGGCGCGGGCCGCAAGAGGAGACCGTCATGTTCGGGTTCAAGAAGAAGCTGGAAATGCCGAGCGCGGAGGAGGCGCTCCCCGGCCGCTCGACGCCCATTCCCACTGCGGAACGCCATTTCGTCCTCGGCCGGCCGCTCCAGGGCCCCTACCCGCAAGGCTTCGCCCATGCGCTGTTCGGCATGGGCTGCTTTTGGGGCGCCGAGCGCAAGTTCTGGGAGCTCGGCGAGGGTATTTTCGTGACCGCGGTCGGCTATGCCGGCGGCCTCACGCCCAATCCGACCTATGAAGAAGTCTGCAGCGGGCGGACCGGGCACAACGAGGTCGTGCTCGTGATCTTCGACCCGAGCCGGATCCCGTACGAGCGCCTGCTCAACACGTTTTGGGAAAACCACGACCCGACCCAGGGCATGCGCCAGGGCAACGACGTCGGCACACAATATCGTTCCGCGATCTACACGTTCGATCCGGCGCAGCGCGCCGCCGCAGAGGCTTCGAAAGCCGCCTACACCAAGGCGCTCCGGGCCAAAGGCTACGGACCGGTCACCACCGAGATCCGCGACGCGCCGCCGTTGTATTTCGCCGAGGATTATCATCAGCAATATCTCGCCAAGAACCCGATGGGCTATTGCGGGCTCGGCGGCACCGGCGTGAGCTGCCCCGTGGGCAT
>Ga0137381_10002526_pt1 | contig 12716 bp, 7 predicted proteins | sample SagtaG_16_FD_104808 | JGI IMG/M metagenome (GOLD analysis project Ga0137381, IMG submission 104808) | Vadose zone soil microbial communities from Sagehorn Ranch, Mendocino, California, USA - Sage2_L_115_16 metaG | ecosystem: Environmental > Terrestrial > Soil > Vadose zone | place: USA... | reverse complement strand
TCGCCGTTTCCTTTCGAGGCGAGCACGGCTTCCGAATTCATAGGTGGCATGGAGCCCATGGCGGGCATGGAAACCCTCACACGGACCGAAGCGTCGTGGACCGGAGATCCCCGGACATCCGTCACTCTTACCCAGACCGAGTTGCCGCCCACCTTGGCAGGAGAGGGATCGGTGCGCAGCTGGATTTGAAGCTGTTCAGCAGGCTTTGCGGCGGCAACCTGCGGCGCGCCCATGTTTCCGAAAGCCCCTTTGAGCCTGCTTTCCGAGTCGAGAATGAAGTTGGCTGCGGTGGCCACTCGTTCGCCCGATCTCAGGCCTTCCGTGATGGCGTAGTAGCCTTCCGCCTGTACTCCGAGCTTCACCTTTCGCGGCTCGAAGTAGCCATTGCCTTTGTCTACGAAGACGTACTGTTCTGTGCCGGTATCGAACACCGCGTCTTCCGGAACGGTCAGCTGCCGGCCCAGATTGATGCGCAGCTTCACGTTCACGAACATGTCAGGCTTCAGCGCATACCTCGGATTGGGGAACTCCATGCGAATCTGCCCGGTCCGGGTCGCCGGATTCAAATACGGGTAGACATAGTTGACCGTGCCGCGCAAGGGCGGGGCGCCCTGTTCATACGGCATTTCTATTTCCGTCTTTTCTCCTGTCTTCACCAAAGGAAGTTCGTATTCGTAGATCTCTCCCAGCGCCCAGACTCGGGAGAGATCGACGATGGTGTAGAGATCCATTTCCGGACTGACATAGCGCCCGTGATGGTACGCGGCTCGTTCCGTCACCAGGCCGCCGACGGGCGAGTAAACGGTGAGCGTCCGCAGGGCTTTGCCCTCCTTTTCCAGCCTTGAAACCTCCTCGTCGGTTACGTCCCACAGGCGCAGGCGTTGCCGGCTCGCCTCCACGAGGCTGCGGGCGCTTGTGGTGACCCGTTCAAAAGAGCTGCTCGCGAGATCTTTCTGCGCCCGCAGCGCCAGCAGGTACTCCTCCTGTGTTGCCACCAGGTCGGGGCTGTAGAAGGTAAACAGGGGGTCCCCCTGCCTGACGAATTTGCCGGCGAAATCCACGAAGACGTGCTCGATCCATCCGCTGACCTTCGTGTGAATGTGCGTGACTCTGGTTTCGTCATAAGCGATCTTGCCGGCCGCGCGTATTTCCTTGGCCAGATGACGGTAGCCCGCCGGCTCGGTGCGCACTCCGGTCAATTGCTGTTGCTGCGGCGCCAGGAAGATCGTGTTTGGCTCTGCACGTGGTCCGGATGCGCCCACTGGCGCGGGGGATTCGGCTGCCATCGCCGATTTCTCCTTCTTGACAAGCTGCATGCTGCAGATCGGGCAATTGCCGGGCTTGTCCGACTGATAGTCTTTGTGCATCGGGCAATAGTAAACATCCCGTAGGGCGGCGGCGCCGGCCCGGTGCGCTTTTCCAGGCAGCAGCCGCTCGACCCACTCCGGGCGGCGCAACCTTTCGCCATAGAACTGCCACGCAACACCTGTGGCTCCCGCGATCAGGATCAGCGCCAGGAGCGCGCCCGTCAGAAGGTCCCGCCAGTCCCGTCTTTCTCCAGTTTCAGTGGGGGCAGGCTCGGCGCGCCGGTCTTCCTGAGCCAGCCGCAGAATTTCAAGAGGATCCTTCGTTTCATCCGTATCCATTTATGTTTTCCTCCTGTTAATTCTTCGCGATTCTTTGCGCCTTCGCGCCTTTGTGGTGGATTGGACGCTGCCTTTACTTTCCAGCAAGCTCGACTCCGACGAGCGGCTCGAGCTGAGCAAGCGCCTTCTGATACTCCGCAAGGTGCTCGTGCCGGGTCAGCTCATAGTTGAGCACTCGATTCCATGCGGCCAGCAGAGTAATGAAATCCACTTTTCCAACTTCGTAGTTGGCGATAGCCGACTCCAGAGAGAAAGACGACTGGCGAAGGATCGCTTCGTCGTATAGCTTGAGCAGACGCCCGGCCGTTTCAGCCATGAGATAAGCGCTCTCGACACGGTAGAGGGTCTGCGCCCGCGTGTTCTGATACGCGGCGCGGGACCGAGCCGCGTTGGCGGCGGCTTCCTCAATCTCATAGCGCTGCTTGCTGCCGAAATAGAGAGGGATCTTCAGGGTTCCGCCGATCGTCCAGTAATCCCGATTACCGCCGCGGTTGTGGTAGACAAAGGTCACGCCGAAGTCCGGGTACTTGCCCTTGCGAGCCAGGTCCAGGGCGGAGGCATCGCGCTCGATCGCGCGCTGCTCCGATTCCAGGAGCGGAAAATTCTGCTCGGCCAGGCGAGTGAGATCTGCGAGGCCGTACGCGAGGGAACTCTGCTGAATTTCGCCCGGGCGCGCGAGAGGCGTGTCGTTCGGGCGATCCAGCAGGCTGTTCAGCAAGGCCTCGGATGTCTTCAGGCGCTGCTGCAGGGCGATCAGGCGTTCGTCGAGCCGGGAAATCTACACCCCTTCATCGAGGACGTCCTGCTAAATCCCTTTGCCCACCGAGTACCGGGTCGAAGCAACCTTCTCGACCTGCTCGAGGAGGCTTCGTTCCCTTTCGACCACTTCGAGGCTCTTGTGAACGGCATACAGTTCGTAAAAGGCGGATTTCACCTCGGAGACAACGCGCAGTCTTGTGAAGCGGTAGCGGGATTCCTCCGCGCTCGCCTCCAGGCCGGCGACCTTCCTTCGGAGCGCGCGCTTACCGGGATACGGGAATTCCTGGTTGAAGCCGGCGTAGACTTCACTGAAGCCGGCGTCCGGATCGCCCAGCGTCGTGAACGGAAGGATGTTCCCTTCGTTCATCTGGCCGAACATCATTTCAGGGTCGGGGAGCGCGCCCGCCGGAGACACGCGCGAGCGCGCGGCATCAACCGCGCGCCCTGCGGCCCGGATCTCGGGATTACGATCCAGGGCCTCGCGGACCAAGTCCTCGAGGCGCATCCTTTCGCTCTGCTGCGGCGCGCTGTATGTCGCTGAAGCCTGGACAACCCAAAAAACGATTGCAAAGCAAACCGATGTTTTCCTTTTCATAGGATCGGACCGTCACATTGAATGTTTCTGGCGTAACCCGGCAACCGCAGACGCTTGCGCATTGGATCGACACGCCTCTGCAGTTACAAAGCCAAGGCTGTAAGGGAGCGAAAGGCGGACTTCTCCCCAGCTACGGAAAGACTACGGAGAGGTGACGGATCGGGTTAAATCAGGAAGACTGCCTTAAGCTTGACGAGATCGCGCGGTGGTAGTTTGAGAGGCGCGCCGCGCGAGTCCCGCTGGTTTGAAGAAACCGGGCTCACTAGAACGGTCTGTGGGATCTGTGTGCGCAGGACGGCGAGATATTTCGAACCGGTCTGAAGCGACGCGGCGACCCGCTGAAATACGCCGAGCGCTCTTGAGTTCCTTTCCTTCCGGCAGCACGCCTCGGGACTGCTCATGCCGCGGTCATTATGACACGTGGCGTTCGATGCGCAGCACTGCGCGGCATCCACGTCCCCGGGGCTGCCACATAGCAAACCAAAGTTCAGGCTCAGGAGCGCGAGTAAAGTAGCAAGGGTGGTAATCTTTCTGCCCATGACTGACGAGGAGTATAACAAGAAATGGGGACAGTCACCAGAATCCCCAATCTGCTCTTGTTCCTGCCTGCGCGAATAATTTCGGGATTTCGGTGACTGTCCCCGATTCCGATCGGAGCTTTCATCAAAATGGTTGCCGGAACCGCTGTACGATGTCGAGCAGCATTGCCAGCTTCACCGTGTAGTCCGAAAGTCCGGCGATATATTTCAGCGCCGCCTCGAAGTCGTCTCGGGCGTACTCGGCGACGAGAGTGCGCTCTAAGTTATCTGCCGCCGCGCGTGGCGGACCGGCGCCCACGGATGGAGCCTGCTCCGAAGGGCTGGGCGCCTGGCGCAGATCGTCAACAAGCACGAAACCTTCGCGATAGAGCTTCGGCTGGACCTCCCCCTCCACCTCTGCCCACACGCGTATGAGCGGGGTCATGAGTTGCGCCCGCTTCTCCAGAGGCTCGACCCCAACCAGGAGACTGTGCGCGCCTTCGAGGGCGATTGATGCGAGATCCGGATCTTGAAAGCTGAGTTGTTGCGCGGCCCTGATCAGGTGCTGGAACTGCTCGGGCTGGAGCTCGGCAGCGAGCTTTTTTGCCGCCGATGATGGATCGCTGCCTGCAAGGCTGCGGATCTTCGCCATCACCGGGCCAATCTCGCGCTGAGTGGACGGCCCAACATAATAGCCGCGCATCGCCGAGACTGTTTCCGGCGGCGGGCCGGGACGTAGGGCATTGGGGCCATAGAGCGCGTCGATCCCTCCGATGCCATCGAGCTTCGTCTTCAGGTCGGGATTTGCGGCAATCAAGCGCAGAGCCAGCCCTGGACCGAGCCGGCCATTCTGAAGCATCCTTACGATCGAGGTCTCAGCACTCGTAAGATCCATGCGCCCGCCTTCCGGCGTCTGGATCGTAGTGCCGCCCGGACCTCCGCCCGATTCTTTCGAAATCCGCGCAAGTGCCGTAGCGGCAGTGACCGTACGCTCCGGGTCAACCATTGTTAAGAGCGGTAGAAAGTTCATGTACTCGGAAAGCAATCTCGGATCGGGCGCAGCCCGGTCGAGCTGGCCGATCATCTGATCGACGAGACGCAGGGCGTCCTCACGCCTTCCCGATTGACTGAGGTGCATGGCCAGCCGTGCCCTTACCATCGGGTCAAGTGTGCCCGAACGCTCTATCTCTTCGAGGCGCGGCACGAGCTCCTCGGGGTTGCTCATGCCGATCCGGCGGATGGACTGCTTTGCGAGCTCTGTTTCGAAATTGCCGCGCACCTCAGCCGCCGCCGGGCCCAGGTGAGTCGGAGGTTCAGGCCAGGATCGTCCTAAGACGGCCGCGCGGTTGGCGTCGACCTCGGAGAGTGATGCCAGCAAAGCCTGGGCCGCCTGGCTCTGTTGCCTGTAGGCGGCTTCGTCCGGCGCCTCTGCGGCGGCACGCCGAAGGTCCGTATATAACTGCTCGAGCTTCTGGCGGGCAGCCGTGCGGTGGAGTTGCGGCCACAGAGGGGCGAGCTGAGCGAGCTGGGCAACCGCCGCCGGGTCCATGCGGCCAACAATGCTGGTGGCTTCCTCCAGCGCCCGGCGCGCCTGACGGAGACGTTCCGGCGTGATGTGCATGCGGTGTGCGGACCTTCGCAGCTCCTTGTCGTTTGAGGTCGCGACAGTGGATTGCTGTGCAAAAGCCGGAATAGCGAGAAGCAGGGCTAGGACGAGAGAAAAGAGCTTTGCCGGTCGAGACATCCTGCACCTCCAGGTTCGCAAAGAAATCTCGGTTGAGAATAACAATGTCAGAGGCTTGACGAAAATTCAACAGGGATACACGGACACACGGCGGTTCTCGCATATAAACTCGCGCGAGAAGCAATCCGCGCTCGGACCCGAAGCAGTACGACATCGTGCGGGCCTAATTAGTTTCTGGCGCGAAACCAAGGACCCTGAAGAGGTCCAGCAGGACAGCCCAGGGCGCGAGCCCTGGGGTTCAAGGTCCAGATTGCGGAAAGCCCTGAAAGGGCGGCGCAGGGAGTTCGGTCCCAACTCCAGATAAATGCTCGTCATAAGGCACCTCTTTGGTACCGGGACCAACTGCATCGCCCCTTCGGAGCTTCCGTTGTTACTGTGCTTGTTCCCAGGGCTTGCGCCCTGGGCTTTCCTGAGTCGCCCCTTCGGGGCTAGTTTCGCGCCAGAAACTAATTAAGTCTTCCACGCACCCAACCGATCTAGGCTTCCCTTGACGGTCCGGACAAACGACCTAGTGTTTACGGATCAGCCTCACTCCCGCTACGGCTTTTCGCGGGTCTGGAGCTTGACATGCCGCGAATTGCAACTAGCATGTTCCGATACAAAGATTCAATTTGCGCGTTGGGCACAATGCGGGACTGAGCCTGCCCATCTTTCTCAACCTGAACTTTTGAGGAGCGAATATGAGCGCGTCAATCCGCAGCGTGTTCCGCAAACTAAGAGGCTTACAGTTTCTCATGGCATTTGCTGCAATGCCATGCCTGGCCCAGCAAGACAGAGGGACGATCTTGGGTATCGTCCAGGACACTTCCGGGTCCGTAATCGCAGGGGCGGCCGTTGTGGTCACAAACCAGGAAACGGGAAGAGAGTTCAGGCTCATCACTGATTCCAGCGGGCTGTTTGTGGCACCCGAGATTCCCGTCGGGACCTATCGGGTCGCCGCGTCTTTGCAGGGATTCAAGACAAAGGTGCAGGAGGGTATTGCTTTGCGCGTTTCCGACCGCACCCGGTTGGTGATGACTCTGGAGCTTGGAGAAGTCAAGGATACGGTCACAGTGACTGGCGAAACTCCCTTGATCGAAGCCGCTTCGAACACCCTTGGGGGAACAATTGAAAGGTCCCAGGTCGAAAACCTTCCGCTCAACGGGCGCGACATCAACGTGCTTCTGGCGCAGATTCCTGGCGTCAACCTGCGCGGCAACATGTTCCAGCAGAGCATGAACGGTCTGAACACGGGCGGCCAATCCGTGAGCCTTGTGACGTTTCTAATGGACGGCGTGGACGCCAGCCGTGTGGACGCCCAGACCATCACCATCACTTACGGAAGAAGCCAGAACCGCATCGCCCGGGTGAACGCCGAGGGCGTTCAAGAGTTCCGCATATACCAGAACTCCTTCTCGGCGGAATTCGGCTCCTCCACCGGGGCCGCGGTGAACATCATTACCCGGTCCGGGGGCAACTCCTTCCACGGCAGCGCCTTCGAGTTCCTGCGTAATGAGAAACTCGATGCGCGCAACTACTTCAACCGGTGCACCACTCCGGGCTGTATCCAGCCGCAAAAGCCCGCTTTCCGTTTGAACCAGTTCGGCGGCTCGCTCGGCGGGCCAATCGTTAAGGACCGGGCGTTTTTCTTCGCCTCCTACGAAGGGATCCGCCAGCGCACAGGGACAACTCTTGTGTCTCTCGTGCCTACGCAGGCATTCCGCGACAGCCTGCCAGCCGTACTGCGGCCGGTGGCTGACATGCTGCCGCTTCCGAACGCGGGAGCATCGGCTGACCCGCGCGTGGCGTTCCGCAACGAGGGGCGCTCGGGCTTCCTGGACGAGGACTCGGGGTTTGCGCGGGTGGACTACGATCTGAGCGACAAAGATCGTTTGAGCGCTCGCTACAGCGCGAACTCGTCCCTGACGAAGACCCACTTCGGCGTGGGCACGGGTCAAATCGCGCCTTCCGACGGGCTCTTGCAGAACGCAAAAATCACTTATACCCGCACCTTTAACCCCACGCTCGTCAATGAGGCAAGCTTCGCCTTCAACCGCATGCACATCGACCCCCGAAGCTCGATCGACCCCACGGTGACGGCGTTCCCTGTCACCAGTGTGGGAGGCATGGCCGGTATCGGCCCGGCGCTTTTTGACCTGTCGATGGTGGGCAACTCCTTCACCTCATTGGACACGCTTTCGTGGGTGAATGGGCGCAATCAGTTCAAGTTCGGGACGCAGATCACTCGCAATCAGCACAACAAGGCGCTGTTCCAGCAAAAATTGGTCTCGTATGCGAACCTGGACGACTTTACCAGGAACAGTCCGAGCTCCGTAGGCCTCCTCGGTTACGACCGGACCGGGCTCAGGAACACCTACTACAACTTCTTCGTCGAGGATAACATCCAGGCCACGCGCAAGCTCTCGGTAATGGCCGGCCTGCGCTACCAGTTCGAGACCTCGCCCGCGGATGCCAACAATCGGCAGGCTAACTTCGACCCGGTCACGGGGCTGGATCGCCCGGGAGCCCAGTTGATGGACATGCCCAAAACGAACTTCGGACCGCGCTTGAGCTTTGCGTATTCACCGTTCGCTTCGGGCAAGACGGTGGTGCGCGGCGCCTACGGAATCTATTACGTGAACTTCAATGCCACGTTGGTGCAGAATACGCCCATCAACACCGGGCGGCCCACAGTCGTTTCGCTGACCCGGGTCCAGGAACCCAACCTGGTGGGCTTCCCGTTCCCAGACGTTTCCAGCTTCTCGGGGGTGCGGACCCTGAGCGCGGTGCAAAGGGACTGGAACACTCCTTACGTCCAGAACTGGAACTTCAACATCCAGCAGGAGCTTGCGGCCAATCTGCGCCTGCAAGTCGGCTATGTCGGCAACAAGGGCACCCATATCATCACCCCGGCGATGGAGCTGAACCGTTTTTCCCCGGGCACAGCCATTCGACCGTATCCCGAGTTTGGCAGCATTAGCTACCTGCGAGCCAACGGCATCAGTAATTACAATTCGATGCAGGTGGCCCTGACCAAGCGGCTGTCGCACCGTCTGCAGTTCAATGTGAACTACACCTGGGGGCATGCTCTGGATGATTCTCCTCCCATCTTTTCCGCGAACTCCGATGACCACAACGTCCGGCTCGACTACGGCACGACGGAGTCCGATGTCAAACATCTCCTGTCATTCGATTACGTCTATGAGATCCCAGCGGCACGCGGGCTGCCGCGCTGGCTGAGCGAGGGCTGGCAGATTAACGGCCTCACGGAAATGCGCGGCGGCCTGCCCATCAACGTCATGTGCGGGTGCGACCCCTTGCACGTAAGCCAGTTCAACTCGCGAGCCGACTTTGTTCCCGGAGCACCGCCCCTGCCAAGCGCTGTTGACATTCCAAATAGGCAGCTCAATTTCGCCGCATTTACGGCGCCACCCGACGGTCGAATTGGAAACGTGGCCAGAGGCGCGTTTCGCGGGCCGGCCATTTACAATTTCGATTTCTCGGTCTTCAAGAAGTTCCAGATTGAGCGGCATCAGTTTCAATTCCGCGCCGAGTTCTTCAACATTTTTAACACGCCGCAATTCAACCTTCCGGGGTCGATCACAGTATCACCGGGCAACTTTGGCGTAAGCACCAGTACGCTGACTACGGTCAGCAACTTCGGGACTCAGCGCCAGATCCAGTTCGGGCTGCGGTATAACTTCTGAGGAGACCCATGGAAGTTATTCGGCGACCCACTTTACATGACGTGATCGTCATCGGTTCCGGCGCCTCGGGCGGGATGGCGGCCTGGAATTTGACTCGTCAGGGCATCAATGTGCTCATGCTCGATGCCGGCCAGCGCTTCAACCGCGCTGATTTCTGGACGCATGTGGCTCCCTACGAATGGCGGGAACGCACGCATCGGGGTGAAAAGCCTCCAGAATTTTTCCTGTCCGAACAGGAGCAACCTCTGCTGACGCCTCCAGCGCAGCCTTATCGTCTGCTCCGGGTGTGGGGACATGGCGGGAAGACCAATGTCTGGGGGCGAGTCAGCCTCAGATGCTCCGACCTCGACTTTAAGTCGGCGGAGCGGGATGGCTGGGAAATCCCCTGGCCCATCGGCTACAAAGACATTGCTCCCTATTACGACAAGGTTGAGCAGTTGATTGGAGTTTGCGGCGGAGATGACGATTCCGATTCCCTTCCCGGAAGCAAATACCATCTGCCGGCACCCAGGTTGCGCTGTGGAGAATGGCTTCTGAAGAACGCCGCAGCACGCGTTGGCATCCCCGTCGTAAACATCCGCAGGGCGGTGCTCACGAGAGATCATCGAGGCTTTCGGAAGTGCCATTACTGCGGGGCCTGCGGGCGAGGTTGCGACACAGCCAGCTTTTTTAATTCAGCCGACCACTTGCTGCCATTTGCGCTGGAAACCGGGCGTCTCGAGCTACGGTCGAACGCGGTGGCCGCTCGCATTCTCGTCGATGGCGAAGGCAAAGCGGCCGGTGTTCAGTACTTTGATCGGCACTCAAAGCGGGAGTCTCAGGTGCGCGGCAAGGTCATCGTGCTTGCTGCGTCCTGCGTCGATTCCACGCGCATTCTACTGAATTCCAAATCGAGCCTTTATCCAAACGGGATTGGCAACAGCTCCGGAGTCATTGGGAAATACTTGTGTGATCAAGTCAGATTGACCGTGAGGGCCTTCCTGCCGGAACTCTATGGCCGCGCGGCCGGCAACGACGATGGTATTGGGGGCGAACACATCTACATGCCTCGTTTCAACCATCGTGGCGCAAAGCGGGACTATTTGCGAGGATTCGGTGTGCAGTTTTGGGGTTCAGGTTGTCAGCCAGGCGCCAGCCATTTTGCCGGCAGCGTGCCGGGCTTTGGTTCTTCATTCAAGAAAGAAATAAAACACCGCTATCCTGCCACAGTGGCTCTGTTTCCATTTGGTGAGGTCCTGCCGCGGCCCGACAATTACGTCACGGTCGAGGGGACTCCCCTTGACCAATACGGTGTGCCTCTACCCAAGATCGTGTACTCCTTTGGCGAAAACGAACGGAAGATGGTGGCGGATATTTACGACACGCTTGAGATGATCCTCAGGGAGGCGAAAGCGGAGATCTATCATCTCGATCGCAGTCGCATGGATCCCCCTGGCTCGTCCATACACGAGCATGGCACTTGTCGCATGGGCAGCGATCCGAGGAGAGCGGCTCTCAATCAGTTTTGCCAGATGCACGACGTGAAAAATCTCTTCGTGGTCGATGGAAGCGCCTTTACGACCGCTACCGAGAAGAACCCGACTTTAACCATCCTGGCGCTATCCTGGCGGGCAACGGACTATCTGGCGGATGAGGCGAAGAAGGGAAACCTGTAACAGGCAGATTCAGGTGGGAGGATCAGGTCTTGATCTGATCCCCACCGAGAAAGCAACTGGGCCAGCCCAGCGAGGTATGGAATGGGTCAATCGAGGCGGTCACATGCGCGGTCCCGAAAGCTCATCGGCCTCACGGCGGCTCTGGCTGTGGGTCTGTTACTCTCTTCCAGTACCGGCTTCCGCGGCGCGAGCGCGTTCACGTTTCCAAGTGCTCTTCGACTTCTCATCGTTACGGGAGGCCATGATTTCGAGGAAGCTGCCTTTTTCCGTGTGTTTGATGAAATGAATGGAATTACCTGGACCCACGCGAGTTTTGGACACGGCGCGGAGCAGAAGCTGGAGCTGGAAAACTCTGGAGCTTATGACGTGGCCGTCTTTTATGATATGCACCAGGACCAGGAGCCCCACTCTCGGGAATGGCTCCAGGTCCTCGAAAAAGGCAAGCCCACCGTTTTCTTGCATCATGCTTTGGGCTCATACGTGAAATGGGAAGATTACGGAGAAATCGTTGGGGGAAGGGCGAACTTTGGCAGAGACGTCGTGAAATGGGCTCCCCACACCACGTTTCAGCATGATGTGAGTTTCCGAGTTCACATTGCCGATCGGAATCACCCGATCACTGAGGGGCTCCAGGACTTTGAGATTCTCGACGAAACCTATAATCACTTTGCTGTGAATCCAGGAGTCCATGTGCTTCTGACCACGGACCACCCGACCAGCGAGACGGTCATCGGTTGGACGCACCACTATAAGAGGTCACCGATTGTTTACCTCCAGCTAGGGCATGGGACCTCCGCATATAACAATCCGAATTTCAGAACATTGGTGGCCAGGTCGATTCGTTGGGCAGCTGCCGAGCTCCGGAAGTGACGCTGGCCAGTAGACGTATGACCAAGACGGTTGTCGTTGCCGGAGCGCTTGACACCAAAGGCAGGGAATTCGCCTTCGTCAAAGAACTGATTGAGGCTCACGGTCTCTCAACACTCGTGGTGGACTTCGGAGTCCTCGGCCATCCTGCGATCCAGCCGGACATCAGCAATGCAGAGGTGGCCCGGGCAGGCGGTGGAGACCTGCAGCAGTTACGAACCTCCAAGAACAAAGCCGAAGCCATGAAAATCATGACCGCCGGCCTGACTGCCGTGGTGCGGGACCTGCACGCGACGGGGCGGTTGCAAGGCATCCTGAGCATGGGCGGTACTGGAGGCACGGCAATTGCGACGGCCGCAATGCGGGCTTTGCCCGTGGGCGTGCCAAAAGTGATGGTTTCGACAGTGGCGAGCGGCGACATCTCCGCATATGTCGGGAGCCGGGACATCACTATGATTCCCTCTGTCGTTGACGTTGCAGGCGTCAACAGGATCAGCCGCCTGATCTACAAAAACGCTGCAGGTGCCATCGCCGGCATGGTGACGACCGAAGCGGCGATACCGGAAAAGGAACGCCCCCTGATTGCGGCCTCCATGTTTGGCAACACGACGGAGTGCGTGGATCAGTCTTGTGCACTACTCGAGAAACAAGGCTTTGAGGTCCTGGTGTTTCATGCCACGGGCACGGGTGGCAGGACAATGAAGAGCTTGGCGGAGGACGGCCTTCTGGCAGGAATCTTCGACATCACAACGACCGAATTAGCGGACGAAGTCTGTGGCGGGGTATTCAGCGCCGGGCCGGAACGTATGCGCATGGCCGCGCCACGGAACATTCCGGCAGTGCTGGCGCCGGGCTGCGTGGACATGTGCAATTTCTGGGCTCGAAGCACCGTCCCTGCGAAATACCAGAGCCGCAATCTTTATGAATGGAATCCCAACGTCACTCTGATGCGGACCAACGTTGAGGAAAATGCACGGATAGGGAAGATGTTGGCCACAACAGCCAATCTGGCAATGGGGTCCGTCGCGGTAGTGGTTCCGCTAAAAGGTGTCTCGATGTTGGATAGCCCGGGCAATGCATTCTGGGATCCCGAAGCCGACGCAAGCTGCTTTAGGGCCCTGAAGGAGAACTTGCGCGGCAATATCCCATTTGTCGAAGTGGACGCCAACATCAACGACCCGCAATTTGCTGCTCGAGCGACTGCAATCTTGCTGGATATGCTGAAGAAGAGCTCAGGCACCTGAGG
>Ga0137381_10002525_pt1 | contig 12721 bp, 13 predicted proteins | sample SagtaG_16_FD_104808 | JGI IMG/M metagenome (GOLD analysis project Ga0137381, IMG submission 104808) | Vadose zone soil microbial communities from Sagehorn Ranch, Mendocino, California, USA - Sage2_L_115_16 metaG | ecosystem: Environmental > Terrestrial > Soil > Vadose zone | place: USA... | reverse complement strand
GTCGGCCGGGTCGCGTTCGTGCTGGAGACCACCGACCCCGATGGCGACCGGCGCCTGATCGAGATCGTCTTCCTGGCCACCGAGCGGGACGCCCACGCGGAGCCGGAGGCGCGGGAGCCTGGCCTGTGGCCCCAGTTCGTCCCGGTCGACGACACGCCAATGCTGGAGCTGCGGCCGCCCATCGCCGGCTATCTGCGCGGCCTGCACCGCACGCGCCTGCGGGCAACCGCTCCCTACCTGGGCAACCTCTGGCGCGAACCGGCCGATGACACCCTCGACCGCCGCGGGGGTGACCGGGGCGGGTAGCATCGTGGCAGGCGATGAAGCCCGCCTGAATCGCCTCAGGGGCTGATGGCTTCTACCAACCTTCCACCGGTGGAAGCCGACGACGTGCGGAGCCGGGTTCCGCCGGTGCAGCCCAGGAGGTGAGCTGGTCTGCGGTTCCACAGCATCCTCTTCGACCGGCCCGATGACGGCGTCGACGATACAGCGGAGCCAGCGTTTTTCTCCGACTTGAACCTCGACCAGGTCGTGGAGTCGATTACCGCCAGCCGAGCGGACTACAACCTCAAGCCCTTCTTCTCCACGCCGCTGCACGACGTCGACGCTGTCGGCTACCGCCATGCGGTGCTGCGCGACCTCGAAAAGGACGCCGTCTTCGAGGCGGTGCGGGCCTTCGCGCAGCAGATGCGCTCGATGCGGGAGCACCTGGCGCAAGCGGACAAGCTGCACTATCGATATCAGAAGGAACGCTGGTTCCTGGACGCGGTTGGAATTTATTGCCAGGCCGTCGGCGCCCTGGCCGACGAGCTGGCCGTCCTGGACGTGGAATCGGCCGGCTTTCTGGAGTTCCGCGATTACGTGGCCGGCTACACCCGGTCCGAAGCGTTCACGGGGCTTGCATCCCAGGCGCAGGCGCTCGACGACGCCCTCGCAACGGTGCGGTATTCGATCCATATCAAAGGCAACCGCGTCAGGGTTGACAGGTACGAGGACCAAGCCGACTACAGCCAGGAGGTCGAGCGGACCTTCGCGAAATTCCAGCAGGGAGCCGTGCAGGACTACCGGGCCAAGCTCCCTAACTGGCTCGACATGAACCACGTCGAAGCTCGAGTGCTGGACCTCGTCGCGCAACTCCACCCTGATGTCTTCGGGACGCTCGACGACTTCTGCGCGCGCCACCGCGAGTATCTCGATCCAACGGTCGGCGCCTTCGACCGGGAGGTCCAGTTCTACGTCGCGTACCTCGAATATATCGAACGGTTCAAACCGGCCGGACTGACATTCTGCTATCCAAGGGTGTCCGGGGAATCCAAGGAGACCCACGCGCTCGGCGCGTTCGACATCGCCTTGGCCAACAAGCTCATCGGCCAGAGCGCATCGGTGGTGTGCAACGACTTCTCGCTGCAGGGGCCGGAGCGCGTCTTGGTGGTGACCGGCCCCAATCAGGGCGGCAAGACCACCTTCGCGCGGATGTTCGGCCAGCTTCATTACCTGGCCAGCCTGGGCTGCCCCGTCCCGGGCCAGGAGGCGATCCTGTTCCTACCCGATCGCATCTTCACGCACTTCGAAAAGGAAGAGGATCTGGCGACGCTCAGCGGCAAGCTGGAGGACGAGCTGCTCCGCGTCCACGAGATCCTCGAGCAGGCGACCGGCTCCAGCATCATCGTCATGAACGAGAGCTTCACCTCCACGACCCTGCGCGACGCCCTGGTGCTCGGCAGGGAGGTCATGAACCGCCTCACCGACCTGGACCTGCTCGCCGTGTACGTGACCTTCGTCGACGAGCTGGCGTCCCTGGGCGAGCACACCGTCAGCATGGTCAGCACGGTGGTCCCGGACAATCCGGCGATGCGGACCTACAAGATCGTCCGGCAGCCTGCCGACGGGCTCGCCTATGCGGCCGCGATCGCCGAGAAGTACGGCCTGACGTACGAGGGGCTGAGGAGGCGGATCGCACGATGAAAGCCTTCCTGATGCACCGGGACCAGGACTTCTTCCTGCCACGCGAGCCGCCAGCCAACCAGGAGGCGCTGACCCAGGACCTGGAGCTGACCACGCTGTTCGACGCGATGGCCGGCGGCGACGAATTCCTGTTCGAGGTCGCCAGGACAGCGGTGCTTTCGAGCCTGACGGACCCGGAGGCGATCGTGTATCGCCAGCAGGTGCTCGCCGACTGCCAGGACCAGCCTTCGGTGGTGATCGACCTCTACAACCTCGCCGTCGAGGCGATCGGGGCCCAGAAGCGGATCTGGCGCTCGTTCCTGAGCTCACCCGACTCGGTCCTCAATTGGTCGGTGCAGCTGCTGGAGCTGTTCGTGAGCGCGCTCAGGCGGCTACGGGGCCTTGCCGACGAGCATGCGGGTAGCTTCCGCTCGGAGGGGTTCAACCGGTTCTTCGCGATGCTCGCCAGCGAGCTCGACGACCAATACCTTGCGACCGTCGAGGGCCACCTCAAGGAGCTCAAGTTCCGGCGTGGCGTGCTGATCAGCGCCGCGCTCGGCAAGGGCAACAAAGGCATTCGGTACGTGCTTCGCCGCGCTCCCGAGCAGAAGGGCTGGATGCAGCGGCTCTCGGTGGCGAACCGATCCGGGTTGAGCTTCCAGATCGCTGACCGCGACGAGAACGGCTTCCGGGCGCTGTCGGAGCTGCGGGGCAGAGGGATCAACCTGGTCGCCAATGCGGCGGCGCGGTCTGCCGACCACATCCTCAGCTTCTTCAGCATGCTGCGGGCCGAGCTCGGCTTCTATGTCGGCTGCCTGAACCTGCGGGAGCGGCTTGCCGCCAAGCAGGAGCCCACCTGCTTCCCTGTGCCCGACGCGCCGGGGGAGCCCACACTGTCGGCGAGTGGACTCTATGACGTCTGCCTCAGCCTGAGCGTCGAGGCCCGGGTCGTGGGTAACCACCTGGACGCGGACAACCGGCGGTTGGTGATGATCACCGGCGCCAACCAGGGCGGCAAGTCGACCTTCCTGCGCAGCGTCGGACTGGCCCATCTGATGATGCAATGCGGCATGTTCGTGCCCGCCGAATCGTTCCGTGCGGGCGTCGCCGCCGGCGTCTTCACGCACTACAAGCGCGAGGAAGACGCCACCATGACCAGCGGCAAGCTCGACGAGGAACTGAGCCGAATGGGCGACATCGCCGGCAGGATACGCCCGGGCTGCATCCTGCTCTGCAACGAGTCCTTCGCATCGACCAACGAACGAGAAGGCTCCGAGATCGCCCGGCAGATCGTCCGCGCCCTCACCGAAGCGGGGGTCAAGGTCCTCTACGTCACCCACCTGTTCGACCTGGCGCACGGGTTCTATCGCGAGCAGGCGCACACCGCCATGTTCCTTCGAGCTGAGCGGCAGGCCGATGGGCGGCGCACGTTCAGGCTGGTCGAAGGTGCGCCGCTGGCGACCAGTTATGGCGAAGACTTGTACCGCCGCATCTTCGGCTCGGCGCTCGACGCCGTGCCGACGGCGGGCTCGGACAGGCGGCCATGACGGTGATGGGAACCCGCCGCATGAGCGTCAAATGGGAGCGCCGCCACCAGCGGCAACGTGGAAGCCACGATTGCTCACCGCGATGCTTTGAGGGCAGGTGGCGCTAGCGTGGGGCCGGGTCGGTCTCGGCGGGAAGGACCACGCGGAACGATGCGCCGCCCCCGATGCGGTCCTCGACCCACACGCGCCCGCCATGCATCGCGACGAAACGGACCACCAATGACAACCCAAGGCCCACCCCGGCAGCATTCGGCGACGGTGTGGATCCCTGCTGGAACGGTTCGAAGATGGCGTGCTTGAGCGCTGCGGGCACCCCCGGGCCGGCGTCCTCTACCACCAGCAACGCCCCGGACTCCAGAGGCGCGACCCGCACCCAGATCGTGGTCTGGGGGTTGGTGTATTTGGCCGCGTTCAGCAGCAGGTTTGCGATCACCCGCTCGATCTTGAGCCGGTCGCCGGCGATGATGACCGGGGCGGCATCCACCTCGACGTGGCGTCCGACCAGCTCCTCGGTTCGCGCGACCACCTCACCTGCCAGGGCGCCAAGGTCGACCGGGGCGTGTTCCAGGGCGACCATCCCACGATCGAGGCGGTTGAGGTCCAGCAGGTCGCCGAGCAGCCGGTCCAGCCGGCGGGCGTTGATGACCACGCGACGGACGAGGTCCCAGCCGACCTCGCTGGCCAGGTCAGGACCCAACCGCTGGAGGGTGACCGCGCCACCCAGGACGGTCGTCAGCGGTGTTCGCAGCTCGTGCGAGACCGCCTCCAGCAGGGTCCGCTGCAGCGAGCCGAGCTGGCGTAGCTGTTCGGCGGCTTCGTGCTCGGCCTCCAGCGCGACGGCCAGCCCGGCGCGCTCCAACGCCAGCCGCACCTCGCCCACCAACGTCCCCAGCGCCTCGGTCACTTCCGGCTCTGGGGTCGCGCGGAGCGAGACAAACACCACCCCGCCGACGACATCGTGGACCAGCAGCGGATGCGCCCACCACACCGCTGGGCGGTTGTCGGCGCGAGCACGTCGCACCTGCGACATCAGCACCGCCTGACCGGTCGTCGCGGCCGCCAGCACGGCGGCGGGCAGGCCTGCGGCCATCGAGGGCCGCACCGCAGCCACGGCCGGATCGCTCCCGGCGGCCAAGCGGAGCCCAGTACCGGTGTCCAGGTACACGCTGACCCGCGGAGTCAGCGGGGCGGGGAGCAACTCCTGGACGCCGGCGATCGCGGCGAGGCAGACCTCGTCGGCACTGGTGGCCGCCAGCAGCGCATCGCTGGCGCGCGACAGCGCCTCCTCACGGTCCCGAGCCGCCTGCTGTTTGACCACCGACATCGACAGCGCGTGCATCGTTGCGGCGGCAAGCGCCAGCGTTGGCACCTGCGCCACCACCGGCCCCGCCAGCAGGCTCGCCGGGCCGGCCGCCACGCTGAGCCCGCCAAGGAACGCGGCCAGGTAGGACGCCAGGACGACCACGACCTCACGGCCTGTGCCGTACAGGCAGCGGAAGTACAACCCGACATAGAGCAGCCCAAGCGCCTGGAATGGTCTGCTGATGCTGGCGGTCACCAGCAGCAGGGCGATCCCTTCGGCGGGTTCCAGCGCCGGGTGGAACCGCTGGTGGCGATAGCCGTGGCGCCAGCGGGCCACGAGGAACACCATGCCCACACCGGCGGGCACCCGTAAGGCAACCGCCCGCTGGGAAACCACCAAAAACGGTACCAGCAAGCCGAGCTGGACGAGGCTGAACAGCAGGAACAGCCGCCGTGCCCGCTCCAGCAGCGGGCCCGTGCCGGCGAGCCAGCCGATCGTCCCAGCCAGAAGCAGCGCGGGTCGACGGCTGCGACCAGGCGCTGCGACGCCCTGGCCGCCAGACGGTGGTCGGGTCACGATGGGCGCTCCTGCGGGGCACGGCAGTCATCCTGCTCAGCGCAACAGCCGGTAATCTCCCCCTTGCGTCCAGGCTTGACAACCCGCTCAGGCACGTCTGGGAAACGCTCGATCAAGACGTAATTCTAGAAACTCTCTGGGAGTTCGGCGCGCGGATTCGATCAGGCGCCATCCCAATAGGACGGCGTCTTGGACGCGCTTGTCAGGCGCCCATTGGACAATCCGCCGACGCCGGCGTCGCCGATGCACCGGCGAAGCGTTACCAGCGTCCCTGGGCGGGCCTTGGCAAGGCGTAACTCGTCGACCAGCTGGCCGATCAGCCACAGCCCACGCCCGCGAAGGCTCGCCACAGGAGCCGTGCTCGGGGCGGCGGGGCCTCCCCGGTCGCGGATGGTCACCTCGATCCAGCCGCCGCGGACCCTGACGGTCACCGTGACCGGCTGCGCGTCGCCGGACCCATACAGAATGGCGTTGGTGGCGGCCTCGCTGACGGCCAGGACCAGATCGTCGACAACATCGCTCCGGACGGCACCTGGCACCTCCTCCAAGCTGCTTCGGATGGCACGCCGCAGCTCGGCAAGGCAGGTCGGCGAGCCGGGAAACGAAATCTCCATCTGCTGCCCCCTACCTTCGTTGTGGCTACTGCCGCGCGCGTGCCCTACGCGTGCGTCTCGACGCGCTCAGTGCGCTTCAGCTCCTGGCGCAGGGCGGTGTTGTCGCGTTCGAGCTTGGCGATCTTGCCCTCCAGGTCTCGTCGTTCCGCCAGCTGCTGCCGACGCTTGGCGCGGCGTGCGCTCGACCAGCTCCAGGCAAGCCCCGGCAGCAGCACGAGCAGCAGGCCGAGCCCGGCCGCGACCACCAGCAGTTGGCCCTGGGTGAAGCCGGTGATCGAGTGATTGAAGACGGAAACTGAGCTGGCGCTGGTGTTGCCGAGCACGGCGTCGCCAAGCAGCACGGCGTCGGCCAGCGCGAGCACCAGGAAAAGTGCGGCCATGTTGCCTCCAGTGGCGTTCGGAGTGGCTCGATGGTCGAGCCGCCACGCTCCTGCGCGCATCAACCTTCCCCAAAGGAGTTCGTTTCCCCGCACAGGCTGCCACCCAAACCGGGGCAAGCTGAACCGTATCTCGGCTTGGGTTCAGGAGTGCTGGTGCCGCAGAGCGGGGCGCGCCCAGGTCAGCGAGCGATGTCCAGGACCACGCGCGTGATGTGGTCCTGGGAGTCCAGCAGGGTGAACGCCCGGAACGGGACCCGGGCACGCACGCCCACGGCGATGGTGGTCTGGCCCTCGAAGGAGCCCGCATAGCGGACCTGCCGCAGGCTGCGCCATCCGGCCAGCTGCGCGGCCGTGTAGAAGTCCTGGCCCGGCTTGGCCAGGGACTTGCCGACGTACCCGTGGTCGTCAAGGCCCAGCGCAGGGGCGCGCACGACGACCTCGAGCGCCGCCGCCCCGGCCACAGGGCGCGCTATCCCTGAGGCGTCCTCACCGACCACGTCGACGTAGCGGACGGAGTAGCCGACGTCGCCCGGATCGTTGATGTTGAACACCACCCGGTCGTAGCAGTCGTGCTGGCCGACCCGGACCAGGTACAACGCCGCGGTGTTGAACGCCGCACGCTGCTTGGAGCCGGTTCCCCATCCCCGGGTCTCGGCGCAGGGCGAAGCCGTGGGGGCCGTAGGGGTCGTGGGCGCCGTGGGGGTCGTGGGAAGCGGCGTGCTGGTGGCCGGGGCCGCCGTGGGTGCAGCCGGCGAGGCAGGAGTCGTGGACGCGCTGCGCAAGCCGCAGCCGGCGAGCGCGAGGCTGGCAAGCAGGACGGTGATGACGACTGTGCGGCTCGGCCGCATGGTGATCCCTTCGCTGGTGCCGCCCGCGAAAGGGCGGCTACCTGGTAAGTCTCAACCGAGCCAGTCACGAATCCCGATCAGGGTCATCTCGACAGAGTCCCCGATCGATCTCGCTCGGGTTGCTGGTCGGCACCCAAAGGATCTCGGCATCCGGAGTCACGACACCCGGTGACCCAACCAGATGGGGGGGACGAAGCACTGAGTATCCGGCAGAACACGGCCGCTACCGCAGCCGCGTGGGATGAGCTGGCAGGTTGGCGTTGCGGGACCGGGCCGGACTGCGGTTTCCTGGCAGGCGACCGCGGTCGCCACCCGGAGAGGCGACCTGGTCGCGTTCGACAGGGGCGAGTTCTTCGAGTCTGCCGGGCGGGTCCCGACGTCGAGGCTGTTCGACGACGACGACTTCGCCGAACGGTCCGAGAGGACCCGCGTGGCGGCGCTCGCCGACCTCAACCAGGCCTTCTTCGCACGCGAGGTCGCGGCCTGGACCGAGGGCCACCGCAGCGTCAACGAGATCGGCATCGGGCTGCTCCGGCACTGGTTCGCGCCCGACAAGCCGCCGGCCACGATCACCCGCTCCGAGGTGCTCGGTGTGGTCCCGCTCGAGGTCACCGACGCGCTGCTCGACACACTGCGGGAGGTCGCCGACCGCCACGAGCGCGGCTTCATGGTGGAGCAGGTCATGGAACTGCTCGTGGAGAGCTGAACCAGCCGTTACACCGCCGCTGATCATGCAGATCAGCACGTAACGGCGCTGGCGGTCAGCGGTGACTTCGAATCGGGGACGACTCCTCCGGTCGCGTGCACTGCGGATCGAGCATCAGCCGTGCTCGTCGTCGTGGTGGTGCGGGTGCCCGTGGTCGTTGGGACCCTCACGGGGCCCCTCGGCCGGCTGTCAGCAGCCCGGCTGACCGTAGTTCCCGCAACAGGCGGATTGTGTGCGTACCTTCTTCCAGCTGTTTGCCAGCGCGACGCGGATCTTGGTGGGCAACGGCGCGTCGTAGGTGCTGAAGTTGGCGAGAAAGCCATTCCCGCTCGAGCGTGCCATCGTGGGTTGCGACCCTCCCTCCGCCCAGTAGCCGCCGAAGTCCTTTGACAATGCTGATGCGGCGGGCGCTCCACATCAACCCTTCGGCAGATCCACGGGCCAGCCCGCCGTGCGGCTGCGGGGGCTACAACTGGCCCGGTTCGGCGCACCGGAAGAAGAACAGGTCCATGAGCGAGGTGTCCACCATCAGCTGCTTCCGCAATAGCCTGGTAAGCGTCATCTTCACCGATTACGTAACTACAACCTACATCCGAATCAAAAGATTTCTGAGCCCTTTGTACTCGTTCTGTACAGTGCCAATGCAAATAGACCGTTATCGCATAGCAATTCGGTACTCCTAAATTCTACGGCCCAATACGTACTCCGGTTTCACGCACGATGCGTATCCAACGAAATCGACGCCAGTGACACCATCCTAACCCTGGGTCAAAGAACCATCGACTTCATCGGCTTCAAAGGAGAAGTCGAGATGCCGAGGCGGGGGGCGGTCTCTGTTTTAAGGGCATGGAGCTTTCATGTGGTGCCGACCTCCCGTGGCTGGTGCGGCCGACCGTCTTGCCGTGGCCCGCCCATCGCCCGTCCAACCCAGCCCGGTTCCGGAACCCGGAATCGGCCATAGCCCAAGGAGCGGGCGATGCGACGCACAGCAACTGTTCTTTTCCTGGCCTTCGTTGTCATGGCCGCGATGGCCACCGCGGCCTTCGCCTCTAGCGTCCACCTCAAGGGCGGCGCGCACGCCGAGCCCGCCTTCACCGATGGGGGCCTGTTCCTCAGCGCCTCCGGGGCACTGGCCGGCCTCGGCAACGGCGACGTGATCGTCAATCTCGACGCGACCGGCAACGTCACCGCCACCTGTACCAACCCCGGCAGTGGCGTCCACCAGCCCCCGGGGCAAAACCCTGCCCCCATCACGGTAAGCGGCGCCCAGCGGATCCCAGCAAGCGAGCTCAAGAACGGGACCACCCCGTTTGACGTCTCCACCACAGGGCCGGTGACCCCGATCCCCGGCGCCCCGGGTTGTCCCAACCCGAACTGGATCGAGGACATCAACGACCTGGCCTTCACCAGCGCCACGATCACCGTGGAGCAGCCGCCCGGGACGGTGGTGCTGACCGTCGTCTGCACCTTCGACCCGCCAACCTCCGACGGTCCTGTGCCTGCCGGAACGGTGAGCTGCACAAGCAGCTAGTCCAGGCTTCGTCGATCGTCGACAGGCAGGGGGCGCCATCAGCGGCCCCCTGCCTGGCCGCGTCTGAACGTCACCTCGGCTGACCACGTCGCCCGAGCAGGTCGTCTGACGGTCGCTCCAGCCCGCCTGCGAACGTCAGCCCGCCTGGTCGGTGGTGGGCGTGGGCGGGTCGACCAGGGTCCAGCGCCGGACCGTGCGCTGGACCGTCCCAGGTGCGCGGCCGTCGTCCAGCGTCAGCCAGGTGCCGTCGCGGCAGGGACCCCGGTTGTCGGTCCATCCGCTATGAGCGTGTGTGGGCGGTGGTTGGGATGTCGACCAGGTGCGAGGCCGATGGCAGCCGGGCGCGTTCGTTGCTGGTCTGACTACGTGGCCTGTCGTCGCCAGCTTGTGGCCATCGCGGTCAGCAGCAGCGTGCCGCCGAGCCCGAGCAGGCCGATCCCCAGTCCGAGCCCGGCGACCCCGGCGATGGTGCCGACCAGCAGGGGGCCGCCGGCGTCGCCGAGCTCACGGCCGACCTCGGCGGCGCCCATGGTCTGGCCGAGCCGGCTGGTGGGGGTGGTGGTGCTCAAGGCGGCAAAGCCGAGCGGGGTGACCAGGCCGGTGCCGATGCCCACCGCGACCCCGGCCAGCAGCAGGGGCTGAACCGGGCGATGAGCGCGCTGGCGGCGGGGGAGAAGGCCGCGGCGGCGGCGCCTTGGGCGAACCGGGCTGCCGCCAGCGCGTCCTGCTCGCCGGCCAGGACGAACGCGGCCGAGGCGACGGCGAACCCCAGCAGCCCGCCGATCAGGAGCGGGCGGGCGCCGATGCGGTCGGCCAGCGCGCCGAACGCCGGCTTTAGCAGCACCTCGGCGCCGTCGTAGAGGGCCAGCAGCACCCCGAGTTCCAGTAGGGAGGCGTGCCGGTTGGTGGCGTAGCGTCCGAGGTTGGCGGCGATGGCGTGGGCGCCGAAGGCGGTCACGAACCCGGCCGCCAACAGCGGCCACGTCCGCCAGCCGGCCACGGCTGATGCGTCTGCTGTGGGGCGGCGCGGGTCGGTCGACGCCATCGCTAGCCGAGCAGGCGCCAGGCCAGCAGCGCCAGGCAGGCGAGGAGGAAGGCGGGCACGCTGATCGACAGCACCAGCAGCAACAGCCGCAGGCGCCGCAAGGTGGCTGGCAGCTCGGCGAGGAACTGCTCGCCACGGGCGATGGCCGCCTCTCGGAGGCGCTCGGTCAGGGGCAGGGCAGGCTGCTGCATGGTTGGTCCTCCTGCGGCGAGGGCAATCAAGGCAACGGCGGGGCGTGGCTTCTTTGGTTACGTGAAGGATTGTAGCGACTGTTACCGCCAGGAGCAGGGACCGGGTGTGGCGGGCTGCCTGCCTGCTGCGGCCCGCTCGTGGCGAGGTGGCGCTGGCGTTGCCTGACGGCCCACCACGCGGCCTCGCGCGCCCGCGGGCCGCTGGTCACGCGAACCGGACGATGGAGATCACGCCGGCGAGCAGGCAGCAGATCGCGAACGGGGTGAGCGTCCGGGTGGTGAACCGGCGGGTCAGGGTTGGTGGACGGCCTGGTAGACGCGGTCGGCGTAGTCCTCCAGCCGCTCGGCGCAGTGCTTGAGGCGCTGCTCGGCCTCGACGGCTGCGGGGGCGCCGAACAGGTCGCGGACCTTGATGTCGCGGTACCAGCGGCGCAGCCGGTCCAGGCTCTGCTCCTCCTCGTCCAGTTCGGCCAGGGTGAACTTGGCTGTGTGGATCTCCTTGTCGAGCTCGGCCTCGTACTTGCCGCAGTCGGCCAGGAACTCGGCCCACTCGGCCTGGCGGGCGGCGGTGAACAGCCCTTCCAAGCGGGCTGCGTTGGCCTCGTCGCGGCCGGCCGCGTCCAGCAGCACGACTTCGCCGTCGCCGCGCTCGGCCAGCTTCACCGCCCGGTCCAGCCCGGCGGTGAAGGCGGGCGTGGCCGGGATGGCCCATACGCCCTGGCCGAGCAATAGCGCGCCGATCCGGCGGAGCTCCCGCCAGACCGCGACCCGGTGGCGGGACGGGTCGGCTGGCAGCCGAACGATCAGCACGGTCCACTGCATGGGCACCTCCTCCGCGTACAACCCGGGATTGTAGCTGCTGTTACGATTCATCGGTAACAGTTTCATGCGGCCATCTGCCGGTAGCCCTAAGCTGGCTGGCGTCGCGAGCCGTGGCAAGGAGCACTGCTGATGCGGACCGTGGGGGAGACGCGCCGGTGAGTGGGCTGCTGGACACCGCTGCTCGCCTGGCCAGCCCCTGGGCCTACATCGTGCTGGGGCTGCTTGCCGCCGCCGAGTCGGCCGCCTTCGTCGGTCTGGCCATCCCCGGGGAGACCGCGATGCTGCTCGGCGGCTTCCTCGCCTTCCAGGGACGTGTGAACCTCGCCGTGATGATGGCGGCCGGGGCGGTCGGCGCGGTCGTCGGCGATTCGATCGGCTACGAGATCGGCAGGGTCTTCGGCGAGCCGCTCAAGCACAGCCGACTGGGCCGGCGCGTCGGCGAGGACCGCTGGGCCAAGGGCGAGGCGTACCTGCGCGCCAAGGGCGGCCGGGCGGTGTTCCTGGGCCGCTTCGTGGGCCTGCTCCGCGCGCTGGTGCCCGCGCTTGCCGGTATGTCCCGCATGCCCTACCGCACCTTCCTGCCGTGGAATGCCGCCGGTGGGCTGATCTGGGCTCCCGGCTTCGTGTTCCTCGGTTACCTGGCCGGCGGCTCCTACCGGCAGGTCGAGCGCATCGCCGGCCGAGCCAGCCTCCTGCTCCTCATTCTCGTTGTGGTCGTGGGCGCGGTCGTGCTGGCCGCCCGCTGGGTCGCCCGCCACCCCGACCGCCTCCGCGCTCTGGTCGACCGGCAACTTGAGCGCCCATGGGTGGCGCGGCTACGGAGCCGCTATCAACGCCAGCTGGCGTTCCTGGCCCGCCGGCTGCGGCCCGGCGGGGCGCTCGGCCTGTCGCTGACCGTCAGCGTGCTGGCCCTGGTCGGGGCTGGCTGGGCGTTCGGCGCGGTCCTCCAGGACGTCCTCGCCGGCGACGACGGCGCGCTGCTGGACGGGCCGGTGCAGCGCTTCTTCCTCGCCCACCGGGAGGCCTGGCTCACCCCGCTCATGCGTGGCCTCACCGACCTCGGCAACGCCGCCGTGCTCATCGGCCTGATCCTTGCGGTCGGGCTCGTCTGGTGGTGGCGCCGGCGCACCTGGCGGCCGCTGTGGCTGCTGGCCGGCGCCTACCTGGGCGCCTGGGTGCTGTCGGAGACCGTCAAGGACCTCACCCACCGGGCG